>Ga0207681_10000660_pt1 | contig 22808 bp, 24 predicted proteins | sample KBSS53metaG_FD_184324 | JGI IMG/M metagenome (GOLD analysis project Ga0207681, IMG submission 184324) | Switchgrass rhizosphere microbial communities from Kellogg Biological Station, Michigan, USA - KBS S5-3 metaG (SPAdes) (version 2) | ecosystem: Host-associated > Plants > Roots > Rhizosphere... | reverse complement strand
CTAAGAGTCGGGTTCGAAACTAATCCGTTATATTTCAGTGCCTTGCCGCTCGTCGGATGAAGAGTTGGATAGAGGCGATGAAGAGCCATGCGGTAGCCGAGGCTATGGTCTGTTCGACGTCTTTGGCGAGGCGGCGGTTGCGATTGAGCCAGGCGATGGTGCGTACGACCACCCCACGGCGGGGCAATAGCTCGAACCCCTTGGCGGTATCGGAGCATTTGATGATCTCGATAGTCCATGCGCCCGTCGGCTTCAGCGCATCCCGCAGTTTTTCGCCCGCGTAGCCGCCATCGGCGAACACATGCCGCAGCCTTCGGGCTGTTGAGCAGCCTGGAGGATGAGATGCCGACGAGGAGGGCAAATATGCGTGCACTGCGCGAAGTGATGCGAATGTACCGGGAGGGTTGCCTTTCGGTGCGAGAGATTGCCCGTTTGTCGGGAGTGGCGCGGTCGACGGTGCGAGACATGCTCGCACAGCCTGGCCGAGCTCAATGCCGGTATCGCCGAGTGCCTGACCGACCTCAATGAGACGCGGATCCTGCGCCAGTTCGGCCGAACGCGCCGCCAACTGTTTGAGGAGGTCGATGCGCCCAACCTGAAGCCGCTGCCGGCGGAGCCGTGGGTCCATGCCCAATGGAAGCGCTGCCGGGTCGCCGCGAGGTCGAGACCCGCTTCACCGCGCGCACCGTCGAGATCTTTCTCGGCGGCGAACGCATCGCGGTGCACATGCGTGGCAGCGGAAATGGCCGGCATACGACGGTGCCCGAGCATATGCCCTCGAGCCACCGGCGCCATCTGGAATGGACGCCGGCGAAGATCCGCGATGAGGCGGCCCGGATCGGGTCGATGCTGTCGCTGCTGGTCGAGCGCATCATCAACGACCGACCGCATCCCGAACAGGGCTACCGCTCGTGCCTTGGCATCATTGGCCTCGCCAAGCGCTTCGGCGCCGATCGGCTTGAGGCTGCTGCGGTGCGCGCGCTGGAGATCCAGGCGCGCAATTATCCCTCCGTCAAATCGATCCTCGAAAAGGGGCTCGACAAGGTGCCCGTGTCCAAAGCCCTGGAGCGCGAGCCGATCCTACACGACAATATCCGGGGCTCCCAATACTACCACTGAGAGGAGCGACGATGCTCAAACACCCGAATCTTGATCAACTGAACCAGCTCGGCCTGACCGGGATGGCCCATGCCTTCGCCGACCTGGATGGCATGGCGACACCGCCGGTCTCGGCCATGCCGAGTGGCTGGCCCTGCTGCTCGATCATGAAGCAACCTGGCGCAATGACCGGCGCCTTCTTCGCCTGCATCATGCAAAGCTGCGGCACCATGCTGTGCCTGAAGACGTTGATTACCGCGCTCCGCGCGGGCTCGATCGCCACCTGTTCGAGATGCTGCTCAAGGGCAACTGGATTGCCGCCCACGAAAACTGCGCGATTATCGGGCCGGCCGGCGTCGGCAAGAGCTGGCTAGCCTGCGCCATCGGTCACCAGGCCTGCCGCGACAATCGCTCGGTTCTCTACACGCGCCTGCGGCGGTTGATCGACGACCTGTCGCTGGCAAAGGGAGACGGCCGCATCGCTGCGCGCATGAAGAGCCTTGCCCGCGTCGACCTGCTCATCCTTGACGACTGGGGGCTCGAACCGCTCGACGGCAATGCCCGCCATCACCTGCTCGAGATCCTCGAAGACCGCTACGGTCGGCGTTCAACCCTGGTCACCAGCCAACTTCCAGTGGCCCGCTGGTTCGATCTGATCGGAGATCCAACTTACGCCGATGCCATTCTGGACCGCCTCGTTCACAACGCCCATCGTCTCGAACTCTCCGGCGAATCCATGCGCCGAAACGCCATCGCACAAGCCGCTTGACCGCCTGAAATATCACATGTGAATATCGGCCCGCGATCTGCTCCCCACCCGGGCGGCATCAAATCGGAACGGTGGCCGCGATCAGATCGGAATGGGTGGGCGGCATCGTCGGAATCCGCAGGCGCGTGCCGATCGAGGAGAAGGAAGCTATCGCTGGCTCGAAAATATGCGCCAATCGACCGCCCTGCTGGGCGAGCCAGAGCGACTGGTTCACATTGGCGACCGGGAGAATGACATTTACGAGTTCTTCTGCGAAACACAGGCGCCCGGCGCGCATTTCCTGGTGCGCACCTGTGTCGACCGCCTGGCCGGTGATGGTGACCATAGGATCGCCGACGAAATGAGCGAAACCACCGTACAGGGCATGCATCGGGTCGCCGTTGGCAAAGACGATCATGCCGACATCGAGCTACGCTATAAGCGCATTCAGATTTTGCCGCCGATCGGAAAGCAAAAGCGCTATCCCTCCCTCAGCCTGACTATCTTACACGCCCGTGCGTCAAGAAGCGCCGGTCGGGGTTCTGGTCCGGGCCGCCGTAACAATGGCATTCGCTTCATGGCCGCGATCTCTCAAGGGTAGCAGCGCTAAACTGCGCTCGTCGAAGGACGGCGATAATGCCTCAGCCATCATCGCCGCCGCCGAGCGCAGTGTAGAGCGAGACACCGTTCTGTAGCTCCGTCGCGCGCAGCCTGATGAGCTGTTGCTCGGCAGAGAACAGGTTGCGTTCGGCGTCAAGCACCTCAAGATAGATGGCGATGCCGTTGTCGTAGCGCAGCATCGCGGTGTCGGCGAGGCGGCGCTGGGCAGCGACCGCTTGTTCCTGTGCCTCGATCTGCTCACGATAGCGCTGCCGCCCCACGAGCGCGTCGGACACCTCGCGAAACGCATTCTGCACGGTTCTCTGATAGGTCGCCACCAACTCATCTCGCCGGGCCCTCGCCGCGTCGAGTTGCCTCTCGCGCTTGCCCCAGTCGAAGATGGGGAGCACAGCCGATCCGCTGAAGGACCAGTTCTGGTTGCTGCTGTCGAAGAGACCCTCAAGCTTGGGCGAAACGAACCCGAACGCCCCGGTCAACGATATGGTTGGGAAAAAGGCTGCGCGAGCGGCTCCGATATCGGCATTCGCGGCCAGCAGCTGATGTTCGGCCTGCAAGATGTCCGGGCGGCTTTGCAACAGGGTCGAGGGGAGGCCCGGGTCGAGCGCCGCGAACTGTCCAGCGTCGGCGATCGGGCGACTATCCGGAGGCGACGCGGTTGCCGGTCCGCCGATCAGGACGAGCAACCGGTTGCGCTGCTGCTCGGTCGTCCGGCGGAGATCGGCGAGTTCCGTCTGCGCCTGCGTCAACAGGGCGACCGACTGGTCGTAGTCGACCGAGGAGGTGACGCCCGCATCCAGCCGCAGCTTCGCGATTCCGAGGCCCTGGCGGCGGCTCGCGACCGTGCGTTCGGCCAGCGCGATCCCCTCTTCGCCGGCGCGGATGCTGTAATAGGTGGCTGCGACGTCGCTGATCAGCGACAGGCGGAATGCGCGCTGCGCTTCGACCGTCGCGAGGTAACTCCTGCGGGCGGACTCACTGAAGTTCCGGACCCGGCCCCAGAAATCCAGTTCGAACGCGCTGGTCGCGACGCGCACCGAATATTGGTTATATGTGATCGCCCCATTGCCAAGGCTATTGCCCAGGCCGAGGGAACCCAATGGCGCCTGAGTCCGGGTCGCGCTCGCGCTGCCGTCGATCTGTGGCAGGCGTCCGGCCTGCTGGATCCTGAACTGCGCTCTGGCCTGCTCGATGCGCGCCGTTGCCGCCGCGAGATCACGATTATTGGCCAGTGCGGCGGCGATATAGGCCTTGAGCTGCGAATCGCCGAAGAAGCGCTGCCAGCCGACCGCCGTGGCGGCTTCTCCTCCGCTTGAGGGGGGCGCGGGGAAGCTCGCCGGAACGGGCGGAACGGGCCGGACGTACTTCGGCGCCATGTTGCAGCCACCGAGCAGGGCAACGCCTATGAGCATGTATGCGGGATTACGCATGGCCAGTCTCCCCGTCGGAACCGGCGCGCTCTCGCGCCTCCTCCTGCGCGTCGGCCGCCTCATGGTCCCGCTTGCGCACCAGCCACAGCCGCATCGCGATGTAGAAGACAGGCGTGAAGAAGATGCCGAACAGGGTCGCGGTGATCATGCCGCCCGCCACGCCCGTGCCGACGGCGTGACGGCTTGCCGCCCCAGCGCCGCTGGCGATGACAAGGGGCACCATGCCCAGGATGAAGGCCAGGCTGGTCATCAGGATTGGGCGCAGCCGCAGCCGCGCGGCGTTGATCGTCGCTTCAAGCGGCGCGATGCCCTCGGCCTCCTGTTCGACAGCGAACTCTACGATCAGGATCGCGTTCTTGGCGGCCAGGCCGATGATGGTGATCAGGCCTACGTTGAAATAGACGTCGGCCGAAAGCCCGCGCAGCATCGTGAAGATGACCGCGCCCAGCACGCCGAAGGGCACCACCAGCAGCACCGCCAGCGGGATCGGCCAGCTTTCGTAAAGCGCCGCGAGCAGCAGGAACACGACGACCACGGAAAGACCGAGCAGAAGACCGATCTGGCCCCCCGCCTGCTTCTCTTCATAGGCGGTCCCGGTCCATTCGAAGGACAGGTTGCCGTTCAGCACTTTGCCGGCGATGCGCTCCATTTCCACGAGCGCCGCGCCGCTGGACTGTCCCGGCGCCGCCTGGCCCGACAGGGTGATCGACGGATAGCCGTTATAGCGTTCGAGCTGCTGCGGGCCTGCCGTCCATCTGACCCGCGTGAAGGCGGAAAACGGCACCATCAGACCCTGATCGTTGCGAACCTGCAGGGCCGAAACATCCTCGGCACGCATCCGCTGCGCGGCATCGGCCTGAAGGTAAACCCGCAAGACATTGCCGTCATGGACGAAGTCGTTCGCATAGGCCGAGCCGAAGGCAACGCCGAGTGTCTGGTTGACGTCGGCAATCCGAAGTCCAAGGCTGCGTGCCTTGATGCGGTCGATATCGACGTGAAGTTGCGGCGACGGGGGCAGGCCTTCTTGCCGGACCATGGCGAACACCTTGCTTTTGCCGGCTTGCGCGAGGATCTGCTGCGCCGCTTGCTGGAGTGCAACGCCACCTTCGCCGCTGCGATCCTCTAGCTTCATAGTGAATCCTGTCGCATTGCCCAGCGCCTGGATCGGCGGGGGATCCAAGGCGAAGATCATCGCGCCAGTGATGCTCGAGAATGCTGCATTCGCACGCTGCACGAGTGCGCTCGAACTGTCGCTGGAGCCTTTGCGTTCCTCCCACGACTTGAGATCGACGAAGGAGAGCGCGGCCGACTGCCCTTGGCCGAAGAAGCTGAAACCGACGATCGAAACGACGTTGCGCACCTGCGGCTGCTTTCTGAGAAACGCTTCAGCCTGCTCCACCGACTCCTGCGTGCGCTGGATCGTCGCGCCGGGCGGCGCGGTGTAGCTGGCGAAGATATAGCCTTGGTCTTCGGTCGGCAGGAAGCCGCCGGGTAGGCGCATAAACGCCAGAACCGCAAGGACGCACATCACCGCGAAAACCGCTAACCAGCGCCCAGGCGCGCGCACCATCTTGCCGACGCGTGTGGTATAGCTTTCAGTTACCTGACCGAAGCGATCATTGAACCAGTCGAAGAGGCGGGCCGGCCACCCCGCGATGCCAGATTTTGGTGCGCGCGACGGCTGGGTGTCGCGGCCATGCTCCGACTTGAGCAGCGTAGCGCAAAGCGCCGGTGTCAAGGTCAGGGCCAACAGGGCCGAGAACAGAATAGAGATTGCAAGCGTCACCGAAAACTGCCGGTATATACCGCCTGTTGAGCCTGGAAAGAACGCCATTGGGATGAAAACCGCGACCAGCACTAGCGTAATACCGATGATCGCGCTCGTGATCTGCCCCATCGCCTTTACCGTCGCGCGCCGGGGATTCAGGCCTTCCTCACGCATAATACGCTCGACATTCTCGACCACCACGATGGCGTCATCGACGAGGATGCCGATCGCCACCACCATCGCAAAGAGCGAAAGCACATTGATCGAATAGCCAAACAGGTAGGGGCCGAGGCATGAGCCGGCGAGCGCGACCGGCACCACCAATGCCGGGATCAGCGTGGCGCGCCAGTTCTGCAGGAACAGGAACATCACGAGGAAGACCAGCACCATCGCTTCCACCAGCGTGTGAATGACGCTGTCGACCGAGGCGGTGATGAACGGCGTGGTGTCGAAAGGAACGGTCCAGTTCAAACCCGGCGGGAAGGTCTTCTCCAATTCGCCCATGCGAGCTTTTATGGCCTCCGCTGTGCCCAGTGCGTTTGCGCCGCTGGCGAGCTGGATCGCCATGCCCGCCGTTTCCGTGCCGTTGAGCGTCAGGCGGAAGCCGTAATTGTCCTTCCCCAGTTCCACGCGCGCAACGTCGCCGAGCCGGATCGTCGAACCGTCCGGATTGGACCTGACGATGATCTGGCGAAACTGTTCGGGGGTCGAAAAGCGGTTCTGGGTGATGATCTTGGCGTTGAGTTCGGAACCGGACGCAAGCGGCTGCTCGCCGAGCCCGCCGCCGGCGGTCTGGCTGTTCTGCTCCTGGACAGCGGCGAGTGCCTCGGCCGACGAGATTCCGTAGCCAGCCAGCTTTTCCTCGTCGAGCCACACACGCATAGCATAGGGCGATCCAAACAACTGGACGTCGCCCACGCCCGGAACGCGCCGCAGTTCATCCATGATCTTGCTTGAAGCGAAGTTGCCCATCTCGAGCGCGCTCATCGCGCCATCCTTCGAACGAAGGGCGACAAGCATAAGGAAGCCTGAACTGGACTTCGTCACGCTGATGCCGAGCTGCCTGACCTCCGTCGGCAGGCGTGGTTCGACGCGGCTCAGACGATCCTGCACCTGCGTCCGGGCGACGTCCAGGTCCGTTCCGGGCTTGAACGTGACGGTGACCTGCGCCGTGCCGTTCGACCGGCTCGTCGAGGACATGTAGAGGAAGTTTTCGACGCCGTTCATCTCCTTTTCGATGATCGATGTCACCGTCCGATCAAGGGTCGCCGCGTCGGCGCCGTTGTAGGTGATCTGGAGATTGAGCGCGGGCGGCGCGACCTGGGGATATTGCTCGACGGGCAGAAGTCGCAGGCAGATGATGCCGAACAGGGCGACGAATATCGCGACGACCCAGGCGAAGACCGGATGATAGACGAAAAATCGTTTCATGGGGCTCTCCTGCTGGTCAGCGCTTGCCGATCGTGGCCGCACTCGCTTTGCGCGGTGTGACCTTTTGGCCGGGCTGCACCTTCATCCAGCCATCGACGATGACCTTGTCGCCGCTTTTGAGGCCTGACAGCACCACCCATTTGCCGCCGCTCTGGCCACCCAGTTCGATCGTTCGCTTGGCAACGACATTGCCGCGTCCCACTATCAGAACAGATGCTTCCTCGTTGCTGATCTGAACGGCCCGCTCGGGAATTTCGATGCCGTCGCGTCGTGTGCCCGCAACTATGCGGGCCCGCACGAACTGACCGGGCAAGAGAATCCGTTCGGGATTGGGAAATCGGGCGCGGAGTGTCTGGCTTCCGGTCGAGGGGTCGACCGACTGATCGGCGAAATCCAGATGCCCCGGGAGGTCATAGGTCTCACCGTTCTCGAGCACCAGGCGCACCTCGATGGCATTCAGATCGGGAATATGAAGGGCGCCGGACCTGGTAAGCCGCTGCAAATCGAGCAGCTTGGAACTCGACTGGGTAAAGGTTGCGTAGATCGGCGACAGCTGGTTCACCTGCGTCACCAGGGTCGCGGATGAAGCGCTCACCAGAGCGCCTTCGGTTACCTGCGCCTTGCCGACCCGGCCTGCGATCGGCGCGCGCACCGTGGTGTATCCTCGTTCGAGGCGCGCCCGGTCCAGCGCGGCGCGCGCATCGCTGACGCTGGCGTCGGCCTGCCGCGCATCCGAAAGCGCCGCATCATATTCCTGCGCGCTGACGGCCTTGCGGCTCACCAGCGGTTCGTAGCGGGCGACGATGGAACGGGCATTGGCGCGTGCGGCCGTCGCCCGATTGAGCGCGGCCTGCGCCTGCGCGAGCTGCGCCTGTTTGTCGCGCGGATCGATCTGGAACAGCGGCGCTCCTGCGGGCACATCAGACCCCTCCTGATAGAGACGGCGCTCCACGATCCCGTCGACCCGGGCGCGCACTTCGGCCGTCCGCACCGCCTCGATCCGGCCCGGCAACTCGACGATGTTGGGAATGTCGCCCGTCCTGACCGCCACCACGTCAACCGGAGGAACGGGTGCAGCTTGCTCCTCCTGGCGCCCGCAAGACGCCAGCAGAAGCAACAGTGCTACGCTGCCGCATCTTTGGCGGCGCGGGAGGGTCTGGAAGGTTGGCACGGGGAAACTCCTCGGCAGGTTAGGCCATGTTCGTCTGGACCTGGCGGGCATTCCTCTCCAGATGACCTGTGCGGAGCCATTCTTCCGTGGCGACTCAAAAGGACTTAACCGGACATCTGTGTCCGTTTATTAAGGTGGGGAAGGAGGTCCGTCAAGCATGAGGAAAGATGCGCAGGAAAGACGGGCCCGGCTGATTGCCGTTGCTGCCGACATGTTTGAGCAGCTGGGCTATGATGTTCCCCTGGAAATGATCGCGGAAAGCGCAGGGATCGGGCGTGGTACGCTCTATCGGAACTTCCGCGACCGCTCGATGCTGGTGCTCGAAGTCGTACGGCGGCGGCTGGACGAGTTGGTTGCGCAGGCCGACCTCATCACCGACGATCGGACTGCATTCAAATTTTTCCTGGTCCGCATCGGGCTCCTGTCTGCCTTGCATGCCTCCGGCGTGCGGAGCGTGGAGGGCGATCCCTTGTTGAAGCAGGAATGGCAGGAGTTCGAAATCCAGGCGCGACAGCTCCTCGCCTCGCCCCTCGAGCGTGCGCAAAATGCCGGAATCGTTCGCGGTGACCTTTCTGTGGACGACATTGTCCGGATCGCACAGATGCTTCAGGCGGTTGCGCTCGAACTGCCGGCAGAAGAAAGAGATGGCGTCATGTCGCGCGCAGCCCGGTTGCTGATGGAGGGGATCGCTAAGGGCGGACGCTCGGTAAGGTCGTGAGCGATGTGCATCGCAACGTGTTCATGCAGAAATATTATAATGTATGATGAAATTCGACGCGCCGGATATCAGGTGATGTCGCCAACCCAGTGAACGTCCGGTGTCCCTCTGGTCGCGGTCGGGAGCATCGTATCGGATCATCCAGAGCGCGCTGATACCCAAGGAGAAAGCCAAGACCTTCGCTCGCCGACTGATCGAGGCGCTCTCCGGCAATCATGAGGTTGCGGCGGTGGACATGATCGACAGCTTGAACCGCCAGCTGGCGGGTTGGGCCGCGTTCTACAGGTTCACCGACTTCACGGCGCGCACATTCCGGCGCATCGACACCGTCGTGTTCTGGAAAATGGCGCACTGGTTGGCGCAGAAGTACCGATCCCACATCAAGCCCTTGATGCGCAAATGGTACCGCACGCCGGAAATCGGCCAATCGAAGACGTGGCTGATTTACGGCCGGAGCAATCAGGGCAAGGCCGTGGGCAAGGCGCTGCGACGACTGGTCACCAGCCAGAAGATGCAGTTCCGGTGGCGGAACCCGGAGCGAAATCCCTATATCTTCCGGGACGAACTCCGAAACACCGTCACCTCACGCTATCATGACGTCGCCATGGCCATGGGCCAAGGTTGAATGGAGAGCCGTATGCGCTGAAAGGTGCACGTACGGTTCGGGGAGGGGAAGCGCTTATGCGCTTCCTACTCCACTTCCGATGCGCCGGGGCTTCCTGTACCTGGTTGCGATTATGGACTGGGCGACCCGCAAGGTGCTGGCCTGGCGGCTGTCGAACACAATGGATGCGGGCTTCTGCGTCGCGGCACTGGAGGAGGCGCTGGCACGCTACGGCAAGCCGGAAATCTTCAACACGGACCAGGGCAGTCAATTTCCCAGCTTCGCCTTCACCAGCGTGCTGCGCGACGCCGAGGTCCGCATCAGCATGGATGGCCCGGGCCGGCGGATGGACAACGTCTTCATCGAGCGGCTCTGGCGATCCCTGAAGTACGAGTGCGTCTACCTCCATGCCTTCGAGACCGGTTCCGAACTGAAGGCTGGCCTTGGCCGGTGGATTACCTATTACAATTCTGCTTCATAATACCCATCTATTTACGTTGTTGAAGAAAATAAACTTTGCTGATCCGGATGCGATCCCGTGGGGTATTTTGGATTTTGCCGCGCGCGTTTTGCAAGATGATGAGTGGCTGATCCGTCAAGTTCAATGCGATTGAAGATCCAGGGGCCTTCTGGTAGAGGGTGGATGCCTTCGATCTCGCCGGCTTCGGCGGCGATCCGGAGGGTCTTTGGGGCCACGCCGATGTGACGCGCCGTGGCTCAGGTTGAGCCACGGCGCGTCACCGTCGGCGGCTGTGCGGAAGACGTGGATCCGGTGATGTGATCGCAGCGCGGTGACCCGCTCGCGTGTCCAGCGGTTGCCGTGCCCCGCCACCAGCCCGTTCCGGTTGAGAACGCCAGCGATCAGATCGTCATTGGCGATAAGAACCAGTTCGCGCACGGCGGCAATGATGTCGCTTCGCCCCCTCGGACGGACCTGCTGTCGCGATCCTTAGCGCAACTGCGAGCTCTTCAGACTTGTCTTCAGGCCGGATGACGCCACGCTCACTGTAGAAATCGCAACGCGGACTATCTTTGTGTCGGTAATGACCATCACTTGGTCGTCGCGCACGCTGTCCACAACACCAATCCGGCGACCGTCGGCGTCACGGATCACCTGGCCTGCCTTCACAGAGACGGCTGCCGCTGTCGGTTGAGCCGAAGGAGCCGGGTCGTTAGCGAAAGAAGGGGTCGATGTAGCTATTGCAACAGCTGCGATCATAGCGGACAGTCCGAGATTCATTGCAAGGGTTCCAATCAAATTTCTGTGAATGATGAGTGGCTTGGTCGACTAGTTAGCGAGTTTGGCAGTGTCAACTTGTTGCGCGGCAACAATGCGTAGTTTTCCGGTGTCAAGCTGCTGACACCCCGCATATCGCGCCTGTTTGGCGTCTTCGTGCCGATCCCGGTGGCACAAAGAACGCTATGGCTTCACCGTCGGGCATTTCAAATATCAGATATAGGAAAGAAACCCTACCAGACCGTTCGCCGCGGAAAACGTCCCATGTGTCGATTGACGAGGAGTAAGCCGCCGTGCATCGTCGCTTGCTATATAGAAATAAGGCTTGCGACGGAGGCGAGTGTTGAACGTTTACAAACTGGTAGCGCTGACCAATGCCGTCGATGGAAGGGACGAGGAGTTCGGGCGGTGGTACGACCGTCAGCATATACCCGACGTCCTGGCCATTCCGGGTGTGCTTTCAGCAGAACGCTTCGTGCTTTCCGGCGAGGGCCAGCATCGGTACATGACAATCTACGAGATCGAGACTGATGATCTGGATGCGGTGAAGGCGGAGATTGCCAGCCGTCCGGGCACAGACCGTATGCCGATCACGGAGGCCCTGGACGCGCAAACCGCGTCAGCGACATTCTGGGCGCCGATCACTGGAGCGTAGGAGGCAGGCAAAGCCCGGGTTGGCAGGAGAATCCGGCTGGCCAGGCGCTTAACATGACGTCGGGAGAGCGATCGGATGGCACAGGCATCAACATTCAAGGGAGCAATATATCGGGGCGTAGGAAAAATCGACATTGTCGATCTCGCCTATCCTGAATGTGGTGACGACGACGTCATACTGCGCAATCTGCTCACCGGCGTGTGCGGCTCCGACGTCGCAGCTTATTACCATGGCGGCGATGACGGCATGATCTGGAAGGATCATGAATTTGGTCACGAGGCCATCAGCGAAGTCGTCCAGATCGGGAAAAATGTGACAGGTCTCGCCATAGGTGACCATGTTTTTCCCAATTACGACAAGGCGCTTCGCGATCCCATGCGCATGGCGACTGTTGGCGGGTTTTCGGAATTCATCAAGATTCCGCGGTGCGAGGTCGGATATAGCGTTCTCAAAATCGACAATGACATTCCGCTCAGGACCGCTGTGCTGTTCGAACCGTTCGTAATTGGAACGCGCGCAGCAAGAAGTCTGGCTCCGGGACCCGGCAAGACGGCCATTGTCTTTGGGGCCGGCATCATCGGCATGTCGTCCGCAATCATGCTGAATGGGCTGGCTGTTCTAAGGTAATGATCGTGGATATTTCCGATCGCCGGCTGGCCAACGCTCAAAATTTTGACCTGATACCCTGCAACCCCTCCTCGGAAGATTTCAAGGAAAGAGCATTTGCCGAATTCGGTATTGCTCATTCCATCCTCGGGGAGCGGTGCGGTGCGGATTTATATGTCGATGCGATCGGACACAAGGCCGCGTTGGATAACTTCACCAGCGTTGCAGGATACAATGCGGCGCTTTCAATAGTGGGCGTCCATCACGCGCAGGTCGATATCGATTTGAAATCCCTATGTTTCGCCAACTGGCGCATCGGCGGCTGTGGGGACCTTTCCACCGAAGAGGCGCTGCCCGAGATACTCGGTGTCATGCGATCGGGAAAATATGATCTTTCAGCACTGGTGACTCATGAATTTGGTGTCGACCAGATCGAAGAGGCGATCGCGATGGGTGCTGACACCAGCAAGGCGCAGAAGGTCTGCATCTCCTTTGCCAAGGTCTGGAGTGAATCTGAAATAAATTCATAGAAAGGTCGGGACTTGGATAAATATACTGACGAAGACCGGCGAGTGGAAAGCTGCGTCGAGAAACTGATCGGCGGTGCCGTTGTCAGCCTTGTCCGTGAGAGCCGCTGGCGACCATCCTGGATTGCGACCGTTCGTCTGCCGGGTAAGGATGTGGCCATCTATGTCCGTGGCGACCGCGGCGAGGGATATAGCTACCCGCTGGATTATGAAGCGAATGTGCTTGAGGTCCTCGAGGAGAACGGCGTCCCGGTTCCGCATGTCTATGGCATGTGCGAGGATCCACCTGCAATTGTGATGGATTGTGTCCCCGGCGAGCGGCAGCTGACAGGACTTGTGAGTGACGAATCCAAGCGTGCGGTGATCGACGACTATATCGCAGCGATTGTCAGGATGCACCGGATTGATGTCCGCCAGTTCGAACAGCGGGGCCTTCGCAATCCGCCCGATCCGGGTGATCTGCAACAGAACCAGCATCGTGTGAATGTCGACTTCTATCGGACGTTGAAAGCCCGGCCTGAACCGCTCGTGGAATTCGTTCTCCGGTGGATGGATCGGAACGTCCCACGCCACCGCACCCGGCGCAGCTTCGTCACCTATGATTCAGGCCAATTTCTCGTCGATCAGGGGCGGGTCTCGGCGATTTATGATCTGGAGGTAGCCCATATCAACGATCCCCTCGTCGATCTGGGCGGATGGCGTATCCGCGACACGTTCGAGCCTCTCTACGATCTCGGCTATATGTATCGCGAATATGCCAGACTGACAGGGGAAGACATCGACCACGACGTCATCAACTATCATGTGATGGCGCTCAGCATCTCCACCAGCCTTTGCATTGCGAAGCAGATCACGCAGCCGCTCGATACGGCCGTCAACTGGCTCGTGTGGGAAGTGGCGGGTACGCGCATGGCGCTGACCGCTATGGCCGACATTTTGAAGGTCGACCTGGTGGCACCGCACCGACCGGAACCGCAACGGTCCGCCCGCTCGCACGCCGCAGAATCGATGAAGCTCGCCATCCATGCCCTGCCGATCGACCGGGCGGATCCGTCCACGTCCTATCGCCTTGCCATGGCGTCCAATCTCGCCTCACATCTGGAATTGGTCGATCACATTGGCGGCGCGATCGACAAGGTTAATCTGGACGAAGTGGAGGCGTTGATCGGCTATCGTCCGGCCAGCCTCGCGGAGGCGGACGTAGCGCTGGAGAAATATGTGCTTGCGGCGGGACCGGAAAAGGACGTCGAGTTGTTGCAGCTCTTCTTCCGCCGCAATGAACGCAATCGGATGCTGCTGCCCGTTTTCACCGAAGGGGTGGCGGCCGGTGACGTGAGCCCATTTCTCGACAACGCTCTTCTCCCGCCCATGCGGGACGTCATGGGCGATCGATAGCGACGATTGCTCACAAGGCCTTGGCCAATCAGCGCTGAGGGACGTCGGCGCGGTGCAGCGACAGGGTCTGGCCCGACCATTGCGGCTTGCGCTTTTCCCGTGTTGCGGCGGCGGCCTCCTGCGCATCGGGCAGGTTGGACGCAATCGTCGTGTAAAGCTGCTCGATCCTGTACCCCTCGGTCACCGGAAGATCCTCGGTCAGGTTGATCGACTCCTTCATCAACTGCACGCCATAGGGGCTCAACGCCGCGATCTGGCCGGCGATGACGAGCGCGCGCTCGAGCAAGGCTTCGCGAGTGGTGACTTCCAATATGCCGCCAAAGCGCTCGATATCGGCCGCGCCGACACGCTGGCCTGTCAACGCCATGTACCGCATCAGCTTGTTGGGTACCAGCCGTGCCGTATGCCGGGTGCCCCCTAATGCGCCGATCAGTACCTCGGTGAGCGAAAAATGGGCATTTTCCGACGCCAGCACGATGTCGCAACTTGCGGCAAGAACGACTCCGGCCCCGACGGCGGCGCCATTGATTGCGCCGATGACGGGCAGGGGGCAGCGGCGGATGGCGTCGAAGCATGAACGGGATATTTCCGACCGTGCGATCTGCATTTCCGTCGTTCTTGCGGCGAGTTCGCGTGTATCTGCGCCGGCGCAGAATATCTTCCCCTCGCCGGTCAGTATGACGCACCGTGCATCCACATAATCGTCGCGGATATTCAGGAAGAGGTCACGCACCTCGCGAAACATGGCCAGCTTCATGGCATTGGCAGGGGGATTGTCGAGCGTGACTATAAGGACCCCTGGGTGGTCTGAAGCCCATTCGACCCGCACCGAACTGTCGCTCATCCAAAATCTCCCGTGATAATCTGTCGTTAGACGCAAGCGGGGGCAGCCGCTCTCCGGTGTCGGGGTTAGAGCATATTTCGGGCGGACAGAACCTCTTCCGCCACCCGAAAGCCCTCGAGGCCGGCCGGCAGCCCACAGTAGATGATGCTCTGAAGCAACACTTCCCTGATCTCGTCCGCCGTGGCACCGTTGTTGAGCGCTGTGCCAACATGTATGCGCAGCTCATGCTGGCGGTTGAGCGCGATCATCATCGCCACGCACAAGAGGCTGCGCGTTTTGCGCTTCAAACCCGGACGCGACCAGATCTCGCCGAAACAATATTCCTCGGAAAGGCGCCGCGCGTCGGCATTGAAGGCGTTAGTCGACGCTTCCCGCTTGTCGAAATAGTCCTGGCCGACAACGTCCCGCAGGATGTCGCGGCCCGCTTCGCGCATGTCAGTCGTCATCTTTGCTGTCCCTAGGTTGGCCCGCCTCAACGCCGGCACGTCGTTCGAAATATCGAATAAGGCCGGCATAGTCAGCGGCCGGATCCATCTCGGTGATTGCCTTGGACATGAATTGAAGCGCCGAAGACATCATCCACAAGGGCGCGTCGTTCGCCAACGCTTCATCGATGCCCAGCTTCATGTCTTTGAGCAGGAGTTCCGTCGCAAAGCGTGGCGGAAAGGTACGCGGAAGCACACACTGCGGCACCTTGTCGGTCGAGATGAAACTGCGACCGCTCGAGACATTGATGACGTCTAGCATGATCTCCGCGTCAAGACCGCCTCTGACGCCAGCTACCAGCGCCTCGAACGCGGTCACGGCGTTGGCAGCGCAAAGCATGTTGTTGATCAGCTTCATCTTCTGGCCGAGGCCGGGATTGTCGCCGATGACGAAGAGATGCGTTCCGAGGCGGCCCAAGACAGGGGCGACCTGCGACCGAGCATCCGGATCGCCCGCGATCATGAGGGTCAAGCTGCCGGCTTCGGCAGCCGCAACGCCGCCACTTACGGGCGCGTCAACGAACGCAATGCCCTTGGCATCCAGGGCAGCGCTGACCCGTTCGCTCACCCTCGATCCCGTCGTCGACAGGTCGACGATGGTCTTGACCGCGCATCCGTCGGACAGTCCACCTTCGCCCAGAAGAACCTGTTCCACAACCTCGGGTCGGGGAAGGCTGGACAGAACGATTCCGCATGTGTCACCAATTGCCCGTGGCGAGCCTCGCGATACGGCGCCGAGCGTTACCAGCCTGTTGACGGCGTTCTCGTCCAGATCGAAGACGTTGAGCTCCAGATCTCCGCCGACAAGACGCGCTGCCATACGCGAGCCCATCTGGCCGAGACCTATAAAGCCTACTGTCGTGGTCATGCCAGTGACCGAATTACAGCTTCACAATCCGCGGGATTTTATGGGGTGGCCCGAGCTTGAGGAGCTCGTCGTTGGGCACCAGCTCGAGCCGGGATTCCAGCCCGAGTTGCTTGCGGATCTCGTCTTTCAGGCGTTCTTCGAGCGACGCAAGATCGGGGTTGCCGGCATAACCGACGCGCAGCCGAAGGAAGTCTTCCGGCGCACGCGGTCGAACGATCTGGAACAGGCCCGCCTTGGATTCCAGCTGGGACTCGATGGTCGGCCAGATGCTAATCGGCAGCAGGGGTTTGCCAGCCACGATGATCTGGTCGCCGGCCCGTCCCTTGACCATGAAGCGGGCATGGGTACGCCCCGATGGGCATTTCTCGCGGGTCAGCCAGACCAGGTCCTCGCTGCGAAAACGGATCAGCGGGTCAACGAAGTTTTGCAGAGGTGTCGCCACCAGTTCGCCCAATGTGCCGTCTTCTACCGGAAGACCGGTTTCAGGATCGATATGCTCGACGAAGACTTCGTCTTCCCAGGCATAGGCACCCGTGTGATTGGCGGCCTGAAGTGTGATAGTCGCATCACCAAGAGAGAGAATCTCGATGATGTTCATCTTCCAGCGCTCGGTCAGAGAGCGCCCGCGCGGGCCGAGCGGCTCGCCACCCCAGACGACCGCCTTGCAGCTGGAAAAGACCTCGGCGAGATCGATGCCCGTGTCGATCTCAAACTGCTCCAGACCCATTAGAAGTGGCGTGGACAGCGCCATGATGATCGTCGGGCGGTAGGTCCGGCAAGTCTCCATGAGTCTGCCGATTTCCGCCGGGCTGTGGTCGAAGGTCAGCGGCGTCAGACCGAAGTGTAGCAGAGGAGCCAATGTCGAACCGCGGATAGTCGGGTTGATCGTCACCGCATATTCACCCGGTCGCACCCCCAGATCCCAGAAACAGCGATCAAACCGCGAATTCGCCTGGGGTCCGTGCAGGTCCGGTCTCGCTAGCAAGGTTGGATCGCCGGTCGTGCCGGAACTCCCGCTTATTGAGCGCAATTCCGAAATCGGTGCACACAGGATTCCGCCAAAAGGATCCCCAGTTTCGGCGCGATAATCCCGAATGTCATCTTTTGTGATAAAGGGGACGAGGCGCGAAAAGTCCGCCAGTGAGTTAATGTCTGAAGGCCTCACCCCAGCCTCATCCCACTTCTTCCGGACAAGGCCTGCCTTCTCATAGGCAAGTTCTATGACCTGCTTGAGCGCAGGAAACTGCAGCGCTTCGATTTGCTCGCGCGGCATGGTTTCAATTTCAGGGTCAAAATAGGGACGATCGTTTTCCATAGCTCTTGCGCTCTTCCTGATCCTCTGAATTTCTGGTCCCAATTAGGAGGTGCGGGTATTTCCGCCGGGATAATTTCCGCCCCCGTACAGTTCATCGAGCAGCTTGTAGTCGATGCCGCCGGTCGCTGTTCGGGGCATCTCCTCCCGGAATTCGACTGACGATGGCTTCTTGTAGGATGCAATGTGCTGACGGCAATGCTCAATGATGTCCTGCGCGGACGCCTCGCTTTCGGGCTTTAGCACGACAATCGCCTTTACCGTCTGGATCCACTGCGGATGGGGCATGCCGATAATACCACAATCGGCGACAGCAGGGTGGCGGCGAATGCACGCCTCCACTTCGGCGGGATAGATGTTTTCCACGCCCGACTTTATCATCTGTACCTTGGGACCGATGAAGGTCAAACTGCCGTCCGCCTCGCGACGACCCAGATCGTTGGTGTGATGCCATCCGTCCCGGTGCCGGTGGGCGTTGAGCTCCGGGCGCCGCCAATAGCCGTTCATGACTGTAGGTCCGCGGAACACGATTTCGCCGATCTGTCCGGGTTCTACGTCGCGGTCCTGATCGTCGACGATCCGCATATGACACAGCGGTGACGGGCGGCCGAATATGCCGATGGCATGGCGTCCATATTGGGGCAGAACGGCTAGACCCATCACCTCGGTCTGGCCGTAGCCTGGGACATGAGTTTCGACAGGTTCGACAGTGACCATGCGGTTCCATTCCTCATTGTAGGGGATGGACCGCAGGCTGCTGAGATCATAGTGTCGGTCATGGTTCAACTGGATGATCTCGTCCATGGTCTTGCTGACGAGCCACGTGCGCGTGCATTTGTGGTCGTGGATCGCCTTCGCGATCGACCTGGCGTCACTCCGGCGCACGAAAACATTGGTTCCGCCCAGATGATACACCGTCAGGCACTGCATCAGGGTCCCGAGATGGAAAAGCGGACCGACAGCAAGAAACACCGTCTCGTTCGAGATCCGCTGGGTAGGGGCGAGGACCAGATTTTGGAGCATAATCGTTTGCTGATTGAGAACGGCCCCGTTGGGTCGGCCGTCAAACGCAGCCGTGTAGATGATGAGCGTCCCGGACGTAGTGTCGACTTCCCGATGGTCGTTGCGGTCCGCACGACCCGAGTCCAGGAAACCCTCGTATGATTCGTCGCCATTGCCATCATGCTGCAGCCAGAGCCCACCGGTGAACTTGGCCAGTTCGCGACCCGCACGAATGTCCCCGCCGACCTCCTCTTCCTGCCAGAACACAAGCTTTGGCTCGAGATCGTCGATCAACTCGGCAATTTCCGATTTGCTCTGTCGCCAGTTGGCCGGACACAGCATCGCATTGAGCTGGGAGGAGGCGATGAGCAATTCCAGGATCCGGTCGGAGTTCTGACCAAGCCAGAGTATGCGATCCCCTGCCTCCACGCCGTTGTCCTCAAGCGCATTGATCAATCGGTCCACGCGCTCCAGCAACTGCGCGAAGGTCCTAGTCTGCCCGCTGCATGCGTGAGCGATTTTGCCGGGGTAAGAACGGACATGTTCCTCCAGGACGCTGTAGAGTGACAAATGGCGGATGACGTCAAACATAGATACTCCAGAGTATTCGCGCGTGAGCAGCCCGCTTCGATGATTTTCAACTTGGCCAGAATGACCGGAGCGCCGCATGGAAATGATGGGCGAGAACTATAGCGCGATTGAGTTGTCTTCTCGTCAAGCCAGCGAAAAACGCCCGTTTTCGTCCACCGATCCCTTTACCCCAGTCGGCAGGCGCACCAACGGCAAGGCCCGCGCCCGACGGGCAGTGATCAGCAGTTCGCCGCCTGCCTCCTCAATGAGCCATTCGTCCTGATCATGGAACGTCTCGCCTTCCGGCGAGACAAAGCCGAATGCAGGGCCGAAGCTGACCATGCGCCAGGGCGCGAAGCCCAGTTCCTTGAGCCGGTCCGCGGCTCCGTCGCGAGCGCAGATCAACTCTGCCGGCTGGAACGCCTTGACGACGTCTAGCTTCAGAGCCGCCATTCCGTCGAGAATGGCGTTGGTGATACCGAACGCTACCTTGATGGGGAGCCGCCGCATGAACATTTCCGAGCGACCGGCGTCGAAAATGAAGTTTTCCGCGATCGCGACGCACCCTTCCAGGTTGGCGACGGAAATTTCATAGGGCCAAAACTGTGCATATTCGGAGGACCCGGAGGTAAACAGTACCATCGAGCGGGGTCCCACGCCCATTTTCTGAAACATGCGCATGCCAAGCAAGGAGTCCGCATGTACGTCGCGGAAACTCACCGGATAGCTTATCACGGCATGTGATGTACGAATGCACCCATGCATCATCACGCGTTCGTCGGTGGCCGATCCCATTATCGGCTTGGCCGCTACGTTCATCTATCGTTCTCCTAATCCACCGCTCATCTTGTGGTCACGCCGGTGGAATGCCCACCGGCGCGGTACATGATGACTTCTCAAGCGTCCGTAAGAACCTTGGGATCGGCGATCTTGAAAAGTTTTGCCGCGGTCAAGCCGAGAATGTCCGCCTTTTCCGACTCGGTGATGTCAATGTCCCGGAAATTCTCCGCAATCACCTCGCGCGAATAGGGGAACGAGCCTTCAAGATGAGGATAGTCCGTCGCGAACATCAGCGTCTGGTGACCGAGCACCTTTCGATTCTCAACCGCCGAACGGTCGTGCGAGAAGGCTGCCTTGACCTGCTGAGCGATAATCTCGCTGGGCTTGCGGCTCAGCTTCGGCCGTACATAGTGAAGGTGCGCAGGATAAATTTCGTCGAGAACCTCGGCCAGATAATTGAGATACGACGACCCGCATTCCATGGTGGCGACGGTGAGATTGGGGAACCGGTCGAGAGCTCCGCTCGAAACAAGATAGGCGACCGCGTCGATGGGGCCGCGGCCCGACAGCATGTAGTTGATCAGCGCCGCACCATTACCGCGTTCCATCGTCGTCTCGCCGCCGGTGCCGGCATGGATAATGAGCGGCATTCCCGAATCGGCCGCAACGTTCCACAAGACATCCCACTGATCCGAATTATACGCAGGCACCGCACCGGGGAGGCGGCCGGGGATCATCGCCGTCGTAAAGCCTGCTGCGACACAACGCTTCAGTTCAGCAGCGGCATCCGCGATCGAGCACATCGGCAGAATGGCCGCCGAGACGAAGATTTCGCGATGAGACTTGAAATGCTCCAGCACCCAGTCGTTGTAAACAACGCAGGACGCAATCTCCAGGTCGCGGTCGCCCAGGCGTGACGTCATCAGGCCCACGGTCGGATAGACAACTTCCGCATCCACCCCATCACGTATCATATCCTTGATACGTAGTTCGATTTCGTAGCGGCCGATCTTCTCGTTGCCCGAAACGCCGTCGGCGACTTGCATCTTGAGGAGGGTCATACCGTTGCCGTCGACGAAGAAATTTTTGTCGTCCTTGCGCGTCATCAGCGCCTTATCGCGCATGCCAACGGGCAGCTTGTCGGCCCAAAGAGTGCGCGGCTCAACGGCGTGGGAGTCGCAGCTGAGGACAAAGGGTTTCATGGCAAAGCTTCTCCAGGGCGTAGGCACTGTTTCTATCAAGCGTCCGATATTCCTTTGGCGATTTTGAGTCAAGGTTCGGCGCAGTGTGATATTTTTCTAATTGACGCATGATAGATTTGTTGACCAGCCTTTCAGTCACCATTGGCTACCCCACGGATTTCGTTGTGGAACCGTTAGATAACAACCGTTTGGTTCCCCGATTCGGGCCACCACATGGCGCCTGGTTCTGTGTATGCTGCCTGGGAGGATGTCGGACATGACCGCGGGCGAAGCCCTCTTGGGGTGCTTCACAAAGACAACCGCTACACCTTGTCGCAGGCCGAACTTGTTCCGTTGCAACTGGAAGCGGCCCGCGAACTGTTCGCGCAGCGTCGAGAGCAACTGCCCATTTTGGACCGCCGGGCGCGTGAGACCGGTATTGAGCGGATCGACACCCTCGATGACCTGATTGCTGCTTTTTTCCCACCTCGTTCAAGTCTTACCCTAACGCTTTTGTGCAGAACGGCCAGTGGGACCGGATGACCAAATGGTTAGGTACGCTGACCACCGGTTCGATGGATGGCGTGGATTTGGTGGGCGTCAAGGACATCGGCGATTGGGTCAGTCGTCTTTGGGCGGCTGGGCATCTGGTCGACACGACCCGCGGGACGTCAGGCAAGGTTTCATTCCTCAACCGAACGCAGGGCGACGACGACCTGCTGCAGCGGTTGTGCTGGCAGGACCCGATCAGGCCCATGTGGCGAGGCTCTATGGAAGGCCAGACTCGCGTCATTATCTTTCCGACGAGCCGCTCCGTCTCACCGAGATAACGCGAATGGCCGAAATGCGCTTGAAAATGGCGCAGGGCAGGGCCACGCCGAGCGAGATCGCCGCGCTGGAGGAGAGCGGTCGCGCGAAAGGCGCGGAGATGGCCGAACGCTTTGCGCAGATGGTCGACAAGATCATCGCCCTGCGGCGCGAACCGATGATCATCACGGGCGGCTGGCTGCAGATGTGGCAGATCATGGAGGCTGCCCGGGAGCGGGGTGTTCGCAATGGCGAATTCCATCCCTATACGGTGATCCAGAGCGGTGGTGGCCTCAAGGGGCGCTGCGCGAAATCCCCGCCGAGCATGGTAGTCATTGTCACGGTTGCCGTCCTTTCCGCACAGTGGTTGTAGACACCACTTCCTAGGCACATCACGATCCCGTTTGGGGAGGACGGCAACCACCCCATCTGACACCACTCGCGCCCTTCATGGCGAAGCGGGTTGGCGTTGCACTGCGCGGCGGTCTGCCCTGGCGGATTCTGCCGCCTTGCTTCCCGCCAGCCTCTACCGTTCGGCGATGGTTTTACCTCTGACGCGACAGTGGCCTGTGGCTGGGCATCAATCACACGTTGCTCATGCTGGTGCGCGAAGTGCAGGGTCGTGAAGCCAGCCCAAGCGCCGGTGTCATCGATAGCCAGAGCGTAAAAACCACCGAATCCGGCGGTCCGCGCGGCTATGATGCCGGCAAGAAGACGAAGGGGCGCAAGCGCCACATCCTCACCGATACCGAGGGCAATCTCGTTCACGCCGTCGTCCACACGGCCGATATACAGGACCGCGACGGTGCCCCGCTGATGCTCGCCGGTGTGATCACGCGCTTTCCGTGGCTGCGGCATGTGTTCGCCGATGGCGGCTACGCGGGCGAAAAACTGCGGGATGCGCTGAAGCCGACGGGCGCATGGACTATCGAGATCATCAAATGCTCCGATAC
>Ga0207681_10000657_pt1 | contig 22970 bp, 27 predicted proteins | sample KBSS53metaG_FD_184324 | JGI IMG/M metagenome (GOLD analysis project Ga0207681, IMG submission 184324) | Switchgrass rhizosphere microbial communities from Kellogg Biological Station, Michigan, USA - KBS S5-3 metaG (SPAdes) (version 2) | ecosystem: Host-associated > Plants > Roots > Rhizosphere... | reverse complement strand
GCTGGAGCGGACCAACGGCAACAAGAACCGGGCCGCCGAGCTGCTGGGCCTCAACCGCACCACGCTGGTCGAGAAGCTCAGGCGCAAGCGGGTCGCGTAAGTCCGCACGGCGCGCGGGTTTCGAAAGGCGCGAAACCCCTGTAAAAAGCCTTGCTACAGGCGCCCTGTCTTGTATAAAAGACAGGCTTCTTTTTGAGTTTCTTCGGCATACTGCCCCCCTGGTGAATTGATGAGCGAAAGCAGGACCTGGAAGCAAACCCTCGGCGCCCGGATCCCGGAAGCCTGGGGGCGCGAGATCGACATCTTCGAGACGCAGATCGAGCTGCGGAAGCGCGGCAAGATCGAGGAGAAGCTGTTCGCGGAGACGCGGCTGCGGCGCGGCGCCTACGGCCAGCGCTACGACAACGGGCAGCGCCACGACGGCGAGAAGACGCAGGCGCTGGTGTTCCCGTCGAAGGAGATCACCAAGGGTCCCAGCACGATGTGGGACGCGCCCGGCATGCAGCGGATCAAGATCCCGCGCGGGCAGCTGACGGCGGACCAGCTGGACGTGCTGGCCGAGTGCGCCGAGGAGTATTCCGATCGCATCCTGCACGTCACCACCCGCCAGGACTTCCAGCTGCACTTCGTCCACATCGAGGACACGCCCGACATGCACCGGCGGCTCGCGGCCGCCGGCATCACGACGCGCGAGGCGTGCGGCAACACCGTCCGCAACGTCACCGCCTGCCCGCAGGCGGGCGTCTGCCGGACCGAGGCGTTCGACGTCGCGCCGTACGCGCACGCGCTGACGTTCTTCCTGCTGGGGCACGAGGACACGCAGGACTTCGGGCGCAAGTTCAAGGTCGCGTTCTCGGGCTGCCGCGACAACGCGTGCGGCCTGACGAACTTCCACGACATCGGCGCCATCGCGCGCACGCGCGAGGTGAACGGCAAGACCGTGCGCGGGTTCGAGCTGGTGGTGGGCGGCGGGCTGGGGTCGGTGCCGCAGAACGCGCAGGTGTTCGACGAGTTCCTGCCCGAGGAGGAGCTGCTGCCGATCTCGCAGGCGATGAGCCGCGTGTTCTCGCGCCTGGGCGAGCGCGCGAACCGCGCGAAGGCGCGCTTCAAGTTCGTGGTGAAGAAGATCGGGATCGAGGAGACGAAGCGGCTGGTGCTGGAGGAGCGCGCCAAGCTGCGCCCCGATCCGCGCTGGACGGCGTTCCTCGCCGACCTGCACAACGTCGACGAGAAGCCGATCCGGCCCGCCGGCAAGCTGCCGGCCGGCCCGTACCCCGACGGGTTCGAGGCGTGGCGCGAGAGCAACGTGCTCGCGCAGCGCCAGGCCGGCTATGTGATGGCGCTGATCACCTTGCCGCTCGGTGACCTGACGTCCGAGCAGGCGCGCGCGCTGGCCGACGTCGCCCGCAAGTACACGGGCGACACGATGCGCACGACCGCTGACCAGAACATGCTGCTTCGCTGGGTCAGCGAGGCGGATCTGCCCGCCGTCTACGCGGCGTTGCAGGCGATCCGCCTGGCGGCGCCGGGCGCCGGGACGATCAGCGACATCTGCGCGTGCCCGGGCACCGACACGTGCAAGCTGGGCATCTCGTCCTCGCGCTCGCTGGCCGCCGAGCTGGGCCGGCAGCTGCGCGCGTCGGGCATCGACCAGGACCCGAACGCGAAGGGGCTGCACATCAAGGCGAGCGGCTGCTTCAACTCGTGCGCGCAGCACCACGTGGCCGACCTGGGCTTCCTGGGCGTCAGCCGCAACGTGGGTGGGCGGCGCGTGCCCCACTTCCAGCTGGTCGTGGGCGGCCAGTGGGAGAACAACGGCGGCTCGTACGGGCTGGCGATCGGCGCGGTTCCGTCGAAGCGCGTCCCCGACGTCGTCAAGCGGCTGACCGATCGGTTCGCCAAGGAGCGCCAGGGCAACGAGTCGTTCGCCGACTTCGCCAACCGGATCGGCAAGAAGACGATCCGGGCGATGGTCGAGGAGATGCAGGCGATCCCGACCTACGACCAGGACCCGAGCTACTACAGCGACTGGGGCGACCCACGCGAGTACACCATCTCGGACATGGGCGAGGGCGAGTGCGCGGGCGAGGTGGTGCCCTACGTCGAGGTCGAGCTGGCCTCGGCGGAACGCGAGCTGTTCGAGTCGCAGGTGCTGCTGGACGAGAAGCAGATCGCCGGCGCGGCGGGACGCGCGTTCTCGGCGATGTTGATCGCGGCGCGCGCGCTGACGAAAGAGAAGAACTTCAACGTCGGCAGCGACGCCGGCGAGATCGTCAGCGAGTTCAAGAAGCACTACTACGACACGAAGCTGTTCTTCGACGACTTCGCCGGCGGCAAGTTCGCGGAGTATTTCTTCCGTGCCCACGACGAACACGCGAAGACGTCCAGCGCGGAGGGCGTGCACCAGCTGATCGAGGAGGCGACGCTGTTCGTGGACGCGGCCCATCAGTGCTATACGCGGTTCGGCTCCGGGCTGAAGGATCCGACGCCCCCCGCTGCCTAGCCCGATCAATCCAATGGACGCACACAAACTACAGCTGAAGATTTACCTGACGCCCGAGTCGGCGAAGTCGTTCGACGTGGAGTCGCTGATCCCCGTGTTCCACCGCTGGATCAAGCAGCGCGCGCTGCCCGAGCTGACGATCGACGTCGCCAGCTACCAGCACGTGCCGCAGGGGCCCGGCGTCGTCCTGATCGGGCACGGCGCGGATTACTTCCTGGACGAGGGCGAGGGGCGGCCCGGCCTGCTGCACAACCGCAAGCGCGCGGGGCTGGCCCCGGGCGAACGGCTGGGCGATCTGGCGCGGCGGACGCTGAACGCGGCGCTGCTGCTGGAGAAGGACCTGGCCCTGACCGGCAAGGTGAAGTTCGCGACCAACGAGCTTCTGTTCCGCGTGAACGACCGCCTGGCGGCGCCCAACAGCGACGCGACGTTCGCGGCGCTGCGCCCCGAGCTGGAGGCGCTGGCGAAGACCGTGTTCGCCGGGCCGTTCGAGCTGGCGCGCGAGGGCGGCGCGAAGGAGCTGTTCGCGGTCCGCATCAAGAGCCCGACCAGCGCCCCGCTCGCAACGTTGCTCGACCGCGCCGGGGGCCCGCCCACGGCCGACGCGTCTCTGGTCGTCTGATCGCAGCGCGTGACCCCCGCCACGTGCGACGGCGCTTGACTTAGGCGCCGCCAACGGGCAACGCTCGCGACCTCGAACGGAGATGCACATGCGCGGAACGTTTCGACTGACATCGATCCTGCTAACGGCGGCGGCGTTGCTGGCCGCGTGTACCAAGAAGGAAGAACCGGTCGTGGAGGAGCAGAAGCCGGCGGTTTATGTCCCGCCGCCCGAGCCGGCCCGCGCCGCGTTCATCCCGAAGCCCGACACCAACTACACGCTGGTCAATCGCAAGTCGAACAAGTGCCTCCAGTTCGCGGGCGCCGCCGCGAATGACGGCGCCAACGCCGAGATCTGGGAGTGCAACGGCACCGACGCGCAGTTCTTCACGTTTCAGCCGGTCCAGGGGGGCTACTGGAAGGTCGTCAACGTGCGCAGCAAGAAGTGCCTGGACCTGGCGGGGCTGGCGAACAATGACGGCGCCGGCGCGCAGCAGTACCAGTGTCACGACGGCGAGAACCAGCAGTGGATCATCGCCGACGGCGGCACCGGCTCGCTCCGGATCATCGCGCGTCACAGCGGCAAGGTGCTGGACGTCGCCGGCGAGGAGACCGCGGACGGCACGCACGTCAACCAGTGGGGCTGGCAGGGCAAGCCGCACCAGGAATTCACGATCGTCCCGGGCGTCGCCGCCGCCAACACCGCCAAGGCGGCGGGGGGCAAGGCCGGCAAGGACGGCGCCGCGGGCGCAGGCGGCAAGGGCAAGAAGAAGCAGAAGAGCTGACGTCGCGCGGGAGCGGATCCCGGCCCCGCTCCCCGACCCTCTCCCCGCTGCCCACACTGGCGGGGGCGAGGGAGAAAGAAATCATGATCGTTCTGGTCACGGGGGCGTCTTCGGGGTTCGGCGCGGAGATCGCGCGGCGGTTCGCGCGCGCCGGGCATCGCATCATCGCGGCGGGCCGGCGTGTCGACCGCCTGCAGGCGCTGCGCGCCGAGCTGGGCGACGACCAGGTTCACGTCGTGCCGCTGGACGTGCGCGACGGCGACGCGGTGGCGCGGGCGATCGCGGGGCTGCCGCCCGAGCTCGCGGACATCGATCTGCTGGTCAACAACGCGGGGCTCGCGCTGGGCCTCGAGCCCGCGCACGAGGCGTCGCTGGACGACTGGAACCAGATGATGGACACCAACGTGAAGGGCCTGGTGAGCGTTACGCGTGCGGTCCTGCCCGGCATGGTGGCGCGCAACCGCGGCCACATCGTCAACATGGGCTCGACCGCCGCCAGCTGGCCGTACCCGGGCGCGAACGTCTACGGCGCGACCAAGGCGTTCGTGCACCAGTTCTCGCTGAACCTCCGGGCCGACCTGGCCGGCACGCGCGTGCGCGTCAGCGCGGTCCATCCGGGCATGGTCGCCGGCACCGAGTTCTCGAACGTTCGCTTCCACGGCGACGACGCGCGCGCCGCGCAGGTCTACGAAGGCGCGGATCCGCTGACGCCCGCCGACGTCGCCGAGACGGTGTTCTGGATCGCCACGCTGCCCGAACGCATGAACATCAACGTCATCGAGCTGATGCCCGTCAGCCAGTCGTTCGCAGGCTTTTCGGTGTCTCGCCGCGCGCGCGACTGACCGCGGCTCATTCGCCGTCGGCGCGCGGCAGGCCGTACTTGTCGAAGCCGATGTAGATGCGCGCGTTCGACGCCTTCGCGAGGTCCTTCAGCGCCTCCAGCTCGCGCAAGCGCAGCAGCGCCGGGTTGGCGGCGAACGCGGCCGCCGCCTGCTCGCTCTGGCGGAACGCCGCGATCTCCGTCTCGCCCTTGATGCGCAGGCTCTCGGCGTCGGCCTGCGCCTGCAGCCGCTGCGCGACCGCCTGCGCCTCGGCGTCGATCCGCTTCATCTCCGCCTTCGCCTGCGCTTCGATCTGCTGCGTCTGCGCCTTGGTGCGCGCCTCGACCAGCTGGGCCTGGCTCATGCGCTCCGCCGCCAGCACCTTGTTCATGATCTCCTGCAGGTTGCCCGGGAAGACCAGATCCTTCACGTCGGCGCGCACGATGGCGACGCCGTAGCGGCCGGCGATCTCCTTCACGTCGCTGAGGATGTCCTCGCTCAGCCGGTTCCGGTTGGTGAGGATCTCCTCCAGCGTCATCGACGCCAGCGAGCGCCGCGCCGCCAGCTGCACGTCGCTGTACAGGCGGTCCTCGTACTTCTCGACCTCGTGCATCGCCGCGCGCGGATCGGTCACCCGGAACTGCACGATGATGCTGACCCGGATGGCGACCTTGTCCGACGTCAGGATCTCCTGGCCCTTGATGGTCAGCTCGCGCTCGCGCACGTCGACCAGGACGATCTCGACCTGCGGCCGCCGGCCGAACAGCGGCTGCTCGGGGAACTCGTAGCGCCCCGCCTCCAGGGTTTGCTTCAGGACACCGTCCTCGTACATCAGCCCCCGGTGGGTGTCCTTGATGATGATCTCGCGCTTCGGCATCGTCGTTCCTTTAGAAAGAAGTGGCTCCGTAGCGGCATCCGATTTGGAGAACGGGCTGAACAGATTGGCAATCTGCTCGACCGCTTGCGCGGAAGAGACACCTTTGTCTGCCTGCTCCTGAATCCGCCAGAGCCGCGCCGATTACAGCCGCGCCCTGCGTGCTCTGTCAACAGACCGATCCGGTCCCCTCTCCCGCTTTGCGGGAGAGGGTTAGGGTGAGGGTCCGGATTGACTACGTTCCGTCGTCGCCGTCGTTCGCGCGGGGGCGGACGGCCTTCTTCGACGCGCGCAGCTCGTACAGCATCGCGGCGGCGACGATCAGCTCGAAGAACAAGGTGACGCACGCCAGGATGATGAAGGTCGTGTCCCGCTGGTACGGCCGAAACGCCTGCGCGTCCTTGAACCACCAGATCACCGCCGCGGCGGGCATCGTCACCAGGACCAGCAGCGTCAGCCGGATCCACTCGCGGCGCCAGAGCGTGTAGTCGCGCGCGCCGCAGTGCGGACAGGGCCACAGCGCGCAGCGCATGAACGCGCTCTTGTGCGCCCAGGTCTCGGCGCCCTCGGTGTCGCGGGCGGCGCCGAAGCCGCGGACCATCACGTCCATCTCCAGGCCACAGCGCGCGCACTCGTACTCGAGCGGGATGTCGATCCGGGCCTTCTTCAGGTGGACGGGGTGGACGGGGATGTGCAACGGCCGCGCCCGCCGCCCGCTCAGGTCAACTTCGGCAGGGTCTCGGCCATCCGGCGCACGCCCTCCTCGACGTTCTTCATCGAGGTCGCGTACGACAGGCGCACGAAGCCAGGCGCGCCGAAAGCCGATCCCATCACCACCGCCACCTTCGCCGCCTCGATCAGCCACTCGCACAGCTGGACGTCGTTCTCGATCTTCTTGCCCTCCGGCGTCTTCTTCCCGATGAACGCCGACAGGTCCGGGAACGCGTAGAACGCGCCCTTCGGCTCGACGCACGTGACGCCCGGGATCTCGCGCAGCCGCGCGACCATCGTCTTGCGGCGCTTGTCGAACTCGGTGCGCATCATCTCCAGCGCGTCGGTCGGCCCTTCGATCGCCGCCTGGGCCGCCGCCTGCGCCACCGCCGCCGCGTGCGTGGTCGACTGCCCCTGCAGCGTCGCCATCGCCTCGACCACCGGCTTCGGCGCCACCGTGAAGCCGACGCGCCAGCCCGTCATCGCGAACGCCTTCGAGACGCCGTCGATGATGATCGTCTTCGCCCGCACCTCGGGGCTGATCGTCGCCGGCTGAAAGAATTTCCCGTCTCCGTAAACGAGCGTCCGGTAAATGTCGTCCGTCATCAGCCAGAGATCATTCTCGACAGCCAGCTTGGCGAGCGCGCGCAACGTCGATTCGTCGTAGATGGCGCCGGTCGGATTCGACGGTGAACAGACCAGGATCATCTTGGTGCGTGGAGTGATTGCCTTGGCGACGTCCTCGGCACGTACCTGGAAGTTGGTCTCGGCCTTGGTCGGCACGTTGACCGGCCGGCCGCCCGCCAGCTTGACGATGTCGTTGTAGCTGACCCAGGCGGGCGTCGGGATGATCACCTCGTCGCCCTCGTCGATCAGCGCGAACACCGCGTTGTAGATCGACTGCTTCGCGCCCGAGCTGACGATCACCTCGCCCGGGTCGATGGTCAGGCCGTGCGCCTTGCCGATCCACGCCGCCACCGCCTTGCGCAACGGCACCGTGCCCTCGACCAGCGTGTACTTGGTCGCGCCCGCGTCCAGCGCCTTCTTGGCCGCTTCCTTGATGTGCGCGGGCGTGTCGAAGTCGGGCTCGCCGGCGCCGAAGCTGACGACGTCGACCCCTGCGGCCTTCAGCTTGGCCGCCTTGGCCGATACGGCCAGAGTCGGGGACGGTTCGACGACGGACAACCTGCGCGCGAGCTTCACGGCTTCACTCCTTGTTTGCGTTTCGCGGCGAGCGCGGCGGCGACACCCGCGGGCACCAGGCCCGAGACGTCTCCGCCCATCAACGCCACTTCCTTCACGAGCGACGAGGATACATAAAAGCTCTCCTCGCTGGTCATCAGAAACAGGGTCTCGACATCGGGCGCCAGGCGGCGGTTCATGTGCGCCGACTGGAACTCGTACTCGAAGTCCGCCAGCGCGCGCAGGCCGCGGATGACCACGGATGCGCCGCGCCGCCGGCAGTAATCGGCCAGCAAGCCCTGGAATGCGTCGACCTCCAGCCGCGCGTCCCCGCCCAGCGCGTCCGCGATCAGCTTGCGCCGCTCGTCGATCGAGAACAGCGGCGCCTTGCGGACGTTCTCGGCCAGCGCGACCACGACCCGGTCGAAGATCTTCAGCGACCGCCGCAGGATGTCGACGTGGCCGTTCGTGATCGGGTCGAAGGTGCCCGGGTAGACGGCCAGCGTCACGGGCGGCTCACGAACCTGACGAACGGAAGAACGACAGCTCGGTGTCGCCGTACTCCCGGCGGTCGGTCAGGAACAGGCAGCCCACCCGCTCGGCCGGGCGGTGGCGGCGGTCGTGTTCGACCACGACGACGGCGCAGTTGCTGAGCAGGTCCAGCCCGCACAGCTCCGCCAGCAGCCCCTCGGTCTCCTTGATGTACGGAGGATCCAGGAACACCCACGAGAACGGACCGAACCGGTCGGTCTGCGCGGCCAGCCGGCGCAGCGCCGCCTTCACGTCGGTTCCGATCACCTCGGCCCGATCGTCCATCCGCATCTCGCGCAGGTTCCGGCGCAGGGCCGACAGCGCGGACCCGTCGCGCTCGACGAACACGGCCTGGGGCGCGCCACGCGACAGCGCCTCCATGCCCAGCGCGCCCGTTCCCGCGTAGAGGTCCAGCACCGGCCCGGCGGGCGGTCCCAGGATGTTGAACAGAGCCTGGCGAACCTTCGAAGCTGTGGGCCGCGTACGCGCGCCGCGAGGCGCGATGAGGTGCCGGCCTCGATCCAGCCCGCCGGTCAGTCGCATGAGGGGACGTTCCTACCGCGCCCGTCGAACGGGGTCAAATCGACCTCCGGCTGACCCTCGGATCGCCGGTTCAGCCGTTCCGACGCGCCGTGACGAATGCGCAACCGACTGTCGGTAAAGCGCCGTACTCGACGGGAAAACCGGCGGAAACGCGCCCCGGCCGTGCGCACATTGGTGATAGACTGGCCGCACTCCATGTCGCGCGTTGGCGCCTTCTTCGACGTCGATAGGACGATTGTTTCGTGCAACACGGGGCGGCTTTTTCTGCGCGACCTGCGGCGCCGCGGCGAGATCTCCTTCTTCCGGATGCTGCGGGCGCTGGGGTGGATGGCCAAGTACCACCTGTCGCTGATCGACCTGCAGTGGGTGGCCACCCGCTTGGCGGGCGAGATGGCCGGCAAGCTCGAGCGTGAGTTCGCCGAGACCTGCCGCCGCTGGGTCGAGAAGGATGTGCTGCCGCTGGTCGTGCCGGGGGCGCGCGACAAGATCGAGAAGCACCGGGCCGAGGGCCACGTGCTGGCGATCCTGTCGACCTCGCCGTCGTACGTGACCGAGCCGCTCGCCGAGACGCTGGGCATCGAGGAGGTCATCTCGACTCGATTCGAGGTCGACGGCGGCGGATTGTTCACCGGAAAGCTGATCGGGCCGGCCTGCGTCGGCAAGGGCAAGGTTCACTGGGCCGAGGACCTGGGCTCGCGCCGGCAGCTCGACCTGGGCGCCAGCTGGTTCTACACGGATTCGTACACGGACATGCCGATGCTCGAGCGCGTGGGCAACCAGGTCGTGGTCAACCCCGACCCGCGCCTGAAGCGGATCGCGAAGCGGCGCGGCTGGCCGGTGCAGGACTGGCGGCAGGCCGCGGCGGCCGCGGCCGTCGCGGGGGTGGGCGCGTGAGCGTTTACTCCGCTCCCTGGTACACGCCGGCGGTGCAGCGCCTGCTGGACCTGGCGCTGGAAGAGGACGTCGGCCGCGGCGACGTGACCACCGCGTCCGTCATCGACGAAAGCCAGGAGGGCGAGGCCGAGATCATCGCGCGCGAGCGGGCGGTGGTTTGCGGCCTGGGCGTGGTCGAGGCGGTGTTCACGCGCTTCGACTGGCGCACGCGCGTGCGCACGAAGGTGTCCGACGGGGATCCGATCGCGGCGGGCGGCGTGGTGGCGACCGTGCGCGGTCCGGCGGCGGCGCTGCTGGCGGGCGAGCGCACGGCGCTGAACTTCCTGTCGCACCTGTCCGGGATCGCGACGCTGACGCAGGCGTTCGTGGCGGCGTCGGAGGGCGCGAAGGTGCGCGTCACCGACACCCGCAAGACGACGCCGGGGCTGCGCGCGCTGGAAAAGTACGCGGTGCGCGTGGGCGGCGGCGCCAGCCACCGATCCGACCTGGCGTCGGGCATCCTGCTGAAGGACAACCACGTCGCGATGGTGGGATCCGTGCGCGAGGCGGTGCGCCGCGCGCGCGCCAACGCCCCGCACGTGCTGCGCGTCGTCGTCGAGGTCGACACGCTGCCCCAGCTGGACGAGGCGCTGGAGGCCGGCGCCGAGGGGATCCTGCTCGACAACTTCCAGGTGCGCGACATGGCCGAGGCGGTCAAGCGCGTGCGCGAACGGCGCCCGCAGGTCGTCATCGAGGCGTCGGGCGGCGTGACGCTGGATCGCATCCACGACATCAGCAAGACAGGCGTCGACGTCGTCTCGATCGGTTCGATCACGCATTCCGCGCGCGCGGTCGACTACTCGTGCGAGATCCGTCCGACGGACGGCGCGCGCGACTCGTAGCGAGGGCCTTCCAGCCGTGATGGAGGGCGACCACGAGCTGGGGAATGACGACCTCGAGCTGGTGGAGACGTATCGCGACGTCAGGATCTTCGCGACCGGCGCCGCGGACACGCGGCGCTACCGCATAGAGGAGAGCGTCGCCGAGACGACGAACTACGGCGGCAGCAACGGCGACCTCGAGGACGACTTGTTCCCGCTCGCGAAAAGCGCCGGCAAGGTCGTCGCATGGGCGAGGGAGATACGTTCGTGGCGACGTGTGACGACGCGGCCACGTGCCGCTGGCTGATCGATCGGGCGTACGAACTGGCAGCCGTGCGAGGATAGCGCGAGAGGACCTGCATGACCCGAGCGTGGTGGCTGGCCGTCGTCGCTTGCGGATGGATGGCCGTCGGCGCGGCGAACTGCGGAGGGAAGTCGCCGGCCGGCGGCGGCGGACGCGGAGGCGCGAGCGGCCAGGGCGGAAGCGCGAGCGGAGGAAGCGGCGGCGACGCGGGCACGGGCGGCGGTGTGGCCGGCGCGAACGGCGGCGGTGTGGCCGGCGCGAGCGGCGGGGGCGCCGCGGGCTCGGCGGGTGCCACGGCGGGCGCTGGTGGTGGAACGGCGGGCGGAACCGGTGGCGCAGCGGGCGTGGGCACTGGCGATGGCGGTGGCGCGAGCGGCGGCAGCACCGGGACGGGTACGGGCGGAGGCGGTGCGCGCGACGGCGGGGACGGGCCGCCCTGCGTCCCGACGACGGGCTGCGTGCAGCCCGGCGGCCAGTACTGCAACCGGATCGGCGATGGCTGCATGGGGCTGAACCTGGAATGCGGCGCCTGTCCCGGAGGGATGGTGTGCAGCGGGGGAGCGAGCGGCGCCGGTGTCTGCCTGGGCGGCGCCAGCTGCAACCCGGTGACCTGCGGATCGGGGACGAACCTGAAGTTCTGCGGTCGGATCGGCGACGGCTGCGGCCGCTCGCTCGACTGCAGTTCGTGCCCCGCCGGGCAAACGTGCACCGACGGCGTTTGTCTCCCTCCGGGTTGCGTACCGATCACGTGCGCCATCGCCGGTGGCGGCCGGTACTGCGGAAGGATCGGCGACGGCTGCGGCGGCTCGCTCGACTGTGGGACCTGCCCCGGCGCCGTGGCCTGCGGCGCCAGCGTCCCGGGTGTTTGTGGCACGCTGCCGGCGGGGCAGCCGGCGCCACCACCCGTTCCACCGCCACCTCCTCCGCCTCCGCCGCCCGCGCCCCCAGTTTGATCTCCTCGGGTCGTGGTCACGACCTGAATCGCAAACTGTAACGATCGCGGATCAACCGGCGGCGCGTTTGCGGGAACCATTATCATCGCCCACATGCTTATCCGTTATCGACTCTTCCTTATCGCCGTCGCGGGCGTGGCCGGATGCGGCCGCAACGTCGACGATGCGACGGCGACACGCACGGCGGCGCTGACGAGCACGCTCGCGGCGACCGCGGATACCTTCATCAACAGCGCCTTTCCGGACAACAACAATGGCGCGAGCCCGTCGATCTTCACGGGGCACAACGGTCAGGGCGGGATGATGCGAGGGCTGGTCCGGTTCGTGTTGCCACAGAACGTTCAGGGGCGGGTGAACGTGAGCCGGGTCCGACTGACCTTGCTCACGCGTGGAACCGGATTGAATGAAGACGTCCCGCCGACGCCGGCGACGGTGTCGCTCGAGGCGGTGCTCACCCCCTGGACCGAAGGCGTCGGCTTCGGGAACGCGATGACCATGTTCACCATCGGTCAGCCGTGCAACTCGAACGGCACCGCGACCGGGGCGACGTGGAATCAGGCGAACTGCGCCGGGGGAACGCCGTGGGTGGGAGGCGCGGTGCTGACCGGCGTCAGCGGTGCGGCCAGCGTCCCCGCGGCGCTCGAAGCCGCGGTGACGTGGGATTCCGCGAGCAACAACGACGGGATGGTGACGGACGTCCAGAGCTGGTTCGACGACCCCGACGGCAACTTTGGCTGGCGTCTGGCCAGCAACACCGAGACCGAAAATTTCGGCGCGGCGCAGAAGTTTTATTCGTCCGAGGACCCCGGCGCGAAGGGACCGGTCCTTGTCGTCGACTACGCGTGCAAGCCTGCGTTCGCGACCGCGGGCAACCTCTGCACCACGTGCACGCCGGGCGCGATCGCCTCGTGCGGCGGCAGCGCGGCCACGCCCGGAAACATCTGCGTCGATCCGGGCGCGCCGGCGACCAGTTACAACTGCGTCTGTACCGTCCCCGGTTACATCAACAACGGGATCGCGTGCGAGCGGGTCGCAACACCGGACGCATCGGACGCCGACGTCACGGACGGCGGTGACGGCGCGGCGGGTTCGGGTGGTGGCGGCGGGGGCGGAATTGGCGGCGCGGCCGGCACGACGGGCGGCGGCGGAACCGGCGGCGCGGGCGGCGCGGCCGGCACCGGCGGCGGCGCGGGGACGTCGGGCGCCGCCGGGACATCCGGCGTCGCGGGCACGACGGGTACCGCCGGTACCACCGGCGTCGCGGGCACGACCGGCGGCGCGGGGACGACCGGCACCGCCGGGACGGCGGGCGGCGCGGGGACGATCGGCGCTGCAGGGACGACGGGGGCCGCGGGAACGACCGGCGCTGCAGGGACGACCGGTGCCGCGGGAACGACCGGCGCTGCGGGAACCGGCGGCGGCGCGGGCGGCACGACCGGCGCGGGTGGGACCGGAGGCGCAGCGGGCGCCGCCGGAGGGGGGACCGGCGGCGGCACGGGCGGCGCGACCGCGGGCACGTCCGGTGGGCGCGGCGGCACGACGGGTTCGGGCGGCAGTGCGGCCGGACGCGGCGGCAGCTCGGGCGCGACGGGCACCGCGGGAACCGCGGGAAAATCCGGAGACTCCGGCTGCTCCTGCGGCGTCGGTCTGCGTGAGGGAAGGCCCGATTACCTCGCGGCGCTGCTTGCTGTCGCCGGCATCGTGGTTCGCAGACGCCGTCGCTGACATGCGGGTGACCGCGCGACGCGGATCGCGCATTATGATGACGGTATGGGACGCGTATCAGCGGCAATCTCGGCGATCGCGCTGGGAGCCGCCGTCGTGGGATGCGGCGGGGACGCGCTCGTGCCCGTCAAGACGCGGCTCTACGAACAATGCGCAGGTCCGGGCACGTGCACGTCGAGCACCTGTCAGATGGTCGGACCGTCCGCCCCGGACGACTTGAGGTGCACCTTGGCCTGCGTCACCGACGCCGACTGTCCGCCCCCGGAAGACGGCTCCGCGGCAGTGTGCATCCATGCCTGGTGCCGGACGGCGGCCTGCGCCGGTCCGGTTGGTCCGGGCTTCGCGTGCGTCGACGGGACGATCCATCGCTGTGACGATCTGGCGGCCCCGCCCTGCAGCCAGTGCGCGGTCTGCGACGGGGCGACGCAGGCGTGCGACCGCTCGACAGAAACCTGCGTGCCTAGGAAGGAGCACGGCCAGCCCTGCGCGGAACCCGCCGAGTGCAAATCCGATCGCTGCGAGATCGTGGAGGTGGGCGGCACCCCGCTGTTCGACGGCAAGACGCATTGCGTGTTTCCCGTCGGAGATGCCTGCTGGCCGGGCGACCCCTGCAACTGCGACCTGGGCGCGTGCGTCCTCGGCTGCGACAGCAGCGCGCCGGCGTGTGGCGACCAAGAGATCTGCACGGTTCAGGATGCGTCGTCGAGCAGCGGCACCTGCCGGCGGTCCTGCGCGGCGGACCCGGGCGTCTGTGGCCCGGACGGAATCTGCGCGGACGTCTCAGGCAGCTCCGTATGCGCCGCCCCGGCCGGCTCGCCCCGGCCACCGCGCGCCGCAGGCGTCCCCTGCCAGGCCGACGCTGAATGCCTCAGCGGCACGTGCTGTCCCGCCGCGAACGGCGAGACCTGGGGACACTGCGCGAACGATCTCGGCTGCTGACCCCGGCGTGCAACGGCGGGTCAGACCGCACGCTTGGATCGTGCGCGATCAACGCGAACGATCAGATCTTCAGCGACCTGATTCTTGGCGAAGGGATTGAGTGTGAATGGCCTCTCAGGAGAGAAGGCCACCTCGGGTCCCAGGGGCCCGCTGGCGCTCGGCCCCGTGAGTTTCAAAGTGATCCGCGGAGGATTTACCGACATCGATGAACTCACGTTCATGATGTCCGTCAGGGGAACGTGGGTTTCGCGTCCTCGATTCCTTATCACCAAGAAGTCCCCGCCATCGTAGACCTCGTCCACCAAATCCCAGACGAGCTTCTTCATCATGAAGTACCCGAACACCGCCAGCACACAAGGCACGATCAAAAACATGACGCCGCCCTTCACGACAACACCTGAGGTGATGGCGACGGTGACGAAGAATCCCATGAAGCCGAACCACAACGCAGGGAATCCCTTCTTGTGGAACGTCGTCATCGTGGATGAGAGCCGTTTCATTTCGTCCCTCTAACGATCGTACGCTCGGCGTACTCCTTCAACTCCGACTGCTTCTTCACCATGAAGGCCCGCATGTGTCCCTCGACGAAGAGCTTGTCCGCGACGACACCAAGAAAGCCGAGGGGCGATCGCCACGTGAGCGTGTCGCGCATGACCACTGACGCTCCGTCGACGACAAACTCGTGCACGTGTCGAAGGCTGGCGAACGCACCCTTCACCATCTCGTCCACGAAGCGCCTCGGACGATCGAACTCGACGATCTTTGACGTCAGCCGCTGCCGGATTCCGAAATGCACGGCCTCGAAAGTGACGACGTCACCGAGATCGAGGAGGCCGGAGGTCTTGCCGCCGACCGCTCGCTCGCCGGTGGAGGAGGACGTCTTCAAGTGTGCCTCCACATCGCGCGCAAGATCGAAGCACAGTTCAATTGGTGCGGCGATGCGAGTCTCGACGACGATGGTGGTCATTCGAATACCGGGGCTTCGCGCGTCCGGCTAACGAGCTGGCGTTCAGCGGCGGCGCGAAGCGCCGTCCGCTTCAACGCCTTGTTGGGCAGCGTCCCGCGTGTTCTCGATGCGAAACCGTCCGGCTCGCAGATGGCGCGGGCCATGAAGCGCGTCCCAATTTGCGCGCCGTGCCGCTTCGAGGAGAACCTCGAGCTTGGGAGTTATCGTTTCATTTTTCCGCGTGCTGGCCAAGGCGAAGTCCCTCGTCGTCGCTGAACCAATGATACCACTCGTCTACAAGCGGCTTGTAGAGCTGCTCGAAAAGCACGAGACCTCGATGATATCGACGCCTTACATCGACCTCGGGCACGGAGTGGCCACCGGCCGCGACGCGCATCGCCACACGCCGGACGGCGAAATCCTCGGAGGGCAACTCGATGAAGTGCAGGGAGACCTGGTAGCCCCATGTCTTCCACGACTTGATTCGCCGCGCGTACATCGCGGACGACAGCGTCGTCTCGATCGCGAAGCTCTCCCTGCGCCGTTCCGACGCTCCAAGCCGCCGTAGCACCTCCCGACCTGCCGCGACCGGATGCGCGAAGGGCGCACCTTCGGTTTGAACCTCGTCGACGTTCAGGAACGGGATGTCTGGATACAAGGCGGGCAGCAGTTCGCGCGCGAACGTGGTCTTCCCGGCACCGTTGGCACCAGCTATCACGATGGCTTCAGCATCCGATGATCCGCTCACGCCGCTCACGACTCGAGCGCCCTGAGATGACCGGCGAGGTGTTTGAGCATGGCGGCACCCACTTCATCCCGCGAGATGATGCCGTCGTGAATCGCCCGAGCCACGACCAGTTCTTGACTCGAACGCCCATACCTCGAGAAGAGTTCGCGCGCTGCACCTTGGTGAAAGGCGTGGATCGCCTCCGATAGGTCGAAGGCATTGGTCTCGCCGGAACGCCAACGACTGAATTCTCCCTCCAAATCAGAGAGCTCACGCGACAACTCGCGCTCGTAGGCTAGCTCCGCGAGCTCCCGAAGGCGGCGACGCTGCTCCTTGTCGGATTGGCTGCTCATCCTTGCCTTTAGGGCTGCCCAACGATAATGCCGTTCAGCGGCGGGCGCACGAGGGAGCGCAGCGACCGACGCGCCGCCGTCTGCAACGGCGGGTTGGGCAGCGACCTAGGGATGACGTCATGGCGCCGCGTTCATCCAAATCTCCTCCGGTTCATTCGGCCAGCCCCGCGGCCCGCAGCTGCGCGATCGCCTGCACCCAGTCGGCGAAGTTCTTGGACCGAGCGTTGGCGATGAATAGTCTTCGATCCGTGTTGGGCGGCGTTCCCCCACGCCGGGCTTCGAGGATCATGCTGGTCGCCTTCGTCGGCGCAGTCGCTGACGGGGCCGAAGTGTCATCGGCTTCCGCGTGAAGGGGTTGATGCCGACCACGCGCGACTTGGTCGGATCGTCCTCAAACATCAGCGACCAAAGGTCGATGCTCCTTGCCCAGTCGTCGAAGAAATCAACGAGCTGTTCGTGACTCACCGCGAACGCTTGGTCGAAACTCACGACATGCTCTCCAGCAGCATCCCAAAGCAGTTCACCAGAGTGATAGGTCAGCACACGGCCTTCTGGGGTCGAGCTGTCGAAGCAAGAGTAGATGGCGCAGCCCCAGTCGCAGATAGGAACAACAGCGCGCGGCCAGATGGAGACGCGATCAGGCTCCACCGAACTGACTGCCGTGTACCAGTCGACGAGACTGCCATCGTCGCTGGTGTGGCCCCCTTGCAGGCCAACGAGTCCGTATCCGGGCCCGAAACCACCGTTGCCGACGGTGGTATAGAGCGCGCTCAGGAACGAGGGCAAGGCGAACCCGAGGTTCCGCTCTGCAGCCCGGATCGCTTCCTCGTTCACCGGAGGCATGAGAAGCGGTCTGCTTCCCGACGCGTCGATTCGGGTCGCCGGATTCGTTCTGCGTTCCGCGATTCGCGCGATCGTTTCTTCCCACATCGAGTCCGTCCGCCCAACGATCACGCGTTCAGCGGCGGCGCGCAAGCGCGGTCCGCTGCAACGCGCGGTTGGGCAGCCGCACGCTACGGTCGGAGCGTTTGCACGAAGGTCGCGGCACGCGATCCGACGCCTATCAGGACATCATGGTGATTCTCGGCAATAGCCCACTCGAATGAGCGCCCAGCGATATAGAACTCGACCGAATGATGGTTCTGCAGCGTCCCGATCGCGGCGGTAAGGGTTGCGTCGAACGCCCAGAATGGCGCTTTGCGCTTACGCTGCGACTCGTCTTCGACAAGCAACCAGATCCGAGTGTCGGCAGGTGCGAACGCAAGCAAAACTTCGAGACCGACGGGACCGGACACCGAAACGGACGGCTCTCGGAACTTCTCCCAGAGCCAAACTGACGCTCGGTTTGCGACGCCACGGACTGTGAATGCCTCCAAGAATCGGTCCACGACCGCGAGCCCGTCGCGTCCAGTAAGTTGCCGAAATTGTGTCTTGCCGTAGCCGCACTCCCGTGCAGTAGCCAGAATGTCGTTCGGCGTATCGAAGCGTGCTCTTCGCATCAACGTTTCCTAAGTCGTTGTCTGCCCAACGACCTGCCGTTCAGCAGCGAACGCCGAGGTCGCGTTCGAGCGTATCACGGCCGACAGGAGCCTCGGGCCCAGCCCGCGGCGTCGCGGCACGAGCTCACATTCGGGCGGAACGGTGTGGCGTTCGTCTGCTGCAACGGCTGGTTAGACCGCGACGTCTCGCCTCAATTGTGGGCTGCTTCGCCGGTGGGAAGTAGATGCGGATGTCGTCAGCACGGATCGGCAGCGGGATCGAATAGACGACCTCTCGGGGCCCGGCCGGGGACGGGCTCCTAACGCGTCCGGCCTGCTCTATCGTGCACGCCACCGCGCGTTCGTTCCCCGGAGTGCTATGCACGTCGACGACGCGCGCGGGACTGCCAGGCTCGGCAAAGACTCCCTTAAGTACGACTTCACCGGGCTGATTAGGTTGGTTGAACTTCAGACAAATCGCGGAGATTTGGATGAGATCGAATACCGCCTTCTGCGTCGCCGGATCGGTAGCACCCCGGCTCGGACTGCGACTTGGTTGCTCGGAGGCTGTCGCGCACGCGCCACCAATTGTGACAACCGCTGCCAGACTCCAGGTGCGCAAGCGCATCATGTCGGCGGTCTAACGATCACGCGTTCAGCGGCGGCGCGCAAGCGCCGACCGCTGCAACGCGCGGTTAGACGGACCTCGCTAAGTGCCAAAGCCGCCGCTGCACCTCTTCATCCGAGGTGTCGACGAGCCCTAGCTTCCGATGATATCGGAACGGTGATTCCGTCTGTGCCGCGGCGGACAATGCCTTTGTAGCGAATTCTCGGGCATCGTCCGGACTCCCGAGATGCTCCGACAGGAATGCCGCGGCCCCAAAGGCCCGATACTGCGCGATAGGGAAGATTTCGTGATGCTGGCGTGCTCTGACGACTTCGAGAACCTCTGCGTAGAGATCATCTCGATTGAGGGCAAGGACAAGCTCCGAAAGATCCAGGTACGCGTGGCCCTGAACACTAGGATGTGATCGTTCAACAGCCAATGCAGCCTGGTACGCTTGGACGGCCTCGTCTGGACGCTGCATGGCTACGAGGCACTTGCCGCGTTGTCGGTGTGCTTCTCCGAGCTGCGAGGGATCGGGGAAATCGCGAAGTAGGCGATCGAGGAGTTCAAGAGCAGCCTCGTAGAGCGGCGGCTCCGCGTCCTCAGAAAGGTGGAAGGCCTGAATCCGCAAGTATTGGGACTTATGGAACGCGGTGCGCGTGCGCCCAAGGCGCGACTCGAAATCCACTCGATCCTCGGAGGTCCAGGTTCTGCGCCTGAACCAATCGTTCCGCGTCGCCACAGTCTGTTCCGTCTAACGATACTGCCGTTCAGCGGCGGGCGGGAGCGGCAACCAGCGACTACTCGCAGCTCATCGCCGGGCGGTAGACCTGGAAGATGTTGCTGCCGCTGGAGCCGCCCGACGCGATGCCGCCGCCGGGGATGTAGATCAGGCCGCCCACGAACGCCGCGCCGGTGACGCCGTGGATCGGCGTCGGGAGCGGCGCGAGCTGCGTCCAGGTGTTGGTGCGTGGGTTGTAGACGTCGTGATCGGGGAAGACGTCGTTGGGCTCGCCGATCCCCTGCCCCTCGCCGCCCCACACGAAGAAGCATCCGTTGGCCGCGACGCCGTTGACGCCGCCGCGCGGCCGCGGCATGCGCGCGCCCGTCGTCCACATGCCGGTGCCGGGATCGAAGATGTCCAGCGAGTCGGTGCGTGGGCTGCTGAAACTGCCTCCGTTGTAGCGCCCGCCCGCGACGTAGATCTTGTTCGCGATCGCCGTGACCGCGATGTGGTTCCGATCCGGATACGCCTGCGGCAGATCGGACAGCGGCGTCCAGGCGTTGTCGCTGATGTCGTAGACCTCGAAGGCGTTGCCGGCCGGCGGGCGGCCCGCCACGATGTAGATCTTGTCGCCGATGACGGCCGCCGCGCCGGCGCCGCGCGCGGTCGGCATCGCCGTCAGCTCGCGCCAGGTGCCGCTGGCGCCGGCTGTCGGATCCAGCTCGAACGCGCGGTTGGTGTCGGCGCCGCTGGTCTGGCCACCGAGGCTGTAGAGTCGTCCGTTCACGCCCGCGATCACGGGATGGTGGACCGGAATCGGGTGCGCCGGCCCCATCGCCCAGCTGTCGGTCGCGATGGTGTAGACGAGCACGGTCGCCACCGTCGCCGCGGGCGAGCTCGGGTAGCCGCCGACGACGTAGATCTTGCCGTTCACCTCGCCGACGCCCATCTCCGAATTGGACGCGAGCAGCATCGCGCGCCGGCCGTATTGCCCGGGCGCTGGATTCAGCGCTCCGCCGGCGCCGGTAGTCCCCGCGCCGCCCGTCGTGCCCGCGACGCCCGTCGTTCCCGCTACGCCGGTCGTCCCCGCGCGGCCCGTCGTACCGGCGCCGCCCGTCGTCCCCGCGCCGCCCGTCGTCCCCGCGCCGCCCGTCGTCCCCGCGCCGCCCGTGGTCCCCGCAACGCCAGTCGTTCCCGCACTGCCCGTCGTCCCCGCGCTGCCCGTCGTCCCCGCGCCGCCCGTCGTCCCCGCGCCGCCGGTCGTCCCGGCGCCACCGGACATCCCGGTCGCGCTGGAACCGCCGCAGGCGCCGGCGCCCAGCAACGCCAGCGCGGCTATGAGGGTCCGCGATCGCATCGCCTTCACTATATGCCGTTAGTGTGACGGGACCTTCAAAGGTCCCGAACGAACCGCCCCCGCGGTGTAAGCTGCCGCCGCAACATGGCCGCCGACCCGTCGCTGCCGCTCACCGCCGATCGGGTGGCCGCCACGCTGGGCACGCGGTGGCTGGGGCGAACGTTCGAATGGCACGCCGCCTGCGCGTCGACCAGCGATCTCGCCGCCGAGCGCGCGCGGACCGGCGCGCCCGCGGGCCTGGTGATCGCCGCCGACGAGCAGACGGCCGGACGCGGGCGCCTCGGCCGCAGCTGGCATTCGCCCGCCGGCGAGAACCTGTACGTGTCGCTGCTGCTGCGCCCCACCCGCCCCGCCGCCGAGATTCCCCCGCTGACGCTGCTGGCCGGCGCCGCCGTCGCGCGCGCGCTCGTGCCGCTGGGCGTGTCGCCCCGTTTGAAATGGCCGAACGACGTTCAGCTAATTGACGCCGCCGGCGCACGCCGCAAGCTGGCCGGCGTGCTGACGGAGATGGCCAGCGCCGGCGCGCGCGTCGAGCACGTGGTGGTCGGAATCGGCATCAACGTGAACGCGACCGCGTTTCCGCCGGAGCTGGCCGACCGCGCGACCTCGCTGCGCGTGGCGCTGGGTCGGCCCGTCGATCGCGCGCGCGTACTGGCCGCCGTCCTGGATGCGTTCGAGCCGCAGTACGCTGAATTCGAGCGCAGCGGACCGGCCGCCGCAGTGGCGGCCTTCAGCGCGTTCGCGGCCCTGCCCCAGCGCTGCCGCATCGACGATCGTCTGGAAGGCGTCGCGCTGGGCGTCGATCCCGACGGCGCCTTGCGTTTGCGCGACGATGCAGGCCAGATCCACCGTGTGATATCAGGAGAGGTTCAACCATGACCACGTTCGAGGCGCTCGTGCTGGGCATCGTGCAGGGGGTGACGGAGTTCCTGCCCATCTCGTCGACGGCGCACCTGCGCATCGTCCCCGCCCTGGCGGGATGGGGCGACGCGGGCGCGGCGTTCACCGCCGTTTTGCAGCTGGGGACGCTGGCGGCGGTGGTCGGCTACTTCCTTCCCGACCTGCTGCGCATGGTGCGGGCATCGATCGCGTGGCTGGCCGATCGCTCGCGGCCGCCCGAGCCGGCGGCGCGCCAGTTCGGCTACATCATCCTGGGGACGCTGCCCGTAGGCGTCGTGGGGCTCGTGTTCAAGCACGCGATCGAAGGCTCGCTGCGTTCGCTGTGGGTGATCTCGGCGGCGCTGATCGTCGTGGCGGTGGCGCTGGCGTGGGTCGAACGCACGGCGCGCCACAGCCGCGACTTCGACGACATCCGCCTGCGCGACGCGATGATCATCGGCTGCGCGCAAGCGCTGGCGGTGGTGCCTGGCGTGTCGCGCTCGGGCATCACGCTGGTGGCGGCGCTGGCGATCGGTCTGCGGCGCGACGCCGCCGCGCGCTTCTCGTTCCTGCTGGGTGTGCCGGCGATCGCCGCGGCCGGCATCTTCGAGCTGAAGCCGCTGCTCAAGTCCAACGACGTCGGCGGCGCCGCGCTGGCGGTCGGCCTGCTCGCGGCGGCCGGCGCCGGATACCTGAGCATCGCCTGGCTGCTGCGTTTCTTGCGCGCGCGCACGACGATGCCGTTCGTCATCTACCGGGTCGCGCTGGGCGCGCTGCTGCTGGCGCTGCTCGCTTCGGGCCGCCTCGCGCCATGACCTTGACGCGCGCGCGGCGCGCAAATTGACGCGTTTGCGCGGGAAAACGCGCGACGGCGCCGTTAGTAAATGACAGAAAGTTGTGTGTCCGGGTACGCTGCTTACCCATGAAGAAACACCTGTCGTTGGTCGTGGGATTGGGATTGTCGGTCGCCGGGATCGGATGCGGCGACATTGAAGGAAGCGAGCAGGACACCGTCGACACGCGCACGAGCGCGGTCCAGGACGCCGAGCTGGCGCCGACGGGCAAGGGCATCGGGACCATGAACAAGTTTCAGAACCCGAGCGGCAACGCAAAGCCCGGTGGTGGACCGGGTGGCGCATCGAGCAACGGTATCAACTATCACGGCGGTCCGGTGATGCTCGGGACGGTCAACGTCTATTACATCTGGTACGGCAACTGGGCCGGCAACAGCGCCACGACGATCCTCACCGATCTCGCGAGCAACATCGGCGGGTCGCCCTACTACAACATCAACACGACCTACTACAACGGCGCGAACCAGCACGTTTCGAACGCCGTCGCCTACGCGAGCTCGACGACCGACAACTATTCGCAGGGCACGTCACTGACCGACACCGCGATCCGCACCGTCGTGAGCAGCGCGATCACGAGCGGCAGGTTGCCCTTGGACGCGAACGGCGTCTACTTCGTGCTCACCTCCAGCGACGTGACGGCGTCCAGCGGCTTCTGCACGCAGTACTGTGGCTGGCATACGCACGCGTCGATCAGCGGCGTCGACGTCAAGTACGCGTTCGTCGGTAACCCGGACCGCTGCCCATCCTCTTGCTCGATGCAGACCACCGGTCCGAACGGCAACGCCGGCGCGGACGGCATGGCGTCGATCATCGCGCATGA
>Ga0207681_10000651_pt1 | contig 23089 bp, 20 predicted proteins | sample KBSS53metaG_FD_184324 | JGI IMG/M metagenome (GOLD analysis project Ga0207681, IMG submission 184324) | Switchgrass rhizosphere microbial communities from Kellogg Biological Station, Michigan, USA - KBS S5-3 metaG (SPAdes) (version 2) | ecosystem: Host-associated > Plants > Roots > Rhizosphere... | reverse complement strand
CTGGCCCGTGTCGGTCACACGAAAGCGCCGGCTGGACCGCTCGATCAGCCGCAACCCTAGTCTCTCCTCCAGCGCTGCCACGCGTCGACTGAGCTTGGATTTCGGCATGCGAAGGGCCCGTCCGGCCGCGGCGAAACCGCCGTGCGTCACCACTTCGGCAAAGTAGGCGAGGTCATTCAGGTCCGTGCGCATCAGCGTTCCTCCAGTGGAACGCTAAGTGGCAGATTTGCCGACTACACGCATCATCGTTCTACGGGCATTTCGAAATGGCAAAGGCGCTCTGCCAAAGCTTGGAGAAAGACGATGAGCAACAAGTTCGAGAACAAGGTGGTCGTGGTAACTGGCGGTACAAGCGGGATCGGTCTCGCAACCGCCAAGGCTTTCGCGGACGAAGGTGCCGCGGTCTTCATCACCGGTCGCCGCCAGGATGCACTCGATGCCGCGGTGAAGACGATTGGTGGACAGGTCACCGGCGTGCGCGGCGACATGGCGCAGCTTGCCGACATCGACCGGCTATACGACGTCGTTCAGCAGCGCCACGCGCAAATCGACGTAGTCTTCGCCAATGCCGGCGGTGGCGAATTGTCGCCTCTCGGCGCGATTACCGAGACGCACTACGAGCAGACATTCGATACCAATGTCAAAGGCGTACTCTTTACCGTGCAGAAAGCGCTTCCGCTGCTGCGCGACGGCGCCTCGGTCATCCTTACCGCCTCGACTACGAGCGTTTCGGGCACACCGGCGTTCAGCGTATACTCGGCGACCAAGGCTGCGGTGCGCAGCTTTGCGCGGAATTGGATCCTCGACCTCAAGGACCGGCGCATTCGGGTCAATGCGATCAGCCCGGGCGTGACAGAGACGGCGGGGCTCAACCACCTGTTCGGTGGGGGCGATCAGGCGTCAGGCACGAAAGACTATCTTGCGAGCCTGATCCCGGCAGGCCGCATCGGCCAACCCGAGGAGATCGCCAAGGCGGTGCTCTTTCTCGCCTCGGATGACGCCAGCTTCGTCAACGGCGTCGAGCTCTTCGTCGATGGCGGCCAGGTCCAGATCTGATCTCAACAGCGAGCCGGCGATTGCCGGCTCCCCACTCGAAAGCGAACCAACATCATGCAAACCAACGAAGCGGTCATTCGTAAGCTTTACGCCGTAGCCGAAGGGGCCAATCGCAATACCGCGGAATTTGTCTCTCTGTTTGCCGAAGACGGCTACTTCTATGATGTGCCGGCAGGCCGGAAGTACTACGGGCAGGAAATCGGCATTCCGGTAGATGCCTACGCTTCGGCCTTCCCCGACATGCACCGTGAGCTGTTCGACATATATGTGGCGAGCGACGATGTCATTGTCGTCGAGCTCGCGCTCCAAGGTACCCACCTGGGCGATCTGCACCTGCCTGGCGGGACACTTGCTCCGACCGGCAAGCGGATCGATGTTCCCTGCTGCGATGTCTTCCATTTGAAGGACGGCAAGGTGACATCCTTTCATTGCTACAACGCTGCCTCTGTCCTCCTGCAGCAGCTTGGCGCGCTCGGCCATCTCGAGGCAGCACTGAAGCCCTAAGCGGCGATGGGAGTGCCGGCTGTTGTAAGGCAGTCGGCTCTCTTGGATTCCGCGTTCGCCAACCGTTCCGCCGATTATCCGATCCGGCCGCACCGATTGGTTCCTGCAACGAACGAGCCGGGCATTTCAGCTGGCACCGAGCCGAAGGGCTTTGCCGTCACCGGAAGTCGACCAGCGCGCAGCCGAGTGGGGAGAGGGCGTTTGCGCAACGTCTCGCATAACTCGCGAAGGGCTGGCCGACCATCTGCGCGGTTTCCGTACTTTTGACTACCCTGTCAACTGACGGTATTGACAACCAAATGGAAAACGCGGAGCGTCTGGCAAGATAAGGGCTCTTGGAAATTCTAGAAATCCGGAAGAGCCTAAAAAGATCGCGGGCGAACCCGCTGGGGGAGGATCATATGCGAAAATTCGGGCGGTTGTCCGTGTCGCTTTGGGCACTGGGTTTGGGCATTTCGGGCCACGCAGCGATGGCTCAAGAGGTCAGGGGACCTGAAGCGGTGGGCTCTTCCCCGGTACCGGCGGAAGCGCCGGTGACAGCTCAAGCGGCTCCTGGCGGAGATGCGACATCGAGCGAACTCGGCCTGGGCGATATTGTGGTCACGGCGCGGCGCACGAGCGAAAACCTCCAGTCGGTTCCCGTTGCGATCACCGCATTTTCAGGCGCTCAGCTGCAGCAGCAGAGTGCGCGAGCCGTCTCGGATATAGCGCTTCTGACGCCGGGCTTGCAGATAAACTATAGCACCAACACGCCGGCCGGCGCGATATTTACAATCCGTGGCCAAACCGTGCAGGACCCAATATCCAACCAAGATCCTTCGGTTGGTGTCTATGTCGATGGGCTGTACTGGGCGCGGGCTTACGGCGCGAACGCGGAATTACTGGACGTCAGCGGCGTGCAGGTGTTGAAGGGGCCGCAGGGAACGCTGTTCGGCCGCAACACGACCGGCGGCGCGATCCTGCTCACCACCAATGATCCGAACACGGACGAAGTTTCGGGGCTCATTTCCGCCTCTTATGGGCGCTTCGATTATCGCACCGTCACCGGGGTGATCAACCTGCCGCTGGTCGAAGACAAGCTCGCTGTTCGTGTCGCAGGCCAGGTGATCAAGCGCGACGGTTATATCCGTGACATCAACAACGGCGTTATGCTTGGCAATCTGAACAGCTACACGTTCCGCTCGAAGCTACTGTTCAATCCGACAGAAACCCTCAGCATCGTGGCATCGGGTGAGTGGTATCGCTCTAAAACGTTGAATGAGCCGCAGCGCCTGGTCTACGCATCACCGACCAGCCCGTCGGCGATTTCCGCCGTAACTGAGGTCGATGGTTTGGCTGCTGCGACCGCTTTGGGCTGCTTCAGCGCCGGAGTCGGGGCAGCGTGCCAGGCGCGAGCATCGGCGTTGTTCGACGACAGTATCGCCAGGAATCAGGGCAATAACGCAGACCTGAACACCATTCCGCGCAGCTATGTCAGGACGCAGACCTACAGCGCAACTGCTACACTCGAAACATTTTTCGGTGCGATTAAGGCGATCGGGGGCTATCGCAAGGTTCGATCGTTCGCGTTGAACGACGGCGATGGCTCCCGCTTCCAACTTAGCGACAGAGGGCCAGGCCTGGGTTTTCCCGGTAACTTCGGCAATGATGCCACACTTGCGCAATACTCTGGTGAACTGGTTGCGACCGGAAAAGCTTTTGCCGATCGGCTGGATTTCGCAGCGGGTCTATACTACTTCCATGAAAGCGGAAACGACGGAAGTGTGGCAAGGTCGCTTGCGGCCATTACGCCCACCGGGCGCGTATTCCATGGATATATCAGTAATGACAGTCAAAGTGCCTTTGGCCAAGCGACGTACCGCGTTACGGACGCGCTGTCGATTACTGGCGGCCTGCGCTACTCAATCGATGACAGGCGGCTGACATCGAGCAACGGCGTTTTTCCTGCGCCGGGGCCGCCGACGCCCGCGAACACGATCTGTGTCATCGCTCCAATTTGTCCGGCAACGCGCCACAATTCATTCACCGGCGTCTCCTATACCGGCAGTATCGATTATAAGATTTCCGACGGGGTTTTGGCCTATGTCAAGACGGCCAAGGGTTACCGCTCGGGTGGCCAGAATCTGCGCATGACGAATGCAGCAGGCTTTATTCCATTTAGGCCGGAGAATGATTACTCCTACGAAGGCGGTCTCAAGACCCAATTCTTCAATAATCGGCTGCGCGTGAATGTTGCTGGCTATTATACGATTTTGAAGGACATCCAGCGGACAATCACTATCGTCTCGCCGGGCGCAATTGCGACGGTGATCACCAACGCTGGACAGGCGGATTTCTACGGCGGCGAGTTCGAGGCCAGCGCGGCCTTGCCTGGTGGCTTCCGGCTCGATGGAACCCTGGGCTATACCCACCCCAAGTATGTAAAGTTCGTTGACAATGGCTTCGATCGAAGCCGCGACGCCTTTTACGGCGTTCCGAAGTGGACCGCCTCGATCTCGCCGTCCTGGACTGGTGATTTGGATTTCGGCAAGCTCCTGTTGCGGGCTGACTTCTCCTACCAGTCGGATATGAACGTCTCACCCGTCGCTTTTTACACAGATCCGGCGGGAGTGCTTCGCGACGCGCAGAACGGACGGGCGATTTCCTCTGTGGATGCGGCGGGCTATCTTCGTGGTGCCACGGACCAGGCTCATTGGCTGGTAAATGCCAGAGCTGCCGTAACGGTCATGGACGACATGGTGGATCTCGCAATTTGGAGCAAGAATCTGACCAACAAGCGGGACTATGTCGCCGCTTTTGCGTTGCCATCGCTCGGTTTTGCCGCCGCTGGGCGACGCGAGCCACGAACTTTTGGGGTTACCGCCACAGTGAAGTTCGGAGCGCCCTGAGTGTGCCGTGAGTGGGATCGAACCGGGCTGGCTCGCAATACGGTTGGCCGTAAGGGTAAGGTTATCCGCCGCCCCAGTTATTCCGGATCGATCGTTCCACTCGTCATTCAACATAATTTTGCCAACTGAAGATATTGCTGGTCAGCGCCGTCTAGTTAGCGGCACTGACCCTGCCCGGTGTACGTATCAAGCAGTGAGGATAGCCTCCGCGCTGGACCATGGGGGATCGGGTGATGACGTGTGACGCGCAAAATCGTTTTCGATTGGAGGGCTCGACAGCGCCATCCGTGGGGCATGGCCGAGCAGCGGTGGTGACCCTTCCCAGGCATTCGGTTCTGTAGTCGGTCTTATGGACAAGTGGGTTGGCTCTCCGACGAAGCCGGTGATTCGGCCCGAACAAGTCTTCGGCTGGAGGCTTTGAAGAGTTCACTCTGCTAGTGAATAGGAATGGTCGGCATTCGAATAGCTGGAGATGGTGTTATGAAGCGTAAAGATCAGCGTTCCGCCGCAATGATCCTTGCATTAGCAGGTCTCAGCCTATCCCACTCAGCTTCAGCCGCAGAAACATATATTTGCCCGGACTATCGGGGGCCATTAGCGACCGCTGAGCAGATCTCCGCAGAGAGAGTCGCCGCCAGAATTGCCGAAAGTTCCGAAATTAAAGGTCTTCGACCAACACTGCGTAAGATCCTTGAAGAGGATCCCGCCGCGCGCCTGCCCGACGGTTCAGCAAATATCGAGCGCGCGATCGATCTCTTCAGTCGCTCGCTCATTCTGGCGGAAATCGGGGGGGATACGTCCTTCCCACAGATATTATGGTGGAACGATAATAGCCCACGCTGCTGGTTCGGGCATGTTTTTCCTGGCTCCGCAATTTCTGGTGACAATCCCGATCATATCTACCGTACCGCCTTCATCGAAGGATCCGCCTCCTATCGCATTCACGGCCGACTGGGACGAAGGCCGGTCAGTCAATTTAGCATCGAGTGGAACCGCGGGACGCCTGGCGGCACACCGGTGATAAGTCAGCACAGAGAGCGCGCCGACCTGGGCAATCAAGTCGCTGTGGTAACCAGTAGAACGATAAGTTTTTCACCGGATGGATCGTTTGAACTGACCGTGGGGCCGAACGCGAAAGCCGGCGATCTGAAGCACCTCCAATCACCGCCGGGAAGCGGGCAACTCGTCATCCGCGATGTGCTTTCGGATTGGTCGCAGGAGCCGACCGAGTTGCAGATCGAGCGCGTGGGTCCGCCGAATGCCACCCGGCGAACGGAACAGGAAATCATCCGGGACATCGTCGCGCACTTGCCGAACTACGTTCGGTTCTGGGCTGGATTCAAGACAAACTGGCTTGGCGGACTCCAGAACAATGCGTTGATTGGACCGGTGGCCCGCGACGGCGGGTGGGGCTATCTGGTTGGCGGCCGTTTCCACCTTGATGACAACCAAGCGATGATTGTGAATATTCGGACTGGGCTCGGAAAGTATTACGGTATCCAGGTGACCGATCCATGGTTCATCCTGCCCGTGGATGCTCGAACCGCGACCGTCAGCCTTAATTCGGCTCAGATGCGTCCAACACCGGACGGCCGGATAATGCTGATTATAGCGCCTCGCGATCCTGGCTACGCCAATTGGGTGAGCACAGGAGGCATGCATGACGGCTTGTTCATCATTCGCTGGCAGGGACTTCCGGAAGGTAGCCGCGGAAGCGAACTGCTTGAGAACTATCAGGTTGTCGATGCGGCCAAGCTGACAGCCATCGTTCCGCAGGCCGCACACGTATCGCCAGCGCAACGCCAAGCAGAACTCGACGCGCGCGAGCAAGACTTCGACAAGCGCCTGGGCGAGCAGGTCGTCCCCACCGACCGTGGCGCCAAGCCCAGCGGTCTGTGAGGGCGGGTGCATGCTCGATCGACGCACCTCGGGCCAGTCACGATACTTTATAAGAGGCATCTGCAAAGGTGACGAAAGCGAGCGAGACGCCATGTTCCGATGAAGAGCGTGGCTTAGCGTATAGCTGGGCGCTGTCAAATTAAGTGCACCGACAGGTAAGGAGGGCAGGGTGGGCGTTTGGATGCCTCGTTCGCGCATGCCCGCTAATCCGTTCCGTTACTTCAACACCGGGCTGGCGCCTGATCCCTCGCATCCGGATTGCATGCTGGCCGCAGTTGGGCTGGTTCACATGATGTCACATGGTGGTGTGGTGCGCATATGCGGCAAGGACGTGTCTTTGGCATATGCCAAGCCCTACACTCTCAACCCGGACTGGGAGTGGGACGGCAAGCTCAGTGACACCGAAACCAGCGTCGCGTTTCAGTCGATGGCCGCGAACGCAAAGGACGAAAAGGCATTCGCGGTCGCCGGCGATGGCATCTATACTTTCACCCAGGCGCCCCTTCCCGAATTCAAGGCGTTTTCAATGCGGCAGACTGGGGCCGTGGATTGGTCACATCATGATTACGTGCTGATCATAACCCACATGAACCAGCGCATTCGTTAAGCGGAGGCAGCTTCATTCTTGTACCCCGACAAAACTGAAAACACCCTGCGCGGCGCGCGACAGGTGCGTGTTGCGATTTCGTGCCGCTTTGGCACGGGCGTACCCGTTAGCCTTGCTCGATGAACCAAGGGCAGGTTCCAGCGGGGTGATGTGGGGCTTGGAACGACTGGTATGTTGGCGGATTAAGCCGGCGTTTCAACGAGGTCGACGATTTCGAAGGCGAATTCTCTCCAACCTCGCATCTTCTCCGCTTCTGCGAGAGCGAGGCGTTTGCGGCGCGCTTCCGCGAGCGAACGGGTGTGCCTCCAGAAGACTTCCGTCTTGCCGCTCGCCAGTGTCGCCACGATCCGCCAGTAATGCGTGAAACTGTCGGTCGTCGGCCCGATGGTCTTCACATAGCCGTCCGGCATGGTGGCTGTCAGATAACGACGTTTTCTAGCCATGAACCGGCCTCGCGTGCGGGCTAACCGATTTGAGAGGCGCGGCGCGATCAGGGGCTGGCGTCACGCTTGCCTGGCCTCGCCGAGCCGGTCGAGCCAAGCCTGCGCCTGCCTGGGTTCGCCGACCGCGTCCGGTTTGACCGGGCCGCGCGATGCCAGGAACTCCTGGTGCAGAGCGAACGGCGACATGGCCAGTTGCTCGCGCATCCTGTCGATCGCCTCGCCTGTTTCGAGCAGATTATCCACGAACGGCGTCGCGGAATTGGGCGGCATGCGATCCGCATTGTGCCCGAACAAGCCCCATTTGCCTGCGGCTGTGATGCGCAAGGCCTCGATCAGCGCCTTCGCATAGTCCGCCTCAATTTCGGCACGACGGACATCAAGCCGTTCCAGTCTATCAGCTCTGGCCATGCTCCAGCCGGTACACGGTGCAATGGGCGGCGGCAATCCAGGCGAAGCTTGGCGCTGCCCCGGTTCTGCTGTATCGTCCGGCCTTGCCGGCGGGCCTCGTCGCCAATCCCGTTTCCCGTCGAAAGCACAGTTTGGCAGAAGGCGGTACAGCCCTTACCCCTGCAACTGAATATTGGCGCGCGAAATCGTTACGAGACAGGATGTAGCCATCACTGAAGACCGTGATCAAACTCTGGCCAGGCCGCAACGGCGCTTGCTTCGCCGGATTTACAATGGCCGAATCGTTCCCATCATCTTCGATGATCGGCCATTCCTGACCTAAGGAGGCAAGCTGTTATCTCCTTTCGTTGACCGCCGAGGCGCGAGAAAAGGCCTATCTTGATATGAAATATGATGCCGCGGGGCGGGCTTAACCGGCGCTCGCGGGTACGCTTTAACGGGCCCCGGCAGGAGCGTTACATCTAGCGGGGATCGGCCTGTACAGTGGCTGAGATTTGCTCTGCGGCCTCATTTGCCTCAGCGATGAGCGCGCGCAACGCCTTGGTCGTATCCGCAAGGAGGCCATCGCTGATGGGACGCTCGCCATTGATGAACCGTCGAAGCGCACGCTCATCGATACCGATGCGTCGCGAAAAGGCCGTCACGCCTCCGAAGATCTGCACGCAGTAAGCGAAGTGGTCCTGTCGATTTTCCATGATGCCCCACATAGGCCATACTGCAGAAGGAACAATATGGCGGCCATTTCAATCATGAACGAAAGGGCAGTTCCGACGGTCAGCCCAGGGCTCCTGAATGTCTGGTCTGTCGGCGGTTATCGCCCTGCCTCCGCGCCTGTCGCGGCTATGGGGCGTTGGTCTACAAACAGGCAGACACTTACATGCGCGACATGCTGGTTTTCTTCGGAAGGAACAGGCGAAGTGGTATTGTCTCGCATAAGGCCGTGCAACAAGCCAGCAGGGCGATTGTCACCGCAAGCGATAGAAGGCATTTACTCCCTGCGTTTTTAGGGGGTTCTTGTGGTCGCAAGATACGCGTCGTTCGTCATAGGTCTTCTTGCCACGACTGCGCCAGCATTTGCCGGCGACACGGTGCTCTATGGTCCAGCCCCGAGATGGGTCGAAAACCGCGATAGTGCAAAGATCGATACCGCATCGAACACCTCGCTCACGCTTCTCGATGTGCAACAGCGGATCGAGGGGGAAACGCTGTCCATCTATGTCGATCAAGCCTTCAAGCTCGCCAGTCCGGAATCGCTGACGCAGGGCGGGACGAGCACGGCTTCTTGGATGCCCGACAAGGGCGACCTCACCGTGCACCGGGTGGAGATCCTGCGCGCAGGCAAAGTGATCGACGTTCTCAAGGGTGGCGCGCGCTATGAAGTGCTGCGGCGCGAACGCGGGCTGGAACAGCGTCAGATCGATGGCATGCTGACTGCAACTCTGACCATACCCGGCCTCCAGGTCGGCGACGTGGTGCGCATCGCCTACAGCCAGGACAATCGCGACAAGGCTTTGCAGGGCAAGGTGCAGGTCGACAGCACGTTGCTGACCCTTCCGGTCGAAGCCGGATTTGCGCGCACCACCGTCTCGTGGCCCGAGGGGATGGCCGTGAAATGGCAGGCGGGACCGGCTGCGGGCAGCCCGCGCGAGACTGTCAAGGATGGCTGGCACACCGTCTCCGTGCCGCTCCCGCTGCCCAAGCGTGAGGAGATGCCACAAGGCGTGCCGTCGCGTTTCACGCGCCCGCCTTCGCTCGAAGTGACGACCTTCGCCAGCTGGGAAGAGGTGTCGCGCGTGTTCGCGCCCCTCTATTCCACCAAGGGTGCGATTGCGCCCGGCAGTCCGCTGGCCAAGGAAGTGGCGAAGATCGCGGGCCAGAGCCCCGATCCGCTGACCCGCGCCGCGCTCGCCACTCGTCTGGTGCAGGATCAGGTGAGCTACCTGATGAACGGCATGTCCGGTGGCAACTACGTGCCGCAGGCTCCGGCGCAGACGTGGGTTTCTCGCTACGGGGATTGCAAGGCCAAGTCGCTGCTGCTGCTCTCGCTGCTGGAAGCGCTGGGGATCGAGGCCGAAGTCGTCGCGGTGAACAGCCGGGCCGGGGATGCCTTGCCGGATCTGCTGCCGATGCCCGCGGCTTTCGATCACGTCATCGTGCGGGCGCAGATCGCGGGCGAGACCTACTGGCTGGATGGCACTGCCACCGGAACGCGCCTGCCCACGCTGGCCGATGTGCCGCCCTTCCGCAACGCCCTGCCGATCCGTGCCGACGGCGCGTCGCTGACGGCGATCACGCCGCGCGTACCGGCTCAGCCGATGGCTGCGATCAAGATGGTGATCGACCAACGCGGCGGGGTCGACATCCCCGCGCTGGTCACGGTGACGACTACGTTCTCGGGCATGCTTGGCAGCAACATGGGCGCCGCGCTCGGGCAGGCGAGCGTCGAGCAGAAGAAGCAACTGATCGATTCCTTCGCTGGCTCGGTATTTGGTACCTTGTCAAAGACCGGCGGACTAGTGGCCGACGGCGACATGAGCTTCGATCCGGAAACCGGCATGGCCACGATCACCGTCAAAGGCATCGTGTCCACCCAGTTCGGCGATCGCGACGGCACCAAGCGGATGGACCTTTCGGCCCTTGCCAGCGCCAACGAGAACTTCGACTTCGATCGCAGCCGCGCGACCTGGAAGACCCTTCCGGTCGACCTTGGCCCCGCGCTCCGGATGCGCGAGGAAGTGGAAGTGCTGTTGCCGGTGGACGAGCCGGGTTTCAAGCTAGGCGGCAAGCCCGACTACGAAGTGCTGTATGCGGGTACGACCGTGACGCGAAAGGGCGTGCTCGAAGGGCAGCGGTTGATCGTATCCGAGGAGCATGCGGCGCTTGGCGGTGAGTTGCCTTCGGCCGACATCCCGGTCGAGAAGGCCAAGGCGCTTCGGCTGAAGAACACCACGCCGTTCCTGACCGCGCCGGTGACCGCCGCGCGCGCGTGGCGCTACCAGTCCGCCGCGCTGAAGACACGATTGGCGCCGGTCGAAGCGGCCTATGCTCAGGCTATCGCCCGTGCTCCCGTAGCGGAGCGGGGCGCCGGGTTCGTCGGGCGAGCGAGCCTTCGAGGCGGGACCTATGATCTTGAAGGTGCAATCGCCGATTACGACAAGGCCATCGCCATCCAAGCCGATGCGGAAAGCTATAGTCGCCGCGGCTACCTCAAGCGGCAGCTTGGTCGGGTGGACGCCGCGATCGTGGACTTGCGCGAGGCGTTGAAGCTCTCGCCATCGGTCGACAGCGCACTGGCCCTTGCCGATACGCTCGGCTACGCTGGCAAGAGCGAGGAAGCGCTCAAGCTGCTCGCCGAATATGACGACATGGGAGACGAGCACAGCGCGGTGGTGCAGGTCCGCACGGACGTGCTGGCCTATGCCGGAAAGGGCGACGACGGTGTCAAGGAGATCGACGCGCTGATCGAGGAAAAGCCGGGCGATACTTCGTTGCTCAACGCCTCTTGCTGGTATCGCGCGCGCTTCCGCGTGGGCGCGGATGGCATGATGCAGATCTGTAATCAGGCGGTGGAAAGGGCGTCCAATGCTCCCGCCGTGCTCGACAGCAGGGCGATGGCCGGGATCGCCAGCGGCAACCTCGCCGCAGCGCTTGCCGATGCCGAGGCCGCGCTAAAGATCGCGCCGGGACAGGTCTCGACGCAATACGTCCGGGCGTGGATCGCGAACGCCATGGGCAAATCCGACGCCAAGGCCGACCTTGCCTACTTCCGTAAAGTGATGCCCGGCCTTGTGCAGGAGTACGCACGCTACGGATTGAAGTAACGAGGGGACCGCGGCTTGATCCACGCTTTGCTTCTGTCCTGTCCGAACAAGTGAATTGGATATCGCTGGCTGTGCAAGATGCCCCTTGGTAGCACACGCCTCGTTGCTCTCCGCCACGGTACGCATTTCTGTCGTCGGCTCGTGCCTGGGACCTGCCACTCAAGAGCAGAGCAAAGAACTACGGCTTTCTTCAAAAGCCCGTCGGCAGCTTTCTCACGATAGCTCGATGAACGGAGGGCAGCTCTCAGTTAGTTGTCTTGAGGCGCCCAACGGCAGAAATGTCGGCGGCTGCGGACACGCCAACGATGTGTTCAAATGTCCGCTTGCCCAAAGCATTGCTATTGAAAGGGGTAGGCGGAAGGCGGCCCGAAAACCGCCATTCAATTCCCCCCGGCTTGCCAGCGAGAGAGGGTATAAAGTTGCTTCCTAAGTCAAGGGTTGGGCGGACGATGACGTGCGGGCGGGCTAGAATGGCGGTGGTCGCCAGTCTGGCGTCAGATTACGGCTGGCGTCTCGAGAGACATTAGAGGTTGACCGGCCCACCGTCACCGTCGCGGCGTTTGACTTTCCCGTCCTCTCGAGCAGCAGACGGCACGTTTGACTGATTGAACTTCCGATGTGTGCCGCTTTTTTGGGCGTCGCCGAGAAGACCACGCGATAATATCTCGCCACTTTCATTTCAGCTAGAATCGCCAACCGAGGTTTAACAATGCCACTCGCGCCCGAAACACTGCTTTGTCGATCGGTGGTCCCGTCGCGGGAATGCGTGTCGAGCCGGGATGCTGGATGGACGTCGCTGCTGCTCGATCTGCACACCGGCGCAACTTCGCATGATGCCTACACCTCGATCGCCACGCCAGACCTCAGGATCGGCGTGTCGATATCCGGCCGCTATGCGTGCGACGTGGTCGTCAATAGCCGCTGGCGGCACGATGCACACGACCCGGGCACTGTATGTCTCCATCGTACCGGCGAGCCGACACGGTATCGCTTTCCGAAACCGGAGACGTCCGATTATCGGCTGGCGCTCATCTATTTGCCCTTTGACCTCATCGAGGAAGGCCGAGAGCATGTCCGTCGGGCGGGCCGTCCGGCACGCGCGCCCACTCTGAACAGCATCGTCGTCCGCGATCCCGCTGTGACGCACACCGCCCATGCACTGCTGGGCGCGATGCAATCCGGCACCGGGGATCTCTATTGCGAGGCGGCCGCTGCCTGGCTGGCGATGCATGTGCTTACCCGCCATGCAGAGAATTGCGGCGGCGATGACGTTCGCAGCGCAGGCTGGATCGAGGACCGGCGTCTCGCGCGCGTGCTCGAGTTCATGGCGGCCAACTTCTCAAAGCCTTTGACTATTGCCCAGCTTGCCGACGAGGCCTGTGTCAGCAAGTTCCATTTCAGCCGACTGTTTCGGGCGCGCCTCGACCAGACACCCCATCGCTACCTGACGGAATTGCGGCTAGATGCGGCGCGACGGATGCTCCTCACGACTGACCTTGCAGTGACCGAAGTGGGCGCGGCATGCGGCTTTGCTTCGCCCCCGCATTTCTCAAACGCCTTTTTGCGTCGGTTTGGTGTCTCGCCTTCGCGCGCGCGGCGTGAGCATCGCATCCGAGGGCACTGACTGCGCTGGTCCTGTCGCTCGATTGCGCACTTGTTGCGCGATCTTGCGCTCGCCCTCGAACACCAGGCCACGCTTGCTAACCTTTGCCTCGCACCCGCCAGACCGGGTTCCTGATGAGGCAAGAGAATGAGCAAGATTCTGATCGTCCTGTCCGCCGCAGATACCTGGACGCGCGCCGACGGTTCCAAATACCAGAGCGGCGTATGGGCCGAGGAATTCGTGGTGATGGACGAGAAGTTCATCGCGGCTGGTTGTGAGGTCGATATCGCCACTCCCGGGGGCGTCGCCCCGACGATCGACCCGCACAGTATGAATCCAAGCGTTGTCGGCCAGGAGAATGTCGAACATTATCGACGCTATCTCGACGCGATTGCCGACCGGCTGGCGAATCCACTGGTGCTAGCCGAAGTCGTCACCGCCGACTATGACGCGATCGTCATCCCGGGCGGGCACGGTCCCGTCGAGGATCTCTACAAGGACGCCGACATGGGTCGCATTCTCGTGGAAGCCGACCGCGCCGGACAGATTATCGCCCCGGTCTGCCACGGCCAGGCCGCGCTGCTCGCAACGCGCAGCGAAAGCAGTGACTGGCTGTTCGCGGGTCGGCGTATGACGGCGTTCAGCGACGAAGAGGAGGTCGAACTCGGCACCGCCGACAACGCGCCGTGGCTGCTCGCGGAGACGCTGCGCAACGCCGGCGCGGTATATGAAAAGGGACCCAACTGGGGCCCGTATGTCGTCACAGACAGCAACCTGCTGTCGGGGCAGAACCCGGCATCGAGCATGCCGCTGGCCGAAGCGGTGCTCAAGGCGCTGGCCTGATCGAATGCGGCCGGTCTCTCCCAGACGACGGCCGGTTCGGTGACAGGCTAGGCGGCGGTATCGAACCTTCTCATCCGGAAACCGCCTTGGGCTAGGGCCGAGGCCGCTGCCACCCGCATCGACTGGCTCGTCTCACACCAGATCATGGCTCCCCTTTCGACGCGGACGGCAAACGGGCTTTCACCTGTTTCCGAAGCAGACGCGCGGGTGCGAAACGCTGGCACGTCAGCCCCGCGATGTGCGCGGGCGATAGCGGAGGCATCCGGCAACTACCTGATCGCCTCATGACATCGCCGGTGCCGGTGATGCGGGGTCGTCCGGCAGCGGAATGAACTCCGCGTCGTCCGCGTCGGGCAGCTTCATCCGTCCCGCCTTCCAGTCTGCGGCCGCCTGGGCCAGCCGGTCCTTGGAGGAGGAGACGAAGTTCCAGTAGAGGAAACGCTCGCCGACCGGCTCACCGCCGAGCACCATGACGGTCGATTGCTCGGACGCGCGGAAGCTTGAGGCACCCGCGCCGAGGACCAGCATCTTGCCCGCTTCGTAGCGCGCGCCGTCCAGTTCGACCGCGCCCGCTGCCACATAGAGCGCGCGTTCCTTGTGCCCAGAGGGGATTTCGGCGGTCGCGCTCGGCGCCATGTCGAGATGGGCGTAGAACAGCGGCGAAAGCGTTCTTGCGCCGGCGGTCAGGCCGTAAGCGCTTCCGGCGATCAGGTGACCGCGCACGCCTGCCTCCTCCCATTTCGGGAGGTCGCTGCCCGCATGATGCGAGAAGGAGGGCGCGATCTCCTCCTGCCCGTCCGGCAGTGCGACCCAGGCTTGGATGCCGTGCAGGCGATCGCCGTGCGCACGCGCATGCTCCAGCCGCTCGCTGTGGGTAATGCCGCTGCCGGCAGTCATCCAGTTGACCTCCTGCGGCCGGATCGGCTGTTCATAGCCCAGGCTGTCGCGATGCATGATCTCGCCCGAGAACAGATAGCTAACGGTCGCGAGGCCGATATGCGGATGCGGGCGCACATCCATGCTGCGATCGATCCCCGCGGGCAGATCGATCGGACCCATATGGTCGAAGAAGGTGAAGGGGCCGACCATGCGCCGTTTCGCGAAGGGCAGCACCCGTCCGACCGCAAAGCCGCCGCCCAGGTCGCGGCGGCGCTGGTCGATGACCAACTCGATCATGCCGCCTCTCCCGATCCGCCCGCGCCCACTACGATATCCGCATATTCGGGATGGCGGGCATAGAAGGCGGTCATGAACGAGCAGACCAGGATCACCTTGCGACCGCTCGCGCGGATCTCGTCGAACACGCCGCGCGCCAGCGTCGATCCGATCCCGCGGCCGGAGAACCGTTCGGGGACGATCGTATGGGTGAGGACGAACCGGTCGCCTTTCATGCGATAATAGGCGGCGGCTATCTCATGGGTGCCGTCGATCTCCAGCTCGAACCGACTTTCGGCGGGATTATTTTCCACTCCGCTCATAAGCGATCACTCTCGATAAAGGTCAGGATGTTGGCGTTGATGCGATTGGGGTAGGCGGCGAACAACCCGTGCGACAAGCCCAGATAGGTCTTCAGCGTCCCATCGGGCAGAAGCTTGATGGACTTATCCGCCGATGCCGCGATCGGGACGACCTGATCGTCCTCGCCGTGCAGCACGAGCGTCGGCACGGTCATGGCCTTGAGATGCTCGGTCTGGTCTGTCTCGGAAAACGCCTCGATGCCGTCGTAATGCGCCTTGGCGCTGCCCATCATGCCCTGCCGCCACCGGTTCTGGATCATGCCTTCGTGGACTTCCGCCCCATCGCGGTTGAAGCCGTAGAAAGGACCGGAGGGCACATCGCGGAAGAACTGGGCGCGGTTGGCGGCCAGCGCTGTCCGGAATCCGTCGAACACCTGCATTGGGTTGCCTTCCGTCTTCGGCATCAGCGGAGGAATGGCGGCAATAAGAACCGCCATGGCGACGCGGCCTGCCGGTTCGCCATGGCGCGCCACATAGCGCGCGCGCGATCCACCGGTCACCAGAGCGCGCTTCCCGCTCAGATCGATCATGCCTTGCATCCTTTCCTGCCAATCGCCAGGCGATGAAAACTGGTTCGCGATGCCGCGTCAGACAACGCGCTTCAGAACATGCGCGAACTCCCGCGCTTCGACGTTGGCGATGCCGTTGGCGTGAAAATGCTGGATATGCGGGCCATGCTCGTGATGCCGCATACGCAGTTCGGGCGATGCCCATTCCTCGACGAAGACGAACCGGCCCGGTTGTTCCTGATCCTCGAACAGGTCGTAGCGGATATTGCCTTCTTCGCTGCGCGAGGGCGCGACCAGCGCGGACAGGTCGCGCCGCAGTTCGTCTTCCTTGCCTGCCTTGGCGCGTAGCCCGACGACGACGGATAGTTCGCTCACCTCGATTTCCTCCTCAAAGGGGCGGGGCGGCGGCCGTCACGAACGCCGCCCGTTCCCACGTCAGCCGTTGGCGGCGGCCTTTTCGGGATTGAATCCGTCGAAGCTCTCGAACACGTCCATGAAGCCGGGCACCGTTGCCTCGCGCGCCCAGTCGCGCTGGAGTTCGCAATACATCTGGACCCGGCTGATCAGCTTGCCGCCGGCCTGCTCGATGCGGCGCAGCGCCGTCTCGTGCGCGGCGAGCGAGGTGCCGCCCACGGCATCGACCGGCACATAGGCCTCGTAGCCTTCCTGCATCGCGTCGAGCGCGGGGAAGGTCAGGCACGCTTCGGTCCACAGCGCGGTGATGATCAGCTTGCGCCGACCGAGCGCCTTCACCGCGTCCTTGAACTCGGTGTCTTCCCAGCTGTTGATCGAGGTGCGGTCATAAGTCGGAAGGTGGCCGATCACGTCCTGCAGTTCCTGGATCGGCGGCTTGTTGCGCCCCGTGCCGACGTTCACCGTCGAATGGATGATCGGCAGGCCGAACGTCATCGCCGCCTTGGCCGTGCTGGTGATGTTGAACACCAGCTCCTCTCGCGGCATCGAACGGATCGAGGAGATCTGGATCGGCTGGTAGTCGATGATGATCAGCGCCGAATTCTCGGGCGTCAGCAGCTGATCGGTCAGGGGGTTGCGGATGGGTTCGCTGGCCATTGCCAAGTCTCTCCTTCGTTGGATATGCGCGCCGGGGTCGAGCCGAAGCTCCGATGAAAAGCGGAGGGCGAGCGCGAACCCATCCGCAAGGAGAAAGGCCGGGCGCGCCTTTGCGCCCGGCCTGCGAGATCATTCCAGTGTCGTGGCGAAGCGGCCCGCGTTGAAGTCTTCGACGGCCTGTCGGATTTCCGCATCGCTGTTCATCACGAACGGGCCATAGCCCGCGATCGGCTCATCGATCGGCTCGCCAGTCAGGATCAGCAGCATGGCCTCGCCGTCGGTATGGACCTGCACTTCGCTTCCTTCGCGATCGAGCAGGAGGACCTCTGCCCCGCCCGCCTGATGGCCGTCGCCGACAGTCACATGCCCTGTCAGCACCACGATCATCGCGGTGTGGCCTTCGGGTAGATCGAGGGTCAGGTCGGCATCGCCCTTCAGCCGCAGATCCCACACATTGATCGGCGTGAAGGTCTTCGCCGGTCCCTTCGTCCCGCGATATTCGCCTGCGATGATGCGCGCCTTACCCGCCCCGGCAGGAAGCGAGACGACGGGAATGTCCGCCTTCGCGATCCCCTGATAGGCACCGGCCGCCATCTTGTCCTTCGCGGGCAGGTTCACCCACAACTGGACCATGCGAAACGGCCCACCGACCTTGGCGAAGCCCGGCGAATGATATTCCTCATGGATAATGCCGCCCGCCGCGGTCATCCATTGGACGTCGCCGGGGCCGATCACACCGCCGTTGCCAGCGGAATCGCGATGCTCGACCTCGCCGTCATAGACGATGGTGACGGTCTCGAAGCCACGATGCGGATGTTCGCCAACGCCTCGCCGGCGCTCGGTGGGCTCAAAATTATGCGGCCCGCCATAGTCGAGCAGAAGGAACGGGCTGATATGCGCCCCGAGCGTATTGTAGGAAAACAGCGAGCGGACAGGGAAGCCGTCGCCCACCCAGTGCTGCCGGTCGTTGCCGTACCGGCCGAGAATCCTCTTGGCCATGTTCGTTCTCCAATCCGCATGCGCTTGAACAGCGCAATGCCTTGATGGCCGACTATATGCGCAACGATGGTCTATAAAGATTGTGCGCCACGACGCAGCGTCCTACCAAAAGGACGATGCGGGATCTCAACGACCTTCAATATTTCGCCGCTGTCGTCGACCATGGCGGGTTTGCTCCGGCAGGGCGCGCCTTGGGTATTCACAAGTCGAAGTTGAGCCGCCGGGTGATCCTTCTCGAGGAACGGCTCGGTGTTCGCCTGCTCAACCGTTCGTCGCGGCGCTTCTCGGTGACCGAGATCGGGCGGGAGTTTTACGAACGTTGCGTTTCCATGCTCGTCGAAGCGGAAGCGGCCGAACAGGCCGTCGCGAGGATCCACGGCGAGCCGCGGGGCGTGATACGCTTGAGCTGCCCCACCGCGCTGCTTTCGTTTCAGTTCGGCGAACTCTTTGCGCGCTTCATGATGCAGAATCCGGGAATCGAGCTGCATCTTGAAAGCACCAACCGCCGCGTCGACGTGATTGCCGAGGGGCTCGATCTGGCCGTGCGGGTGCGCTTCCCCCCGCTGGAGCCGACCGACCTCGTCATGCGCCGGTTCGACGACAGCACCCAGTGCCTGGTTGCTGCGCCCGGCGTGGCCGACGATTCAATGCATTCGCCCGCCGACCTTCATAACCTCGCCAGTATGGACCTTGGCCCGCCACGTCCGGACCACGCCTGGCAATTGCATCATGCCGATGGCCAGGTCGCAACAGTACCGCACACCCCGCGGCTGGTTACCGATGACATGTCCGCGCTTCGGCACGCGGCCATTGCGGGCGTGGGAGCCGTGCAATTGCCGACGATCTTTATCTGGGACGATATTCGGGAGGGCCGGCTGGTGCACGTCCTGCCCGCCTGGAGGCCGCGGGCAGGCATCGTCCATGCCGTGTTCCCCTCACGCCGCGGGCTTTTGCCCTCGGTGCGGGCATTGGTGGATTTCCTCGCCAGGGAATGCGCTGCCCAGCGTGCCGAGGCCAATAGATTCGTCCCTCCCGTCGCTTCTTTGCCTCAGGCTTGAGGAACCGATGGCCGCTTTTGATGGGATCGCTCCTATCCACAGACGGCAGCTTTGTTGGCGGGTGCAGCCCCGATCCGACGTCCAACCCAAAGCAGCGGCTGTCGGCCAAAACTCCCCGGTCCGATCCAACGCTCGATATGTCGGCTCACGCTGAAAGCTGCCGTCAGCCTGCGCGAAGCGGCGGGTCGGCAATCTGCCCCAAAGACGATCATTGAGCCGCCGTCCGCGTAGGCTGATTAGCTGACAGCTCAAGGCGTGAGTACGATCGCCCCTTCGTTCGCGCCCGCATCGAATAGGCGATGGACCTCAACGACGTCCGATAGGGGCGCTTCACGCCAGATATTCGGCGCGAAGACCTTGCTCGTCAACGCGTCGAACACGTCTCGTGCCCGCTCCCGATATTCCCGCAGGTCGGTGATATGCGCCGCCAGCCCCGGTCGGGTCAGGAACAACGACTTTTTGTTAAGGGTGCCGAGCGCCACGGCGTCGGGCGCGCCCGACGATGCTCCGAACGACACCATCATGCCGCGCGAGCGCAGGCTGTCGATCGAAGCCTCGAAGGTCGGCTTGCCGACGCCGTCATAGACGACATGCGCCATTTCGCCTCGAGAGAGCCGGCGCACCTCGGCGGGAACGTCGCACTCGCCCCAGACGAGCACATGTTCGCTACCTGCGGCCTGTGCGCGCGCGATACTTGAACAGCGGGAGACGACTCCGATGACCGTCGCGCCTAGGTGCGTGGCCCAAGCCGCCATTATCTGCCCGACCGCACCGGCAGCGCCGTAAAGCAATATGACGGTGCCGGGGGCGACCGGATAGGTGCTCTTGATCAGATATTGCGCCGTCAGTCCCTTGAACAGCGTCGCCGCCGCGTCGGTGAAGCTGATCCCGCCGGGAAGATGGATAAGGCGCTCGGCGGGGTATGAACGCTCACTTGCGTAACTCCCTAGAGGTCCGAGCGCATAGGCGACCCGATTTCCGATCGCGACATTCGTCACGCCCGCGCCGACTGCGCGAACATAGCCCGCGCCTTCGAGACCAAGTCCGTTCGGCAGCGGAATCGGCAAGGCGCCGTTCCGCTGGGTGACGTCGAGGTAATTCACCCCTATCGCACGCTGTTCGAGCCACACCTCTCCCGGACCGGGCTGCTGCGGTGCCACCCGATCGAGCTTCAACACCTCCGGGCCTCCCGCCTCTTCAAGACGAACGACATCAATCATCATCAGCTCCTTGCGAGGTCCAGAGGCGCAGCCCGCGCGGTAGGTTCTAACGCGCGGGCCGCACGTCTCTCAGAGGTCGGGAACGAGGCCGCGAACCGGGCTCACGCTCTCAAGAAGCGAGGCCACGTGCAGGATGGTGGACTCAGCCTGCCATTTGCCGACGATCTGCACGTTGATCGGCAGCCCCTCGCTGCTCGTCCCGAACCGCATCGCCAAGCCGGGCAGCCCTGTCACGTTAAGTGGCACCGTGGCTCCCTGCAGATACGTCGCATCGACCGTCTGCCCGTCGATCGTGAATTCCTCAACGCCATGTTTGTGCGCGGGGATTGGCAGCACATGGGTGATCAGCGCGTCATAGCGCGAGAAGTAATCGGCGTAACCATCGCGCAACCGCTCGGCGGCCTGCTCGGCTTCGATGAAGTCCTTCAGCGAGGTCTCGGGCAGAGACAGCATGGTCTTCGACATCTTGTACATTTGGTCTTCGTGCCCTGCTACCGCGTCACGGAAAGCGGGCTGCATCTCCATGACGTGGAGGCGGTTGAACACGTCGAGCGCGAAGTCGCGTTCGAGCGCGGGAATGCCAACTTCCTCGACGAACACGCCCGTATTCCTGAGCGCCTCCGCAGCCGCTCTTACCGTAGCGGCCACTTCTGGATCGACCGGACCGAAGCCGGGGCCGACCATCCAGCCGACGCGCAACTGGCGGAATGGCTGCTGGCTGATGCCGTTGTCGAACTGAACGCTGCTGGTGGCAAAAGCATCCTGTCCATCAGGTCCCGGCAGCAGCGAAAAGGCGAGCGCCACGTCACGTACCGAGCGAGCCATTGGGCCCACATGCCAGAACCGGCGCGGCGCACGGGGCCAGATGCCGGTCATCGGCACGCGTCCGTGGGTTGCCTTCATCGAGGTTATATCCGTCTGCGCCGCAGGTCCGCGAACGGAGATGGCGAGGTCGGTCCCAAGGCCGAGCGGCGACATCGCCGCCGCAATTGCGGCAGACTCGCCGCCGCTGGAACCACCCGGAGTCCGGCTGAGGTCCCAGGGATTGTTGGAGCGGCCCGAAAGCAGATTGTCGCTTTCGATCCAGTAGGAGAATTCGGGCAGGTTGGTCTTAGCGAGCAGAATACCGCCTCCCTTCTTGAGTCGTGCGACGCTGGTCGCATCGGCATCGGGCACACGGCCCCTGAAGATCGGCGAGCCGCGTTGCGTCGCCACGTCCGCCGTATCGATCGAGTCCTTCGTGGTGAAGGGCACGCCATGCAGCGCGCCGAGGTCGTCGCCGGCCAGCACCGCCGCCTCGGCAGCCCGGGCCGCCTGCAACGCACTTTCGGCGACAGTGACAATCGCGTTCACCTTGGGATCGACCGCGGCGATGCGATCGAGATGCGCCTGGACCACTTCGACAGGCGAGACCTGCTTGGTGCGAATCAGTTCGGCCAGCTTGGTTGCGTCCGAGAATACCAGTTCACTGCTCATTGCATTTATCCTACCTACCGTTCGTTAGGCTTGTGGATTAGGGCTTTCGTTTTCAGTCGTCAATGCCTAACTAACGATCGATAGGCAGAGCGCGAGGCATATGAGTACCAACGCAAAAGAGGTCATCTTGACCGAGGCGAAGCGCATCGCGCAGGCACATGGCTATAACGGGATGGGCTTCCGCGAATTGGCGGAGCGGGTCGGAATCAAGCCGGCCAGCATCTATCATCATTTCGCCAGCAAGGCGGAACTCGGCGCCGCCGTCGCCAAGCGCTATTGGGAGGATGCCGCCGCCAACCTTACCAGCATCGAGGATGCGGAGAAGGATGCGGAAGCGGCGCTCCGCCGCTACCCGGAGGTATTCCGCAGATCGCTCGAAAGCGAGAATCGGCTGTGCCTCGGCAGCTTCATGGGGGCGGAACATGACGATCTGCCCGATCAGGTGAAGGCAGAGGTACTGGCCTTTGCTAACGTCAACATCGCGTGGATCGCCAGGATGCTCGTCTCGGCGCGGCTGTCGCAAACGGACGCCGAGGCCGACGCCAGGGCGCGCGCCATCTTTGCTTCGGTCGCGGGCGCGCAACTGATGGCGAGGAGCCGCGCGGATATTTCGATGTTCGACACTTTGATCGACACATATCGCGCCGCCGGGCTGATGCCATAGCGCCGTATCGTCGCGAGACGCGCGCGCGACGGCCTTGCCGGGCTATCGCGTGGAACCGCCTTTCAGCTCCATTGCGACGTCCTGAATCAGTGACCGCAGCCAGCGATGAGCGGGATCGTGACGGTAGCGGACGTGCCAGGCCATCTCGACCGGGAAGGTGCCAAGGTCGACAGGCGCGGGCAGGATCCGCAGTCGCGCGTCCTGAGACAGCCGCCGGCAGATGAGCGCGGGCAGCGTCGCGCAATAGTCGGTCACTGCCACCATCTCCGCGACCGCGAAGAAGTTGGTCACCGAAATCGCGACATTGCGCTTGAGCTGCTGCTGCGCGAGTGCCTGGAAAAGGCCGGCGCGCATCCGGCCGGGCGGCACGATGTTGACGTGTTTCAGACTTTCGAACTGCTCGCGGGTCAGCGCATCGCCGACCTCGGGATGGTCCACGCGCACGGCGCAGGCGAGGCCCTCGTCCATCAGATGCTGGACGACGCGATTGTCGGGCGGATCGA
>Ga0207681_10000646_pt1 | contig 23160 bp, 18 predicted proteins | sample KBSS53metaG_FD_184324 | JGI IMG/M metagenome (GOLD analysis project Ga0207681, IMG submission 184324) | Switchgrass rhizosphere microbial communities from Kellogg Biological Station, Michigan, USA - KBS S5-3 metaG (SPAdes) (version 2) | ecosystem: Host-associated > Plants > Roots > Rhizosphere... | reverse complement strand
TCTTCAGCTCCACAAACCGCATCGTCGGGCGTGTCGCCGCTTCCGCGATCGCCTCGGCGTCGCGATCGTCGTTCTTCTGCGCCTTGACGTACGGACGGACATATTCCGGTGACATCAAGGCCATTAGCGCTCACTCGACGCGCGTCGGGCTCAACCAGGACCTGTTTGCAAGCGGCGAGGACCTGGCCGGAATCATGGATGCGCTCCGCTGGAAGAGCCCGCGGATGCCGCTCGCCTACAATCGCAACCTGGCTGCGGAAGCCGCTGCCGCTGGTCGGCTGTTCAGAAGGCCCGAGTGATGCCGCGGCGGTTGAACCATGAGGCCCCAACGGCGGGCTATCAGAGCGCGAGCAGGCTCAAGGCGGCTTTACTCGCCCTCCGCCACGTGCTCCCCGATGTCCAAAGAAGTCATTTGTGATGCAAACAAAGAGCATGGGGAATCAAACGCGCTTTTTCGCGAGTTGCCCAAAGCTACCCCTCTGAAGGTTGCCTATGGAGCGCTGCTCGGACAGGCCCGATAGCGGTGGGGATTTACATGATGGAATGTGCAGCATCCACCGAAACGTGGGGCTGCCGTCACGGGCGGCAGGCCATCCGGCACGCGCCTCAGTGGCGGTACTCCCGTCGACGTTCCAGCATGGCGCAGTCGCTATCAGCCGATCGGAATTTTCCAATGCATATCGACGGCCGGTTGTAGCGGCGGGAGGCAGTCCAGGGCTATGTCAGACCACAAACCAAATACTAAAATCGTCGCTGCACTGGACGCGTTGTTTGAGCGCTGGAACCGCGCCGATCAGCCCGGCCTAGTGGTCGGCGTGCAGTATCGCGGCCGACCGTTGTACCGTCGGGCATTTGGCATGGCGAGCTTAGAGACCGGCCAAGCCAACCATGTCGCTACCGCCATGAGGATCGGTTCGACCAGCAAGCATTTCCTCGGGCTTCTGCTGCTTCTTCTGGAGGAGGAGGGGCTGGTCGATCTCGACGCATCAATTGGCGGCTATATTCCAGAAGTGCAGGGCCATGGCGCGGAGCCGACATTGCGACAATTGCTGCAGCATCGCGGTGGTAGCCGATGCCATATCGACATGGGGTTCATTGGCCACGGTCTGTTCGCGCCTCCCGAGGGCAGCGCACTGGAACTCCTGCGAAGGCAAAATGGTCGTAACTTTCCGCCGGGAACTGCGGCGATCTACAATAACGGCGGTTACCATCTCGCTTCACTCGCAGCGTCTAGAAGGGCGGGGGCGCCACTGGCAGAGCTGTTCAAGCGGTATTTGTTTGAGCCTCTGAAGATGCACGACACCCATCTCGTGCCGAGCGATTATGTCATGACGACGGGCATCGCCAGCCTTCACCTACCTGGCGCCGGCCAATGGCGGCGCGGTCTATTTCCGTCGCGGGAGGTACTGGGTGAGGGCGGGATCGTATCGACCGTCGACGACATGCTGAAATGGGCAGCACATCTGCAGTCCCGAAATGTCTTCGGTGGGCAGCAAAGCTGGGATGCGCTCCTAGATACTCCAGCAGAGATCGACGGCTCGCCCAGCTATTACGGGCTTGGCCTGATGCAACGAACCTATCGTGGGGTGGAGACGATCCGGCACTCGGGCGGCGTGATCGGCGGTTCGTCCGACCTGGTATGCGTTCTTGGCGAAGACCTCGATGTCATCATCATGAGCAACGGAGCGCCCAATGCAGCACCTTCCGCCCTCGCGGATCAGATAGTCGACATAGTGCTGGGCGCTACATTGAATGTACCGCCACCTAACCACGACCCGGATGAATATAGTGATTGGCTCGGCCATTATGGCTCCCCTGAAACCGGGATGCTTTACAGCCTCGAGAACCATGGCGGCACGCTTTGCCTGCGGGTTGCGAACTATGCGGTTCCTTTCCCGCTCGCCCTCGATAAGGATGGCGGACGGTCAACCGGCTTGACGGGCAATGGCACGGTTCGGATCCATCGCGAGCCTGGAAGTGACGGCACGCGCTCGCTGCGGATCAAGTTCGCGGGGCAGAACGATGTTTGTACGAGGCAGATCATCGATGCCGATGCCGGGGTTTCGGAGGCCGTCGAAGGTGCATTCGAGAGCCCTGAGAGTGGCTTTGAAGCGAGGATCGAACACTCCGGCAAGCACGCGACGCTGCGAGTGCGCGACAAATGGGGGAGCAGCGAATTCGATCTTTCACCATTGGGCGGGCCATGGCTTTCGATGCGCAGCAGCCCTCATTCCGATCAGTTCGGAGCCACGCTATTTTTTCCAAATGGCTGGCAAGGCGATTTCACGCTCAATTCGGCACGGACGAGAAACCTAGAATTTCGAAGGCTCGCGGTGGGGAAAGAGCGATGACGCTAACGTTAAGACCCGACTTTTTTGCCGATGAGAGCCTGAAAGGTTTTCCAACCAGTCTTGGCCGCATCCATGCGCGCGATATCGGCGGTTTCGGGCTGCAAGTTCTGAAGCAGGAGGTCGAGTTTCCTGTCGCATTGCTCAAATCTTCCGCGCTCAGACACAACCAGCTTTGGATGCGCGCTTTCCTCGCGCAGACCGGAGCATCGATTGCGCCCCACGGCAAGACGGCGATGAGCCCCGAGCTCATCGCCATGCAGATCGCGGACGGTGCTTGGGGCATCACGGCTGCTACCACGGCACATATACGTTCTTACCATGCGCATGGCGTGCGGCGGATCGTTCACGCCAACCAGCTGGTGGGGAGAGAGAATGTTCGAGGCGTTTTCGAACTGCTCGCCCAGGACGCGAATCTGGACTTCTACACTCTGGTCGACTCCCGCTCGGGCTTGGACCTTCTTGCCGAGGGCCTGGCGCGAACGCCGATCGGCCGGCCGCTCCAGCTGTTTCTCGAAATCGGGACTGAAAACGGGCGCACCGGGCTTCGCGCAGCGACGGATGCAATTGCTCTTGCGGAGGACATCGCGCGCAATCCTTGCTTCGTGTTGGCCGGCGTGGAGTGCTTCGAGGGCGTCTATTCAGGGCGTTCGCCGGAGCACGATCGTCAGGCCGGCAGCATGATAGATCGGATGGTCGAACTCGCTTTGGAGCTAAGCGAGCGCAAGCTGTTCGGCATATCCCGGCCGATTTTTACTGCTGGCGGCTCCGCCTATTTTGCGCTCGCCGCCAGGACTGCGGATGAGAGCCTCAGAGGCGCGGATTTCCGGATCGTGATGCGTAGCGGCTGCTATCTCACGCATGACAGCGAACACTACAGGCTCATTCACGAGCGACTTGGCCTGGACAAGGAGGTAGCTACATTGGCCGGCGGGCTGCTTCCAGCGCTGGAGGTTTGGGGATGCGTTCAGTCGCGCCCTGAACCGGGGCTGGCGATCGTCAACCTAGGTAAACGCGACATCTCCTATGATATCGATCTGCCTGTGCCGACGTGGACCTGTAGTCAGTTGGAATCGGAAGCAATCCCGGCGGAACGCGAAATGCGCGTGGCAGCGCTCAACGACCAGCATCTTTTCCTGTCGGTTGCGCCGCAATCGACCCTTGGGGTGGGAGATCTCGTTGGCTTCGGCATTTCCCATCCCTGTACCACCTTCGACAAGTGGAAGATGATGTTTGTGGTCGACGATGCCTATCGGGTCGAAACAATGATCAGCACCTGCTTCTGACAGAAAAGGGCATGAGAGTGAAAATATCTCTGAAGAGGTATCTCCAGAAACGTTGTGGCGACCTGCTGTTGGGACTGGTGATTGCATTTGCGGCAACGCCGGCTGTCTCGCGGGAGCCGCTCGCACCCCCGGCAATCACCGCACCCGCACCCGCACCCACGTCGGCCACAGCCCATCCGCTCAACCGCGATGATCTCGCCGCGTGGCTCGATGGGTTGCTTCCCTATGCGATACAGCAGGGTGACATCGCTGGCGCCGTTGTCAGCGTCGTCAAGGATGGCCGCATCTTATTCGAAAAAGGCTACGGCTACGCCGATGTCGGCAACAAGCGGCGGATGGATCCCGAACGCACCATCATCCGGCCGGGCTCGATCTCGAAGCTCTTTACCTGGACTGCGGTGATGCAACAGGTAGAGGCCGGCAAGATCGACCTGGATGCGGACGTGAACCGCTACCTCGACTTCCATATCCCTGCCTACAAGGGCCGGCCGATCACGATGCGCGAAATCGTCACGCATCGCTCCGGCTTTGCCGAACAGATCAAGGGCCTGATCGGACGCTCGCCCGCCCCAAGTCTGGGAGACTATTTAAAAGCACATATGCCAGCGCGGATCTACCCCGCCGGCGCAGTCCCGGCTTACTCCAACTATGCCTCGGCCCTTGCCGCTTATATTGTCGAGCGCGTGTCCGGCGAGCGATTCAAAGATTATACCGCCCGACACATTTTGTTGCCGCTGGGCATGAACCGGTCCACTTTAGACCAGCCCGTTCCGCGAGCCTGGCGGCTCGACGTCGCGCAGAGCTATCGTACGGCGAGCGAGCCGCCGCGATATTATGAATATATCGGCCCGGTACCTGCCGGTGGTCTCAACACCACCGCAGACGACATCGCCCGGTTCATGATCGCCCACCTCAACCGGGGTGAACTCAATGGCCAGAGAATATTTTCGGCTGAAACTGGCGAGGCGATGCATGCGCCGCAAAGCAAGGTCTTCCCTGCGCTCACCACAATGGCGGTTGGTTTCTATGAAACGACACGCAACGGGCATCGATCGATCGCCCATAATGGCGGCACGCAGTTCTTTCACAGTGACCTTCATCTTCTCGTCGATGACAATGTCGGCCTGTTCATATCCCTTAACAGCGCCGGTAATGGCGACGTGACGAAGAAAATTCACGATGCTTTCTTCAACAGATTCATGGATCGTTATTTCCCGGATACATCCGAGATAGCACGAGACAGTACTCTACCGCTGGCGATCGCGCGCAACCATGCCGGTTTGATGCAGGGCTACTGGGAATCTTCGCGTCGCAGCGGCGGAAGCTGGATTGCGCTGACCGATTTGTTCAGTTCGATTTGGTTCAGCTCCGATGCAAGTGGACGTCTAAGCTTTCCCTTCCCTGGCCGCGGCACCGTTACCTGGAGCGAGATTGCTCCGTTCGTCTGGCAATCCGCCGATGGCACCAAGATGCAGGCCTTGACGCGCGAAGGCAGGCCGGTGATGGTGGGGTTCGATGGGGCGGGACCTGCCGCGTTCCTGCCAGTACCCTGGTGGCGTTCACCGGGTTGGCTGATTCCCGCGGTAGCTTTGTCGCTGGCAGCCCTGACACTTTACGGCCTCGCCCTGCCAATCGGTGCGCTCATGAAGCGTCACTATGCGGTGAACCGGGAGCCGGCGGTTGGTAAGCGCCTTCATCGGGCTTCCAAACTGCTCAGCCTTGGACTTGTCGGCGCGGGGCTTGCTTATCCAATCATCTTGATCCAGTTCGGAGACGACACGGATCTGTTCTCGGCGCGAACCGATGCCGCCGTCCTTACCTTGGAAGCGGCCACGCTGGCGCTTTTGGTCGCCTCGATGGCAGCGCACGTCTGGATTGCCTTCCGTGCCTGGAAACTGCATCTGTCATGGGGGTTCAAAGCCGTGGCATCGTTGCTGATCCTGGCGACCGGTGTCCTTTGGTGGGCCGCGATCGCTTTTTCCCTTATTAATTTCAGTATGAACTACTGATTGGCGATCAGTCGATCGTTTATCGCCGACCACGCTGGTGCGTGGGCGGCGATGGACTTTCGTTTCCTTGAAGGACTTCAGAGTCCTCCTGCAAGGATAATACCCTTGACTGTTGTATAGTTGCGCAGGGAGTCAAGGCCCGTTTCGCCGCCGAAACCTGAATCGCGATGCGGCTCCCCGGCAAGGGCGAGGCCAGGTCCCTCGAAGGCTTCGGTGGTGCTCCTTACCGTCACATGCCCGCACTTGAGGCGGCGAACCATGGCGTGGATCACAGGATAGTGCGCGCTCCAGATTGTCGCTGCGAGCCCATATCGGCTCGAATTGGCCAGCCTGATTGCATCGTCGACCGTGTTGAACGTTTGGACGGTCAGGACGGGTCCGAAAACCTCCTCTTTGACGACGGGCATGTCATCACTTACCTCGTCGAGAACCGTCGGCAGGACACCGCAATGCCGGTCAGACCGACCCCCAACCACCATATGCGCCCCGGCCTGCTGCGCAGACGAGATATAGGACATGACCCGGTTGCGCTGTGTGGTTCCCGCGAGCGGACCAAACCGGGTGTCGACGTCCAACGGGTCGCCCACGACATATTCCCGTGCGAGCTTGGCGAGTTCGTGGAGGAGTTCCTCTTTGCGCGATCGGTGAACCAAGAGGCGACTTCTAGCGACGCAGAGCTGGCCCTGATTCGTCAGGATTTCGTCGAGGATATGCGGCGCGAGGTCCGTTGCATCCGGCGCATCTGCGAAGACAATCTGCGGAGATTTCCCGCCACATTCGAGCATGACGGGGCGAATGTGCCGGCTCGGGGCAAGTGCCATGATCGCGCGGCCGGTTGCTGTCGAACCTGTAAAGGTTACCATGTCGATGTCAGCATGGCTGACGAGGCTCGCGCCTGTCTCAACGCCGTCGCCCGGCAGCACGTTCAGCACGCCCTCCGGCAGGCCCGCTTCGAGCGCAAGCTCGCCGAAGCGTAATGCCGACCCGGGCGTCATCTCCGAGGGCTTAAGGACCACGCAATTGCCGGCAGCGAGAGCCGGAAGCGACTTGATGATCGCGTTGGCGAGAGGATAGTTCCACGGCGCAATGGCAGCGACCACGCCGCGCGGTTCGCGCAGACTGAAGGCAATGCTGCCACCGTCGCTGCCCGGAACCTCGCCGTAAATCTTGTCGGCGCATTCGGCGTAGTAGCGGCACAGAACGGGCGCCAATCCGGCGACCTCGCTCAGTGCGATGCCGATTGGCTTGCCCATTTCTAACGTGTCGCGAAGAGCAAGTTCTTCGTGATCGCGGACAATGAGTTCAGCGAGGCGCAACAGCTTGCTCGCTCGAGCCTGCGGGCTGATGCCGCTCCAACTCCCGCTTTCGAAAGCGGACCGCGACGATCGCACCGCGCGGTCGATCATCGCGGAATCACACAGCCCCGAATTATAGAGGTAGCGACCATCAACCGGTGAGAATATCTCGATTTCTTTAGAAGCCTCTATCTTTTGGCCATGGATCAGCGCTTGGCCATCCCATGTCAAATCGCGAGCGCGCTTATTCCAGTCTGGTTTTGGGTGCTTGGTTGCCATCATGTCGCGCTGACCCTCAATAATCGAATTGGTCGGTGGCCAAAGCGTCTTACGACCACCAATCGCAAGCAAACTGGACCGGCCTCCCGGATGCGACTTTTGCGTGACAATCAGTCCTATTTGATTGGCCGAGGAGGATCGCTGGGCGACTTGCTTACCATCCTGACCTTCTCGTAGCCATCAACCCTAAAGCTCAACGCCGAGTGGCAATAGAACCAAGGTCGGTCCTCAAAACATGACAAATACGTTCGACATCATAATCGTCGGTGGTGGCATAGCTGGCTTTGGCATAGCCGCCTTCCTGAATGAGAACGTCCGTGTTCTGCTCCTGGAAAAAGAAGCGTTCCCCGGCGTTCACGCGACGGGTCGGTCCGCAGCATTGTTTTCCGAGACCTATGGCAGCGAACCGATCTGCGCTCTTTCGCGCGCAGGCAAAGCCTTCCTATCCAACCCTCCTGAGGCGTTTGAGTTGAAGTCTCCATTGCGACCGCGCGGGTGTCTCTACATTGCGACCAAAGAGCAGGAGCAACGGCTTCTGCAGGCCGCCTCCAGGCCGTTGATGAAAGCCGCGGCGCAGATCATCGCTGTTCCCGAAGCGACTGCCCGATGCCCCATTCTTAAACCGGGCTACGCAGCAGCGGCATTGTGGGAGCCGGGCGCGCAGGACATTGATGTCGATGCATTGCTGCAATCGTTCGTCCGCAAATTCCGCTCCTCCGGCGGCACTGTCCTGACGAGTGCGAAAGTGACCGCGGTGACGAAGTCCACAGAGGGCTGGCGTGTTTGCACCGGAGAGGTTGAGTATACAGCTCCGATCCTTGTCAATGCAGCCGGCGCGTGGGCGGATCAGGTCGCGGAACTGGCCGGCATCGCACCGTTGGGCATTCAGCCGTATCAAAGGACGGCGGTGCTCGTCGATCCTCCAGCGGGTGATGAAATCGGTGACTGGCCATGCGTCATTGATATTGACGAGAATTTCTATTTCAAACCGGACGCTGGCAAGTTGCTGCTGTCTCCGGCCGATGAGGAGCCCATGGCACCCTGTGACGCCCAACCCGAAGAACTGGACGTCGCCATTGCGGTGGACCGCGTCCAGCAGGCGACAACACTTCCCGTTCGCAGGGTGGGGCATCGCTGGGCAGGGTTGCGCAGCTTCGCGCCCGATCGCTTGCCGGTTGTAGGGTTCGACCCAAGAGCGCCTGGCTTCTTCTGGTTGGCAGGTCAGGGTGGATATGGCATTCAGACGGCCCCCGCGCTGAGCCGTCTCGCTGCCTCGTTGGTCACGGGAGAGAGCGTCCCGATCGACATCAGTGACGCCGGGCTAGATCCGGGCGTGTTATATCCTGCCCGCCTTGTGGACCATATCGCGACACCGCGGCAAGCTGCTGCCCCTCAATAGGATCAAGACCGTCAGATGCGCGTTTTTATTTCTCAGTTGGTGATGGAAACTAACACCTTTGCGCCGATACCTTTGGGCCGTAGCGCATATGAAGAGATGGGTATCCACCATGGCGACGCCAGTCTCGTCGCCCCGGAGGGCGTCTTTGCGACCCTGGCGCTCTGGCGCCGCCTGGCGGAAAGCGCTGGCCATGAGGTGATCGAGGGCCTAGCGGCACAGGCCCAACCAGGTGGACGCACCTTGCGTAATGTCTATGAAAGTTTCCGCGACGAAATTCTCGAAACTATCCGTGGCGCCCTGCCCCTCGATATCATCCTGCTCAATCTGCACGGGGCCATGTCTGCGGTGGACTATGATGATTGCGAAGGGGACCTGCTGGCACAGATCCGCGCCTTAGTAGGCCAAGACGTCGTCATAGGCGTGGAGTTGGACCTGCATTGCCATGCGACTGCACCCATGCTGCGCTGTTCGGACATATTGATCGCCTACAAGGAATATCCGCACACCGACATTGCCGAGCGCGCGCATGAGGTTTTCCAACTCTCGATCGCGACAGCGGAAAAGCGGATCAAACCAGTTATCTCCGCTGTCGATTGCAAGATGGTCGGGCTGTGGCACACGACGCGCGAGCCGATGGTCGGTTTCGTCGAAACGATGCGCGCGCATGAGGTGGCTGGCGATGCACTGAGCATCTCGCTCGGGCATGGTTTTCCATGGGGTGACGTCGCGGAAGGCGGCGCGCGTTTTTGGGTGATCACGGACGACCAGCGTGAAAGGGGCGATCAACTCGCGCTGGAACTTGCCCAGCGCTTCTTCGCTATTCGCGATGAGACGGCGCCGCCTTTGATGGCGATTGATGAAGCTCTGGATCATGCGATGGAAAGTGAGGCTTTCCCTGTCGTCGCCGCGGATGGCGCGGACAATCCGGGCGGCGGCGCGCCCTCGGACAGCACTTTCGTTCTGGAGAGTATCCTTGCCAAGGGAGTGGATAATGCCCTTATTGCGTTTCTCTACGACCCAGAGGCGGTAAGGATGCTCGTCGATGCTGGTATCGGCGCAAAGATCAACCTCCGCATTGGGGGCAAGACCGGTCCTTCATCCGGAAACCCCATCGATCTTGAGATTGAGCTTAAGGCCGTTCTGCACGATCACTTCCAGTCGGGCCTGGGACTGGTGTGGCCGCTCGGAACTGCGGTGTGGGTACGAGCCCCTAATCAGTTGGACATCGTGCTCACCAGCGTTCGCAGCCAGCCTTTCGATCCGGCCAGCCTGGAGAAGCTCGGGATTGACCTAGACACCAAACGGCTGATCGTTGTGAAGTCGACCCAGCACTTCTATAGCGGCTTCGCGCCGCTGGCGAAAGGCGGCGTCATCTATATTGCCGCGCCGGGTGCTCTGACCCCGGACTTCGTAAGTATACCGTATAATAAAAAATCTCTTTATTATTGGCCACGGGTTGATGCTGTAACGCCGTGCTTGCTCACAGACTGGAGAAACGAGGCATGAGCCGCCCGCCGCATTTGTCGCCGGCCGTGGTTGCCGGCGATTTGCTATTCCTTTCTGGCCAGCTTGCTTTTGGCCCTGAGGGGCGGATCGAGGGAGAGGTCAGCGTCCAGACGACGCACTGTCTGGAACGGCTGGAGACTGTACTTCTGGAGCATGGTCTGGATCGCTCGGCGATCGTCAAGGTCTCCGTTTGGTTGACGGAACGTTCGGCCTTCACCGCGTTCAATGATGCCTATGCCGCCTTCTTCGGCGAGCAGCGCCCAGCCCGATCGACCGTGATCTCCGGCTTGGCGATCGATGGCGCATTGGTGGAGATCGATGCCATCGCTTTACTGCAGGCGACGTCGTGAGCAGTTCGGTTTGATGGCAACCGCCTGCTCAACGGACCGTGTGTCGAACTCAACCGGTAGTGGACCTGGCGAGTCAGCGCCGTGGCCGTCTAGTTCGCGTGGTTGGTTCACCGTCGCTATTTTTTTCGTGACGGCGATCCTTTCATACACCGACCGTCTGATATTCAGCCTGCTTGTGGATCCGGTCAGAGGCAGTCTTGGGATTTCTGATTTCCAGGTCGGGTTAGCGCAGGGCACGTCGTTCGCAATCGTCTATGGCGTAGCAGGCCTCCCGGCAGGCCGGCTGGCTGACATTGCCAACCGCCGCAATTTGCTGCTCATCGGCACGATCACATGGAGTATCGGGACGGTAGCGTGTGGTTTCGCCACCGGCATGGCTTCGCTCATTGGGGCGAGAATATTAGTCGCTGCCGGCGAAGCCCTTCTCGCGCCGGCTGCCATGTCCATGATTGCCGATCTGTTTCCCCAGGAGCGCAGGGGCAGCCCGACGGCGGTGTTCCTCTCTGGAATGAACGTGGGAAGCGGGTTGGCGATCGTCATTGGCGGCGGCGTCTTGTCGCTTGCACAGTCTGGAGCTTTCAACGCTCTTGGTGTCGACCATGTCGAACCTTGGCGGACGACACTTACGCTAATCGGCGTTCTCGGAGTTCCAGTTCTTGCTTTGCTCCTGCTCATCCGTGAGCCGCAACGAAGAGCTGCCGGAGACCAGGGCAAGCGGCCTTTCACGGATGTCTTGAAGGAAATGTGGCGCGGGTGGAAGCGCCTGCTACCGATATTTGCGGCATTGGCGGCATTCACGACTGTCGATTTTTCGCTGATCAGTTGGGTGCCAACGCTGTTGTCACGCGATTTTGCCATTCCCGCTTGGGAGGTATCCAACGGCTTTGGACTGGTGATCCTGGTCAGCGGCTTTCTGGGAACAGTGGTGGGCGGCTTTGCTGCGGATAAGCTGTTCAGAAGAGGGGGCAATGCGCATCGGCTTCGGGCCACTGCCTGGTTGGCACTGTCAGGTGGCCTTTCGCTCATCTTCCTGACCATCGCTCCCGCCGCTTACATCGTCGCAATATCTGCCTTCTGGCTCTTCATTTCCGCCGTTGCGACAGTCTGCGCCATTGCGACCGCACAGGATCTGGTTCCGGCCGATGCAAAAGGGCTGTGTATCTCTTTCATCGCCATGGGAAACATCAGCTTGGGGCTGGGCATTGGCGCCTCGCTACCCGGTGCCCTGACGAGTGGCGCGGTCGATGGTCCTTCCGGCCTGTCATGGGCGATCACCGCCGTCGCGGTACCACTAGCGGCGATGGCGGCTTATCTGTGCGGCGTTAACAGCCGCTCGGCTCAGGGCGGCTCGCCCCATGCAATGCCACGCGCAGCTTCCTAGGATAAAAGGCCGTGGAAAGCTCGATATGACGGTGGAAAAGTCCTCGGCGGAGATTGTCGAGGCTGACCGTTTCTCCGGTATCGCCATGGCCGCCCTAGGCGAGGAAGTAATACACAAGCGCCGTTATGGTCCGGACTCGGCAGATCAGAACAATCATGTCGATGGGCGCTTCCGTGTTGGTTCCCTAGCCAAGCAATTCACTGCTGTCGCGTCCATGCAAATGATCGAAGCGGAAAAGCTACGGCCTAGAGCGGATTCTGATCAGTCTGGATCATAACCGCATGAGCTGAAGTAGTTGGCGCACTCGTCGGGCGGAAGAGATCAACGAGTTTGCCGATGAGGGCCCAGAGGCCGGAGACGGTGCGCTCGCCGACTTTTCTGAGCATGGCCTTTGAGACGGGAGCAGGCCTTTTCGATCGTATGCGGCTCAGCGGCCGGCGATGGGACTGAGGTTAGACGTTCCCATGGTCCTCGCGGATCATCGCGGCCGCCTTCTCGGCGATCATGATGACCACTGCGTTGGTGTTGCCCGAAGTAACCGTGGGCATGATGGATGCGTCGACCACGCGGAGGCCTGCGATGCCTCTGACTTTCAATCGTGAATCGACGACGGCACCGTCATCCTCGCCCATGCGACATGTTCCGACGGGATGATCCCCCCTAAACGCCGATTGTCTCAAATAGGCGGTCCACTCGTCATCGCTCTCCGGGATATCCTCCGGCGCGATCATCTCGGCAAGAACGTCGTCGAGCGGAGGCGTACGGAGCAACTCGATCGCGCTTCGGCAGCCGGCGACAAGCTCCGCCATGTCTTCGGCATCGCCGAGCAGTTGATGTATAATGCGGGGCGGTGAGGCGGGATCTGCATCCCGCAATGCGACCGTTCCGCGCGCGCGAGGCTGGAGCTGACAGACCGCCAAGCTCATCGCTGGCTGCGGATACAGTTTGAGACCCTCCTGAAGCGTTTCCATCTGATAGGCCATCGGGATCAATATGGTCTGGATGTTAGGCCGCTCGTGACGCTCCGACGTCTTGGAGAACAGCTGCGCGTGGCCCACCGGGCTGGTGATCGGCCCCCGTCGGGTCGTTAAGAACCGCGAGCCGTGCCACAAGGCTTTCCACCAGACATTTTCGGTATTGAGCGTCGAAATGCGCGCGGCCCGGCTGATCATAACGCAGGGATGCTCCTGAAGATTCTGCCCGACTGAAAGAGCCTCCAGGGTAACCGCGATTCCGTTGGCGCGTAGCATCACTGCCGGGCCTATACCGGAATGCATAAGGATTTTGGGGGAGGCAAGGGCACCGGCCGATAGGATGACCTCGCGCCTTGCCTGCGCGATGCACAGCTGCCCGTTGGACATAAAGCTCACCGAATTAGCGCGCCCTTCCGATACATTGATACGCGTCACCGTCGCGTTCGTTCGAACGAGAAGATTACGGCGTTTGACGGCCGGCTTCAGAAACGAGCGAGCGGTGCTGTAGCGCAGTCCCCGGTGCTGCGACGCCTGACATGGTCCGATCCCTTCTTGCACCCGGCCATTCTGATCGGAATTGAAGAGGTGTCCCAGTCGTTGGCCGGCAGCGATGAACCGGGACGTCAACCCATGGTTCATCCGCACGGCGGATGCGGGCTGGGGCCCGCTCCCGCCACGAACGTCAGATGCACCCGCCTCGTTGGTCTCGGCGCTCCGGAAAAATGGCAGTACATCGGCATATGACCATCCTTGGCAACCACTCTGTGCCCAGAGATCAAAATCCTTTGGGTTGCCGCGAACCCACATCATCCCGTTTATCGAGCTGCTGCCGCCCAGCACCTTGCCGGCAGACCAGATGTCCTTGAGGCCGTTGCGCGATGGATCGGGGTCACCAGGATAGGCCCAGTTCAAAGATTCGCCGCCCAACCACTTGCCGAAGCGTGAAAAAAGCAGAATCTCGCCTGCCGGAATGTGGATGAAGGGTGAGCTGTCGCGCCCACCTGCCTCCAGCAGGAGAACGGTGGCCCCGTCCTCCGAAAGACGATTCGCCAGCACACAGCCGGCAGACCCCGCTCCAATGATCACATAGTCGAATATCTGCTGTTCTAGCGCCATGGCTCGTATGTCCGAATTTGATCCCTCCGGCACTACCAGTTTCATGGTCGAACTTCTTTTGCCCAAGGCATCCCTTAGGTTGCGCAAGGCTTAGATTGCGTAAGCTCCAAAACCGCTTTTGGACAGCCGCACCGGGCTATTTGCGCCCTTGTCGGCAAAAGAAATAGAAAGGCGCGCAAAGGCACGAAGGCCGGCTGGCGCCTAGGCTCGGGGGTAATTGAAGGGAGGCGACACTGGAAAGGCGGGACGGCATCGGGAAAGGGGCGGGGCCAGCGCTGGTCTGGCTTTGCAGTATCGCCCCCCTCACGATCGTGCTCATCCCGCTATTGCTTCCCGCTCTGCAGGCCCTTCATGGCCTGAATGCCGCGCAAACCGGGGTGATCGCATCTGCAGATATGGTGGGTGCAGCGATCGCTGCGGTATCAGTCCCAGTTTGGCTCAAGCGCGTAGGGCCAAGGCGGGGTTCTAGTGCAGGGCTAGTAATTTTGATCCTTGCCGCTCTGGCGACGCTTATGGCCCATTCCTTCTTCCTGCTGGCGATCAGCCGGGTGATAGCAGGTCTTGGGGCCGGGATGGTGCTCAGCAGCGGGGTCACTGTCGTTTCCATGAGCCTCAAACCGGCTAGGATGATCAGCGCCATTCAGGTCTTGCAGCTGCTCGTGGCCGGAGCGGCCCTGTCGGGAACTGGGAGACTTCTCGCTAGTGCGGGGTTAGGGGCTGTCCTGTCGCTCGTGGCGCTGATCAGCCTGCTCTCCATTCCGGCAGCTTTCCTTTTGCCGGGCGCGTCGGCGGATACATCTAACCGGGCGGCTGTGTTCGCCGATTTTCGGCCCTCCATCCCAGTGCTCATAGGCATTCTGCTCTATTTTACTTCTGTGGGTACACTCACCAACTATGCGGGCAGCCTCGGCCTTCAGCACGGCCTGGGCCTGTCCGTAACGGGGTTCGTCCTGGCATTCGGGATGCTCGGTGGTTTGCCGGGATCGGCGATCGCCTCATTCGCTGAAAGTGGTCGCCGTGAAATCGCGGCACTGATCGGCGCTAGCGGGGTGCAGGCGATCGCTATTGTCATAATATTGAACGAAAAAAGTGCGTTCTCTTTCGCTGCAGCCTATCTGGTAATACAGGCTTGCATCACCATAATCGCCCCGCTGCAAGTTTCTGCTCTGGTCAAGCGCGATCAAAGTGGCCGCGCGATCGAGGGATTGGCGGCAATGCAACTCGTCGGCCAAGCGATTGGTCCGCTCGCTGCCTCACTTTTCATCAGCGCGATCGCGGTCGATGGAGCCTATTATTTCGGGATGATACTCGTCCTCTCGAGCGTGGGGCTCATGCTAACAGGCTGCAGAAAAGCGGTCTCGGCTTGAGATCCGCGATCCACCGCCTCGCCGTCAGCTGCGGTCCGGATGGCCTTCTGGACGCCATATTGCGGAGCATCTACGGGCCGGCAAAAGATTCTCTCCGGTAATCAAAAACACCGATCGGGAGGGGGCCTATTCTCGGATCGACCTGGAATTTTTTGAAGGGATACGGGCAATGGGGAAAACAGGGGTCGCGAGGCGGTTCGCCGCTTCCAAACTAAACTCAATTCAGATCGTTCGATTGTTGGCTCTCGGAGCGGCAGCTATGCCGACCATGGTGTACGCGCAGACAGCTTCGGAACGCGATGATGCCGTCCTTGATATTGTCGTAACAGCGCAAAAGCGCGTTGAGCGCATCCAGGATGTACCGATCAGCATCACCGCTATTACTGCAGATGCTATCGAGAAGCGCGGATTTGCACAAATGGGTGACTATTTGCTCGCGCAGCCGAGCGTTGTCATTCAAGATCGCGGCCCGGCACGCAACCAGGTCATCATTCGAGGAATCTCAACTGTTGTCGGCAACGAAAGTCCGACCGTCGCCTTCTATATCGGTGAAACCCCTGTCACGAGCGGACTTGGCTTCGGCGCAAATGGGTTTCCTGATCTGCGCACCTTCGACGTCGGACGCGTGGAGGTGTTGAGGGGACCGCAAGGCACATTATATGGTGCCGGATCAATGGGCGGCACAGTAAAAGTTGTGCCGAATGAAGCGTTGATTGGCCGCTGGCAAGCGAAAGCAGAGGCATCCCTTTCAACCACAGAGCATGGTGGCACGGGGAGCAGCGTGGCAGCCGCGGTCAACGCCCCGCTAGGAGAAGTGGCTGCTATACGGCTAGCCGGCTACCATTATCGTGATGGCGGATTTATCGACAATCTATATCCGGGATCACCTGATCCATCGCTGCCAGTGGCAGCACTTGGCGGATTGTCATGGATGGACGTTGGGGTGTCTGCGTTCGGTGTTCCCGCACGTAACGACCACAATGCCAATTCCCGCAATGTCGATGGTGTGCGGGGCGCAATTACATTTCAGCCCACTGGGCGGCTCAAGTTGGTTGTAGGTGCGCTATATCAGCGCTCTGTGGCCAATGGGCTTACTGAGAACCTGCCTTCTCTCGGCTATTATATGCAGTCGCGCTTCAGGGGAGAACGCCTGAAAGATAATTTCCAACTCTACAACGTTACGCTTTCCTATGACCTTGGCATCGTGGCGCTTACTTCTGCGACCGCATATTTCAAGCGTAGCCAACTGCAAGATCGTGACGTGTCGCCCTTCTTCCTGGGCGCCCCACTCTCATTGGCAGACAACAACAGGAATAAGAACTTCACCCAGGAAATTCGGATCGCTTCGACACCTGGGAAGCCCCTAAGTGTATTGCTTGGCGGCTTCTATTCAAGAGCGACGTCGCGCGCGACGCAGGATCTCGCATGGGGTGGCACGCGACAATCGCTGTCGGAATTTGCCGCAGCAACATTGGGGGAAATCGTTACGCCGGGTGACGCGCTCTTCCGCCGGAACGATCACAACAAGGGAGAGCAGATAGCCGGCTTTGGTGAACTGTCCTATTCCCCGACTAAAGCTGTCAAACTTACGGCCGGACTTCGTGTTGCACGCTATAGTTTACCAACGGATGCCTTCGCCACTGGCGTGTTTAACGGCGGCACCACCAGCTATTCGATCGGTACAAAAGAAACCATTTCAACGCCCGACTTCCAGGTGGAGTTTAAACCTGAGAAGGACCGGCTCTACTACATTCGTGCCGCCAAGGGATTTCGTCTCGGAGGCCCTAACCAGCCGCTTCCGTCGACATGCAGTGCTGACCTAGCCGCGATTGGCCTCACCCAAGCTCCCTCGTCGGTCAAATCTGATACACTGTGGAGTTACGAAGCCGGTGCGAAGCAGAGCTTTGCGGGCGGCAGGGCGGTAGTAAACGCTTCGATCTTCCATATCGATTGGAAGGACATACAGACCGGGTTCCTGCTGCCGAATTGCGGGTTCGCGTTCGGTGGAAATGCCGGAAATGCCAGCAGCCAAGGCGCCGAGTTAGACTACACTTGGCGGGTTGCGCGTGGCCTGACGCTCAACGGCGCGGCATCGTATACAGACGCCAAGTTGAAGAAAGACTCGCCCTCCTCTACGGGCATCGGAGGGAAAAAGGGTGATCGCCTGCCAGGTATCCCGCGCTGGAGCATACAGGGAGGCGCGCAGTATGATTTCTCGATCGTCGACCGATCGGCTTTCGTGCGCGGCGACGCGCGATACCTCTCGGATTACTTCAACCGCTTCCTCGGCGCTGCCGCAGGTGCCGCCCCCAGTGGTGATTTTGTTGTCGTGGATGCACGATTGGGAGCAGATCTGGTTCGTGGGGTGCAAGCAGAACTGTATGCAACTAACATTTTCAATACCAAGCAATTGCTGGTTGTAGATACAGAACTGCCTGATCAGCGCCAGGTCCTAGGGCGTCCGCGCACAATCGGCGCGACGATCCGTGCCGACTTCTGAAGTGACCCTTGATAAAGCTCTAAAAAGGGCCTTGAATCTAGGGGGTGTCGTACAAACCGGATCGCCTTTTCTTCCTATCTCAACCCACGTAGCTCTTTTCCCTTACGTCTCCGCCGCTGAATGAAACCGAGTAGGTTCCCAAGGTCTGGGCGGCCAGATGGATGTGCTGCGAGACGCGGGTGAAACGGGACTATGTGGCGGATTTCATATCGGGACACCAGCGCTGAAAGCAACGTCGTAGATCGCCATCGAGGGTGTGGTTCAAATAAATTCAGAACACTTGAAAAGCAGAGCTCCAGCGTCCGCTACAAATGAACCTAATTCATAAAACTCGATAATGAATAAGGAAAGTTGGACAGGTCTTACCTGTGATGATTCTCGACAAATATATAAAGGCAGTGACCTATGAAGAGTAATCAAACCTGTTGTATCGCTAGAGATATAATCTTCCGAAAAGGTTCTTATATGCGCCCTTTAATGAAAATAGACGCCGGGCGCGCTGCGTTTCATAAGCCAGTTAAAGCACCTACACGCCCATGACCGACGCAGAAATCGACGCGAAACTCGCTGAGTTCGACCTTATATTGCCACATGCGGCAGTGCCGATCGCAGCATACGTGCCCGTAGTTATCGTGGGCAGGTTCGCGCATGTCTCGGGGCAGTTGCCATTCATCGGCAGCGACTTACTCAAAGGGCGGTTGGGCGATAACGTCAGCCTGGAGGAAGGGGTCAAGGCCGCACAGGTTTGCGCCCTGATGATTCTCGCGCAACTCAAAGCCGCACTCGGGTCGTTGTCACGGGTCGACCGGGTGGTGAAGCTCGGAATCTTTGTAAGTTCGACCGACAAATTTACCGACCAGCCCAAAGTCGCCAACGGCGCATCTGAACTGATGGTTGCGGTGTTTGGCGAGGCGGGCAAGCACGCACGCAGCGCGGTCGGCGTGCCGGTCCTGCCTCTCGGCGCTGCGGTGGAGGTCGACGCGATTGTTGCCGTCCACGATTGATCAGTTGCTCGCGCCAGTTTCGCCGCCTGAGCGCATTGCGTGGCTTACTTCGCACTTTACGGATCGTGAATCGGGCGAGCAGCTCGCTATCAGAAATGAGGAACAGATGCAGAATTGGCGACTGGTAACTCGAACAGCGCGGCATTTACTGGATAGCGAACATAGCTGAAAATGCACTTGCCGCCATTCTGCTGCCGACGCCGCGTCACAAGGCCCTCGCGGTCAGAAGTTATATGATCCCGCGGGCGAGCGTCACCTCTTCGACCTTGCATTTGCTTTGCATCGACGTTGAGCATGAGGGGTGCCGCCCGCGCGTGCGCGAACCGTTGACATCGTCGCACTGCAATTCGCGGCCGCCGATCAGACCCGAGGCTGGTTCAGCGGTCCCGTCACGTTCGCCGAGACCGGAGCGAAGGAGGTGGAGATTTCCGCAATTCTCGATGACGGTCGGATCTGTCTGACGGCGCTGCCATTTTCGGGCTACTTAGGCGGCGTGGACAAATTGGTGACGGTCGGCTTTCGAGCGTGTAGCCTTGGCTCGTGATCCATAGAATGCGCTTCACCGCGGCCATATTGGTTGGCCTTGTCGCACCTTCTGCCGCTCTGGCGGAGCCGGCGTGCTATGATGCGAAAGTTCGCGCGCTATCTGTTGACCAGGTGCCGAGCGAGATCGGCGATTGCGGCAGTGACTGCATCATCATGTCGTGGCCATGGTTCGTCGATTTGCGCGTAAAGCGTGTCTTCGACGGTGCGCTTCCCAGCAAGATGATCAGGGTGCTTACGGTTCAGCATACCTACCGTGTATCGCGCGAAAGAACTTGGGTGCTTCGTAAGAATACCGCAGGCGGTTACAACGTCGTGGTGCCGGAAGACGGGGCGGCATTGGCTCGCTGTTCTGAAGGCGTTGCGGCAGTCGAGCCATATATTCGACCGAGCGATGGACATACACTGGACGCGCTTCGCGAAGCGGGTATTCGTCGATACGGCCATCACACCAACTGATTGACCTGGCTTTCGCGGACCGAAGTGTGTTGACCCGCTGCGGAAGGGTTGATTCAAGGCTGCTTTTTGGAGGCGGGCTTGAGCAGGGGCGATCTCACCGAAGCGGAATGGCGCATTCTGAAGCACTTGTTGCCGATCGAGTCTGAGAACCGTGGGCGAGGTCGTCCGCCCGAGCAGAACCGCTCCATCATCAATGGCATCCTGTGGCGGCTCCGCTGCGGTGCTCCGTGGCGTGATGTGCCGCCAAAATATGGCAGTTGGAACACGATCTATCGGCGGTTCCGGCGATGGAGCGAAGCGGGGGTCTGGGAAAAAGTGGCCGTGACACTCGCTGAGGTCATGGCGGATACCGGCCACTACAGCATCGACAGCACAACAGTCCGCGCCCACGTCTCGGCAGCGGGCGGACAAGGGGGACTCATCGACGCGCTCTTGGCCGCTCGCGGGGCGGGTTCACCAGTAAGCTTCACTGCCTAGCCGATGCCCTTGGACGACCGCTCGCCTTCCACCTGACGGTCGGAGAAGCGGCAGACTGCAGGGCATATGACGCGCTCATAGGTTTGCCTGAGCGCACGCCCGACGCTCTGCTTGCCGACAAGGGTTACGACGCTGATGCCATCCGTGCCGACCTCGCGGAGCGAAAAATCGAAGCCGTCATCCCCGGCAAATCAAACCGCCGTGTGAAGATCGATCATGATCGGGTGCTCTACAAGCAGCGCAACCGCATCGAGCGCATGTTCGGTCACCTCAAAATCAACCGCGCCATTGCCACCCGCTACGACCAACTGGCCAACAGCTTCCTTGGCATGGTCCATCTCGCCACTGCACGATACTGGCTCAAATTTGTCCACGCCGCCTAGCACGAAATCAAACAAGTGGCTCTCGAGAGCAGGTCCAGCTTTTAGGAAAATACAGATACCAAGATTGAGTAGCTACCGCCGAAAGAACGTATTGGTGCAACACGCGGTGCCGGCGTATCTATTGAAGCCGAAGTAGCTCGAGACGTGGAAAGCGCCGCGCCTGGCGTCGCGCGGGGAGCATTTGCAGCAAATTTCCCGGCTGTGCAGAAAGGCTCGGTCGGTGTCACAGGTTCTGTCGCAAATGTTCACAAGCTACGTCCGCTGCTTGTCATAAACCAGAGACACTCTGCCATCCATTTGGCGGGCCTAGAACGGACCTTGCCGGATAGACGTCAAACCAGTGGCGGCTTCACATTGCATCAGTTCGTCCCGTGCCAATGGACTTCCTCATATCCTCGCAGGCTCGGCGGCCCCTTGCTGACCCAAGCAGCGATCTCGGGTGTCTCCCTGTCGAGAGACATGATCACAGAGCCGGTCGTGAAGCCATTGACATTGGTCGATCTCTTTCGCTCTGCATCGCTGGGCGGCGTGCGGCAAACTGGATTGAGCGGATCGTCACTTGAAGACAGTGCTGCCTGTAATTCTGTTAGGCTCGGGATGCTGCCGCCGAGTCGATTGGTCAGCGCCGATAGCCTTGCTTGGGAATTTGCTCCGTTCGGAGCATCGGCAAGTGCGATATTTGCGGGTGCCAACGGATGATTGGTGTGAAGCACATGGTCGGACCCTGCCGAAAATTGATGGACTCCTGTAGCTGATGCCTCAAGCGAGCGGATATCGGATGTGTCCGCCATCAGGTAATGCTGACCTACCGCATGGGGCACGGACTTGACGAAGCTCGCCGCCTCATCGAGCGTATTCGATTGAAGCGCCTTGCGGATAACAAAGGCGACAGGCAGACCGCGGGTCGACGTGGGCAGCTGGGGCAAATAATTAACGCAGACGGCGATGCGCCGGGCGTTGACGCCGAGCAAGGCGACCAGACCGCCCACCGTGAAGACGAAAGTCGCCGGATTGCCGCCATCTGCCGCGGTCATCACTATCAACTGGTGTCCGTCAGTGAACGCATCAAGGTCCATGTTCTGCCCGATCCACATTTTGCTTGATGCAGCGCGGATTGCAAATGAGCTACATTTATCCCCTAACGAAGATCCGCGCGTAGCTTTGCGATAAACCCACTCCTCGTCCATTAGCTGAGCCGCGAGGAGTAACTCGAAGGGAATATCCGCCCCAACTGCCATCGCACGCAGCTCGTCCAAAAGGTCCGATGCGTATGCTTCAATGGTCGGCATGAATTCGGTGTCGCGAATGAAGTGCCTGACATAAGCGCGGGCATCGCTGATCCCAGCCAAGGCAAGGCTTTCCAGCCAGTCGTCTAGCCAAGAGCGGATTTGTGCTCGACGCAGATTGCCGAACGCTCGACCGCGCTCGCTGGGAGAGCCAGAAAGATTGATTACATCGAGAGTCATATCTGCCTCATTAACAACCTGCATGCAAAGCAGCCGGTCACCGCGGTTGGCCGTCCAGCCGGCCCCTGATCGTCGACATACGCAAGCGACGAGCTCGGTTGAGCCGGCAGCCTCAGCGGTATGTTCGCAGCCCCCCAAAGGGAGGAGGTTGGCCTCGCAACGGGATCGCGCAACAGCGTGAAATATTGCCGGCCTGCTCCATCCGACAGCGGACATTGTCCTCGCCCTGAATGAGCAATATCTGCATTCTTATCTTATGTGCATAGGGGCCGGTGATCTCTCCCTATATTTTGCAGGTTGATCGTTGATCGTTCGACGATCCCTGGCATGAATTTCGATCAGCGCGCCCGAGATATTTAAATGATGCTTTCTCCGGTCACTTCCGCCATTTTCTGCCTTAGGAACGCTCGTAGCCGGATCAACGTCGGATTTGACCATCGATCTTCGCGTGCGACCAAGAAATAGCTACCTAGAATAACAGGCTGCGCGTCTGGTAACTCGATTTTGACGAGAGCTCCCTCTTTCAGGTCGCTATCAACTAAAAATTTGCTAGCAATGACTACGCCTCGTCCTTCTCGCGCGGCGGCGATGGTCAAGTGCGAATGCCAATACAAACTGCCCGGCAATGCGTCGGGCACGACGTGGCCGTTCTGGTGAAGCCAGACGCGCCACTCGCTATCGTCCGTATCATGCAAAAACGGCCATTCTAGACACGATCCCGGCTGAGTGTGCCTTTCAAGCTCAGCGGCGAGCTTTGGACTTGCCAGCGGCCAGAGTTCGGGCCTTGCAAGTTCGAAAGCTCGCAATCCACGTGGCAGGCTGGCCATTGAATCGAGAAAAAGTCGAATATCTGCGTCAGCCTCGTAAACGAGAAGATTCGCCTGCGCATCGGTGGGCTTTAGCTCAACTTTGCAATCAGGATTGGCTCGCTCGAATTCTGCCAGATGCCGCGCCAGCCATTGAGTTGCGAAGCCCGGCACGCACCAGAGTCTCAGCGGTTTGCTGTCCCGCCGTTCGA
>Ga0207681_10000644_pt1 | contig 23228 bp, 19 predicted proteins | sample KBSS53metaG_FD_184324 | JGI IMG/M metagenome (GOLD analysis project Ga0207681, IMG submission 184324) | Switchgrass rhizosphere microbial communities from Kellogg Biological Station, Michigan, USA - KBS S5-3 metaG (SPAdes) (version 2) | ecosystem: Host-associated > Plants > Roots > Rhizosphere... | reverse complement strand
CCACGCCGAGCCGGAACACCTCGGCGATGACCCAGGTGCCGATCGCGAAGTAGCCGCCCGCGAGACGGAACGCCACGAACGACACCGGCACGGAGATCGCTGCGGCGACCAGCGCGCCGAGCGGAACGGCGAGAAACGGGTTCACGCCAGCGCCATTGGCCAACACCAGCATCGCGTAGCCGCCGAGCCCGAAATACGCCTGCTGGCCGATCGAGACCATGCCGCCATAGCCGGCGAGCAGGTTCCACATCATCGCGAACACGAAGTAGCACGCGATCTCGACGAAGTTGTGCATCCAGCTCGAGGCATGCTCTGCCGGTGCCCACCACGGCAGCGTCGCCGCGGCCGCGACCAGCGCGACTCCTGCCGCGAGTGCCGCGGCGCTGGTCCGCGTGCCGCGCGTGACCCGCACCGGTGCGCGCTCGCGTGGCTGCACCTCGGCGGGCGCAGCAACCGGCATCGGCTCGACGGCGGCGTGCGGCATGGCTAGCGGGTCTTCGGAAAGAGGCCCTGGGGCCGCAGCACGAGCACCGCGAGGAAGACGAGGTGTCCGAACCAGATGCCCCAGCCCGGATCGAGCCGGAAGCCGATCTGCTGCGTCACGCCGAGCAGCAGCGCGCCGGCGAGCGTGCCCCAGAACGATCCCATGCCGCCGATGATCACGGCCTCGAACGCGAACAGCAGCAGCACCGGCCCGTCGGCCGGCGAGACCGTGGTCCGCATGCCTTGCAGCATTCCCGCGGCGGCGATGAGCACGAAGGCGATGGCGGTCGCGAGCCCGTAGACCTTCTTGGCGTCGAGGCCCATCAGCTCGGCGATCTCGCGGTCGTCGGAGACGGCGCGAAACGACCGGCCGAGCGCGGTCGAGCCGAACAGCCATTGCAGGCCGGCCGTGGCAGCGACCGCCAACACGAAGATCGCCAGGGGCAGCAGCCCCACAGTGATGCCGCCCGGCAGCGTGACGCTGGCGGTGTTCAGCCCGCCGGTCTCGATCGATCGCGGGTCGGCCGAGAACAGCTCGAGCAGCGCGTTCTGGATCACGATCGACAGGCCGAACGTGACGACGAGCGAAGGCAACGGATCCCGCCCGAGCGTCCCGTTCAGCACACCGCGCTGCAGCGCGTAGCCCGCGCCGAACGCGGCCGGCAGGAGCAGCAGCCCGGCGAGCACCAACGCGAGCTGCGGCGCCGGCACGAGCGGGCCGAGCGCTACCAGCGCGGCGATGGCGCCGAACGCGCCCAGCACGATGAAGTCGCCCTGGGCCGTGTTGGTGAGCCGCATCACGCCGAACATCAGCGACTGGCCGAGGGCGAACAGCGCATACAGGCCGCCGAGCAGCAGGCCTTGCACCAGGATGTCGACGGCGGCGCGCATCGTTCCTCGCCCTCAGACGCCGAAGTACGCCTGCGAGATCTGCTCGCGCGTGAGCGCCGCCGACATCCCTTCGAGCGCGACGCGACCTTCCTGGAAGCAGTACACGCGGCGCGACACGCGCTGCGCGAGCGCGACGTCCTGCTCGACCACGACCAGCGTCATGCCTTCGGCGCAGAGCGCGGGCACCGCGGCGTAGATTTCGTGGATCACGACCGGCGCGAGGCCGAGGCTCAGCTCGTCGCACAGCAGCACCTTCGGGTTGCCCATGAGGGCGCGCCCGATCGCGACCATCTGCTGCTGACCGCCCGAGAGCGCGGTCGAAGGCTGCGCGCGCTTCTCGCGCAGGACCGGAAAGAGCGCGTAGATCCGTTCGAGCTGCCACGGCCCGGCGCGCTTCGCGGTCGCACCCATGCGCAGGTTCTCCTCGACCGAGAGACTCGGAAACAGGCGCCGGCCCTCGGGCACCAGGGCGATGCCGCGCCGCACGATCTCGGCAGGCGCCAGCCCGCCGATCGGCTCGTCCTCGAAGGTGACCTGCTCGCGCGGCGCGCGCACCAGGCCGGTCAAGGCCTTCATGAAGGTGCTCTTGCCGGCGCCGTTTGCGCCGATGATCGCCACCACCTCGCCGGGCTCGAGCCGGAAGTCGATGCCGAACAGCGCCTGGGCGTCGCCGTAGCGCGCGCTGAGCGCGTGCGTTGCGAGCAGCGTCACGCCTCCATCCCCATGTAGACGCGGCGCACCTCGGGATCGGCCATCACGGCGCGCGGCTCGCCCTCGGCGAGCCGACAGCCGAAGTTGATGACGAACAGGCGATCCGCGAGCGCGAGCAGCGCGTGCACCACGTGCTCGATCCAGACCATCGTCACACCGGCCGCCTTGATCCGCTTCAGCTCCTCGACCAGCTCGGCGGCCTCGTGTTCGGTGAGGCCGCCGGCGATCTCGTCGAGCAGCAGGAGCTTGGGCCGTGTGGCGATTGCGCGTGCCAGCTCGAGACGCTTGCGGTTGAGGAGCGTCAGCCCGCCCGCCAATTTGTTGGCGTGTGCGCGCAGGCCCGTCTGCTCGATCACCGTGGCCGCCGTCTGCCACGCCTCGCGCTCGGACTGCCCGCCACCGAAGCAGGCGGCGGTGACCAGGTTCTCGAACACCGTCATGTGGCCGAACGGCTGGGGCACCTGGTAGCTGCGGCCGATGCCGAGGCGGCAGCGCTGGTGCGGCTTCAGCGGCGTGACGTCGCGGCCGTCGTAGTGCACGCTGCCCTGGTCGCAGCGCACGTCGCCCGACACGAGGTTGAAAAGCGTGGTCTTGCCCGCGCCGTTGGGACCCAGGATGCCGAGCGTCTCGCCCGCGCGGACTTCGAGCGAGATGTCGTCGGTGACGCGCAGCGCGCCGTACGACTTGCCGACCGAGCGCAGCGCGAGCAAGGGCGCAGACATGGCCTGTTCAATCGGACGATCAGGCCATCAGGCGCATCTTGCCGCCCACCGGGATGGCGGGCGCCGCCTGGTCGTTGACGATCGTGAGCTCCATCTTGTAGCGCTGCCCCTTGCCCCACTGGCCAAGCACGAGCGGCGTCTTGCTGACATTCTTGAAAGGTCCCTGGCCGCCCCATTTCACCGGGCCGACGACGGTCTGCAGGTTGGTCGCGACGACCGCGTCGCGCACGTCCTTGGCGGCCGTGCTCTTGCTGCGCTTGAGCGCATCGGCGGCGACCTCGAACAGCGCGTGCGCGAAGCCGATCGGTTGCGTCCACTGCTTCTTGGCGCCGCCTTCGTAGGCCGCCGCCAGCGCGCTCGCGCTCTGCTTCGTGAGCGACGACGTGAACGGATGCGACGGGCTCCACCAGACCTCGGTGGTGAGGCCGTCGCCGAGATCGCCGAGCGCCTCGATGGCGCCCGGGAACAGCAGCGCCTTGCCGAGCGTGATCACCTTCGGCCGGTAGCCCTGCTGGCGCGCCTGGGTGAGGAAGGTCTTGGCGTCGGGCGGGATCACGACGCCGGTGACGATCTCGCAACCGGCCGTCTTGAAGGCCGCGATCTGCGCCGAGAAGTCCTGCGTGCCGTTTTGGAACCGGCCGGGGTCGGTGAGCGTGTAGCCCATTCCCGCCAGTGGCTTCGGAAAGCCGAGGTTCGGGTCGCCCCAGGCGTTGCCGTCGCCGTCGTTCGGGAACAGGCCGCCGACCTTCTTGTTGGTGGTCACGCTATTCCAGCCGTTGGTGAAGTTGGCGATAACGTCCTCGAGGCCCCAGAACATGTGATGAGTCCAATCGAAGCCTTTTGCCGGATCGCCCTTGCGGCCGAAGAACCACGGCTGCCACGGCACGACGCTCGACACGCACGGGACCTGGTTCAGCTCGCACGCGTCGCACACCGGGTTGGCGGTCTCAGGCGTGCCGGCAGTGAGCATGAGCGCGACCTTGTCCTTGAGGATCAGTTCGTTGGCGACCTCGCCGGCGCGGTTCGGATTCGACTGGCTGTCCTTCAGCACGATCTGCACGTCGTAGGTCTTGCCACCGATTGCGAGGCCGCCCTTGAAGGCATTCTTCATCTGGTCGATGACCCACTTGTCGGCCTCGCCGAACGGCGCGAGCGGGCCGGTCTGCGGCGAGACATAGCCGATCTTCACGGTGTCGGCGGCGAACACGAGCCCGGGCGCCTCGATGGAAGCGAGCGCGGCGGCGGCCCGGACGAAGGTTCTGCGGGTGAGTGTCATGCGGGTCTCCTCGTTAGTTGTTGTGAGTCGATCAGTCGGGGCGCGCACCCTCGTAGGCGCGTTGCAGCAGCTCGCGGATCGCGGCGCGCTCGAGCGGCCGCGGGTTCGGGTACTGGTTCTGCACCGCGAGGTCGGCGGCGCGATCGAGGCCGTCGGCCGGCATGCCGATCTCGCGCAGCGCGGTGGGCGCACCGTGGTCACGCGCGAGGTCGAAGACGGCGCGCGGCGCGCTCGCGGCTGGACGGCCGGCGCTGGCGATCGCGCGCACCACGCGCGCCATCGCCGCGGCTGCCGCGCCCGCGTTGTAGGCGAGCACGTGCGGCAGCACCACCGTGTGGACCTCGGCATGCGGCAGGTCGAACGTGCCGCCGAGGGTGTGACAGAGCTTGTGGTGCAGGCCCATCGCGACATTTCCGAGCACCGTGCCGCACAGCCACGCGGCATAGAGTGCGTCGCTGCGCGCTTCGAGATCGCGCGCGTCCCTGAGGAGCGGCGGCAGGGCGGCGGCAGCAGCCCGGATGCCTTCTTCCGCCATCAGCGACATCACCGGATTGCCGTCGTGCGCGTAGAGGCCCTCGGCCGCGTGCGCGATCGCGTTCAGCGCGCTCGTTACGGTGAGGCCGAGCGGCAGGGTCATCGTGAGCTCCGGGTCGTAGATCACTGCGGCCGGGAGCACGCGCGGATCGCGGCCGGTCTTCTTCACGCCGCCTTCGGTGAGCCCCCAGATCGGCGTCATCTCGCTGCCCGCGTAGGTGGTCGGGATCGCGACGATCGGGAAGCGCACGGTGCCGCCCGCGGCCTCGAGCGCGATCGCCTTGCCAAGCCCGGTCGTCGAGCCGCCGCCGATCGCCACCGCGCAATCCGCCCCCAGTCGACGTGCTTCCTCGCGCGCGCCGCGAGCGGTCTCGATCGGCACGTGCATGCGCGCCTCGGCGTACACGCCTGCGGCGCGCGACCCGAGCAGCTCGGCCACGCGCCGAGCGGATGCCGCCTGCTCGGGGGTCGAGAGCACGAGGGCGCGGTGCGCGCCGAGCGCCTCGATCTCGCGCACGAGGTGCTGCAGCGAGCCCGTGCCAAACACGACCCGGGCCGGGGCTGCCGTGTAGTTGAAGGGCGTCATCGGCCGGCTCGATCCGAACGGCGCATCAGCGCGGATACCACGGCGCGATCTTCGCGTCGACGTTGACCCACACGCTCTTCACTTGCGTGTACTCGCGCATCGCGTCGAAACCCATCTCGCGCCCATAGCCGGAGCGCCCGACGCCGCCGAACGGCGACCCCGGATTGACGCGCTTGTAGCTGTTGATCCAGACCATGCCCGCCTTGAGCTCGCGCGCGAAGCGGTGCGCGCGCGCCAGGTCGCGCGTCCACAGGCCGCTGCCGAGGCCGTACTCGGTGCCGTTGGCGATCGCCAGCGCCTCGTCGTCGTTGGCGAACGTGAGCACGGTGACGAACGGGCCGAAGACCTCTTCCTGCGCGATGCGGTCGCGCCACGTGCGCGCCCTCACGACCGTCGGCTCGACGTAGCAGCCGCGCGCGAGCTCCGCTGCGTCGGGTGCCTTGCCGCCCGACACCACGCTGCCGCCCTGTTCGCGTGCGATCGCCACGTAGCCGAGCACGCGGTCGCGGTGCTGCATGCTCGTGAGCGGGCCCATCTCGGTGGCGGGATCGAGCGGGTTGCCGACACGGATGGATTGCGCCAGCGCTGTGAAGCGGTCGAGGAACGCGTCGGCGATGCGCTCGTGCAGCACGAGCCGCGAGCCGGCGATGCAGGCCTGCCCCTGGTTGTGGAAGATCGCCCAGGCCGAGCCATTGACCGCCGCGGCCACGTCGGCGTCTTCGAACACGACGTTCGCGCCCTTGCCGCCGAGCTCGAGCTGCACCTTCTTCAGGTTGCCCGCGGAAGCGGTCACGATGCGCCGGCCGGTCGCGGTCGAGCCGGTGAAGGCGATCTTGGCGATCCGGTCGTGTTCGGCGATGTACTGGCCGGCCACGCTGCCGAGCCCGGGCACGACGTTGACGACGCCGTCGGGCATTCCGGCCTCGGTCATCAGCTCAGCGATCCTCAGGCTCGTGAGCGGCGTGATCTCGGCCGGCTTGAGGACGATGCAATTGCCCGCGGCCAGCGCCGGGCCCATCTTCCAGCTCGTGAACATGAGCGGGAAGTTCCACGGCACCACCTGGCCGACGACGCCGACGGGTTCGCGCAGCAGATAGTTGAGGAAGCCCGCTTCGACCGGAACGACGTCGCCCTGGAACTTGTCGGCCATGCCGCCGAAGTAGCGGAAGCACGAGGCGGTGCGCGGCACGTCGAGCGCCTTCGAGTCGCGCAGCGGATGGCCGGTGTCGAGCGATTCGAGGTGCGCGAGCTCGGCGCCGCGTGCCTCGATCAGGTCGGCGAGCTTCAGCAGGATGCGACCGCGGTCGGCCGCGGCCATGCGGCTCCACGCCGGGAACGCGCGCTCAGCCGCGTCGACGGCGTTGTCGACGTCGGCGTGGCCGGCCATCGCCACGTCGGCGATGGTCGTGTTGTCGTGCGGGTTGAGCGTGGGCTGCGTCTCGCCCGACTCGGCATCGACGAAGCGGCCGTCGATGAAGAGCTGGTGCCTGATGGCGCTCGCCGGAAGCGGCGCGTCGGGGGTCGGGTGCATCGCGATGTCCGATGTCAGCGCGGCGGCGTGGTGGGTGCTGTCGCGATTGCGCGGCGCTCGTCGGGCGTCGCGGGGATTGATCAGAACTGCACCGGGACTTCCGGCGATTCGCCCTTCTGGATCTCGTAGACGAGGTTCGGCGAGCCGTTCTCCCACACCAGCAGCATCGAGCGTTTCGGGCTGTAGCCCTGGTGGCGGCAATAGGCGGGCATCGCCGCCATGTCGCCGGCCTTCATGATCACGCGCGCGAGCGGCTTGCCGGTGTTCTTGTCGGCGCAGTCCCAGTGGATCTCGTCGCACATCTGGAAGAACCACTCGACGCGGTCGTTGGCGTGGATGATCGGCAGGATGTGCTCCTCGGTCGTCGGGCACATGAAGCTGTACTTCACCACCGAGGTGAAGCTCGGGTTCCAGGTGACCTGCGAGCGCGACAGGAACGCGAACAGGCTGAAGGCGTGCACCTCGTTCTCGAAGCCGGGCTCGGGGTGAAGCTCGGGTTCCAGGTGACCTGCGAGCGCGACAGGAACGCGAACAGGCTGAAGGCGTGCACCTCGTTCTCGAAGCCGGGCTCGGGGTGCAGCTCGGGCTGGTCCTGCGCCACGTCGGCGAACGCGCGGTTCACCGGCGCGCCGCGCGCATCGCTGCGCAGCGGCAGGTCGTCCTTCAGGCCGACGCAGCGCTTCGCCAGTTCGCGCGCGCGGGTGATCGCCTTGGTGTTGTTGCCGTGCCTGCGGCCGTACGGCGAGCCTGTTTCCTGCGGCGCGGCAAACGGGTCGAAGCCATCATTGGTCCAGTCGTCGAGCATCTGCTGGAAGGTGGCGGCGATCTGCTCGGTCGGGAAGTTCTCGAGCCGGTCGACGCCGGCAGACTTCAGCGTCGCGTTGTAGGTGCCGGCATAGAGGTCGACGGTCTTGTAGTGGTTGGTGGTGCCGATCACGTGGTCGAAGTTGACGCCGCCGTAGAAGAATCCCCACGCCACGTCGCGCATCAGCGCGCGCAGGAAGTTCGCGATGTCCATCGTGTGCGAGAGCGGGCGGCCGTCGTTCGTGGTCCAGCCGATGTGCGCGAAGTACTCGTCGCGCCGGAAGGTGAAGCCGCCGAGCGTGTAGCTCTTGTAGCCGTGCACGGCATCGGCTGCGGAGGCGTTGACCTTGGAGAGGTCGGCGGGTGCGTTCATGCGGGATCTCCTCGGATGCGATGCGGGTTCAGGCCGTCTGGCAGATCTCGGCCCAGCGTTCGATGGACAGGTCGCCCTTGCACGTCTGGAGGACGACGACTGCGGGCTTGCCCGCCTTGAACCGGTACGCGCTGTTCTTCGGCAGCAGCGCCTGGTGACCGCGCTTCAGCTTCATCCAGCCCATCTTCTGGCCTTTCGGCGTGCCCTTCACCAGCACGGCGCCGTCGTGCTCGGTGTCGGGCACGACCTGCTCGCCTTCGAGCTTGACGAGGTGGATCTCGAGCTCGCCGTCCATCACCAGCGCGAACTCGTCGTGCGCGCAGGTGTACCAGGGCGACTCGCCCTCGGCGCGGATGGTCTCGAGCACGTAGATCTGGTTCTGGCCGAACACGACCTTCTCGTACGGCTTGCTTCGGCTCGCGATGTCGAAGCAGTTCGAGAACGCGTAGTTCTTGACGTCGTCGGCGATGTTCTGCACGCCGCCCTTCTGGTAGCGGTCGAGCGATCCGAACACAGTGCGGTAGGCGGTGGCGGTCATGGCGGGATCTCCGGTCGGTGCATCGGTCGCGCCACATGAGGTTCGGCGCGGGATCGGAGCGGACTGTAGGCGGCGCACCCGCTCGCCGGTAGATGCCGCGAGCCAAGCTGATTGTTCGGTGTGATCGAACAATAGGGCGGGTTTACCCTGAAAGGGAGCCGCTGCCGAGGCTCGCGGCGCGCCGGACGTCGATCCGCTATTCGATGATCGTGGACGGTATGAGGCCGCGCTCGATCAGTGCCTGGTCCCAGGGTGGTACGCCCGAAAAGCTCTGCTCGAGCGTCTCGAGGAAGAGCTTCAGCTTGAGCGAGCTGCGCACGGTCGGCGGATAGAACACCGACAGCCAGAACGAGCTGAGCCGGTGCTCGGGCAGGACGATCCGCAGTTCGCCCGAGACGACCACGTCGGATGCGACCAGCGTCGGCACGCAGACGATGCCGGCGTGCTCGAGCGCGTATTCGCGCAGCAGGTGCACGCTGTTGGTCAGCAGTACCGGCGCGAGCTCGAGCGACACCACCGCGCCCGGGCCATGAAACTGCAGCCGCTCGCGTGTCGGATAGCCCGAATACCAACCGATGCGGTGGCCCTTCAGGTCACGCGGCCCGCGCGGCGTGCCATGGCGTTTGAGGTAGTCGGGCGACGCCACGAACACGCGCCGAACCGGGAACAGCTTCTTCGAGATCAGTTCCTCCGAGCGCGGTGGGAAGATCTGCAGCGCGCAGTCGAAGCCTTCCTTTACCGGGTCGATCGCCGCATCGTTGACGATCATCTCGAGCACGATCTGCGGCCAGCGGCCCTGGAATTCCTGCAGCAAGCGGGCCAGATGCCCCAGCACGAATCCTGGCAGCGCATGGACGCGCAGCCGTCCCGTCGGCGACGTCGTGACCTCGCGCATCTGATCGACGACTTCATTCGTCCGCCCGACCAGCTCGGCGCAGTCGTGCAGGAAGGCATGGCCGAGCTCCGAGAGGCGAACGCTGCGCGTGTTGCGATGAAAGAGCGGTGCCCCGACGAATGTCTCAAGCTGCTGGATGCGCGCGGTGACCACCGAGCGTGACACCCGCATCTGCCGAGCGGCTTCGGCGAAGCTCGTCGACTCGGCGACCCGCACGAAGGTGTCGATCGCGGCGAAGCGGTCCATGTTCGCACCGAGTGTAGGCGCGGCTCTCACCGCCAGCGCGGCCGCTTATGGTGCGGTGCCCGACGCAATCAATTCTGAATGCGGCATTGCGAGGCGTTTCAAGGCCCAAGTGACCGCAATGCGGCTGCATTCGGAGTCGCGTCGTTACAGCCTGGCCCCACGGCCCACGCACAAGACTTGAAAGTCTGCGCGGCAGCTCCTGCTCCTAGCAGTTGAGCCGCGGAGACGACGGAGTAAGAATCGCCGTACGGGCTCAGCCGAGAGGAGGGATGATGACACTCGTTCATACGGCGGCGCTGCCGATCCTTGCCGCGTTCGGGCTGGCCTGCACGCCATGCGCGATCACTGCCCAGGCGCTGAAGCCGCATCAGCAACTGGCGCGCGACATCTTCAAGGAGCTGGTCGAGATCAACACGGTCACGGCGACCGGCGACACGCTGAAAGCTGCCCAGGCGATGGCGGACCGCCTGAAGGCAGCCGGCTTCGCCGACGCTGACGTACGGGTGCTATCACCCGCGCCGCGCAAGGGCAATCTCGTCGCTCGCCTGCGAGGCTCCGGCGTACGCAAGCCGATCCTGCTGCTGGCGCACCTCGACGTTGTCGAAGCGAAGCCCGAAGATTGGTCGGTCGACCCGTTCAAGCTGCTCGAGAAAGAGGGGTACTTGTACGGGCGTGGCACCGGCGACGACAAGTTCATGGCCGCCGCTTTCGTGGCCAACCTCATCCGCTACAAGCAAGAGGGTTTCAAGCCCGACCGCGACCTTATCGTCGCACTTGAGACTGACGAGGAAATCCTCGATGCCAATTCGCTGGGGATCCGCTGGCTGATCGCGGAACACCGCGATCTGATTGATGCGGAGTTCGCGTTGAATGAGGGCGGCGGGGTGGGCCTGCTCAACGGCAAGCCGGTGGCCGCCAGCCTGCAGACCAGCGAAAAGGTCGCGGTCAACTACCGGCTCGAGGTCAAGAATCCCGGTGGGCACAGCTCGCTGCCCAGCAGGGACAACGCTATCTACCGCATGGCGAACGGCCTAACCCGACTTGCTCGCTTCGACTTTCCTTTCAAGCTGAACGAGACGACGCGTGGCTATTTCGAGCGCACGGCCGCGCTCGTGGATCCACCGATTGCGGCCGACATGCGTGCCATCGTCGCACCGAGCCCCGACCTCGCCGCTGTTGAGCGGCTGTCGAAGATCGTGCGCTACAACGCCCAGATGCGCACGACGTGCGTCGCCACCATGTTGGAAGGCGGTCATGCCATCAACGCGTTGCCGCAAACAGTGAGTGCCGGAGTGAATTGTCGAGTGCTGCCTGGCGAGCCGCTTGACGAGGTTCGCGCCACGCTCGTCCGTGTGCTCGACGACGAGCAGATCTCGGTCACGCTGAACAGCGCCCCGGTGCCGAGTCCCCCTTCGCCACTGAACCCCGAGATCGTGCGCGTGGTCGAGCGTCTAACCGCCGAAATCTGGCCCGGCATCCCGGTGATCCCCGTGATGTCCGCGGGCGCCACTGACGGCAGCTTCCTGCGCAACGCGGGCATTCCGACGTATGGGCACTCGGGCTTGGCCGGTGATGTCAACGATGTTCGTGCTCACGGCAAGGACGAGCGCGTGCTTGTTCGGTCGTTTCACGATGGTCATGAGTATCTTTACCGGCTCGTCAAGGCCCTGGCGTCTGGCTCGAGATGACGACGATGCCACCGCGTTGTCGGTATCGCACAACGTTATTTTGGCCACTTGGTCCAAGAGATGGATCCATCGACGAGGACTTGAGACGCTCTCGGTGGCGAAGCGGCCCTGATCTGCTGAGGTGTCCGCTTGCAGACGCTGAAGTCGCCGAGCCAGAGGGCTGCTTTGGGACCCACACCGGTCCTACATGTCGCGCAATCGGCGCCCGAAACCTGCCCTTCAGCGGAGAGGACGACGATTCACGGCGCGTCGCTGCCCATCCGGATCCTCCGATTCCGGCGTCAGCTCACATGCTTCCTAGTCGACCGCCTTGCCGTCGGCAAGCGATGGCGCAGGAGCTGTTCGCGATGAGCGTGCTTCGGATTCGAGTACTGAAAGAACAGCTCGTGCGGTTGAGGGTGTGCAGTGCGCGTTCGCGTCAGGCGCGAAGCAAAGCGCGCTCGAGGCGCTGCATCTCGGGGCTCGCGACGATCTCGTCCTTGTTGGCGTAAGCCTCATGGTTGCGCTCGACGGAGCCAAGGTCGTAGAGGTAATTGACCATGAAGCCTGCCGCCTCACTCAGTCCCTTTGCGCTGGAATCGCCCATCCAGTTGAGACGCTCGAGGCGAGCGCCGTTTCCCAAGTGGAAGCGCGCAACCGGATCGATTGGCTTGCGCATCTCGTCCTTGGCTTGGAACAGATAGCGCACAGCGGCGCGTAACAGCTTCTCGCGCAGCGACCGTGTCGGCGTTTCGTGCCAGTTCGTCCGGCGCATCTCGTCCAAAGGCCAGTCAGCGCTTCCGTCCGTCGAAGCAGCGGCTGTGTCGGGCTGGGCCGAGAGCCATCGACAGAAGCCGGGGAGCGGGGACAAGGTGACGAACGTGTTCAGTGTCGGCAGCTCGCGCTTGAGGTCCTCGGCCACTTGCTTGATGAGGAAGTTGCCGAACATGATTCCGCGCAGCCCGCGTTGGCAGTTCGAGATCGAATAGAAGACCGCAACCGTGGCGCTTTGGCTGCGGATCGCAGCGCGGCCGCTGCGCAGAAGTGGCGCGATCGACCCAGGCAGCGCCGTGGTCAGAGCGACCTCTACGAAGATCAACGGCTCTTCGGGAAGCGCCGGATGAAAGAAGGCGAAGCAGCGGCGGTCGGCGGGTTCGAGACGCAGCCTCAGGTCTTCCCAGCTGTTGATGGCATGGACGGCCTCGTAGCGGATGATCTTCTCGAGGATGTGCGCTGGCGTCGACCAGTCGATGCGTCGCAGCTCGAGGAAGCCGCGATTGAACCAGGAGGCGAACAAATGCCGGAAGTCGGCATCGACGATTGCGAGCGACGCGTCCTGCTGCATCGCAGTCAGAAGGTCCTCGCGCATCGCAACCAGCTGACTGGTGCCGCGCGGCGCGAGATTCATGCGCCGGATCAACTCCTGACGTCGTGGCTCGGCCGAGAAATGCAGGCGGGCAGCGGCTGTCGTTTCGGGTGAGCGCTGGAAGACTTCGATCGCGCGCTGCACCAGCTCGAGGTCGGGTCCGAAGCGGGTCGCGAGCAGCGTGAAGAAGCGAGGCCGGTCCGCGCTGGGCAGGGCGTGGTACGCCAAAAGAAGGTGCGACGCGAGCGCGACTCCGGACGCTTCACCCTTGCCGGAAAGAAGGATCGACGCCATCGACTCGAAGTCGCCCTCAGCGCACGCCGCCCTGTTGCTCCACCAACGAGCCATTTCGGCGAAGAAGCCCTGCTCCTTGGATCTCATCGCAGGCTCATCGTGCAAGTCCCCTCCGCCTGGCACGCGCAGTTCGAGCGGGTTTCTCCGTGGCGGGAGCGGGATTGGGCGACATACGCCGGGGGCCTGCGATGATTCAAGCCAGCTTCTGTGCCGTCTTGAGTTGAGACGCGCAGGGCTGGCTTCGCGCCGCGTACTCTTTCCAACGGGTGTCGCGCGCGATCGCCTGCCACTGTTGCCGCACCGCGTCGTCGAGATCCCAGACCCTTGCGCCCGCCTTGGCGAACACGTTCGCTGCCATCTTCGGCCTTGCCGGCCTCGGTGCCGAACTTCTCCTGCTCGACGCCAACCGCAATCAGGATGGCCTGATGCGCGGTGTGAAGCTTCGGGAACACCTCCTTGGGCATCATCAGCGGTTCCAACATGAACGAGTACGCCTTGTTGTGGCCGCTCCGGCAGGTTCTTCGCAATCTCTTCGAGCTTGAGGGCGATGAAGCTGGTCGACGAGGTAATCGCAGCCTCCAACGCGCCCGGCTGCATCGCCGCGTAGATCTCATTCGAAGGTAGCGAGATGACAGAGACTCCGGCCTGCCCGAGCATCATGTCCATCTCGCGGTTGCCGCCGCGCTTTCGTGCCCTTGGCGTCCTCGGGCCGCGACGGACTCGGGCTGGCCATTTGTGCGACGCTTCCTAGCGTCGCCAAGCCTAGAGCTCCGATCCGTCTGCGTCGCGTGACCGTTTCCATCACTCCAGTTCCCAGAGGGCGCGCGTATTGGATGCATGCTCAGTACTTTTGTACGCACAGACCATGGCGTTTACCCTAGACTTGACCCTTTCGGCATACGAGCGCCCAAGCGCGGCGACACGCTCCTACAATGAATTTCCATGAGTCGAATGTCAGACCGACTGCGCGAAGCTATCGAAGAGGAGATCACAACCGGGAGGCTCCCTCCCGGTTCACGCCTCGACGAGAGTGAGCTCGCCAAGCGCTTCAACGTGTCGCGTACGCCGGTTCGCGAGTCGCTCAACCTGCTGCTCGGGGAGGGGTTGATCGAGAACCGTCCCGGACGTGGCGTGCTTGTCACGCGCGTGACGCCGCAACGGCTGGTCGAAATGTTCGAGGTCATGGCGGAGCTCGAGGTCATGTGCGCGCGGCTGGCCGCCCGGCGGATGTCGGAAGAGGAGCTCGGGGCGATCGAGGCTGCTCATGCGGCGTGTCAGGGCGCTGTAGCCGCACGCGATGCCGACGCCTATTTCTATGCGAACGAGCGCTTTCACTACGCTATCTACACGGCCTCGCACAACAGCTTTCTTTTCGAGGAGGCTTCCGCGCTGCAGCGCAAGCTGCGCCCTTATCGACGACTGCAGCTGCGGGTTCGCAACCGAATCCAGCGCTCGTTCGAAGAGCACCAGGCTATCGTCGATGCGCTGCGTGACGGCAATGCCGAGCACCTGATGACCAGCGTTCGCAATCACGTGCTGGTGCAAGGCGAGCGCTTCGCCGACCTCATCGCGAGCCTGTCGCAACTGGATGCGCCGACCCCAAGCGCTGCCCCGACGCTCATCCCAGCCGGTGCCTGATCTCGAAATGACGTATACCCTAAGTTGACAGAGGTATACAGGCCTTAGACTCCTCGTGCAGAAGATCTCGTTCCCGATCGCGAACGGCGGGGCGGTTGACAAGCGCGCGGCGATTCCGCGCAAGCACGTGAGGAGACTTCCATGTGTGATTCGAGTCTGGGCCAGACGCGTCGGCGCCTGCCTGCGGTGCTGGCGATTGCGGCGGGGCTCGCCGTGGTCGGTCCGGTGGAGGCGCGCGTCACGCGCATCGTGATCGACGCGACCGCCGCCATCAACAATCAGCCAGCCTACGAACAGCTCATCGGCCGGGCATTCGGCGAGATCGATCCCGCCAACCCTCAAAACGCGCTCATCACCGACATCACGGACCCGCTCGCGCGAGATCCCGTGACCGGCAAGATCACCTACGTCGCCAGCTTCGTACTGAGGAAGCCGAAGGACATGTCGACCGCAAGCGGCGTGATGTGGCACGACGTGCCTAATCGCGGCGGCGACGTCGGCTTCCCGGCCGACTCGTTCGCCGCGAACGACATCCAACTCGTGAGCGCCTGGCAGGGCGACAACGCGGGCGGAACATCGGTGCCCGCCAACGTCACCTGCACCGTGTCCGGATGCGTGACCTTCCCGGGACACCACTACGTGCAGGTGCCAGTGCTGCAGGGGGTGACGGGACGCGTCATCGGCCGCATCGTCAATCGCACGGGGCAGGTTTCAGCGCCGCTGAACGTGATGGGCAACCCGATCCCGTACTTCCCGGCCGACCTCGGCAACCACGCTGGCGACGTGCTGCGCGTGCACACGCACGAGACGGTGAACGGCGTCATCACGCTCGACAGCGCGAACGGCGGTGTCGTGCCCTCGAGTGACTGGAGGTACTGCGCAGTCGGCCAGACTAGCGACTGGACGAAGCCAGCTGCGCCGGTGACGACGCTTCCGGTCGGCGTGTGCCTCAGAAGCGGCTTCGATCCGACCAAGCTATACCAACTCGAGTACACGGTCGTGAACCCTTACGTGCTTGGTGTCGGTACTGCCGCGTTCCGAGACCTGCAGTCGTTCTTCCGCTACTCGAGTGCCGACGATTTCGGCAAGCCCAACCCGCTGGGCACCGCCATCACCTCGGCGATCGTGCGCGGTGTCTCGCAGTCGGGCAACTTCGTTCGCCATCTCATCTTCCTCGGCATGAACGCGGACGAGGCGGGGCGCATCGTGCACGACGGCGCCTGGCCGCTGATCGCTGGGCGTCGCGTGGCGAACAACTCGCGCTGGGGGCAGCCCGACGGCGTGCTCGAGCTCTACCAGATGGGCAGCGAAGGGCCGCAGTGGTGGCACAGCTTCCCAGACAAGGTGCGCGACGTACAGCCCGGCGGCATTCTCGACCGCTGCATGCGTAGCAGCACCTGCCCGAAGATCGTGGAGACGTTCGGGGGCTCGGAGGTGTTCGCGCTGAAGATGACGACATCGTGGGTCGGCACCGACCCAAAAAACGACATTCCGCTGCCTGACAATGTGCGCCGCTACTACCTGCCGAGCTCGACTCACGGCGGCGGCAACGGCGCCACCACCCAAAACCCTCCGGACGTGACGACTGTGCCGCTGAACTGCCCGGGCAACAACTGGGGCCGTGGCACGCTACGCGCGAACCCGGTTCCGTCGACGGGCCTCGTCAATCGCATGCGGCTCGCGCTGCGCGACTGGGTGACGAAAGAGACGCCGCCGCCCGACAGCGTTTGGCCTCACCTCGTGGGCCCCAAGAGCAGTCGCGACCTCGTCGATGCGACCAAGCAGGCAATGGGCTTCCCGAGCGGCGTTCCCGGCATTCCGGACTCGATCTTCGCGCCGGAGAACTTCGTCTTTCCTATCTTCGACTACGACTGGGGGCCGCTGTTCGACGAGTTCAACGCGACCGGCGTGCCAACCAACGAGCCGCCACCGATCAAGTCGGTGATCAGGATGCTCGTGCCCCGCGTCGATGCCGACGGCAACGAGATGGGCGGCGTTCCCACGGTGCAGCGCGACGCGCCGCTCGGCACGTACCTCGGCTGGAATATCACCGCCGGGCCCGGGGACAAGGGATTCAACACAGGCAATCCCCAGCCGTTCCATGCTGGCCAGGTGTGCAACTATGTGGGCGGCATGGTGCCGTTCGCGGTGACCAAGGCACAGCGCGTTCTGACGGGCGATCCGCGCCTGTCGCTCGAGGAGCGCTACGGTTCGCACGTCGGCTACGTGGCCAAGGTGCGCGCGGCTGCGGACAACGCTGCGTGCAAGGGATACCTCAATGCAGGAAGCGCCGCGGCGTCGATGGGTGCGCAGTGCACTACCGCGCTGCCGCCCGGCGTCGCCGATGACTGGGCTGCCTTGGTCAACCAGGCGATCGCGAGCGACGTACTGAATCCATGAGACGCGACGCGACGCGGGCCACTCGGTTCGCGTCGTTCCCACGACGAACCTTGCATGGATCGCCGATCGCGAGCGATCGCCTCGCGCATGTGCGGAGAGAGGGCTTCCATACCAACAAGCCAAAGGTCGGAGTGGCCTTCGGTGACGACGCGCCTAACTCTGCTGGTGGGACGTCCCTCGCTAGTCAAACTTACCTCGCTAGTCAAGTCATTGCGCGTTGTGTTCGCTGTTGCCGTTGGGTCGGCAGTCGAGGGCGATATGCGATGAACGAGGAACAGACTACTTTTCTGATGTCGGCCTTGCCGCTCGGCCGCGGATTCAGCAACGGGCTTGCGGGCCCGCCCTTGGACTCGTCGCAGTCCTGACCCGCGCGCGGGGTGGCCTAATGTCGCGCGGTGTGCACTCGCAGGACCTCGTCACCGGCGATCATTGGACCAGTGGCCGCCTTGTGTGTCGGAACTTACAAGCGTAGATTCGGGCTGCCTTAGTTGTAGCGTAGTGCTCGATGCCAGGGGGCTGAATTGTCGTCATTCCCTTGTCTCATGCGCTGGCTCGATGTGTTGGCGCATATGAACAAACAGGAGACACAACGATGACAAAAGCCCCTCGCGGGAAAACCAACTGCGGAGAATCATCCATCGTCAGCACTGCGCGTGCGTTGGCGTTTGGGTTGACAGCAGTCTGCGGCTCTGTCCATGCGGCCTACAGCTGCGCCGACCTCGCAGCGGTCACGACAGCGGACTCGACCGTGACCTCTGCGACGGCGGTTCCCGCTGGGGCGGTGATCAGCGGCAGCGTGGTGCCGGTGGCCATGTGTCGCGTGCAAGGCGTGGCCCGACCTTCCAGCGACTCGGAAATCAAATGGGAGGTCTGGCTACCCGATACGGCGGCGGCATGGACCGGGCGAATGAAGGTCAACGGCACCGGTGGGTACGCCGGCGCCACTCCTTACCCGCGGCTTGCCCAGGATATCGGCGACGGCTTCGTCACGGCGGGAAGCAATATGGGCCACGACGGCGGCGAGTCGGCGAGCTGGACGCTCGGCCACCCCGAAAAGGTCAAGGACTGGGGTTTGCGCGCCCACTATTCGGTGGCGACGGCGGCGAAGACGCTGGCCGCGACGTACTTTGGTGCTCCGGTGCAGCACTCGTACTTCGAGGGCTGCTCGAACGGCGGCCGCCAGGCGATGATGATGGCGCAGAACTATCCCGAACTGTTCGACGGCATCGTCGCGGGAGCACCGTCGCAGTGGTATCCGGACCTGCTGATGTGGCTGCTGTGGACCGGCAAGACCCTGACCCCGACGGCGGGAGGGCCGCCCTCGATCTCGGTCGCCAAGCGCAGCTTGATCACACAGCGCGCGCTGCAGGTCTGCGACGCCAACGACGGCCTCGTCGACGGGCAGATCACCAACCCACGCGCCTGCACCTTCGACATCGACACGATGGGCCCGTCCGGCGACGGCTCGCTCACTGCCGACGAGGTGACGGTCGCCAAGAGGATGTACGGCGGAACGCACCGGAACTGGGACGACCTGGCTTCCGAGCAGCGCTATACCGGCGCGAAGTTCGGCTCAGAGGCCGATTGGTCGCCGCTGTTCGCCGACAACGGGGGATATGGTCCTTTCATCGGCCATTACGTCTACTCGCTGCTGTCGCCTCCCTATGACTGGCGCCGCGACATCAACTGGGACGGCGTCTACGATCACGCGAAGGCGGTCCTGACGCCGGTCACTGCGGCGCCGAGTCCGGACATTCGGCGCTTCACGAGCCGGGGCGGCAAGCTGATCCAGATGGCGGGCTGGAACGACTCGGTCGTGCCGCCGGATGGCTCGGTCGATTACTTCTTTGCGCTGACGCAGTGGGAGCGTCTGCAGAACCTGCCGAGCAAGGAGGTCGACAAGCAGATCGACAAACTGACGCCCCAGATCGTCGCAGCCCATGCCAACGCATTCGGCAAGCAGGTCCAGGAGTACCACCGCCTGTTCATGCTGCCGGCCACCGGCCATTGCGGCGGCAGCACCGGACCCAATTCGGTAGGCGGCGGCATGCCCGAGCCCCCGAAAGCGTATCGCGACGCCGACCACCACGTGGTCAGCGCCGTCATCAAATGGGTCGAGCAAGGGGTTGCGCCCGAGAAGATTGTCGCGACCAAGTTCGACGGCGCGGGCAATCTGACGCGCTCGCGCCCGGTGTGCGCCTATCCGGCTGAAGCCGTCTACACCGGCTCGGGCGATGTCAACGACGCGGCGAACTTCTCCTGCCAGACGCCGACGTTGAAGGATCGCGCCGTCACGAGCAGCGACCTCGTGAACGTCCGCAACTCGCTGAGCCAGCGAAGTTTGATGTTGCCGAACCGGTAAACGCTGGGTTAGGAGCGCTGGCGGTGCTGCATCATGCGGCACCGCCAGGAACACTACCGCCGAAAGCGCTTTCCGATGTCGCAGTCGAACATGGCACCGGCTCGGCGTCTCCAGCTGCCTCGTCGGTGGAGTCGTCCATCGTCGCAACGACCTTCGGCCCCGGAGCCACCATGTCGTCGCGCACGACGAGTCCGCGAATTTCGCTCGCCTGAGCAGGTCCACTTCGGGCCCGCATTCTCCATCAGCCTGTCTCGGTCGATCGCGGCGGCCTCAGCCCCCATCCCAGGCGCATGGGACGATGCCTGACCGCTGCCGTCGTTCAGCGGCCCTTGTGACACTGCGGGGTCGTCGTCTGCGGTGGTAGCTTGCCCGTCGGCGCCGGAACGCCAGCGGCCAACCCCGCGTCGAGCAGGCGCGCCTGCGCGTCGTCGGCATCCTCGCAGAGCATCAGCCGATCCTTCACGAGCCCGTCGATCGCATTCTTGACCTTGGCGTAATACTCGCCGAACGACGGATAGCGCTCTTCGACCGAAGGACGCGGATCGCCCGAGGCCTGCCGCTCCGCCGCGGTCTTCGCGAACGGTATGTACTGGCCCGCGCTTTCGCATCCGTCGTTGGCCCATGCGCCGGAGCGCAGGGCCCAGCCGGTGTAGGTCGCCAGGGGCACGGTCACGTCGGGCAGCCGCACGCCGGCGATGTCGTTGCCGTCGCTGTCGGTCTTCGGGATGTAGCTCGGGTAGATGGGACCGTTGGCCGGGTTGTCTTGATATGGCGCGCTGAAGAGCGGCGGATTGAGCGTCGCGATGCCGGTCTCGTAGAAGTTCGGCCCGAAGTTGAGCAGGTAGCGCGTGGTCTTCAGGCCGGTGTACGTGACTCCGGGGATGTTCGGGAAGCCCATCGCCGCCTGCGGCAGCGGCGGCGCGAGGTTGCCGTCGGCGAGGCGCGGGACGCGGCTGGGGGGTGGCGCGATGCCGTTGACCCAGTCATCGAGCGCAAGGAACAACGCGCGCTGGATCGGCGCCGAATTTAGCGGGTTCTGGAACTGCTGACAGTTGCCCTTGGTCGTCGCGCTTCCGGTGCCGTGCTGATGGCTCGAGATCAAGTAGTTCCGCGCATACGGCGAATCCGGCAAGTCGGCGAGGCCGTCGGGCGTGGTGTGCAGCAGCGAGGCCGACTTCACCCAGTATTCGTTGGCCGAATAGATCTCGACGGCGACCGGGCAGGTGTTGGTGGCTTCGCACTTCGCGTAGCGACTGTCGACCTTGCCGGTGAACGGATCTTGCGTCATTACGTTGGCGAACGGGAAGACGTTCTCGACGTGCAGATGATCCTGGCGGTTGCGCTCCGTGCGGTTCGGCTGAGAGAAGCGGTAGTTCAGGTTGATGCCGCTGCCCGCCGAGATCCACTGCATCAGGCCGTCGAACACCTTCTTACCGTCCTCGGCCTGGTTGAAGCCGAGATGGCGGAAGTCGTTGAGGAAGCGGCCGGGCTGCGACGAGATCTCGGTGTAGATGCGCTGGATGTCGCCCGCCAACGGGTTGGCAGTGCCGAAATCGTCGCTCGTCGCCGAGCGCAGCCAGGCGTTCCAGTCGCGCACCGCTGCGAATCCGAGTCCGTTGACCGTCGGATCCTTGGCCGTGTAGGAGAACTCGTAGATGTCGTTGTTGACGAAGTTGCCGCTCGCCAGGCGGATCGCAGTACCGCTCGCGTTCGTGTAATCCCAGCCGCTCGCGGGAATGGGCACGGGCACGTCGTCGAGGTGGACGCGATGGGTCAGGGTGGCCTTCGACTTGTCCGTCGTCGCCGCCGGATAGCTCAGCGTGTAGGTGGCGCCGCCCGTCACGATGTACTCGTAGCCGGGACCGGTGATCGTGCCGGTGGGGTTCGCCGCGGTCGGGGCGTACTTCGCCGTCGGCAACGTGATGGTGGTGTTGAAGTTCGCGGTGCTCGTGCCGGCCGACCTGTCCCAGCCGCTCCAGACCATCGTATAGCCGCGCGGCATCAGGAACGCGTTCGCCAGCACGTCCGGGTCGACGATCGAGCCCGGGTCGTTGGTGCCGCCGGGCCCGCTCGTCACCCGGCCCATCGAGTTCCACGTCTTGCCGCCGCGGTTCGGCGGCTCGTACATCACCTTGTGTGCGCCCTTCTTCAGGTCGATCGGCTTCAGGATGTAGAAGTCGAACGAGTACTCGACCTTGCCCCGAGCATTGCGCGGCGCGAGCGCGAGATCGACGATGACGGCGTTCTTCGGGTCAAGCGGGTCGACCTCGCCGTAGGCCTTGCCGGCGAGCTTCTCGTACTGGCCAACGCCGGGCCAGGAGTAGCCGCCAAAGGTCGGCGACTCGGCCGTCGTGACCTGAATCTTGGTGATGCGCGCCTGGGCGCTCGTCACGCACAGCAGGGCGCCCGCGACTGCAAGCGCGAGAGGAAGCGGAGCGAGGCGAGGGACGCAGGGGCGCCGAATTGCGGCTAGGGAAGGTGTCGTGGAATCGAGCAGCTTGGACATCGTTGTCTCCTCTCCGGGATGGCGCATGTAGTGCTCCATTGGGCGGCGCGGTCCACCACCGGTCCATGGGGCAAACCCAGGGAAGACCGACGCACCCTTCAATCCTGCGACAGTCACCTCTGTCGGCAGCCCTTGTGTTGGCCGGCCGACAGCGCAGCACGTTTCTGCGCCGGAGATCGACATGGCCAAGTACCCGCTGACCGTCGCAGGGAAGCGAAACACCGCTTTGAGCGAGGAAGACGCGTCGCCTGCCTCGCCGCGTGCGAGCGGATCGGGCTTCCTCGGATCCCGCTATTCGTCGACGATCGTCTCGTCGCACGGCGGTCGCACGCAGGGTGAGGCGAGCAGCCCTCGCTCGAGGCCGGAAGCTCAGCACCGAGTCGTTCGAGGACGAGCTCGACGGCCGAGCTCGCGACTATGCAGTGCGCCGAACGAAGCAGGTGGCGCGCGACCGAACGGCCAGCCGGATCGGATATGGTGTTCGACGTCCGCTTCTTACCCCGCAAGGGCATTCGCCGGCGCGCAGCCCCTCAAGGCGCTTCTCGGGACGGAAGCAGTCGGAAGTCAACGGCCGCTCTCGGCGACCGATGTTCACGAGCGTCCGCAACGTCGTCGAAACTTGCGGCCGTGCAGAGCGCTCAAGGCAAGCCAGCTCGCTCCCAATCGGGCAATAGCTTGTCGTAGAAGTGGGAGGCGCCGGAAGACCTCGCGCGCCGGTTCACCGCGTCGGCCGCTAGTACCGCCACCAGTCTGGGAAGGAGTTCACTGGGCTCCATGCCCGATTCTGCGAACAGTTGGACGATCCGCTTGATTGGCCCAATAGAGGTGCAGCCGGCGCACCGCGGGGTTGCCCGACTGCTCAGTCCCCCAATAACGCCATCAGCATGCCCGCAGAGGCGGCCGCGACCGTGAGCACCATGGCGACTGCTAGCGCGCGTAGGTACGGTCCGTGGCGCCGCCAGTTGGAAGGCTCAGGCGGACGCAACGCGCGCTCATGCACTCGATGCGCGGTGGGGTCGGAGTCAGGAGGCGGGATCATGGGAGACGGGGCAGCATCTATCGTGCCACTGTAGGCGTCAGACGCCTCGGCGTAATCCTCTGCTCGGACTAGGGCAGCTCAGGGCCGGGGTAGGTCCGCCAGTTCGTTCGCTTGCGACGTCCGCCTTCGGGACCGCAGCAGGTTGCCCTCAAGGGTCCGCTCGAGGACATGGACTTCCACCCTGTGGAATGGCGGCGCTTTCGGGCCAGTCTCGTCGCCAATTCTCTAGAGCTGGCCGCCGTTGTCATCGGCAAGTCATCACTGCTTCCTAGGCTTCGACCATTCCTACACGTGGAGCTCGCCGTGGACGAATACAGCATGAGCTGGAGCGATGCGATGAGGGCCGAGACAGACTTCGCCGAAGGT
>Ga0207681_10000640_pt1 | contig 23260 bp, 23 predicted proteins | sample KBSS53metaG_FD_184324 | JGI IMG/M metagenome (GOLD analysis project Ga0207681, IMG submission 184324) | Switchgrass rhizosphere microbial communities from Kellogg Biological Station, Michigan, USA - KBS S5-3 metaG (SPAdes) (version 2) | ecosystem: Host-associated > Plants > Roots > Rhizosphere... | reverse complement strand
TCTGGTTGGATCAATCCGCAAAGCTGTCCTGGAGCTTCATCCCAACCGCGGCGCTCTTTGCTTATCTGACAACGCTCGCAGCTAACGCGGTGCGTATCACGGTCGCGCTGGAGCTGCAGCGAAGGCCGCCAGACATTGGCGGCTTGAGTCCCAGCGAACTGCATCGCTTCGAGGGAATTTTCGTTTACTTTGGATTCCTGCTGCTGTTGTTTGTGATCAGCGAGAGACGGCGGACGAAAAATACTCCGAGGCTACGGAGTCTTTCTATCTTTCCGCTGCTGATTTATTACCTGACGACTTTGGCAATTCCTTTGGCCAATAGTGCTTACCGGCAGAAATTTCTCGAGGGCGATTTCCGGGAGCATCTCGTTTTCGTGTTACTGACTCCGCTAATTTTCATTGTGCCGGTCGCTGCATTCCGGTATTTGAAATCAAATCGTCCACTCACTCGCCAACTTCGGCTTTCACGCTTTCGTGTTTTTTCGTGATGCTGGTTCGTGTGAATTCGTGGTTACGATCCTCAGGTATGACTAGAAATCCAATACCACGAAAAAACACGAACCGAAAACACGAGCTTCACGGGCTCGCTCACGCTCGCGCGAAGTCGATGAAGCCGCGCTCAGGATCCGTCGACAGCAATCTGACGCGCGTCTTTTCGCCGACGCGCAACCCGCGTTCACCCCGCATGATGCGCCCGTCAACCGGCGGCTTGAGCGTGCGCGCAAAAGTTCCCTTGTCCGTGACGCCGGTAACGATCGCCGGAAACTCTTCGCCAATCCGGTTCTGCAGTAACACGGCGGCACCAACCTTGCGCATCTTCCGTTCAACTTTTCGCGCGGCGGCGTCGCGCTCGGTGCAGTGTTCCGCAATTTGCTTCAACTCTTCGACCGTGTAAGGCGCGGGCTTATTTTTCAGCGCGGCTTTGACGAGACGCTGCGTTACCAGATCGGCAAAACGACGATTCGGCGCGGTCGAATGCGTGTAGTCCTGCACGGCCAGACCGAAATGCCCTTCACCGTCCTCGCCCGGCAGCTGCACCGCATACTCGCCCGGGCCCAAAGATTTGACGATTGCCAGCGACAGATCCGGAAAATGAACTGGATCCACAGACTTCTGCTTCGCCAGAAACTCAGCGAGCGCTCGCGAATCCGGCGCGGCCGGAAGTCTCGCGCCATCGTCCGCCGCAATCTCGACAATTCGATCCCAGTATTTAGGTTCGCGCACGATGCGGCGCAAGGTTGGACCACCTTTAGCCTCGAGGAATTTTGCCATCGCCACATTCGCGGCAATCATGAAGTTCGCAATCAAATCCCGCGCGCTGTTCTGCTCAACCACCGCGAGCTCGGTAAGGCTGCCGCTGGCATCGACAACCGGCGAAGCCTGGATGGTTCCGAACTCCAACGCTCCATGCTCCTTTCGCAGTTCTCCAAGGTCCTTCGCGCTTTCCTGTTGCAGTCTTAGCTGTTGCTCGAGTCCCGGCACTGCACTAACAGCGTCCGGCACCGGTGCGTTCTTATCAAACCACTCCCCGATTGACTCATACGAAAGCTTCGCGTGGCTCCGGAGCAAAGCGCGATAGATATCCACGTTCTTAACCACGCCGTCAGCCGCCAACACCATTTCTGTGATTACTGCGAGCCGATCCTGATTAGGATTGAGCGAAGTTAAGTCTGTAGACAATTCTTCGGGCAGCATGGGAAAAGTTTTGACTCCGGAATAAACCGAGGTGCCGTTCGTTTGCGCCTGCTGATCGATTGCCGATCCTTTCCGGACGTAGGCGTCGACATCAGCTATGCCAACCAGGAGTTTGGTGTCGCCGCCGGCAAGCGACTCGGCGTATTCAACCTGATCGAGATCGCGCGATTTGGCGTCGTCGATTGACGACCATAACAACTGACGCAGGTCGCGGACGCCGGCGTCACCCGGCGGCGCATGTGCCTTGAGTGTTTCCAGTTCCGCTCGGATCGATTGGTCGAAGTCGGCAATAAAGCCGGCTTCGTTCATGGTTCGTTCGGCGATCGCTCGCAGATCGATTGACTTGGAATGCGCTGATTGTTTTGTCATAGGCGTGGAAGGAGTATAGCCGATGGGGCTCTGCCACCGCACAGTGCGGCCCGCGGAGGGGAGATGACGTCTTCACCGCGTAGCGGTGGTAGAAAGTAGCCTGGGATAAGCGCGTAGCGCGCCACCCCCGGACCAGGCAACAAAATCTCCCTAGCCCGCGAAGCGGGCGATAGATTCCGCGCAGATCATCGGAATGGATCATGACGCGAAATGTATTTTCTGTCGCCCGCTTCGCGGGCTCAGAAACTAAAAGGCGTCGTGAACCGGGGGTGGCGCGCTGCGCGCTGACCCCCGGCTACTTTCTATCACCGCTACGCGGTGAAGACGTTCTCACCCGCTTGAGCGACTGCGGCCCAGCGATGGCTTTGCAACAAGTTTGCACTAGTATCTATCGCAGTGAAGATTGAAGTGATTGTTAACCACAGCTCCGGGCCGGGCCATGCAGCCGGCGTCCAACAACGTCTGTCGGAAGCATTCAAAGCGGCGGGCCTCGATGCCCGCATCTGTTTGGACCAACCGGGCTCTGACATCAGCGCGCGCGCCGAGCAGGCAGCAAACAGCGACGCGGATGTGATCGTGGCCGCCGGCGGCGACGGCACGATCAACTCAGTGGCTTCCGCGATTGTCGGCACCGGTAAGACGCTCGGCGTGTTGCCGCTCGGCACCATGAACCACTTCGCCAAGGATCTGCTTATCCCGCTTGATTTGGATGGCGCGGTTAAGACCATAGCGCTGGGGCACGAATCGAGCGTGGACGTCGGCGACGTAAACGGTCACATCTTTATCAACAACTCGAGTCTGGGGCTTTATCCGAACATCGTTCGTGAGCGCGAACGGCAGCAGCAGCTCGGCTGGGGCAAGTGGCCCGCTTTCGTGTGGGCCGCGCTCGCGGTGCTCAGAAGGTATCCGTTTCTGGATATAAAAGTTGGAGTCGAAGGCGCAGAGTTGAAGAGCCGCACGCCGTTCATCTTCGTCGGCAACAACGTCTACGAAATGGAGACGCTTAACATCGGCACGCGCGCCTGTCTGGATAAGGGCGAGCTGAGTCTGTACATCACCAATCGCACCGGGCGTTGGGGACTGTTTCGCCTCGCGCTGCGCGCGCTGCTGGGCGGCCTAAGCCAGGAGAAAGACTTCGTCGCCCTTTGCACGAGTGAAGTTTGGATCGAAACGCGGCACAAACGAGTGCGGGTGGCACTGGACGGCGAAGTGAAGTCGATCAAACCGCCGCTTCACTATCGCACGCGACCGGCAGCACTGCGCGTACTGACGCCTGCGCCTGCAAGCCTGAACGAAGAGACAAAACTGACTTAGCAGAAATCCATGCGTTCAATTGTTCATCTTTCAGACATACACTTCGGCCGGCTCAATCACGAGGTGGTTGATCCCCTCATCGACACTATCAAGCAAATCAATCCCGATCTGGTGGCTGTTTCGGGCGACTTAACCCAGCGCGCGCGTTCGCACCAGTTCAAGGAAGCGCGCGCGTTTCTCGACCGTCTCCCGAATCCGCAGATCGTCGTTCCGGGCAATCACGATGTGCCTTTGCACAACGTCTGGATGCGCTTTATACAGCCGCTCGACAAGTATCGCCGTTTCATTACTGAAGATTTGCGACCGGTGCACCAGGACGAAGAAATCGCCGTGATCGGACTGAACACCGCGCGCTCGCTCACGATCAAAGGCGGACGCATCAATGAAAGCCAGGTGGCCTGGATGCGCGAAAAACTCTGCGACCTTGATGAGAAGATCGTGCGCATCGTGGTCACGCACCATCCGTTTGATCTACCGGAAGGACACGATGAACGCGATCTGGTGGGACGCGCGCGCATGGCGATGGAAACCCTCGCCAGTTGCGGCGCTGACATTTTTCTGGCCGGACATCTCCACGTTAGCCACACCATGCACAGCGCCAAGCGCTACAAGATTCAGGGACACTCGGCCCTCGTGATACAAGCGGGCACAGCGACGTCGGCAAGAGGACGCGGCGAACAGAATTCATTCAACGTGATTCGCATCGATCGACCGGATATCAGTGTTGAGCGGTTGGAGTGGGAGCCCGAACGGAAAGTTTTCGAGGTCGCCACGCACGAACAGTTTCTTTTTACGCCGGACGGGTGGATCAGGACCTCGGGATAACCAAGAGGAGAAAAGGTAATAGGGGAAAAAAGGTAATAAAGATTCGGTTACAGTTTACCCTTTTTCCCTGTTCTCCTATTCCCCCGACTTTGGCTTTAATGAATCACAACACGAAGACTTTTCCGTTTCTTCACCCGGCCATCGGCGTCATTGTTTTTATTGCGATGACCGTGTTCGTGTGCCAGCTCGCGGATGAGATTCGCGAACGTGAGTCGTTGACGACTGCCGATTCCGCGCTTAGCTCCTGGCTGCATACTCACAACCATCCGCGTCTGACGACGGCGATGTTTGCAGTTACGGCGATGGGCTCGACTGCCGTAGTAAGTTCGATCGCGGGTCTGTTTGGAATCTATCTCATTTCGCGCCGGCGCTTTTACTGGTTCGCCGCGATTATGTCGACCGTCTTCGGCGGCATGTTGCTAAACAAGCTATTGAAGTATGCCGTTCATCGGCAGCGGCCGTTTTTTAACGACCCGCTGCTAACGCTCACCAGCTACAGTTTCCCGAGCGGCCACACCATGATGGCTACCACGCTCTACGCAGTGCTCGCAATCTTCTTCCTCTCAAGGACAAAAGACGTACGGACACGTGTGTTGGTTATCTTCGCAGCGGCGGTGATGATCCTGCTGGTCGGTTTTAGCCGGATATACCTCGGCGCACACTATCTCACCGACGTGCTCGGCGCGATGGCGGAGGCACTGGCTTGGCTTGCTCTGTGTTTGACGGCGGTGTATTGGCTGTGGCATCGAAGGCATTCGCCCAACGTGACAGCAAAGGATTGATAGTGACCTAATTTAACAATCTCTGTGCGTCCTCTGTGTTCTCTGTGTCTCTGTGGTGAGTGTTTGCCAAGCAAATCCACCACGGAGGCACAGAGAACACAAAGGCGGCACAGAGAAACCCTGAAATTCGGTACTACCAAAGAATTGCAAGCATTGTAAACGGGGCCCCGCGAAATTATACTGCCCCTACTCTCCACGCCGTTTTTGACAAACCAGGAGGCCCCGGATGAAACGCCTCGTTACGACTTTAACTCCAACCATTTTCACGTCACTGCTTGTCATCGCTATCGTGGTCTGTGCGGGTTCGCCCGCCGCGGCCCAGGCCGATCGTGGGACGGGTCCGGCAGTCGGCCGGCCCTCACCCAACGGAACGCTCCAGCCGGTAGAATCCGCACGCACACCAAGCATACGCGAGCGTCAATACAAGCTGATCGAGATGGAGCGCGAGGCCGCAAAGGTGCGCACGCCCGAACAGGAGAAACTGGCCCTGGCCCAAATCGCGGAAGACTACGAAAAGATACAAATCATCAACAACAAGATGATGAGCTCAACTATGCGTGCGGCTGCGCCGGACTACCGTAGCGTTGCCGACACCATGGCGGAGATCAAAACTCGCGCTGTCCGCATGAGAGAGAATCTGCGACTGGCTAAAACGATGGTGAACGAGGATGAGAAGCGGCCCGCTTACAAGAAGGCCGACGACGCCGCGGGCTTCAAAGCGAATCTTCTTTTGCTCGACCGCTCGATAATGAGTTTTGTTGGCAACCCAATTTTCAAGAATCCCTCGGTTATCGAGTTGGAACAGGCGGTAAAGGCCAGCTCGGACCTACAGATGATCGTCGAGTTTAGTCAGAGCATTGCTAAAGACGCTCAACGGCTGGGCAAGGCTTCCGCGAAACAGTAACGACCTCGGGCACTGCGTTTCAGCGGCAGTTCTCACATTTCAGATTTTCTCTGTGCCACCTTTGTGATCTCGCCAGGGGACGCACAGAGATTCCAATCAGATAACGCAAGCAGGGGCACGGCATGCCGTGCCCCTGCCTTGTCTGACCCCTTACTGAACGGACTAGAACTGATAGCGAAGCGCGAACTGCACCACGCGGCCGGCCTTAGTTTCGTTCAGAGGTGTTTGCGTTGCAGTGTATTTGCCGAAGTTGTCGGGAATTTCGTTCCGCGCGTCCGCGTCTGAAAGCAGCCACGGATCAACCGGCAGTCCAAACCCAAGCAAACTGTTGTTGGCAAACTTCTGCGTGTTGGTTACGTTGAAAACTTCCGCTCGAAATTGGATGGTGTGTCCTTCCCAGGGCATGTTGAAAGTTTTCGCCATGCCCATGTCGAGCGTGAAGTAGCCCTCGCCGCGCAGGATATTGCGGTCGCCCACCTCGCCGGCGCGCGGCTCGCGGAAACACTTGAACACCGCGACCGGATCCGTGAAGAGGTTTGGCTCGCCTACGCGAGTCGGCGACGAGTTGGCCGCACAAACGCGCACCATGTTCGACTGCACGTTCCAGTTGGTGGCCCAGCGATCAGCCTGGAACGGCTCGCCGGTTGGCAGTCCCGAGTTCCAGCGGAAGATTCCGGTCGACTGCCAGCCGCCGAGAATACCGTTGACTATCGAGTTTGAATCGCTGCCCCAGCGTTTGCCGTGTCCAAACGGCAGTCCGACTAACCAATTCGCGTTGATGATATGACGCGCATCGAAATCGGAGCTCGCATAGTTTGAATCCGGGTCAAGGGCGTTGACGATGAACGCCGTGCCGTAAGAGGTGGAGTTCTGCAACCCCGAGGCGTTATCCAGCGAGTGTGAATAGGTGTAGTTGAGGTCAAACGTCAGGTCGTGGCGGAAGCGCTGCCGCAAACTAAACTGCGCGGAGTTGTAGTTTGAGCGGGCGATAGTGCCGAAGGTGGACAACGCCGCATACTGCGGATGGAAGAACGTGTTGTTGAACTTGGCCACCGGCTTATCGTCAAGAAACGTTTGAATGAAAGTGTAGTCCGTAATGTCAAACCCCCCGACGCCCGGCCGCGCAAGCAGCGTGTAGACGGCTTGCGTGTTGGTGAGCGACGGATCCCCGAGAATGAAATTCGCAACTCCGGGGAAAAGATTCTCGAAGAACGGCAGCGTCGGAATACTCGCAATCGGCGTGTTGCGATAACGATGGTCGATCAGGATGTTGATGGCCTGATACCAGGTTAAGCCCGAGGCTGGGTCTTTGATGTTGTTGAGCTGCATGATGTCGCGCGTCGCCAGCAGCTTACGGGCGAAGCGCCCGACGTAACTCGTTTCGAACGACAAGCCCTTCCCCAACTCCCGTCCATAGGAAAGATTGACGCTGTAGTTATACGGCGTGGTCAAAGTGTCATCGAGCGACGACTCGATGCGCTGCGCTTCGTCTGACGGCGTCGTCAGCGGGAAGTTCAACTGCGTCGGCAGCGCACCGGCGAGAAAGGGAAACGTGCGCGGGTTGTCGGCGAAGCTGGTGAACAAGGGTCCCTGGCGATCGCTCACGTTGAAAGTGTTGGCCGCGACGGTTTGGCTGGAACTAAAACCGAGCGCGGAATTGAGATCGAAGTTAACCGCGAGCTGACTGCCGATGCGATCGTAGGTCATGCGGAAACCGCCGCGCACTACGCTCTTATCCTTGCGTCCAATCAGGCGGCCAAAGAAGTTGTTGCCAAAGTCAGGTGACCAGGCAAAAGCAACTGAGGGCGCAAAGTTGTTCCAATCCTGCTCGTAATAGCCCGGCTTGCCATTAGCTTTGCCGGCTTTATCGAGCGTGATGGGATCGTTGAGCGGAACGCCGGCAGCGGCACTGGCCACGCGCCGGTTGAAATAATCCCCCAGGCTCTGCACCGGCTTTACCTGCACGCCATTCTTTTCGTAGACCGGCGTCGAGGTGGACCAGCGCACTCCGTAAGAGAGAGTGAAACTCGGCCGCAGGCGCCAGGAGTCCTGCCAATAGACTTCATATTCCTGCGTGGCAAAGGAGCGCACGGAAGGAGTGCCGGTCGACTGGAGCTTGCCGCCAGCGTCGTACTGAAGATTGGCGGTGTACTGCGAGAATCGTCCGATAACCGCGGTCAACGCGTCGCGAAGATTGGTGCGATTGGCGGGCGTGCTGAAGATGTTGCCGCTGTAGAGACCGCCGCCGCGATCGATGCGGGTTACCGCCGCCCCGGAGCCGTCATAGAAAGAAGGGTTCGTGATGGCGCTGTCGAAAGCTGCGCCAAAGGAGTCGCGATTGTTTTCAATCAAGCGCACGTTGCCGCCAAACTGAAAATTGTGACTACCCTTAATCCAGGAAACATCGTCGACCAAATTATGGACCGGCGTTACGCGAGAAAGCGTGCGGCTATAGCCCCGCGGCCGGAAGATGAAGCGAAACGTAATCAGGTTGGCGGTTGAGTCGCCGCCGTCGGTAAACGCGGCGCGCGTGAAACCATAAGTGAAACGGTTGACAACCCGGTTAGAGGCCGTCCAGACGTGGCCCACGGCCAGGCCTTTAGGATGGTTCCAAATCTGTAGCGGCGGCGTATCCGGAAAGCATTGCACCGTGTCAGTGCAGTCAGTGGCGAAGGAGTTGGCTTTAGTCACCAGGTCCTGCTGATAGTTGGCCCGGACAAAAAGCGTCTGGCGGTCAGTCAGGTTGAAATCAAACTTGGAAATATAGGTGTTGAGTTCCGAGGGCGTTCGCGCATTGAAGCGGAAGCCGGCGGTATTCAAGCCGTCACCGACGCTGAAGTCATTCGCCGGATATTTCGCTGCCGCAGCCGCAAGCACAGCGAGGGCCTGGGGATTAACGCCCGGGCTGACGCCGTTAGCCGCCGTATAGCCGGCATTGATTTCCGCCGGGGTTAGACAGTTGACTCCGGCCGGCGTGCCTGCTGGGCAACCGGCATCGCTTGCGCCTGAGGCCGTGAAGTAACGGACGATTCCCTGGCCGAGTGTCGGGAGCGGCACTTCCCGGACGACGCTGGTGCCGGTCGCTTCGCGAAACCCTTCGTAAGTAAAGAAAAAGAAGGCGCGGTCTTTTTTGATTGGCCCACCCACTGAGCCGCCAAAGATATTGCGCAGCAACTGCGGCCGTTCGACGCCTGCCTGGTTGTTAAAGAAATCGTTGGCGGTGGTCACCGTGTTGCGATGCTAGTGATAAAGCGAGCCGTGCCAATCGTTGGTGCCTGACTTGGTGATCAGAGAAACCTGCGCACCCGAGGAGCGGCCCTGCTCGGCATTAGGGTTGGTAGTGATAACGCGAAATTCCTGAAGACTGTCAGGAGTCGAGCGCAGGACGCTGGCGAACGCTTCATCGGTGACGATGTCCAGTCCGCGTTGCTGCTCGTTCACGTCCACGCCATCGAGCGTGATGTTTGCCTGGTCCGCGCGACCGCCGTTGACATAGCCGGCGGGCGTCACCCCCGTTTGCAGTGAAAGCAAACCTACTACGTTGCGCGCATTCAAAGGCAACTGTTCGATGCGCCGGTTCTCAAAGGCCACGCCGATGGTTGCGTCGGTCGTGTTAAGCGGCGCCTCGCTGCCGGCGGTGATGTTGACTGTCTCGCTGACGTTCCCAACTTCGAGCGCAATGTCGGCATCCACCGACGTGTCGACCAAAGCTTGTACTGCGGCCAGCGAGGTCTTCTTGAAGCCCTGGGCTTCAACGTCGATGGTGTAAGTACCGGGCGGCACTGCGGTGAAAACATAAGTGCCTTCCTGCGTCGTTGTCTGGGTGCGATTGAAATTTCTTTCGGCGTTTTCCAGCTTGACAGTCGCGCCGGGGATGAGATTCCCCTGCTGGTCTCTGACCGTCCCGCGCACAGTGGATCTGCCGGCTTGAGCGTAGGAAACGCTGCTAAGCAATAAGATCACCAACAACACCACAAAGCTTCTCGAGCACAAGATTTTTCTCATAGGGCCTCCGATGATTATTGTTTTAGAACGGAGAAGGTAGGTCTGGTGTGAAGTAATTCTGCCAGCCACGACATGACTCAGAATGCTCTCGGTCATCTGCCTTGAACAGCCTTACCGGAATTTAAAAGAAATGTCACAAATCGCGACGCATATAGTGTTCCATCAGAGGACGGTTGCACGTGACGCAATAAGTGCGAGTAATTCCGTGGTCGCGCAACTTCGATTGTTTAGGAGAACCAATTATAGTCCAAAAACCTATTATCTATTCAATTTTTTGGATGGAAGTTGCGTTCGAGGGGTCTAGTCGGCAGTGAAGGAGAGATGTCGGTGACGTTGAGTCGTGTAGCGCCGCGGCATGTTGCTTGCCATGCCTCACTGCAACCCCACGAGCTGATCGGATTCAATGACACCCCCGGAAAAAACTTCGACCGTTGTGGAAGGAGGCGTTCATGAATATCGGCAACTTTGGCTCTGACGAAAACCTGAGGGGCGCGGCAGGCGAGGAAGAGATTTCAGCTAGACCCTTTTCAACTCGCTCGTTTTGCAGCAGCGACCTTGCGGCTTCGGAAAACTCCAACCACCAATCCGCGTCCAGCTTCTCGAGCGACCGTTCGATCGTCGCCGGACGATTCATGAACATGCTTCACGCGCACGACGACGCACGCGCCATGTTTCTATCAGCGCATCAACCTAGAACGCGCTAGCGCTAGCAGTTCAGAGTTCAGCCTTTAGGCTGCGGCGCCCCCTGACACGGCACGCGGAAACGGTTGCGATCTGTTTTTGTGTAAGTTTGTCCCCCGTTCGTGTTTTTCGTGGTACGTCCTCCTTACTAAGAACGACTACGCACTACCAAGTCACCCAAAAGAGAAACGAAGCACACGAATCAGATCACTAGTCCGGAAACGACGCGTTTGACACCACCGAAAGCCGTACGTTAAGTTAACCACTTGCAATAATCCTCCAGCCGCTCGCTTGTAAGTCCCGTTCGTCTAGTGGCCTAGGACACCGCCCTTTCACGGCGGCGACACGGGTTCGACTCCCGTACGGGACGCCAATATTCCTAAAGTACTTGCAGAATTCCCACCATTTCGTCCGCTAACAAAGAGTTGGTGTCTGGATGCCGGGAAGAAGAAGAGCAGCGACGAGACGAGAACAAGTTTTTTGCCACAAGATTAAGGTGCCGGCGTTTAAAATATTGACTGGTTCGATCTAAAGGAGACTGCTAATGCCTTCGGACCTCGGACGCGTAAGGTTCTTTAAAGAGGCTCTCTCGAGCGAAGAGATTGCTGACCTTCAAGTAACGGAGCGCGAAGTTGCCGGGTTCTATTTAAAGGAAAGCGCTTTCCCACCCGGCTTTAGAATCCCAAAGCATGCGCACGCAAACCCGTCTTTTTATCTCACCATGCGAGGAACTTCGACAGAGATTTTTGGCAGCAGGCGTTGGGAGTGTAAACCTCTGAGTTTGGTGTTTACTCCTCCCGGTGAAGTCCACTCAGAGCAATATCACGATTCTGGGGGACGCTGTTTTATTCTTGAAATCGCTCCCAATCGATTGGACCACTTTCATGAGCATTCGGTACGTTTGGACGGGGTAAGTGTCTACCAGGTCGGATTGCCTGCCTGGCTGGCGATGAGGCTCTATCGTGAGTACAGGCAGATGGACGAGGTCTCGCCGCTGATTATTGAGGGGCTGGCCTTGGAAATCATCGCCGAAGTAGCCCGCCGGCAGGTTCGTTCAGAACCAACACCGCCTCGTTGGCTCTTGCAGGCCAGGGATCTGCTTCGGGCAGAATTCTCTGAGAAATTAACGCTCAACAGCATCGCAAAATCCGTTAATATTCATCCAGTTCATTTAGCCACGACGTTTCGCCAACATTATCGGCAAACTGTTGGAGAATACGTCCGCCAATTGCGAATCGAATACGCATGCGCGGAAATCTCGACGTCAGACACTCCCCTCGTTGACATTGCCCTGGCTGCAGGGTTTTCCGACCAGAGCCATTTCTCGAAAACCTTCAAGCAGTTTACGGGCATGTCACCCTCAAGATTCCGAGCCAACCTTTCAGCTTAACTGCTGACAAGAATACTTAAACGGATACAAGAACAGCGGGAGGCTTGCGTGTCACAATCTCCGGCCTGACGAGTTCCAGGTCCGTTACGGAGGTTCGCGATGAAGCAAGGTCGCTCAAATACTCTCTTACGGTTTCGCGTCGTTATCCTCTCGTTCGTTTTAGTAGCGAGCGCTTTGCAGCTTCCTTCCAACGCCCAACAAAAGTTCGTCAATGGACCAACTGATCCCAAAGAATTAGAAACCTTTCTCGACAAGATCTTTACCGAGCAGATGGAGAAAGAGCACATTCCGGGTGCGGAGTTTGTCTTTGTAAAGGATGGCAAGATCTTTTTCAGTAAGGGGTATGGGTTCGCGAATCTGGAGACACGGCAACCGGTGGTGCCGGAACAAACCATCTTTCGTATTGGGTCGATCAGCAAAGTGTTCACGGCTACTGCGGTCGTTCAACTCGCGGACCGTGGGCGTCTTAAACTTCACACCGACGTCAATCGCTATCTCAAGAAGCTAAAGGTTCCCGCGACTTTTCCCGAGCCAGTGACCCCTGCGCATCTGATCTCGCACACGGCTGGATTCGATGAGATTCGCCCCGGCACCCAGGGGCCAAGCGCAGAAAGCGTTCTGCCTCTGGCAGATTTTCTCAGCACGCGACTCAAACGCATTAGGCCAGCCGGGGAGACAATCGCCTATTCGACTTACGGTATCACTCTGGCAGGTCTGCTGGTCGAAGAAGTCTCTGGAATATCCTTTGAGTCATACCTCGCAAAGAACATCTGGAAACCTCTAGGCATGAATCGGACGAGCATTACCGTCCCTGCTACGTCAAAGAACGATCTCGCGCTGGGCTACGAATACGTGAACGGCGTAAACCAGCCACAAGCTTACGAGTGGTATCACACGACGCCTGCCTCTTCGATCAATAGTACGGCGATGGACATGGCGCGTTTCATGATCGCGCAATTGCAGCACGGTCGCCTGGGCTCCGCGCGCATTATGACTGAACGTGCAGCGCGCGACATGCAGCGCCAACATGCAGCAGGACACCTGGGGGTGCCGGGTGTGGCTTACGGTTTCTTTGAAGATGATTATCAGGGACTGCGCATACTGGAACACGGTGGAAACATGGCGGGCTTCAGTGCCCAACTGGTTCTCTTGCCGGAAGAGAACGCGGGGTTCTTCATGGTGAATCATCACGAAAACAGCAACTTACGTGACACCGTGAAGTGGGCCATCCTGGAGCGTTACTACTCGAATCCAGCCGCCGTCAAAGTCCCGCTCGCAAAGGATGAGTACAAGACGCGTGCGCCAATGTTCGCCGGTACTTATCGCTGGAATGTCTTTTGTCATACTTGCCCTCAGTCCGCCCTGGGTCTGGTTCTCAAAGTATCAAGCAATGAAGATGGTACCGTGAAATTAAGCAACAGCTCTCATCGCTGGATCGAGGTGGAACCAATGTTATTCGTGCGCGATGACGGCCAGTCGAGGATTGCCTTCCAGAGCGATAAGTCGGGCCAGGTAAAATATCTGTACTCAAGCGGATTCTGGGTGTTTGAGAAAAACACCTTAATCCCATGCGTGTCTTATTTAGTAAATGCAGGCCCAGGAAGGTTGCGGTGCAGGGCGAGCCACTCGGGTGTTTGAATCACTACGGCAGGACTCTGAAAATCAGCTTTCCTCTTTGGCGGCGTGCAGGCGTTTCTGCTGGAGATTGGAGCGATAACTCTGCTCGAGGTATTCCGCGCCTTCGACCGTCAAAGTCAGACGTGATTTGTCATCAAACTCCACCAGATGTTTCTTCTGGAGGAACCAAATGGTGAACTCGAGGTGCTCGCGAGGCCGGCTGGTCATTTTTTCGAAATCACGAAACGGGATTCCCGGCATGTTGGGCTCTAAACGCCTTCTGGTGTAGAGAGCTTCAAGGACGCTAAGCCGAACGATTTGTTCCATCTCGAAGTCGTTCTCTGTCTGCGCGCCGCTGGCGATCAGTCGCCAGCGCTCATCCCGCTGCTTCTGGTGCACGACGTCGTATTTCGCTCGCTTCTCCGGATCGCTTAGCACCGCGTAAGCCTCGGTGATGATGCGGAAGCGGTTCTCGTTGCCGGTCTGCTGATTGTCCGGATGGTACCGCTGGGCCAACATACGGTAGACGCGGTTAATCGTCTCCGGTTCGGCGTTTGTGCTGATCTGCAGCACGTCGTAATAGTCTTCAGTACCTTGTTCTGGCATATGATGAGCAACTGCTGATCGAAATGCTAAATTGCCCCACCTTCCGCGTCAACTATCTTCTGCGTCAGACACGGGTCCGACTCCCATACGGGACGCCAAAACTTCCAGCCACACAGCCGCAAAAAATTAGGACTCGCCTTGATGGGAAGTCTCTCCTTCTAACGCCCGCGCAGAAACTCTTCATTGGTGCTCTCACACGCTTTGAGTTTTTGGTACACCGCGTCGATGCCTTCTTTGAAGCTGCCGAAATTTATCTTCCTGCCACTTCTCAGGCGCACCTGCACATAGTAATAAGTCCTCGAGATACCACCGCTGCGGGTCGTCCTGGTTTCCATACTCACGAAGTCGATATCAGCGCGCTCGATGTGTCGCTTGCGCAGGAGGTAACTAATCAAGATGTAAGTCGGAAATAATTCGACTCTCTGAATATCGAAAAACAGGACGTACAAGAGCGTCAGGCCCGCGAGACCAAAGAAGATCATTTGCAACCCAGGGCTGAAGGCGAGACTGAAAGCCGTCCGCAAAAGAAGTAAGGCACAGAGGACCAGGACGATCGACATCCAACGAGACTTATGTATCGCGTCCAGCGGCGCCGCATTTGGATCCATTGATGGGCTAAGGTTCATTTCAACCTGAAGGATTCGCGAATCCGCGAGGCCAGTACCATCCCGATCCTCTCCGTTCGGGCGGGCAATAACATACCTGACTCATCAACCGCACCGTCGTGTTTTTTCGTGATGCTGTTTCGTGTAATTTCGTAGTTACGATCCGGCCAGTCCGCGGAGCGGACGAAAGCATAAAGCCTGGGGTGAAGCGCAGCGGAACCCCAGGAACCCCGAATTAAAACGCCCGAAACCCGCGCGAGCGGGCGAAAGACGTTCATCGAAGGCTGCCGCTCCGCAAGTTGGACCACCCCTTTGAACCTCACGAATTATTGTTTTAAGAACAACCCTCGCCTAAGTTTTTCTCATTAACCCAGCCAGCCTCTCGACATGATGGTACGCCGCATCGCTCAGTGCTTCGCCGATCGTCGTTACCTGCTCGAGCGTGTGCAGGAACACGAGCGGCTTGAAGCGCGAATCGTGCGGCTCGCTGATGGCCGCCTGTCGGAGTAGATAGAACAGACAGCGGCAAGAGAAGATTGATTGTTGGGCTGAGATTTCCTGAACTTGAACCGGCGTGAGGTCTTTAGCCTCGAGTCCGATTTCGTAATCGACTCGATAAGTCAACGGAATCGTCGTACTCATTTTTGTGTCCTCTTGGTTTTGTTAGGTTGTCGGGTGGTAACAACCGCCAAGAGACGGCCCATGCTATTCCCCTTGCGGGTTTTGTATTGGCATAGCCACCCGACAAAAACAGCGGGACACAAAAAAGCCGCGTTAATTTCGGGCGCGGATACCGCTCTTGGCAGGGTTGTTAGCCCCAAAAAGCGAGCGCAGTATAGCATATGAACGGAGGGGGCAGACTCCCAAGTCGACTCAGCAGAAAGAGAGCGAGAGAGATCCTCCCGGTGCACTAGTATTGTCTGGCATGGAGAAATGACAGAAGAACGCTTAATGATCTACACGGATGGCTCGTCGTATTCTGGTCCAAGAACCGGTGGAGTGGGGATTCGATATGTAAGTGTAGACCGCAACGGCAATGAAGTCATAGAAGACGTCGAATTGCCAGGTTTCAAAGGTGCTACGAATAATCAAATGGAGCTTTATGCCTGTGTCGAGGGACTGAGGGAAACTATCCGTTGTCGCGACCTAAGCTCGGTAAGCACAATTGAGATCTACACTGATTCTATGTACGTGGCCGATAACTACAGGACTGCTATGTTCGAATGGTCTGGTAATAGATGGAGAAATCGAAAGGGACGGCCGATTCTAAACGCTGAGCTTTGGAAAGATCTGATCAAGTTGATCAGAAAGTCGCCGCGAAGAGTCAATATTAATTGGATCAAAGGCCATGCAAAGGACAAACATAACAGAGCCGTGGATAAACTAGCGAAAAAATCAGCCAAGAATCCACTTAATGCGCCTCTCACGGTAGTAGGCGTCCGTAGAAAGAAAACGAAGAAGTCGACTGAAATCGGTAGCGTAGAGATGCGCGGCCAAAAAATCCGGATTCGAATATTAACTACCGAATATTTGTCAATTCAGAAAGTGTTCAAATTCAAATACGAGGTAATTTCGAAATTCAGCAAGTATTACGGTAACGTTGACGAGATTTTCTGCTCTGAGGTGATGAGAGAAGGACATCACTACGAAGTGCTTTTCAATAAGAACACCCCTAATCCGCGCGTACTCAGGATTCTCCGCGAACTGGAAAGATAATTCCGACCGGACCGCCAACTTCATCGTGTCGATCTACACAAGACCAGATAGTCTTCACAATTTGGTTGAACTCTTTCTAGAGGAACTGTATTCTGGCAGTGGAGGTACTCTTCCCTCCAAGCCGATCACGCGCGGCAGCGCGGCGGGTCGGCTTTTTGTTTGTTGCGGCAATCCTAGGTCTGGCCAGCAAAATCGTATCAAAATGGCACCACTGTTCCCTTTTAGCCTCTCCATTAGACCAGATAACTCACGAAACCACTTAGCCTTAATCTCCTATAAAACCTTACCATTGACAACGTTACAGAAATCGAATAGGGTGCGCGAATCACTAGTATCTAGTACTGACCAGTCGGCACAGACGTTGCTCTGTAAACTTAGTGCCATGACCTCTTTTCCTCGCTGGAACAAGGGCTCAGGCAGCGGCAGGTGCCAAATCAAGTGAAAATTGCTTCGGTCTTCCGGCGCCCGACGCGCGATGTAGTCCCGGTTGATTCCGAGGAGATTTTCTTGCGTTGCGGGGTGGGCATCGATGGTGATTGTCATGCCAGCCCAGTCTCGCCCAGGCAGTTGTTAATAGTCTCAACCGGTGCTTACGATTATTGCAACATACCGCCGCGCAGCCTAAGGGAGAATATCCTAGTGCGCACGGCTGATTTGAGGCTTTCTTCCGGCAGTCTTGTTCGTTTGGGACCTGACGCAGCAGTTAGGATTACGTTTGAATGCGAGCCATGCGGCCGATTGAACAAGTTTCGGCCAGGGCTGAGTAAAGACGTACGAGGCAAACGTGGGTATTTGGGAAGAGTGGTTCGCAGTGGGGTTGTTAAGGCTGGTCACCGGATAAAAGTCGAAGAGGACGTTTTTGAACCTCTCTCTGATAATTGGAAGGACAGGTTAATTAGCGTTGTTCGTACGCTGCCAGCAGATTTTGTTATCTCCTACTCTCAACTGGCGGAACTGGCTGGTGTTCCGAAGGTTTTTTGCCGAGTCTTTCCGCGAGTCCTTCGTGCCCATGGAGGCCTCCCATGGCAACGAGTTGTACGTTCGAATCAACTTAGTTTGTCCGCACCCCTAATAGAGGACAAACGACCGTTAGTAGGTGCAATTTTTGGCAATGAAAACCTCTCTTTCGTGAAGGAGTAATGCAATGGAGAAAGAAACAACTCAGTTGGAAAATGGTCAAGTGAAGGAGCTTAAGGCGAGCGGCATGATAGTTACCGTTGGAGGATCAGATCGCTTGACTACAGACACTGGAGACCCTCTCGATGAAGACACATTTCCGGAAGTGCCCTTAGGTGCAGATAGCGAATACGATACATGGTTGAGGTAAGGTAGCCGCTTAGAAGTTAGTCGCAAAGTAGATCCTCGACGGTCTCAACACGCTCCATCCACCCTGGAGATTCTTTGAATGCCCAACCCCCAGCGCAGCGTATCGAGAGAGATACGCGCAAATGATGTCCGCAGATATTCATCGTTTCACGACTTTCTTGAACTCGCAGTTCAAGAAGGAAAAGTGAAAGATCTTGATGACCTTCTTAAGAACCGACCACCTCAGCTTGGCGGAATTCTCTTTGATTGGTACAGCCAAGGCCAAATCGCCTGTATTTTTGCCCAGCGTTTGGCGAGGTCGCCAACTCGCAGTACAAGCTGGGAATCCTACACCCTTAGTGGCGAAGTCGACCCCGAAAGGCTGGAAGTAATTCTCAAGGAAGCTGCCAGTGAGTTTGATGCCGTCCAGTTGGTGTTTCCAGGACCCGCAAACGCACTTCAGGCAGTACACCTGATTAAAGCATTATGTAAGCATCCTAGTTGGTCATGTTATGAAATTGATTGGATGCCGGACGAAAGGGGTCGGTCGTTACAGGTGGGACTCCGCTGGTACCCGAAGGGTGCTAATTATCAATCTTGGGTGTTAGCGATAGCACCTTTTGAACCAATGCCGTTCACAAGACGGTTTGAAGGTGCTCCTTTCATAGCATTAATTCTTCGACCTGCTGAACCAAGTTCGTTCAATCCAACGCCGAAAGAAAACAATTTGGATGCCTCCCACCTGGCACATATGGACGATGGACTCGGCTCAGACACAGACAAACGAAAGCGGACTGATCAAGAAACCAGAAAAGCCAAACAACTCCTGCTGGGGTCAGATCTTAGATCCACCGCTAGGGCGAAAGTAACCTTTGCCTTACCACTATGGTGTAGGGATTTGCTCGGCGATTCATTAATTCCCATTAAGCCGAATTGGTTCCGTGCCTTGGTTGTTAGACCTTTCTTATCAGCCATGCGGGAATTTAAGCTAGGCTTGAAGAACGCGCGTGAACGATAGTGCCATGATTCAGTCGTTAGGATCAGGAGCGTAAGCAACTTTCTTCTCTTGGCGTGCACAAGCTTCTTCAACTAGCTCTTCTCTTGATCTGAAGAGATCTACCGCGTCAAGCCCAAACTTCTCTAGCAATCGGCTCATCGCCTCATCCTGAGATTCCAGAGATCCATCCTCCAGAATATGAGATACGTCCATCCCTAACACTTCGAGCGCGCGTGATATGAGTACCGACCGGTGGCATGAAAGAGGATCCTTCTCGGCACACAACAACGCTATTCGATGCCGCTTTGAACCAGAAACGACCCTTTTCAATCCTTCCTTGAACAAAGGCGTTTCGGCCATTAGTTTGTACTGGACTTTGTTACCTTTGTAGCAAGCGGGATCTTTCGGATGCGCCCCTAACTTATCTCCCAAGAACACATATTTGATTCCTGGCGTTTCCAGAGAAGGTTTAAGTATCTCTCGCCCGAACTGAGGGTTACGGCGACTGTATGGCTCTGACCGAATGTCGGCAACGGCGGTGACATGATTAGCACGTAATATTCGTAACAGGTGTTCCCATTCATGGTTTGAATGCCCTACTGTCAGTATGGTTGATTTCATCTTTGTACCTCGCGATGCAGTGAAGACCGTTTAAGTCCAAGCTGTTGTGCCCCGTATGGAACCGTAATGGGTGGAGCGTGACTCGGCTGCCAATACCGTCTAAGAGCGGTTTTTCACACTGTGTTGCTTCTTAAATTCTTCACGTATCCGCTCAAAAAATCTTGGATCATTTCTGTATTCTTTGATAATCCAGCCTGCGTACCCTTCGCTGTACTGTGGACTCGCAAGTCGGTGAGGTTTGTATGCAAACTCGGGGTGATCCTTTAGGGTATTCAAATGGTTGTTAATACACAAAATGTCGTGACCATTTACAGGCGGCGATTTCTTAATGATTGTATTAATCGCCTGAAGTAACTCTTTTTGTCGGTAGGGCCATATTTCTTCGGCGTTTTGAGGCACTATTCGAACCGCACCGGGACTCGCATTAATTTCAGCAGTAATCGACATTCCTTCCAAATGCGGCATGCCGCTTTTCGGTGAGGAAACAACGTTAATGATGTGGCCAGCTGGTGCTTCTACCACCTTACGAATGCCCCCCATCCAACTGCGGCGAATTTTGTCAATGGCACCGTCACGCCAATCAACGAGATCATCACGATTACCCGGTTCACTCTTCGCGCCATGACGAAAGTAAAGTGTTCCCTTTGCGAAAGCTGGTCTTTGTTTTTTCCCAACGGTGACATCGGCACCAGGGCGAGTGAAGATGATTGGAGTGTCCGCGGCAGAAATGATCAAAGCGGCGCGTGTCCCGGCAGCGCGCTCGATCTCCATGATCTCCAACCCGTCAAACTGGTAGCTGGTATAGGCCTCAATCTTGTTAGTTATGTCGGCCATATCGAGCGATAGAATTGTGGAGACATCACTTTTAGAGTTAGTTCCATCGTTATTTACTCCGAAGACAATGACTCCGCCACCAGAGTTAGCAAAAGCTACTATATCCTTTACGATCTCGCACCACTCAGGCGCAGACCTTGAATCAAACTCGCTCTTGAAGTCGAGAGACTTTGATTCCCGTTTTGCGTTCTCTGCTCGTTCCAGTAGCCAAGCTCGGTCATTACTCATAAGGAACATTTTACGTTGCAGTCGGCGAGTGGGCCAATTTTGTCCTCTGCATTCTTGAGCCCGCGGAGCGGGCGGCAGATGTTCCAATTGCTGGTCTATCGCCCGCTTCGCGGGCTCTAGGAAGGATAAAAACCGCCGATCCTGGGGCTCACGCCCCAGGCTTTATGCTTCCGTCCGCTCCGCGGACGAAATCTGGCGATCAAGGTTCTTGACGCGTAGCGTCGGCATGAGTTTAGCCCGGTCTTTTAAGGCCGGGGGATCAGGGCGTCCAAGTATTTTCGTCGCGTCAGCGACGATTGAAGCTTCATCCGTCGCTGACGCGACGAAGAAAGTTAGAGCCGAACGCTGATCCCAGTCTTGAAAGACTGGGCTAAACTCACCCGCCGCTCTGAGGCGAAGAACGTTCTCTAATCTGTCACTCCCTCACCACTTCGCGGTGTATGCTTGTCGTTACGAATACGAGACGTGGCGGGTGTACTCGTCAAAAGAAATGCCCGGGTTGAGAGTTTGGAAACCCTCAATTCCGAGCATCGTCTTTCTTCTCTGCTATCGTCTTACTGATTTCTATCAGAGCGTGTATCGTCTACTGATTTCTATCAGAGCCGGCGACCTTCACAATCTTGTTATAAACGCCGAGAAGCATGAAAGGCGCGACCCATTGGCCCAGAAATAGACTCGCCTTTTGCTTACCCAGCAACTGCAAAACAGCCGAGACCGCAATCGAACCACCTGCTGCCCACAGAAAAACATCCGACGGAAGTTTAGCTGTTTGTTGCTCAATGGCCTTCGCCACCGTGCCTTCAGAATGTTGCTGCGCTTCGACCTCTTCGGAAACCGGTTTCATCATCGTTGCACTCATCTACTCACCCCTTTGCTCTCTAAATATGTCATCGATATGACTAGCCTCGACAATACCGGAGAAAGATAACGAAGTGCGCAGTGCGAGGTTACGAAAGAGTGTTTTTATACATTTGAACTTTGAACTTGGAACTTTGAACTTGGAACTTTGAACTTGGAACTTTGAACTTGGAACTTGGAACGAGGACCGCGCAAAAAAAATGCCCGCACGGAATGCGTGCGGGCAAACTCCTACCAAACAGCATTGACCCGGCAGTCTGCCTTGTCGCTATACGCAATCGAGACCGGCTGCCGTTACGCTTTCATTAATAACAGAGAACGCCGATGCCTGACGGATTTGGCACGCAACAATTCATTTGCTGGCAGCGGTTAACGCTCCGAGCGTCTGAACAGTAGGTCGCGAGGTTACAGCCTTCAAATTCCTCCTCGTTACCTCGGCCTACGCAATAATGATAAGCGTCGTAGCATTCCGCCATGCACGATCCACATATGGCTGCCGGTGCAGCGGCTGTTCCGGCACTGGAAGTAAACTGCGGCCGATCCAAGGCGAAAAAGGTGACGCCCGCAAAGAGCACGCACAGCATCGTAAGCCTTAGCACCATACGGCGCCGGCTGTTGTCTTTCATAAGTCTTCTCCTTTGCTGTTGCTTGCAGGGGTGGCAAAGACGGCCGGTGTGAGCACCCCTGAGGCGCATCCCGCCGCCCCCCTTGGGGTAAGAATTCTCATAGCTGACTAATAACGTCAGACTGCGCGTCGTCAGCCAACTTCCCCAGCCAAACTTTTTTGGCAATACCTTCTTTGTCTACCAGAATGAGCGTGGGCGTGCCGCCGACGCCGATAGCGTCGAGCTGCGACTGTCTTACGTCATCGATGGTGACGCCTAGCCCCTCGAGGTACTTCCGCCCATCCGTCACCGACTGGGGCACGACAGTGACGAGACGCGTGCCGCTATGCTTAGAGATCTCGGCGACCAGGTGCTGATAAAACGGCGCGCTTTCGGTGCAAAAATGGCAGCTCGTCGACAGCGCTAACACCAGCGTCCGCTGGCTCCCTGCCCAATCAAAATCAGGCAGCGCAACCTTGTCGCCAACCTTTACGCCCCGAGCGTCCGCGGCTGGCGCGGGAACAGACCTCGGGCTGAAGAAGAATTTGTTAACCACGAGCGCGCCGAGTAACACCGCGGCAATGATAATGGCGACATTAGCGATGAGTTCGATTCTTTTATACACAGTTCTCCCTTCAGGCTGGTTCCGTTCTCAGGTTTGACGATCATCTCCAGGAGAGCGCGGAAGCTGTTTGAGGCGTGTCGGAAGAATAGCCGCCACTGGTTGAGCTGTCTGTGCGTTGGGTCGCTTAAGAGGTAAGGTTGTTGTAGGGCGCTGACGAGTTGATTTACTTGTCGATAACGAGCCTGCGGAGCAGGCGGTAGCGTAAAGCCTCGGGTGAAGCGAAGCGAAACCCGAGGTAGGTAACGGAGCGTCGAGCGAGCCCGCAGAGCGGGCGGCAGATGTTCGAAATGATGTCTATCGCCCGCTTCGCGGGCTCTCGGAGGGATAAAAAACTGCTGATCCTGGGGCTCACGCCCCAGGCTTTACGCTTTCGAACGCTCCGCGGACTAAAAGCGGCAAAGCCGCGCCGACCTCCCGCACCACTTCGCGCGGATGCTTGTCGTTGCGAATACCGAGCAGTCGCGGGTGGCGGAGTTTGTTGTGTTTGGTCCATTGGATGAAACCGACTTGGACCACGATCTCAGGACGGACCCAATGGGTGGCCCGGCTGGTTCGCGCAACAGAGCCCTCCCTGACGGTCGGGCTACTGCCCCGCTCGCCCTCCCTGACGGTCGGGCTACTGCCCCGCTCGCCCTCCCTGACGGTCGGGCTACTGCTCCGCGGTAAGCCAACTGCTTT
>Ga0207681_10000639_pt1 | contig 23277 bp, 20 predicted proteins | sample KBSS53metaG_FD_184324 | JGI IMG/M metagenome (GOLD analysis project Ga0207681, IMG submission 184324) | Switchgrass rhizosphere microbial communities from Kellogg Biological Station, Michigan, USA - KBS S5-3 metaG (SPAdes) (version 2) | ecosystem: Host-associated > Plants > Roots > Rhizosphere... | reverse complement strand
GAATATTGTCGTGGTCGCCGATCGCCTGGGCGCCGGCAGCGGCGAGATGGTGATTTGCGCCTTTGGCAAGGCGGCGCGAACGGCGATGGGCAATCAGGAGATGGCCATCGAAGCGGCGGTGGTGGGAATCGTCGACCGCGTGGACATTACAGACTCAGTGTCGGAAGAGATGCGCGAAGCGGCGGTGAAGCTGGCGCGCGATAACGGTAGGCGGTAAAAAAGTGCTGAGTGCTGAGTACTGAGTGCTGAGGACTGAGTCAAAGACCCAGGCAGCACTTACTCAGCAGTCAGCACTCAGTACTCAGCACTTTGCACAGTTTTCCTATGAATGAAGACTTGATCTACCGGCTGACGAAGGCCGTCTACGGCCGGCTGGGGCCGGGAGCCGACGAGCAAACCGTCGAACAATTGGTCACCGACGTTTATCGTGAGATAGAGCCCTCGCTCGGATCAGGCGGCAGTTCTTATTCCTCTTCGCAGTCGCTTCCCACTTCCAGTTCCATCGATTCGCGTTCGGCAGAAGGTTCCGCCGACCGCATGATCATTTCTGTTTTTGGCGTGGATCATCCGGGTATCGTCGCCGGAGTATCACAAATACTCGCGGAAGCCGATTGCAGCATCGTCGATATTAACCAGACTGTGGTCCAGGGGAAGTTTGCCATGGTGATCATAGCCAACAGCGCGCGCGCCCGCGAAAGCGCCGCGGAACTCAAGGAGCGGCTGCGAAGCGAGGGAGAAAAACTAGGCGTGCGCATCTACGCGCAGCGCGAGGATCTTTTTAACGCGATGCACCGAATTTAGTAAATCGTGAATCGTAAATCGTGAATAGTTACAATCTTTGTTGAGTTGGATGTCTCCACTTTTCGATTTGCTTCCTTAAACAGAGCCGACTATTTACGATTTACGAGTTTTCCATTCACGATTTACGATTCACGATTTACTATCCCATCATGCCTGAACCCGTTATTGCCAGACGCTGTCCAACCTGCGGCGCATCGATTCGTGAGGTAGCGCTGTTTTGTCCGCAGTGCGGCAAGCCGCTTCCAGGTCGCAGCTCGAACGATTCTCAGTCAGCCGAAGTAGCGGCGGTGGAAGAACCGGGTCAGAAGCCTGACCGTCAGGGAGGGCTTAGTTCCGATCCGGGTGGCGGCCTTCCTGACGGTCGGGCTTCTGCCGCAGATTTTTCTGAGACCGTAGCTATTCCGCGACCGGACGTACAAAACGAAATTCGATCCATGTCCGACACGCTGGCGATTGATAACTCCAGGGAGACAGCGGTTGATGCGGCGCGCCCGCGCGTGCGCGGCGCGGTAGGAGCTGGGCTGCAACGGGCCGGCACGATGGCGCGCGGGGTTGAAGGCGATGTGAAGCAACGCGCTCGGAAGGTGCGGGAAATCTCCAGCGTAGTGTTGGATGAAGCGGCCTACGATCCCAGTCTGCGTTTTGTGCTCGTCGCCGTGATCGTGTTTGCCTTGTTTCTGGTTATTGTATTGCTGAACAAGTTCATAACGTAAAAAAGTCTCAAGTTCCAGGTTTCAAGTTTCAAGTTTTGAGTGGCGACGAGCAGTTTAGAGTTCAAGCTTTAGCTTGCGCTTTTGCGACGCGATCACAACCTAAAGGTTGAACTCTGAACTGCTTGCCTGAACTTGGAACTTGGAACTTGGAACTTGAAACTTGAAACTTTGAACTAAGTTCTTATGGAATACTCGCAGGCAGAAATTCTTCAGACCGTCGCCATGACCGAGATGGAGCATCTCGACGTGCGCACGGTCACGTTAGGGCTCAGTCTGCGCGACTGCGCGGCGGAGTCGATCACGCGAACGGCCGAACGCGTGGTGGAAAAGATTCATCGCTACGCCGACCGGCTGGTGGAAACTGTCGATGCGATTGGCGACGAGTTTGGAATTCGCGTCGCCAACAAGCGCATCGCGATCACCCCGGTTTCGATAATCACTGAAAGCGCGTCGGGAGATCCAATCGAACTCGCGCGAGCAATCGACGAAGCAGCCGACGCGGTTGGCGTCGACTTTATCGGCGGCTACTCCGCGCTCGTTCACAAGGGAACAACCGACTCCGAGCGCGAATTTCTCAGTTCTATTCCCGAAGCGCTCTCGGTCACCAAAAGATTATGTTCGTCGCTGAATGTGGCGACGACGCGCTCCGGCATAAACATGGATGCGGTGCGGCAGGTGGGCGTAATTCTCAAAGAGGCCGCGGAACGCACCAGCAGCGAAGGCGGCATCGCCTGCGCAAAGTTCGTCTGCTTTGCCAACTCGGTTGAAGACAATCCATTCATGGCCGGCGCTTATCACGGCATTGGTGAGCCGGAGGCCGTCATCAACGTCGGCGTTTCCGGTCCCGGCGTGGTCCATTACGCGGTGAGGAACGCACCGGCCGACATGCCTCTGCAAGGACTCGCGGAGATTATCAAGAAACTTTCATTCAAGCTTTCGCGCGCCGGTGAGCTGGTGGGAAGGGAAGCGGCGCGGCGCCTGGGAATTCCTTTCGGCATCATCGACCTGTCGCTCGCGCCAACTCCGGTGCCGGGAGATTCAGTCGCCAACATTATCGAGTCGATGGGTTTTGAACGGGCCGGCACGCACGGCACCACGGCCGCGCTCGCACTGTTGACGGACGCGGTAAAAAAAGGCGGAGCGATGGCCAGCGGATCTGTCGGCGGCATGAGCGGCGCGTTCATTCCGGTTTCCGAAGATGCGGGAATGATCGAAGCGGCTCAGCTCGGCGCCTTGTCTCTCGACAAACTGGAAGCGTGGACCAGCGTCTGCTCGGTCGGGATCGATATGGTCGCCGTGCCGGGTTCGACTTCGGCCGAGACGCTCTCCGCGATCATCGCCGACGAAATGGCGATTGGAGTGATGAACAACAAGACGACCGCGGTGCGCATCATCCCGGTGCCAGGCCGTGAGGTTGGCGAACTGGTCGAGTTTGGCGGACTGCTGGGGTCGGCGCCAATCATGGCCGTCAACGAGTTTTCTTCCGCCGGCTTTATTCGCCGCGGCGGCCGGATCCCGGCGCCAATTCATTCGCTGCGAAATTGAACCTCTGTGCGATCTTTGTGACCTCTGTGTCTCTGTGGTGGGATATTTGCGGCAGGAAAACTCACCACAGAGACACAAAGAGCTCAAAGCAAGCACAGAGAAAAAACTGAAATTGCGACGCTAGCAAAACCAAAGCTCCTCATCCGAAACCTCGTGTGCCTGTGATATTCTGTGCCACCCAAGAACAGTGACGCTGGATTGGAAAAAGTTCTCGCTTGAATAGTTATCATCCTATGAAGAAAAGGCTCTTCTGTCTGCTGCTCCTAGTTTTGGCAGTCGCCGCCTCCGCGCCGGCCCAGAACCAAAAGCAAAAGGTCCATCCAAACTTCACCGGCGGCTGGCAGGTCGCTACGACTAGCAGCGATGCCGGCGAAATTTCGGCGGGCGAGCCCCAGCTTTTGCTGATCGAACACCAGGAACCCGAGTTGAAGATTAAAGGAAGAGAAATCGGGGGCAGTCCGATGCTCTCAAGCGAGATGATCCTCTTTACCGATGGGCGCGGTGAAACAAATCGTGCCTTAATCGGTTATGCAATAGGGGATTTGAAATCCAAAACCGAATGGAAAGGCGAAAAGTTAGTTAGGCGTTACACCACGCGACAAACTGTGCGCGCGACTTTCGTCAACGTTGACGTGACTGAAGAATTGAAGCTTACTGATGGTGATAAGAAATTGATGCGCACGTTTCGTTACACCGTCCCGCGCGCGGCGGAAACAACTGTAAGAACCTCGATTCCGCCGTTGGTAATAGAACGAGTTTACAAGCGCGTTGAATAGAATTGTTCATGCGGAAATTGTCTTTCAGGTTTCTGATGAATTGAGAGGAGCAAAATGGCAGAAGCACTCGGCATGGTTGAATGCATGGGTTTGGTAGCGATGATCGAAGCGGCGGACGCGATGGTCAAGGCTGCGAATGTACGCCTCGTCGGATGGGAAAAGATTGACGCCGGTCTGGTGACGGCAATCGTGAGAGGCGATGTGGCCGCGGTGCGAGCTGCCGTAGACGCTGGAGCTGCCGCGGGCAGAAAAGTTGGGCAGGTCGTTTCCACCCACGTGATTCCGCAACCGCATAACGATGTCGATCTGGGTTTGCCGGTACTTAAAACTGGAGAGACTACCAAGAGGAAGATCAGCGGCTCCGTTCGCGCGAAGTAACACTAATGCCGCGGAGCGGCGGAGAGAAGGTAGCCAGACGTGAAACGTCTGGATCAGATAAGGGATCGGGAATGCGCGCTGGAAGCGCGCGAGAAGTTCTGAGCGCACCTTCAGTGCGCGAATCAACAACACGCACCATTTCCAGAGGTTTCACCTCTGGCTACCTTCTCTCTGCCGCTGCCGCGGCATTAGACTCTGGCCACCTTAGCGCGCCTTCAGCGCTCTGCTTAAATGAAACAAAGGCGCGTGCTCAGGTTCGTGGTTCCCATAATCGCGGTGCTGATCACGCTCGTCGCGCTGGAAGTCGCGTTGCGCGTTTATCACGCGGCCACGCGCCCCGCTGCAGTTCCGATAAGTCAGATCGCGCCGGTACCCCTCCACATCGTCACTGACGCTCCTTATCTTTACGGTCTCAACCCCAATCACCCCGACATCAGCTCGCAGGGCACACGTGACGACGAAGTTGCGATTCCCAAACCAAAAGGAACGTTTCGAGTCCTGGTGCTCGGGGATTCGATCGCTTACGGGAGCGGCATTCCGAAGGATAAAACTTTTCCCAACCGGTTGGAATCGTCGTTGCGCGAGCGTCTCGGATCCGCCGAGGTGGTGAATGCCGGCGTCTCCGGTTATTCGCCCTACAATGAACTGCAGTACTACCTGACGAAGGGAAAGGAATTTGAGCCCGACGTTGTAGTCGTCGCCTTCTGCATGAACGACGTGGTTAATCCGCGACTGCATTGGGGCGACGCGCCGGGCGTGAGGTTTCCTGACGACGCGATACCGAATCATGATTACGATGTGAATCACATTCTGCCGCTGATCCAAAAACGCGAACAGGAAAAACAGCGGTCCCCCTCAGTGCTTGAACATTCTGAGCTGTACCGGGCTTTGGCGCCGAGACTCAGCCGCTTATTCGCCCGTAAGGCTGAGACAAAAGTGCCGACCTACATCACGGGGGAAGACGACATTAGTATCGAAGTGCTGGTTGATAAATCGTCGCCGGAATCGCGTTGGCTGAGAACGATGTACGATCGACTTGGCGCGGCGGTCGCAGCTAACGGTGCGAAGCTGGTCATCGTGATTTTTCCCCTCGCGTATCAGCTCGACGGTAACTATCCCTTCATGCCGCAGAAACAGCTTCGCGAATACTGCGACGAGAAGTCGATACCATGTCTTGATCTTTTGCCGTCGTTTCGGCAGCAAGGCAAGGAGAAAGTTTTTCTACTGAACAAGTCGCCGTTCTACGACATTTGGCATCTCACTGAGGCGGGCCATGATTTGAGTGCCAGAGAGATCGAACGGTTCTTAGGCGACCAGAAGTTATTACCTAACAAGCGATCTGAATAATGCAGGGCTCCGGAGGAGCCGAATGTTTATAGCCACATGATAGCCGTAGAACTGCGCTCCAGCGGAGCGCTACATATCCTTCGATAATTCACAAGCGATTCAAGTTTCGCTCCTCCGGAGCGAGGAGTTGTCGTTTCGGAGTAGCTCGTTCTATAAACATTGCGTCCCGATGGGACGCGGAAAAGCCGTCACCTTGCTGAAGTATCAGCCGTTTCACCGCGGCCGCGACAGGTCGCGACCGACTTAAAGCGCTGACAGGTCAGCGCACTCCAAAGGTAAACGATGAGTTTAACAATCCATCTTCTTCGTCATGGACAAACCTCACTGAGTCGCGCGGATGTTTTCTGCGGCTCTGGTCTCGATCCGGAACTAACTCCCGAAGGTTTGCAGATGGCCCAGGCGTTTGCGGTCGCTTGTCGCGCCACACCCTGGCGCGCGGTTTACACCAGCAGCCTCCAACGCGCGCGTGCATCGGCCGAGCCGCTCGCGAGCGAATTGAAAATTCAAACCGAAGTCCGGCCCGACTTGAACGAGATTGCTTACGGCAAATGGGAAGGACAAACCAAAGAGAGCGTCGCGCGCGACTATCACGATGATTACGTTAGCTGGCTGGCTGATCCGGCGTGGCACGCGCCGACCAGCGGCGAGCAGGCGATAATGGTAGCGACTCGCAGCTTGCGCGTAATCGATGAAATCAAGCAAAAGTTTACGGATGGGCCAGTGCTCATTGTTTCCCACAAAGCGACAATCAGAATTATTCTTTGTAGTCTGCTGGGTATCGACGTGGGCCGCTTTCGCTACCGGCTCGCCTGTCCGGTTGGTTCGCGCAGCGTAGTTGAGTTCTCATCAGAAGGCCCTCTGCTGCAGTCCCTTGCAGACCGTTCTCATCTAAGCGAAGAGCTGCGAGCGTTGCCGGGTACGTGAGATGGTGATGTAACTTCAACTCCGCTTAAACTCGGCGTGCTCAAAGAGTGCTAAACATCAGAACCGAGAGCGGTAGCGACCGGCCAAAGATTCATCAGGCGTTTGCAAACTCTCCTCGTTTTCAAGTTGAGTCTCTGGCCGGTCGCTACCGCTCTCGGTTCTGATTCAAAATGAGGTCAGTACCACCTCGCGCTTGTATTGACCTCGCCCCCAACTGAGCTTATCAGCTTTTTCCTTTGAACAACCCCGGTCCGCTCTTACAATGGGCCGCCAATGACCACGACGCGAAACCTGCCCACTCTCTCCGGTCTGGGATTCGTGCTGTTGCTGTTCGTGCTTGGTGCTACTGCAGCGAAGGCGCAGCAACCCTTCAGCACCGACAATGCAGACGTCACCGACAGGGACAAGTTCCACTTTCAGTTAGCCAATCAATTCGACATTTTGCAGCGTTCCGCCTATCCCAGCCTGCGCCAAAACACGACTGTATTTGAACTCGATTACGGCCTGGCGAACGGCGTCGAGATTGGGGTCGATGGTCCTTTGATTGCGATCTCGAACTCTAAGATTACAATTCCGAAGTCTGTGTTTGGCTTTGGCGATCTGGATTTTCATGTCAAGTACAACTTTCTCAAGGAGCGCGAAGGCTCGCACAGGCCGGCACTGGCGGCGACTATAAATCTGGAGCTGCCGACCGGTGATGCCGGCAAGCAACTGGGCTCGGGCGTAGTGGACGTGTTCCTTAACGGCATCCTGCAAAAATCTTTGACTAAGAAAACTGTCGCGAGGTTGAACGGCGGAATCTTGTTTTCGGGAAATACTACGACGGGAGAAATTGGTATCAAGAGCCGCGGCAAAGTTTTTGTCGGTGGCGCCTCGCTGGTAAAGCAAATTACTCAGAAGCTTGACCTCGGCGTCGAACTGACCGGTGCGCTTACCAACAGTCTCAAATTAAGCAGAGGTCAACTGCAAACCCAGTTCGGCGGCAACTATCTATTCAGGAAAAACGCTTCGTTCGATTTCGGCATCGTCGGTGGGAAATTTGCCGCCAGTCCGCGGGTAGGAGTGCAACTTGGAATTTCGGTGGACTGGTAATGTGAGGAGGCAATCATGGCGCAAAATAAACCAAATAAACTCAGTCAACTATTGGAGCGTTTCTCGCGCAGGGCCACGGAGGCGACTGGGACCTCGACCGCGTTCATACTTGCTCTGCTGGTGATTATTATCTGGCTAATCACCGGACCGTTGTTCAACTATTCAGATACCTGGCAGCTGGTAATAAATACGGGCACCACCATCGTGACGTTTCTGATGGTCTTCCTGATTCAGCGCAGCCAAAATAAAGACGCGCTCGCCATTCACCTGAAGCTGAACGAGATTGTGGCGGCGCTGGAAGGCGCGAGCAACCGTTTGGTCGACGTGGAAGATCTTACTGAAGACGAAATCAAAACGCTTCATAAGCACTACCAGCGCCTGGTGGAGATGGCCAAGAAGGATTTGGAGCTGACGCAAAGCCATTCGGTTGAAGAGGCTGACGCGCGGCATCAGCTAAAGCACAGCAAGCACAAGCACGGGAAAAAGTAAGAGTTTCAAGTTTCAAGTTCCAGGTTTCAGGTAATCCCCAGATTTCGCAGATTACACAGATAGCCGTTCAAGGATTTCGATTGAAAATTTGTCTCTACGCCGAAGGCGTTCGATAACTTAGCCCGGGGTAACACCCCGGGAAAACGCGAGTCACACGTTCCGACCCTGTAAGGGTTAAGGATGAACTCGCTGCAATTATTGATATTGGACAATTCCACCCTTTCAGGGTGACAGCCCTTCCTCAAGACATTTTCCCCAGGGTGTTACCCTGGGCTAAGGTATAAAACGCCTTCGGCGTAGTAAGGAGTTTCTGATGACGATACGCGATGCAGTTACCAACGAACGTCTGGCGAAGTTGCTGGGTGAGCTGACCTCGCTGACAAACAAAGGCGACTTGCACTGGGAGCGGCAGCTAGGCTCCGCACACCGATATGCCCGTTGGAAGAACAACCTGATCATCCTTGGGCCAGCCGAGCCGCTTGGCGAAACGAAGACGCCGCGCTATCTGTTCCTGACGCCGTTTGACTCGCCTTCGTGCATCGAGATTAACTCCGAAGATCCTATTTTGGGCCAGCCGTTATTGGAATTAGTCGCCCTCGTCGAGAAGGCCAGCAGTCAAGAACCGCCTACAGATCCGTTTGGTCTGAATCCGGACGAGTTGAATCGCTTGCTCACTTAGCCAGTATTTCGCGGCCGTAGGGAACGGCATGCCGTACCCTGCGATTGGAAACTAGACGCATTGAGATCTTTCCGCGTAGGAGATACACCCGATGTCTACTGACGTAAATCCCAGCGATGAAGCTGAAAGTCTTTCTCGCATTCCGCTCTTCAAACGCCTGACGCCGGATGAGCTTGAACAACTGGCAAAGGAAGTCGACCAGGTCAAATACGAAGCTGAAGAGACCATCTTCAACGAGCAGGATCGAGGCGACGCTTTGTATGTGGTTGAAGAGGGCTCGGTGCGAATCTGGGTTTTGGATGAAGATGTGAAGCCGGTAACGCTGACTGAACTCAAGCCGGGCGAGTTTTTCGGCGAACTGGCGGTCCTTGATCGGGGGCCACGTTCGACAAATGCCACGGCCGTAGTTGAAACAACCCTGCACCGCCTGAGCAGCGACGACTTTCAGGCGTTTCTAATGCAGCATCCCGATGTGGCTATCGATGTGATTTGCGAAATCGGCGCGCGCATGCGTCAAACAAACGTTTTGGTTTCGCAACGCGCCTCGCGAAATATCAACGTCGAGATGGAGGAACGGGCAACTATTGGCCAGCGCATTGCGGATCGCGTCGCTTCGTTTGGAGGTTCGTGGACCTTCATCATCATCTATGTCAGTTTTCTCGCGTCCTGGATGGCGTTTAATACTTTCATCCTGGTTCACTACGGACACGGTGAAGCGGGCGCGCAGTTTGATCCTTATCCCTACATCCTACTGAACCTCATGCTCTCGATGACCGCGGCCCTGCAGGCTCCGATCATCATGATGTCGCAGAATCGCGCCGCCGAAAAAGATCGGCTGGCGGCGGAGCAGGATTTCAAAGTGAACCTGAAGAGCGAACTGATGCTGGAAGAGTTGATGCGAAAGAGTCGCGGCCGCGACGATCAGATTGAAAAGATTGCGACCGCGGTGAAAGAAATGGCAGCGCGGAGCAGGGAGTAGAACCTAGGAGAGCTCAGATGGGTAGCAACGGTTGACGAACGCCGCGGCAGCGGCAGTCAGAAGGTAGCCAGAGGTGAAACCTCTGGAAATGGTGCAATGTAGTTGATTCGCGCACTGAAGGTGCGCCGAACCTCTGGCGCGCTTCCAGCGCGCATTTCGGATGTCTTAACTGATCCAGACGGTTCACGTCTGGCTACCTTCTTCTTTGCCGCTGCCGCGGCATTATACTTTGGCTAACTGCCTTATGGAGTCTTGTTTGATCCCGTGGTCGCTTTGGCTTTTGTGGTGACTCGCGGGGCTGGCGCCTCACCCTTCGGCGCGATGCGCCCGTTGCGCGTCAGCGCGATGCGTTTGTCGCGGCTGGAGGACTCGTCCACCGCAACTCTAATCGAACGAAACGATCCGTCCCGCATTTTGTTGGTCGGGTTATAGGTGATGACGTACTGCGTGCGCAGGTCGCGCACAATTTCATTGGCGATTTGCGGCAGCTCCCGCAGAGACTCGGGAAAAAATGCGCGCCCACCGGTTTCAGTGGCGAGTTTGTTAATGAGGTCGACTGCTTTGTCGCGTGGACTCTTGCGAATGAATCCACCTTCTTTGTCGAGCTCCCTGACAAAACCAATCACGTAAATCTGCACGTCCTCTTCGCGTAAACGCGCGAACAGTTTTTCCTGCGAATAAAAACTCGAGCGGTCCTCGCCGTCGGTAATGACGATCAGGGCGCGTCGGCGTCGATCGTTATCGCCGCCTTTCTTGTATTCGGCGACGTGTTCCGCGGTGAGATAGACCGCATCGATGATCGCAGTCTGTCCGCCTTCAACAAAAAGATCGTCGAGCGCGTCGATCAGCAAATCTTTGCTGGCGGTAAAGTCCTGGACGGTTTCAATTTTGTCGCTGCTGATGAAGCGCACCAGGAAGGTTTCATCACCGGCGCGATTGCTGTCGATTATTGTTTTGCCGGCGTCGATTACCGCCTGCAGCTGCGAACGCAGCGAACCGGAGGTGTCAATCGCCAGACCATAACTAATCGGCACTTCTTCACGGGTGAAGGTTTCGATAGGCTGCGGCACTCCGTCTTCGAAAATATGAAAGTCGTTCTGACGCACGTTGTCGATTGGTCGATTATTACGATCGATTACGCGCACGTTTAGCGTCACCAGCTCGGTGTTGATTCTGAGCGTACTGCCTTCGTCGAAATCTTCGTCGGTCGGTTCCGGAGTCGGCTTCGGTTTCAGGATTGGCGCCGGGGGTGGTTCGCCCAATTGCGGAGCGATGCGGTCGTAGGGAGTCGGACTAGCCTTCGGCGGCGGCGTTGCCGTTGACACCGGTCGCGGCGTCGTGTTGGTAGTGGCCGGCGTATTTGTCGGAGTTGGGGTTTGAGCTGTACGCGGCGTCGCAGAGGGAGTTGGTGTTGCAGTTGGGGCGATGGCATTGCTGCGACGCGGTCGCGCTTCCTGCGGCACGGCCGCGGAGGCGAGCCCGCCGCCGATCACGGAGAGCGTGATCAAGATTGCCGCGAAGGCCAACGTCAATTCAAGTCGGCGTTTCTTCAAGCCGCTCGTCCAGTTCTTACTAGAAGTCATCGATAGCTCCACTTATGCTTCACTAACAAACCGCCAAGACGCCAAGAAACATTGAACGGCAAGCTGGTTTGATTCGAAGCGCTTTTACAAACCCGCTTTACATACTTGGCGGCCTTGGCGTCCTGGCGGTTTCTGGATCGTCTATCTGCACAATTAATTTTAACCCTTGCTGGGCTGGTCGGGAAACGCCCGGTATGAAAGATGTTCAGGAGAGAGGATGCGTTGCCGAGGAAGAGTAGTTGTGTTCTTTCGTGGATTTGCTGGTCTTCAGAAGCCGGCTCAAACCCAGACCACTAAAAGGCACGAACACGAAACAAACCCACACGAAGGCACAAGATCTGACCCAATCAGCGGCCGGTAGTTGCGGCGTAATAGCCTTCTTTGGAACGGACAAACAAGCGCGGCAAACCACGCGGGGGGGTTACCTTGACTTTGATCTTGTGCCAGCGACCATCGTTCGCAAAGTTTGCCGGTTTATAACCAATCGAATACTGGTGCCGCAGCTCGAGTGCGATCTGTTCGAAAATGTCGTCCATCTCGGCGTTGCTGCGCGGGAAAAACGCTTTGCCGCCGGAGACGCTCGCCAGTTCGTCGAGAATGCCCTGGCCTTGCATGCCCAAACCGCTGCCCGCGTCGTTGCCGCTGAGAATGCCGATGCCGTAAAGCGTGACGTCCGATTCTTTCAGCAGCCGGCGCAGCTCATTAAAGGTGTAGCGCGAGTTGTTGTCTTGCCCGTCGCTAATCAAGAGCAGAGCGCGCTTGGGATGAGTGCCGCGCTGCACTTTCTCGACGCCGAGATAGCAGGCATCGTATAGGGCGGTATTGTTTTTTGTTTGTACGAAGGTGAGCTTGTCGAGGACCGCATTGCCGTCGCGAGTGCGGTCGAGCAGCAACTGGGCGCGGGAATTGAAAGCGATCAGAAAGTATTCATCCATGTTGTGACTGGTCTGGATAAACTTCGACAGTGCCTCGCGCGCGCGATTGATTTTGTCGCCACCCATCGAACCCGACACATCGAAAATCACTCCCACTGAAACCGGCGCATCGTCGTCGCTGAAGAAAGTTATTTCCTGCGGCTTCTTTTCGTCGAGCACGGTGAAGGCAGACTTGCCTAACCCGGAAACGAAGCGGCCATACGTGTCGGTGACGGTCACGGTGAAAGTGATCAGGTCGGTATTGGTAATCACCGGCCCCTGGCCCAGTCCCTGCCCGAGGTCGTCGGGTTGTTTCTGCGGCGGAGTCGCTGGTTCGGCCGCGGGAGGCGTAGCGCTGGTCGCTGGTTCGGCGGCCGCGGTGCCGCGGTTTTGCTGGCTGCCCTCCTGGGCGCGCGTGATGTGGGACGAGATGATGAAGAGAAGTACGAAACAGGAAATGACGGCGACACTAACGGCGCGTACAGGAGAATGCATGTGACCCTCGCGTTCCTCGCAAGCGTTTAATCAGAACCGATCCGGTGGTGCAGAACTGACAGGACTGCAAACACAGATGCGGAAGATAGAAGCCGTGATGTCCGAAGACCTGAATTTTTGTAGATCTAGCTGGGAATCGCTGACGTGGGGAAACTGCCGCGCGCTACTTCCAATTGCAATCTCGATAACTGGGATTCATTGTAGGTCAGGCGTCGGACGGGGTAAAGCGAAAAGGTCTAAGCACGACCGGAGTCGTCTTCAGGGACACTCGAACCGACTGCTGACGGTGATACTAAAGTGAAAAGGACGGAGCAGCGCCCCGCCCTTTTCAGTTCAATCCCTGGTCTCCAAATAAATAGAAACTCAAGGAGCGCCCACCAGGAAAACGTCCCAAGCCCAACGTCCCAGTTGGGCATCGTTTGTGTCCTTCACTTTCGCGCGATAGCGAAACCGATTGCCATACTGATCGACCCGCCGCGATTCTTTATAGTCACAGTCTAGTGTCTTGAGACCCAACTGCGGCAGGGATTTCAACTCCGGCGGTTCGGAGATGCCGTTGTGATTTGTATCCTGCCACAAGCGCAAGGTGGCAAAGACAGCGTCCCGGCGACTGATCAGCCCATCACCGTTACCGCCCTTCTGCGGTTTATCAAACTCTTCGAGCGCCAGAAAGCCGTTGCGATCAGGTCCAGGCGGCTGAAGTGTGAAATTGCCGAAGAGTTCGCTGCCCCGGTCGATAGTTCCGTTAGCATCGCGGTCCAATGCCAGGAACGCTTCATCAGAACCGGCGGCAGTCCACGACAAGTGTTCGGCCGTGCCATCGCCATTCAGATCGAAGTTCACACCATGATTATAGTCGGTCATGGCAAAGCCATTGCCGGCTACATCGATGACTATCGGACTACCGGGATCACCGCCGTACCAGCAGTGGCCGCATTCTAGCGGGAATCCGCCGCTCCAATAGCAGTTTTCTTCCCAATGTTGATCGCACCCGCTGCCGGAGTTGTAGGCGCAGTAACCCAGGTTATAGTTGCAGTGGTAGCCTGTACCGGGACAACAGTCACCGTCCCAGCCGCAGTATCCGGGTTCGCATTCCGGCGTTGGTGTCGGCGTCGGCGTCGGTGTGGGTGGAGGGCATTCGGGATCTGTTTGCAGTCGGGAATGCGTGGCCGCGGTCGTGCAGGTCGTGCCACCATGCTCCACACCGGGCTCTTGTTCGCAAATGCCTGAGACTGACACGCGCGACTTGTCGCCCGAGCCGTTGGCGAGATCCTCAAACCGGTTACAGTACTGATCTTCGGGACAAGCATGGCCGATGTATCCGCCTTTGCTGACACAGTGGTTCATCTCTTGAGGTGGCGGCGGTACGTAAGGCCGAGTCGCTACCTTTAGAAACTGAAGGTTGTAGCTTGACTGTCCCTCACGAGACTCCGCCGTCTTGGCAGTGCTCGGTCGATAAACCGACTTTATGAATTGAACCGCGCGATTCGCCCGAACTATTTCGGGGACCGCCTGCTTCGCATCAGCGGGCTTCCACTCGTTGGGATTTGAGGGGTTGCGGCGGAGCATGTCTCCCCGGTACCACTGCAAATCGTCGCTGAACATCACGCTCTCCACGGACAAGGTGATCGAGGACTGCTCCACATCGCCTCCATTTTCCATGACGAGCGTTTCTATCACCCCTGATAATTGAGGCCCCACGGTGAGACCGATATCAGCGCCCGGGGCTAGTGCTTCTCGCTTTAAGTCTTTTGAACGCTCAAGCGGAAGGCGAAACAGGTTTTTTGATCCGGCGGGTTTGAAGTAGAGGTAAGCTCTAAGGCCTTCGATGAATTTGCCGGACACGTTTCGCAAGGTTACGGAGACGTGCTTGTGCCAGCCCGCTTTCTCGCTAAATTTTACGTTGTCCAGGCCCTCGCCGCCCTTCCTGGTCTTAGCCCTGATCTCACTCTTAACTGACTTAACTCCAACCCTGATGTCAACTAACTCCAACGGCTCGTTCGGGTATCGTTCAATGTCCAACGACTTCTCCGGATCTTGTACGGACGACATATGTGCCAGTCCGAGCGAGGCGAAGAGCAGTCCGCTAAGGACAATCACCGTCAACGTAAGGATTAGAATCCCAATGCGTGAGTGTTTCATATAGACCTCCTAATGCGTGAGTTATTGCTCCGCGAGTTTGGCCCGAGGGCGGCCTGTGAGTTGGCTTGTAGTGGCTGCCCGTCTGCTGTTCACAGACGCGCCGTTAGGTTAATCACGAAAAAGGGGGAATGTTGTTACGAAGAAAGAGAACGAACCCAGAAAAATAATCGGGGAAGGCCGCTGGATTCGAACAGTTTGATACTCCGAAGTCAGGAAGCCAAATGAGGCCTTGGGCTGATTTGCCGCAGCAAACTTAATCTCAGCAAGAAGCCCTCGGATAAGCCGCTTATATAACTCTGGCGTGGGGAAGTCAAGAATTCTCGAGCAACAGAATTTTCGAGCAACAGAATCTCGCGCAGCATTGGGAATGCCTGATCAAACCCCCGAGGAACTTTCTGTCCTTTGGATCGTGTATTCAAAGCTCAAAGCGGAAGCCCGCGATCAGGGCTACCCTTGAGCGCATGCTATACTCTCGCGCTGCTTTGAAACCGAGAAATTATTAACAAATGGCTGAGTTTATTTGCCGATTAGGAACGCCCGCGGGCGAGGTGGTGACGCGCACGATTGAGGCGCCGGGGGTGTTGGAAGCGCGCACGCGGCTCGAGCGCGAAGGCTTTCGTGTCTTCAATGTCACGCCGCCAAAAACGACCGGAGTAACTACACTCACGCGACTCGGCGGCCGCGGCGGTCAATCCAAAGTTAAAGCCTCAGACTTCCTGCTCTTCAACCAACAACTGGCGGCGCTCGTGCGCGCTGGTATTCCGATCCTGCAGGCGATCTCGATGTTGCGTAAACGAGCGGCTTCGGAACGCCTGCGCCGGGTGCTTGGCGACGTTGAGGATCAGATTCGCGGCGGCGCCGCCCTCTCGCAAGCGTTTGCGTCGCAGGGAAGTATCTTTCCGAGAATCTACACCGCGTCGATCCTGGCGGGTGAACGTTCCGGCGCGCTGGATGAAGTTCTGCTGCGCTACGTGACCTACATGCGACGCAACGTTGCGCTGCGGCGCAAGATTCGCGGCGCGCTCGCGTATCCGTTGTTTCTTTTGTTTGCGTCGGGCTGCATGGTGACGTTCCTGACCGTCTACGTCGTGCCGCGCATGTCGGATCTGTTTGCCGGATTTGGTACTGACCTGCCCACGGTCACGCAGATCGTGTTGGGACTTTCCAAGTGGCTTTCGACCAACGTGCTCTGGTTTGGTCCACTTTTTATTGGCGGCTCAATCGTTCTGTTTCTCTGGTCGCGAACCGAGACCGGGCGCTTGAAAGTTGACGCCACGATCCTGAAGATTCCACTCGCGGGCAGTCTGGTGGTGCAACTTTCGATTGCCCAGGCGACGCGTTCGCTGGCGACTTTGCTGGCCGGCGGCATCACCCTCGTCGAGTCGTGGGAGATCGCGGCGGAGTCGATCACGAATCGCGAGTTGCGCCGGCGCAGCGCCGCGATCCTGCCGATGATTCGCGAAGGCCGCACCTTCACTGAGAGCATCGAAGCCGCCAACTGGGTGCCGCCGCTGGCGGTCGACATGATTGGAATTGGCGAACGCTCCGGAAGTTTGCGCGAGATGTTGGATGAAGTGGCAATCTTTTACGATGCGGAGTCGGAAGTCAGGCTGGAGCAGTTGACGACTACCCTCGAGCCTGCAATTCTGGTAGTGATGGGTGGAATCGTGGTGACTATTCTCCTCGCCATCTACCTGCCCATCATTCAGTCGATATCGAGCGGCGCCGGAGTCGCTGGTCATCATTAATCAGCCGCTGACTTACGAACGAAGACACAACCGATGAAAGAGTTAACGCAAAGTTCCTCGAGCGATACGGCCCCACTCTCGGGCGCGCTGGACGATCGCACAATCGGCGCGAAGCCGGACGAGATTCACGAGCCACCCGAGGTGCGCGCGGCGAAGGACCTGGCGCGTCGCTACCGGCTCAGCTTCGTCGAGCTGTTGCCTGCCGATCAGGACTCGCCGATTGATTTCGCACTTTTCAATGAGATTCCGGTCGATTTGATGGTTCGGCATCAGTTCCTGCCGCTCAAGCGCGATCAAAAGGGACTGCATTTGGCGATGGCCGACCCGACGGATCTGGAGCGACTGGACGAGCTTTCGGGGGCACTTAAGGCACGCATCATTCCTTACGTCGCCACCGCCGGCGCGATTGAAGTCATCCTCCGGCGCGGCGACGCGACACAGCGAGTTTTGCAGGAGGCCGCTTCCGGGTTTCGAATTTCGCTCGTCAGGGAAACTGAAAGCGGCGAGGAAGTGCTCGATCTCGATCGGTTGGCCACCGACTCCGAGATGTCGCCGATCATCAAGCTGGTCGATTCCATTATCTACAACGCCATGGAGTCGCGCGCGTCTGACATTCACATTGAGACACGCGACACCGAAGTCCAGGTCAAGTACCGAATTGACGGCGCGCTCTACGCCAAAGTCGATCCCATCGATCTCGCGTTTCACCAGACGTTGATCTCGCGTATCAAGGTCATGTCGGAGTTGGATATTGCCGAGCGGCGCGTGCCGCAGGATGGTCGCTTCCGGGTGCGCTATAAAGGTCGCAACGTCGACTTCCGTGTTTCGATCATGCCGACGATTCACGGCGAAGACGCGGTTATTCGTATCCTTGACAAGGAACAAATCAACGAAGAGTTTCGCAACTTGAATCTTGACGTGGTCGGATTTGCCGAAGACGACCTGCGAAAGTTTCGCCACTACATCGCCGAGCCTTACGGCATGGTGCTGGTAACCGGTCCCACCGGCTCCGGCAAAACCACCACGCTTTACGCCGCGCTCAATGAGATCAGAAACGAAGAAGACAAGATTGTAACGATCGAGGACCCGGTCGAGTATCAGTTGCACGGCATCACCCAGATTCCGGTCAACGAGAAGAAGGGATTGACGTTTGACCGCGGCCTGCGCTCGATTCTGCGTCACGATCCCGACAAGATCATGATCGGAGAAATCCGCGACACTGAAACCGCGCAGATTGCCATTCAGTCGGCGCTGACGGGCCACCTTGTCTTTACGACCGTTCACGCGAACAATGTCATCGACGTTATCGGGCGATTTCTAAACATGGGCGTCGAGCCTTACAACTTCGTCTCATGTTTGAACTGCGTGCTCGCGCAACGATTGATTCGCATGCTTTGCCCGTTTTGCAAACGTCAGTATCACGCCAAGGAGCAGGAACTGATTGAGTCCGGCCTGCATCCCGAGCAGCATCGCGACACGCCGTTTTTTCAAAACGTCGGCTGCGATGCCTGCAATCACACCGGCTACCGCGGCCGCACCGCCATTCATGAGTTGTTGGATCTTTCCGACAACATTCGCGAAATGATCGTGGAACGCCGGCCCGGTTCGGAGGTGAGACGGGCGGCCGAGAGCGAGGGGTTGAGAAGTCTCCGTGAATCGGCGCTGAAGAAGGTTTTTGCGGGGGTGTCGACGCTCCACGAGATCAACCGCGTAACGTTTGTCGAGGAAGTGAGCGCCGGGAACTAACCGCAAAAAACCAACCGCCAAGAAAGCCAAGAATAGATTTGGCCGCGGATTTACGCGGATAGACGCGGATCATATCCAAAACTCTTCAACAGTTCAGAAGTCTCTTTTCAGATTCGTATAATCCGCGTAAATCCGCGGCCAAATCTATTCTGGCGTTCCTGGCGTCTTGGCGGTTATTCCTTATTCCGGCGGTTATTGTTTTCGGAACTGTTATTTTTAAATTGCGTGTAAGCAAATGAAGCAGGAACAGTTGCATCTTAGCCTGCTGAACGGCATTATTACCGCGTATTTGGCACATCGCCCATCACCTCCACCAGAGAGACTGACATGAGAATAAAGTTACAGCCCCGCATTTTCGTTTCGCTGCTGCTCACCTTCTGTTTGCTGGTGCTGCCGGCAACGGCGTTCGCCAAGAAGGGTGAGAAGAACTATAAGCAAGGCTTGCGCTACGAAGCGGCCCAGCAATGGGAGAAAGCTGCCCAGGAGTTTACGCTCGCGGTCGCCGCCGATCCGGCGAGCGTCGAGTATCAACTGCATTTTCGCCGCGCGAGCTTTAACGCTTCGCAGTCGTACATGCAGCAGGGCCGCTCGCTCGCGGAGCAGAACGATTTCGTCGGCGCCTACAATGCTTTTCGGCAGGCTTATGGATACGACCCGGTCAACGAGCTGGCTGTTTCAGAGATGGAGCGCATGCTGCGACTGCAGGGTGTGAAGGAAGGAACTATTCCCGCCACTCAGAACGGCGCTAAGACTCAAGATGCCGGCACGCTTACGCCGACGAGCGCGCAGGAAGCCGCGCTTGAGCCGCCGCGCACCGAGATGCGCGTGATTAGTTACAGCGGAGACTTGAAAGCTTTCATTCGCAGTCTCGCCGAGCAACTCAACCTGAACGTGATTTTCGATCGCCAGTCGTTTGTGCAGCCGCGCACGATCGATATCAACTTGAAAGACGTCACCACGTCCCAGGCGCTCGATTATATTTTTCTCCAGGAGAGCTTGTTCTTCCAGAAGCTGAGCCGCCGCACGATTCTAGTCGCGGATCAAACTCGCCGGCCACAATATCAACAGCTGGTGTTGCGCACTTTCTTCCTCGCCAACAGCGATCCGGACAAGGTGAAGACCCTGGTGGGCCAGGCCATACCGCCTTCCGTCGGCAGGCCGCAGACGATCGTGGTTTCAGATAAAGACACCAACAGCTTGACGATTCGCGACACCGCGGAAAACGTCCGCTTGATCGGGGAACTGATTCAAAGCGTCGACAAGGACCGCGCGGAAGTTGTGATGGACGTCAATATTTATGAAGTCTCAAAAACAAATTTCCTGCAACTGGGCAATCAGGTCGGCACGCCCGGATCGAATGGCACGTTTAGTCTCGGCGGATCACCGGGCGTTTCAATTCTGAGTGATAACGGCACCATCAACGGCGGCCGCGGTGTGAACCTGGCGGGGATTGTCGGCGGTGTTCCGACGGCGCTGGCCGCAGCTTTCGTGCTGCCGCCATCGGTGCTGACTGCTTTCCAGAGCAAGAATAATACAAAACTGATCGCCTCGACCCAGGTCCATGCTTTCAACGGCGAAGAGTCGAGCGCGCGTATCGGACAGCGCGTGCCGGTGCAGACGGCGCAGGCTTATCCCTTCGGCGTGCAGACCAGCACGGGCACAACCAACAACGGTTTTCCGACCGGCGGTTTTCCCGTTATTAATTATGAGCCGACGGGCTTGACCCTGAAGTTTACGCCCCAGGTATTTCCCAACCAGGACGTGCAGGTAAAAATGTCGATTGAGTCGAAAGACGTGCTGGGAGCCAGCACCCTGACTCCGACGTTTACTGAACGAACCATCACCGGTACGGCGCGCGTGCAAAATAATCGCACCATGATGCTGGCAAGCGTGGCTCAGGACGTGACGTCGCAGGGCCGCCAGGGGCTGCCAATTCTCGGTTTGATTCCGGTGCTGGGTCGACTGTTTTCTTCACCGACGAATGACAACCGCCGCATTGATATCGTGATCGCGGTTACGCCGCGCGTGTTGCGTGCGCCGGCCGTCACGCCGCGCGATGAAGAGATGCGTCCGAGTGGAACGCTGCAGTCGCCGACCACCGGTTCGCTCGAAGCAATGCTGCGCGAAGCGGATCGCGAAGATCAGCTCGCGGAGCTGCGCAAACAACAACGCGAGGCCTCCGCACGGGCTGCGACTCCTAACGTGGTGCCCATCATTCCGGTAAACAATCCGCCTGCGGCCGTGCCTGCGGAGACTGTGGCTGTGAATTCGGGCGCGCCGCAAAACCCTCCCGCGAATCAGGCTGTAAGCCAGACTGTTGTTAAGGACACGAAGCAGGCCGAAGAGTTACCGGCGTTCGTGCCGGCGCCGAAGTCGCTCGTGAGCAGCACCGCGGCGAATGAAGTGGCGGCGGTGAATACAAATGTCCCCAGCGATGCGCGCGCTACTTTAACCAGCCTTTCGGCAAAACCCAGTGACGTTACGCTCGATCCGGTCAGCATGCGTGGCAGGACCGCCCAGCTAACCCTCGCGCCGGGCGATCAGTCGATGCGAGTGGGTGAAACGCGCCGCTTCGCCGTCGAGGTCAAGTCTGAAGTGCCGCTGGCGCTGGCGATCATTGCGCTCCGGTTCGATCCGAAGGTTGTCAAGGTGCGCGCTGTTTCTGAAGGTTCGACCGGCGGTGTCGGTTCGAGCTTTACGCAGTCAGTCGATCCATCGGGTGTTTGCCTGATATCACTTTCAAACCTCAGCAGCATGACTGGTTCGAAGACCTTGCTGTTCATCGACGTGGAAGGCATCGGGCTGGGCGATACCGGCCTCCTGCTTGATAAAGCGTCGACTCATTTAGTCGCCACGGACGCGCGCGATCTTGGCGTTGAGCTGATGCCGGTGCGCGCGACCGTGAAGCAGTAAGAAGATGATTTACCTGCTAGAGCGAAGTTTGAAAAAACAAATACGCGGCGATGCGGTGAGGCCAGTTAAGCCTTACGGTCGCCGCGTCACTCTGTGGCGCCACGAGTTGAGCGGCCCTGGGCGACGAAGTGAACGCGGCTTTACGCTGATCGAGCTCGTGATCACCATCACGGTGCTGACGATCCTGACGATGGGCGTGGTGCCGCTGATGAAGCTTTCGGTTAAGCGCCAGAAGGAGCAGCAGCTTCACGAGGCGTTACGGCAGATTCGCAGCGCCATTGATGAGTTTCATCGGGATACGGTTGGGATCGTTTGCACTGGAAATGCGGCGGGGGCCGGTCAACCGGGCCCGCCCGCGCCGGTCGACCCGCGTAGCAAGGTCGTCATATCGGACTGCACGATCTTCGGCGTCGATAACCCCGATCGTTTTCCTCCGGATCTGGAAACGCTCGTCGCGGGCGTGAACGTAATTCCTCGCGGCAATCCCGGAGGCGCCGGTGGGCAGGGATTGGAAAGCACCGGCACCAGAAGCAGCGACACAAGCAGTGTTTTGGGTAGTCAGCTGTCGACCAAGAAGAAAGTTTACCTGCGTTCGATTCCGATTGATCCGATGACGGGAGAGCGTGACTGGTGCATGCTGTCCAATTACGACGACCCGACCATCGAATGCACCGGCGGGCAGGAAAATGTTTTTGACGTTCACTCGAAGTCGAAAGAAAAGGCTTTGAACGGGGAGAAGTATAGTGACTGGTAGATACGGGGAAAAAGGGGAAAGGGGAAGAGGGAAACGTCGAATAAGCTCTGGGCTTGTCTTTTCCCTTTTACCCGTTAACCTCTTACCCTTCGCGCGCAAGCGCGCGGGTTTCACCCTGCTCGAATTGATGATCGTGATCACGGTCATCATAATTCTGGCGGCAATCGTGTTGCCGCAGTATCAAAAGACGATCCTGGCTACTCGCGAAGCAGTGTTGCGCGAAGACCTTTCCAAGCTGCGGACCCTGATCGATCAATACGCGTCAGATAAACAGAAGCTGCCGGAGTCGCTGGACGCCCTTGTTGCCGACGGCTACATCCGCGAAGTGCCGAAGGACCCGATGACCGGCAACGCGGATTGGACGCCTGACGTCGGCGAAGATCCAAATCTGCCTGAAGGCGGCCAGGGTCTGCTAAACATTCATAGCGCTTCCACCGATACGGCGTCAGACGGCACGCATTACAATGAATGGTGAACTGATTGCGGGTTGGGGAATGCGGAATGCGGATTGGTGTTAACAACCACTTGAAGACTCAAATCCGCAATCCGTAATCCGTAATCCGAAATTCCTAAATGCCAAACCCTTTAAGCAAACTCGTCAACCCGCGATATCCCGCCACGGCTCTCGGTTTTGAAAAGGGAGTCGCGACGATGGTCCAGCTCGAGCGCGGCCGCGGCGGGGCTTCCAGTTTGCGGCGCGCCGCCACCATGGCCCTGCCCGAGTCTTTAATCCGTCCCAGCTTCGAAGAGTCAAACATTTCCGATCCGGCAGAGTTGAGTGCGGCGCTGCGCGATCTGGCGGCGAGCGCGGGCTTGTTGCAGCAAAAGCGTTGGTCCGTGGCGTTGCCCGAAAGCGCCAGTCGCACTTTGATTCTCACGCTCGAATCAGCTCCTTCATCGCGCGCCGAGCTCGAGGAAGTGTTGACCTGGAAAATGGAACGCGGCTTTGGAGTCCCGCTCGCGGAGCTTTCAATTTCGCGCGAGCGACTGCCGGCAGACGCGCAGGGGCGCGATCGTTATCTGGTGGTAGCGACGCCCACCGCGGTGCTCGCTGAATACGAACATGCGCTGCATTCGCTCGGCTGGCGTGCTGGGTTGATCGTTCCCCGCCACATCGGCGAAGGGCAGTGGTTGACCCAAAATGGCGCCGCCGGCGATGCGTTGTTATTGAGTTCATCTGAAAGCGCGTTTACCGCGGTTGTCTTTCGCGGCAAGCAGCCGCTGATCGTGAGCACGGTGAATTGCGATGACGAGGAATG
>Ga0207681_10000638_pt1 | contig 23369 bp, 16 predicted proteins | sample KBSS53metaG_FD_184324 | JGI IMG/M metagenome (GOLD analysis project Ga0207681, IMG submission 184324) | Switchgrass rhizosphere microbial communities from Kellogg Biological Station, Michigan, USA - KBS S5-3 metaG (SPAdes) (version 2) | ecosystem: Host-associated > Plants > Roots > Rhizosphere... | reverse complement strand
CCTTGTAAAATTTTGTTCACATCCACGTCGAGTATGAAGATCATTTGCGCGATCCTAACCACTATCGTTCTTTTAACGTCGGTAAGTCACGCACAGGAAGAAGCCAGAGCGGCGTGGCAAATAACCAGGTTCGACATCACCGCGAATATTCAGCAAGCTGAACGCGCGCTCGATGCGACCGCGATATTAAGCGCAACGAACGTCGGCCGCGGCGTCGGTACTTCGTTCACCTTCCGCATCAACAACAAAGCTTCCATCAAAAGCGTGACCGTCGGCGGCGCCACGGCAAGCTTCCGTGCAGTGCCCGAAACCTACGCGAATCTCCAACGAGTAACCGTAACACTGCCGGCCCAGTTTGCTTCCGGCACAAACCTGGAAATCAAGATTAACTACGCGCTGCCCGTCGAAATCAATTCCGGCCTGGCGGCTATCTCGCCGATTGGTTCGCAGTTTCTACCGCAGTCGTTTTGGTATCCGATGGCCAACACGCCATACACAGTTCGCGGCGCAGACGTGGCGCCGTTCCGATTGACGGTTAATGGCGCGCCGTTCGTCAGTTCAGGTAACCCGGCCGGTCCCACCATTTACGAACAAACCTTGTCCGGCCAACCATTCTTTGTTCAGGGCGATTGGGAGAAAGTCGAGGGCCAGGGTGACGCGAAAAACATCGCAGCCTGGGTGGCGCGCGGCGCCACGCCTGAGGAAAAGAAACAAGCGGAGGCGCTCGTAAGTCTTACGGCGACTGCGCGCGCTTACTATGCCGGCTTGCTCGGTCCCGCGCCCGATGTGCCCATTCGCCTGATTACGGTGCGACGGGGCGCCGGATTCAGCGATGCGGGCACCATACTCGTCGAACCCGGAGCTTTCCGCAGATCGAAAATCGACGCGTCAACGGCGATGTTGATCTCAGAAGCGATGGCCCACTTGTGGCTTGGCGGGCAAGCGGCGGTCAGAGGCGAGGGCGGCGGCTTGTTGCGTGAAGCGCTGCCGCGATTTCTGGCGACGCAGTTTATTGAAAAGCAATTTGGACGCGACGCAGCCCGCGCCGAAATGTTGAGAGAGCGGCTCGCGTACAGCAGCGTAGCCCGCAAAGACGGACCACTCTCGCGGGTCACGCCCCTCGATGGCACCTATTTCAGTTCAGTTCCAAACAAAGGCGCGATGGTTTGGCGGCTGGTGGCCAACAGCATCGGCTACGACGCGTTTATGAATATCGTTCGCGATCAAGTTCAGGCTGGGAAGACAAGCGCCGGCGGCGTTACGCTCGCGGCCTTGCGAGTTGCGCTGGAGTCGCGCGGCGGTGAACGCATCAAAGCCCTGCTCGAACAACAGTTCGACCAAATTACCGATCTCGATCTGATGATTGGCATCCCACAACAACGCGGCGCCGAGTGGGTCGCCGCTTTGCGCAACCTCGGATCGACCGACGTGGTTACCACTGTCAGGGCAACCACTGCAAGCGGCGAGCAACTCTCTGTCGACGTCACCGTCCCGGCTAAGAATTTTGGTGAAGCAGTGTTCAAAACTTCGGCGAAGCCGGTGCGGCTGGAGATCGATCCCGACAAGCTTTATCCGCAGCTCGATTACGCTAACGACAATGCGCCGCGAGTGCGCGACGTGCAGGAAGCCCTCGCTGACGCGACGCGACAGTTTGGCGCGCAGGACTTCCTTAAGGCTGAAGCAATCGCGCGCGAGATACTCACGACTACGCCGAACATGCCGGAAGCGCGAACCATGCTCGCCCGGGCTTTGCTGGCCCAGAACCGGCTCGACGAAGCTGCCAAACTTTTTCAGGCCGCCCTTGACGAGCCACTGCCGACGGCAGTAGCTATCGCCTGGGCCAACATCGGTCTGGGTGAAATCGCCCTCAAGAAAGGACAAGCGAGCGACGCTGCACGCCGCTTCAACGATGCGGTGCGTGCCGACGGGGAATACGCCTCGTCGCTGGCCGCTCGCGCCGCACGGATACGCGCGGAAACTGCGGCGAATAGTTTGCCTATCGACACATCGATCCGCACTTTCATCAGTCAACTCGATCAGACGATTATCAGCGGCAAGAAGGCTGAGCTGGAGTCTCGCGTTGTCTCGGGGGAATTAGTGCGGTTCATCAACGGCCTGGTGGGCACGCAGCCTGAAGTTTGGCAAACACGCGTGCTGCGAACAGAACAGCTTGATGCCAATCTCGCCGCTGTTGATGTCAGCATCGAGAGTAAGCAACTGGGCGTTCAGCATTCGGGAACGGCAGTGCTCATTCTCGCGCGTGTGGGAAGCGGCTGGAAAGTACTGGCGATCGAATTGTTTGAAGTGAACTAGCCGGAAAGACGCGAAAATCAACCGGACCATCCGAATCGACATGAACGTCAACTCCCCCTAACCAAACCTATGGACGATACTCAAATCGAGCGGCGCGCTTCGCGCATCAAGTTGCTGCTGATGGACTGCGACGGCGTGCTCACAGACGGCCGCCTCTGGCTCACCGAAGAAGGCGACGATCAGAAAAGTTTCAATACCAAGGACGGTCTGGGACTGAGCTTGTGGCATCGCGCGGGTCTGCAATCCGGAATCATCAGCGGCCGAAACTCCAGGGCTGTGACGCGGCGCTCCCAGGACCTGGGAATTGAATTTGTTCGACAGGGTGATCCCGAGAAGGTGGAAGCCTTCGAACAAGTCCTGCGACTCGCCGGCGTCGATGGAAACGAAGTGGCTTTCATCGGCGACGACCTGACAGACATACCTCTCATGAAGCGCGTGGAGTTGGCCATTGCTGTTGCCGACGCCGCACCTGAAACTCTCGCCGCCGCACATTATGTTACGACGGCCCGCGGCGGCCAGGGTGCGGTACGCGAGGCCGTCGAGCTGATTCTCAAATCGCAGGGGCGTTGGAGCGAATTGATCGAAAGCTACTTGAAGTAATATTTCCCATCCTTCATACTTCCGGCATCTTTGAACCAGCGGGCGTAACTCAATGGTAGAGTGTCAGCTTCCCAAGCTGAAAGTTGCGAGTTCGATCCTCGTCGCCCGCTCCAATTTTCCTCAGTAAGTTCTAAACTTGCGATATCACATGTGCGAATGGAGACTCACATGACCAACCCTCAAGCCTTCGATCACACCGTAGTAGTTATCGGCACCGGTTTCGGCGCCTGCATGACAGCGCTGCCACTGGCACGTACCTTCAAAGCTCGGAAGAAAGGTGAAACGATTCTGATGTTGGAACGGGGAACCTGGTGGACGACGCCGGTGGGAACCGTGCAGGACAAGGAAGTAAAAACATTTGACTTCCTGAAGGGCAAGAACCAACCAGTCCAATTCTGGCCGTCGCAGAACCACTTTCGGGGACTCATCGACATCATCACTCGATGCTTTCGCCGACCGAAGAATGAAGATGGGCTTTATGACTTTACGCAGTTAGGCAAACCAGGCTTGTTTGGATTATTTGGGCGCGTCAACGACGGAGTCACAATCATTCGTGCGAATGGCGTGGGCGGCGGGTCGTTGGTCTATTCAAACATTACGATTCGGCCCCCCGATCTCGTGCTCGACGACCCGCGCTGGCCCATCGATTGGCAGGGCAAGCGGGATCAATACTACGAATTGGCGCGACATGCTATCGGTTACAGTGTGATGTCCGCGCTGCAAGCCCGCGATGACGGCAATCTGCCTTACGTTGACAAGAACGGCACCAAAGCAATGCCTGCTGGTTGGGTCAACTCAGGCCTTAGCAATATCGTTATGAGGTCGGCTCGTTTGACTCCGCACTGGGATATCCGGAATCAAGGCGCGTTCAATAGTCGCGGGTTGAAACAAATTCATCTCGTGCCGGGTGTACCACCCGACCAGCAGTTGAAACAAACTCCCAGCAACAATTTCTGGATCGATCGCGCGCGTGTATTCCAAACTGCCGTTAGCCAACTCACGAATGACTTTGGGGCTGTGGATCTCGCCATTAATGATTTAACGCCGGAAGGCACTCCGTTGGGGCCGACTGAGCCGCCGCCAAATTACAACCCGGACAACACCAAAGATCCGCCGAAGAACTACTGTGAAAGACAGGGCCGTTGCAATGTCGGCTGTCTGCCCGGCGCTCGGCATACGCTAAACAAGCAACTTATGGGCGCGATTCTCGGAAAGCCCGACGGCACTGCGGCTGTGTTCGACAAGATTTTGACGCTCGAACCGCTTGCTGAAGTAGATACGATTCGCGCACTTGAAACCGGCGGCTATGAGATTCGGTATCAGCAGCGAGATCCGAATGATCCATCCCGCACAACGATAAAGTCGGTGACGGCGGAAAAGGTCATCGTCTCTGCGGGCTGCCTGGGCACAAGCGAGATCATGCTGCGCTCCAAGGCCAAGGGCACTCTGCCAAATTTGAGCGATAAGACTGGGTTCGGATTCTCAACAAACGGAGATTACGTTGCCTTTCTCGACGAAACAGCGGAGCGCACCAGTATTTTGCGTGGGCCGGTGACAACCTCGTTCGGCCATTTCAATACCACCGATCCAAAGACGGCGAGCGATCCTTCGCAAGTCGATCCGACGAAATTTCATACGCTGGAAGATCAAGGAATCCCGCCGGCTCTCGCAACGTTAGTCGGAGTTGGGGAGCCCTTCATTAGATCGCTTGCTGCCGGCAGGCGCGGCCTGTTCTGGGTCGTTGTCGCCGCCCTTCGTTTTGGCTTTCGGAGGCTGGGTCATTACTGGACGGCCTTTCGGAATAACTTTCGTCAGCGTCAGGATATCTTCGAGTCGGAAGATGAAATTACAAACAAGATGATGTGTGTGGTGGCAATGGGCCGCGAGGCTTCGGTCGGCCAGTTCCGGCTCGGTGGTCCAGGTGAAACTCCGTTGCGAATCAGCCGCACCGACGGAAGGAAGTTTCATGAAGATCCCATCTACGACGAGATTCGAAATTCGTTAGCGAGGCTTGAAAGGCTAGTCTCACCGGCAGGGAAACAGCAGGAGTTTCAGAATCCCTTCTTTAACCCGGTCACCAAGGACCTTAAGGCAGAATCAATCGCCCTTAGCCACCCGCTTGGCGGCTGCATCATGGGAGCTGATGCCAGTCGAGGCGTGGTGGATCAATATGGACACGTCTTCGACAAAACGAAGGCAGGCGCTAGACCATTCTATGAAGGGTTGTACATCGCCGACGCGTCGATCATCCCAACGGCCCTTGGAGTAAATCCGTCGCTAACGATATCAGCGTTGTCATTACGAATCGCCGATCAGATCATTGCCGAGCTGCCGTCTTGAAGAAAAGAATCGTGCCGCAAACGTCCCGCGGCTAACCCGGATCAGGCCCTACATGCGTTGGCCTTTGCTGAGCGATTTTGCAGTATTGAAAATAAAGCGGCGTTGATTAAAATTGCCACGCTGAAGTCGGGAGTTCGATCCTCGTCGCCCTTCCATCAAATAACTAAACTGCGGGTGGGTTATGGACCCTGCCCCGGCGCCTGCCAAATGGAGATTTAAGTTATGAAAACAATGCTGCCGCTGCTCCTTATCCTCGGCTTCTCACTGCAAAACCAACCGCCGCAGGTTTCTTCTGAATCGCCGGTCACGGTGCTTAGTTTCAAGTGGTTCAAAGATAGGCAAGCGCTTTCGTATGAACCCAGCAGCGCCCCGGCCGCCGCCATGATCCCGCAGAATAAAAACTTCGAACGTTATCGTCGCGCCAACAATTCGCCGGGGGAACGCGACCCGAACCTCGACACTATCGACGGACGCAGCGCCGCGCTCGACAAAGCGGTGCAGGATTCGCGCGCGCCCAAGCCAGTGGACGGCTTCGCATACCGGGCGAAGATTCATAACGGAAGTGCCCAAGCAGTCGAGATTATTTTTTGGGAGTACCAGTTCAACGGAGCGGCAGAGGGAACGCCGTTGTTACGGCGTCAGTTCTTGTGCGGCGCCGCAGTCAAGGCAGGAAAAGACAAGGAGCTGCAGGCGTTTAGTTTGTCTGGTCCGCGCGATGTGATTGACGTGGGAACGCTGGCGAAGAAAGACGGCGCGCCCGCTTCAGAGAGAGTGGTAATTAACCGCATCGAATTTGCCGACGGCTCGATCTGGCAACGTAAGGATTGGAACTTTGGTGAAGTGAGATTGAGCTACGCGCGCGCCGTGGCTACGCCGTGGGGATCGGAAATGTGCCGCGGACTGTAAAGAAGTCCAATGTCCAAAGTCCAATGTCCAATCCGACGGCCCGATACCTATGTCAAGGCGGCTTTGCACGAAAAGTGCTTAACATCGGAACCGAGAGCGGTAGCGACCGGCCAAACACTCTCGTTGTTGGTATCTGTCTTAAGTAAACTCATCGCTCTCCATCTTGGTTCTTTGGGCCGGTCGCTACCGCTCTCGGTTCTGATGTCGCCGCCTTGGAACGTCAAAAGCCCAGGAGGCCAGCAACTCGGTCTGACAGGGAATCGAAACATCTAGGGGAATTGCTCGAGTGGTTTCCAGCCGTTGCCCAGATCACACTTAGCTTTACTCAGAGTACACACTTCAAACTTCGTGACCGGATGCACTTCCCACGCCGTCCCCCGGTGCAAATGTGCAAAGTTGGCGAAGCTTGGGTGCTGGCTGTCAAAGAGCAGCCAACCGGTGACTCTCACGTAAGCCGGCGCCGACTCCATGTCTCCAAGCTTGTTGAGCTTAGGCACCGTCCATCCCGCCAGCCGCGCGCGCGGAGTTAGCTCCACCACCACAGAGTCGTCCCTTGAGTCATTCTTGCGCGCCACCAGGTTCAGGTGAAAATCAATATTGTCGTTGCCTTTCAGTCCGCAGTTGCAACCCTCTCCGCCCCGGTAAGGCTCCGCATGGACCAGTAATCCTTTGACTATGACGGGCGTGCCTTCTCCCAACGTCTTGAGCGATTTCCGACTGTTCGTCTTACTCCAGGTTTGCGGCGAATTTTCGTTGAGATCAATTATGTCGGACAATTTCCACTCTTCAACCTTCGCGGCAGCGGGCTTATCGATGCGATTCTTAAGCTTGTTTAGCGCGGGGTCACCGCCACACCCCTCCTTTGGGCAATCGGACAATAGTTCCGGGCATTTTGCTTCCGCCGTTGCTGCTGCTCGGGCTGTGGGAGTCGGTCTGGGAGACGGCGCAGTCAGGGTCGCAACGCCCATAGCGAGCGGTAGGATACCCGCAGCGGCGGCTATTTTCTTAACGTTCTTCCTGACCGTCATGTGAGAACCTCGAGCCTTAACGGATGGTGCCGAGGTGATGGCGTCGCTTCACTTGGAAGCCAACGCGCGCGTAGGGTTCACTACTTAGAACCCTCTTCCTGGCTCTTCTCGTGCGGCTTAACAGTCGATCTGATCACAATGAATCTATTGAGCAGGTCAAACCAGAACGGCGCACCTTGTGAGATGGCAGTGGCGGTTAATAACCATCCGAGCCAATGCCAGTAAAACAGGCGAGCCCAAGTTGTTAACCAGAGCCCCGGGCTCGAATGTCTCCACGGCAAACCGGGGGAGTAGCGCGCCGTATCGCTGGGCTCCCTCGTCCAACCTATCGGTAAGCCAAGCCCCTCAATGAGTCTTAAGTTGTCTGAGAACTTGTCTTTGGGAGTTGCTACTACTTCCTCTTCACCTTCTTCTTCGGTTGTTGTTGTGGCTGGCGGCTCCTTCGCATATTCCTGGGCAGCCGCCACCAGAGAGCTACGCAAAGTTGCGTCATTGGCCAGACTGCGCACGATGTAGATGCTATCGGCGTTGACTGCAATAGCGACGCCCACACCCAGCACCAGAATCATCGCGTGTGCGCGACGCTTGTACCACCCGGCGACGCGGTCCATGGTGCTGTTGTACCAGCCCTCGATGTTCTCCCGTGCCCTGACAACATCGTCCCCGGCAGCGTCTACCAGAGCGAGTAAGGCGGTTCGCGTCTGACCATCCTCGAGTTGCCCGACAGCTCTTCTGAACGGCGCCAACGGATTCACGGGATCATCGGGTGGGCTGGCCACAATGTTGAGTTCAGCCTTCCCACGCTTCGACTCTGAACGAGTGGCTCCGAATGCACCCGACGCCGTGTCCTGCTCATCGCCGGTCTCGGTCTGCGCCGGCTGAACAATATCCATTAGAGCGAGGGCGAAGTTTCGGGCAGGTATGTAAGAGGGCAGATCGGACCTGCTTGCGTAGCTGCCGCTCTTTTTTATCTGTGTTGGATCATACGCCCCCGGAAACAGACTCCTGATTAGCGGGTGGCTATAAAGCTTCAGGGTGAGGCCTTCACCCGAAGGATCGCCCAGCAGTTCACGTATCCCACATTCAAGATACGAAGCACGCATCTTTAACCAGGATTCGATGATCTCGTTGAGCGCCGAACAAATTAAACTCAACAGCAGAAAAATGAAAATTGTCCCGATGGCGACATCAAGCAGGCTGGAACCAAACATATCTTTGAGTCTCCCCTGCCACCCTTCGGAGCGCGGCGCTGGAAGTAGAGTTTGTTGACGACAGCCGAGTTAATAAACGCGGGAGGCGATGGAGCCGCCGTCAGTATCTGTGACGCGCAAAACTTCGTGCTTCAATCACCAGTACGATATGAGAAGACCATTAGCGCTTAGAGGTGCAGGAAGCGCCGATGACATGGAACCTGTTCAAGGCCTCACCTTTTACGCCTACCTCCGCTACGTGTCAATACTTAAACTCAATGGGACAAACCCTTTGCTAAACGGTGGTCAAGCAGTTCAGAGTTCAACCTTTAGGTTGTCTTGGCCTCGCAAGAAGCAAACTAAAGTTTGAACTCTGAACTGCTTGAGCTTTTCGGACGTCGGACTTGTTTTTTACCGAGCTTTCTTAACCCAGAACGTGTCGCGCATCCGGTACCGAGAGCTGCTGCCCTCTGAGATATCGATATAGCGTGGTGAGATGAAGGCAGCGTGGGGCTCGTAATTCAGTCGGCTATTTTCCGGGCGCTGGATTTCGCCGCCTTTAACCTGGAACTTGTAAGACTTGATCGCTTGTCCATTGGCCTTGAGGACGACTGTGTAGTCGCCGTCTCGCTTAAGGTCCGCCATGGTTAGATAGTGTGGAGTACCCGGTTTCAGTCCGGCAGGCGTCACCAGCTCTTTGTTGTAAAAGGTCCAGTCGATGTAGCCCGGCACAACCGGTGAACGGGTGACGCCAATCTCCTCATTGCCCAGCAGCAAATGAACGTTGACTTTCGGATTCGTCATTCCCGCCGGGAACTCACGTGCGCTGATCCACCAGTTGAAGTTTATGTTCTTAGTTGAGTCGTCCATCGGCACTGAGATGAAGGCCCAGTCGCGCCAGGGACCTTCACGCACATAACGCTTTTGCGGATTGAATGGATCGTTACCTTGTTCGAGCTTTAAAGAGAACGGCAGTTGGGTGATGACAGCGCCGCCGAGTTTCACCGCCATCATGTAATCGCCGGGCTGATCGATTCGGATTCCGCCTGGTCCGTCTGATGGAACCAGATTTCCAAACGCCGGAAACTGCTGATAAGCCTCATACCGGAGCGGTACTCGCCATTCGCCCGCACCGCCTGCTTTCGTGATCACCAGCTCCGCCGGCGGAACAGCGGCCGGCGGAAACACCAGCTGAACATTCTCGACCAGCCAGCCAGCGTTGGCTTCGTAAAAACGCATGTTCAATAACGATTGAAACTCGGCGGCGGGTTTGTTCTGCGCGTAAGCGCCGGCGGCAAGCGCAAACAGCAGGAAGGTAATCAAAACGTTGCGAGTAAGGAGATGGGCTATTCGCATAATTTCAAATAAAGTCCAACGTTCAAAGTCCAAACGCAGGCTCAAGCAGTTCAGAGTTCAACCTTTAGGTTGTCTTCGGTTCGAAAGAAACAAACTAAAGTTTGAACTCTGAACTGCATGAGCTTTGCCGACGTCGGACGTTGGACGTTTGACTTGCTTTTAAACCTGGTATTCAAACCGCGCGACGTCTGACTCGCCCAATATGACCGTGTCGCCGGCATGCAACACAGCTTCAGTAATACGCTCGGATCGAGGATCGTTAATGAAGGTGCCGTTGCGCGAATCTTGATCGACAATCTTCACGAGGGCATCCTTCACACCGATCCAGAGATGCCGCTTCGAGATTCGGGGATCAGACACAACGATCTGCGACAGGCTGCTTTCGCGTCCGATGTATGCGCCTTCAGGTTGAACTGCGAACTCCTCACCTGCCAGCACGCCGGAAACAAACTTAATTCGACCATAGTCGATCGCTACCGTGTTCTCCCGATTAATCGCCACCGTGCGTGACGGATCGAAATCGAGCGCACCCGAATCGACGGCGGGAGTCGAGGGGACTTCGGCCACTTCAGCAGCGTCGGCGCGTATCTCTTCGATCGGCGGCGGAGTTTCGTAACCCGCCGGCGGGAGATCAACTGCGACTGCAGCTTCGGGGACTGACGGCGAAGGTTCCGAGTAGGAGGGAAGCGGTGCATCGGCGACAACTCGACTGGAAACCTCCGGCACAATCGCGGCGGCTTGTTGCGCTTGCGCTTTCTTGCGTTTGCGCATCACGAAGAAAATTATCAAACCCACAACCACGACGATCACAAATAAAAACAGCAGTAACAGGATGACGCCGATAATTATCCAGGTAGAAGAGTCGGCTGTGTCCTGGAATGCGAGAGCGAGCAAACTGTGGTTCATTTTGTCGATGCTCCTTGAAGGGTAACGATGTGTTGTTCAGCGGAGAAGTTTAGCCCAAAAACAGTCGCTGAGCTGATAAATCTTTAAAGGGTGAATCGTCGGAGTTTGAATCAGACCGTGCTTCTAGTGGAAATCGAACGGAATGTCAATGCTAGTCATGTAGGGGCGGACCTATGTGTTGGCCCCCAGGGCGCACACATAGGTGGGCCGCCAGAAACCTGGCGCTGCTCTTCGTACTGTAACTGAACGCCATCTGAAGCAGCACGTATGCTTTTCTGTGAATCGCACGCCGCTCGTGAGAGTTTTCGCCTTTGAAGAGACGCGACCTGGGCGGTCGTGGCTGGCACGTTGGTTGCCGAATCGAGTGTGATCGATCCAAGTCAATTCGCCTGAAAGAAATAGGGAGATAGAGATGAGTAAGAAGTTCTTAGGTCTCTTATCAATTGCGATGCTGGCTGTGGCTGCAGGCGCTTGCAGTACGACTGACAACGCAAACATTAATGCGAACACGACGCCCGTTGCCGTCGCCGACACCACGCGTCCCGGTCCCGATGGATCGGAAATTACAACTCATGTCGATGCGAATGGCGTGAAGACCGAGACTCGTGTGTTTCACAACAACCCGCGGGTGGCGAAGGTTGTCGTGACTACGCGCGACGGTCGCCGCACAACCACCGTTTATGCGCCGAGCGGGACTTCCAAAGACCTGGGTGACAATGTCACGGACGCTCTCGATGCCACCGGTGACACGCTCGCCAAGGCTGCCGGGTTCGTAGGCGACAAAGCCGAGGACGTGGTTGGCGAGGCGAAAACTGGCGTAAAGACAGCCGCAGAAAAGACCGGTGATGCAGCGAAGACTGTCGGCGAGAAGACGACCGAAGGCGCGAAGACGGTTGCCGACAAAACTGCTGAAGGTGCAAAGAAAACAGGCAAAGCTATCAAGAAAGCGGTCACTCCATAAATCTTATTCAGATCGCGCGGTGCCATTGGGGCGGCTACTACGGCCGCCCCTTTGCTTTGCTTCGCGCAGGTTTGGGCCGCCGATTTTCTCGGATGAACGCGGATCAGAAATACGCCGGTTAACTGAGAAAGACTTTCAGATCCGCGTTCGTCCGCGTAAATCCGCGGCCAAACTTCTCGCCACAGCGAACGGGCGCGACAATGTTATACTTCCCGTTGACTTCGTAATTCGATCCCGAGGAGCCGGCTATGCCAGACACCACACGGTTCACCATCATTTGTCCGTGCTGCGAAGCGACGCTAACGGTTGACGCGCACACCGGCGCACTTATCTCCCACGAAGAAAAAACCAAGCCGCTCGCTTCATTTGATGAAATGGTCAAGGGTCTGGACAAGCAGAAGCAGGTGCGCGAACAGATTTTCTCTCAGGAGCTCAGCTCGATGAAGGACCGCGATCGCATTCTCCAGGAGAAGTTTCAGGAAGCGATGAAGCGCGCGGACAAAGACAAAGACAAACCCTACCGCAACCCCCTGGACCTCGATTGAGAACAAGGCTGAAGCCCAACCGTGAGGGAGGGTTCTAAACCGGACACGAATGAAGATCCTAATAAAACCCTCCCTAACGGTCGGGCTTCTGCAACGACCGACAATCAAATAATTCGGAGTAATGTATGAAACAGCGGAACCTCGTATCTTTGCTGACCCTTGTAATCGCGCTGCTGAGCGCGTCGCTTTACGCGCCCCGCGCCCTGGCTCAGGTTTCCATCCCGCGACTCAATTTTCAGGAACAGAAGCTGGCGAACGGCATGCGTGTTTTGAGCGCAGTGGATCATTCGAACCCGACGGTCGCAATTCAGGTTTGGTATCACGTCGGTTCCAAGGATGACCCGGCCGGTCGCAGCGGCTTCGCGCATCTCTTCGAACACATCATGTTCAAGGCTACCAAGAATATGAAGTCGGAGATGATGGACCGGCTGACCGAAGACGTGGGCGGGTTCAATAACGCGTTTACGAATCCTGACGTCACCGTCTACTACGAAGTGGTGCCGTCGAACTACCTGGAAACTCTGTTATGGGCCGAAGCCGACCGGTTGTCGGGACTGACGGTTGACGAACCGAATTTCAAGTCGGAACGAAGTGTGGTCCAGGAAGAGTATCGCCAGAGCTACCTCGCGCCGCCTTACGGAATGCTTGAATATCTGATCGAGCAACAGTCGTTTACAACGCATCCCTACAAACGGCCGACCATCGGCAGCATCGAGGACCTCGATGCGGCTTCACTGGAGAACGTGCGCAAGTTTCATGAGACTTTTTACCGGCCTGACAACGCCACGCTCGTCGTCGTCGGCGATTTCGATCCCAAACAACTGGAGACCTGGGTGACTAAGTATCTGGCGCCGATTCCGAAACCCGCGATTGCCCTCCCGCGCGTGAACGTGAAAGAACCGGAGCGCACCGCGGAGCGGCGTATCACCCATTACGCGGCGAACGTGCCGCTGCCGGCAATCGCGCTCACTTACCTCACGCCTTCGGAAAAGAGTCCCGATGCGGAACCGTTGCAAGTGGCGGCCACGATTCTCTCGCAAGGTGAGTCTTCTCGTTTGTACAAGTCGCTGGTTTACGACCAACAGGTGGCGCAAAGCGCCGACGCGACCGCTGATCTGCGAGAAGATGCGAGTGTGTTCTATTTCAACGTCGTGCTGGCAAGTGGTAAGAAGCCGGAAGACGTGGAGCGGGCGTTGCTCGCGGAACTCAAGAAGATGCAGGACGCGCCGGTGAGTTTGGCTGAACTAAACAAAGCAAAGAACCAGCTTGTTACCAATGAACTGCACCAACGTGAGACCAGCAACGGGAAGGCGCTCGCACTCGGCTCGTCTGCGGTGTTACTCGGCGATCCGAATCGCGTGAATACGAATCTGGCCCGGCTTCAGGCTGTGACTGCGGCCGATGTGCAGCGCGTAATGACGAAGTATTTTACCGCTAACAATCGGCTGGTGATTTACTACCTGCCGGAAGCGGCGAAGACTGCGACTTCCGGAAGCGGCGGCGAGCAGAAACGGTTACTGCAGAACGGAGGGAAGGGAAGATGAATATACTAGCTCGTTTCGGTGAGAGCGTAGCCTTAGCTGGGAGCGCAGGCATCTTGCCTGCCTCAACGTACGTGGCCACGCAGCAGCAGACAAGATGTCTGCGCTCCCAGCACAGCATCCGCTCCCAGCGCTGGCTTGCGCTTCTCCTTCTCACAATATGCTGCTCGGTAATCGTCACCGCGCAGACGCCGCAAGCGACTCCACCGCCACCCGCAGCTCCGCGTTCAGTTCAGTTTCCCAAACCGGTGGAAAAAACTTTAGCAAACGGATTGCGCGTTATCGTCATCGATCGACCCGGCACGCCGCTCGTTACCGCCCAACTGGTTATCAAAAATGGCGGCGAGGTTGATCCACCCGAGCTTGCCGGTATCGGCAACATGCTCGCCGATCTCGTAACCAAGGGAACAGAGAAGCGAACTGCCACGCAGATTGCCGAAGCCGTTGAAGCGCTGGGCGGCTCGCTCTATTCCTCCGCCCGCTGGGACTCGACGCGCATGGGCGTGGACGTTATGTCGTCGAAGATTGGACCAGCCGTGGAAATTTTGGCTGACGTCGTTCGCCGCCCCAATTTCAAAGAAGAAGAGATCGAGCGCCTGCGTCAACAGACGCTTGACGACATTACCATTGAGCTTGGCGAACCGGGCTCAATCGCTCGGTACGTGGCTGCGCGCGTGGTCTTCGGCGATGCGCCCTACGGCCAACCGCTGGCCGGCACAACTGAGACGATAGCTCGAATCAGTCGCGCCGATTTTGTGAAGTATCATGGTCGCTGGTACCGCCCGGACAACGCGATCCTCGTTTTTGGCGGCGACATCCGTAGCAAGGCTGCGTTCGCCCTGGCCCAAGAGTATTTCGGCGACTGGAAAAAACCAGCCGAGCCGCTGCCGAATTTAGCGGCGCCGAAGCCGGTGGCAAGTGCGGCGCCGCGTGTAGTCGTGATCGATAAACCTGACGCCGGGCAGGCGGCGGTGCTGGTGGCCCGCGCCGGAATCGAACGCACCAACCCGGATTACTTTGGCGGCCTGGTCGCGAATTCTGTGCTCAGCGGTTATTCCGGCCGGCTGAATCAGGAGATTCGCATCAAGCGCGGATTGAGTTATGGCGCCGGCAGTCTGCTCGATACGCGCCGTGGCATCGGTCCATTCGTCGCTTCCGCGCAAACCAAGAATCAATCAGCGGTGCAGGTGGCGGATTTGCTGCTGGGTGAAGTTGGGAGGCTGGCGACCGGTCCAGTTCTCGACGTCGAGTTAAATCCGCGCAAAGCCGTCGTCGTGGGGAATTTTGCGCGGAATCTTGAAACCGCTGCCGGGCTGGTCTCGCAAGTGGCTACGCTGGCCGTTTATGGAATCGACTTCAACGAGATCAATCGCTACATCGGCAACGTGCAGGGCATCAACGCCGCTGCGGTGCAAAAGTTTGCCGCCTCGCACCTCGATGCGAAATCGACGAGCGTGGTTATCGTCGGCAACGCGAAGGAGTTTCTTCCGGATTTACGGAAAGAGTATCCGCAAGTGGACGTAATACAAATGGAGCAACTGGACCTGAACACGGCGCTGCTGCGGAAGAAACAACCCGCCGGCCCGTAAGCAGAGATTAATAGCCGCGGATTAACGCGGATGCACGCAGATCAGATAAGTGCTTAATCCGCGTGCATCCGCGTTAATCCGCGGCCAATTCGTTACCATCTTGATGCACCCCAACCTCCGCACATTTCTCGACCTGCTGTCCCGAGAAAACGAAATCGTCAACGTCGAAACAGAGGTCGATCCGTATCTGGAGTTGGCTGAAGTTCACCGGCGCGTAATTGCCGAAGGCGGTCCGGCGTTGCTTTTCAAACGCGTCAAGGGCAGTCGTTATCCGGTCGTTACCAATCTCTTCGGAACCAGGCGACGCATCGATCTCGCCTTTGGTCCAAAACCGGAAGCGTTCGTGCGCGAGCTCGTCGAGGTTGCCCAATCGTTGCTACCGCCCCGACCGGCAGAGTTGTGGAAACATCGATCGCTTGGTCGTGAAATTCTGAGGCTGGGAACTAAAACGACTACGCGAACGCCCGTCACTCAAGTGCGCGAGCAGCCGGCGCGACTTGATGAGCTGCCGGTGCTAACCACCTGGCAGGAAGATGGTGGTCCATTCATCACCCTGCCGCTCGTCTACACCGAGAATCCGCATACGAAGAAACACAACCTGGGCATCTATCGCATGCAGGTCTACGACGCTCAATCCGCCGGACTGCATTGGCAGATTCAGAAAGGCGGCGGCTTTCATTACTCGGAAGCAGAGCGGCTCGGCCAGGCGTTGCCGGTGACTGTTTTTCTCGGTGGGCCGCCGGCCTTGATTCTCGCGGCGATCGCGCCGCTACCCGAAGATGTCCCGGAGCTCGTGCTCGCTTCTTTGCTCGCGGGTGAAAAGCTGAAGCTGACGAAAAGCCTCGCGGGTCTTCCTCATCCGTTGGCAGCGGAAGCGGAGTTTGCCGTGGTGGGAAAAGCGGCGCCGCATAAACGACGTACGGAAGGACCTTTTGGCGATCACTACGGCTACTACTCGCTCGAACACGACTACCCGGTGTTTGAAGTCGACGCTGTCTTTCACCGCCGGGACGCAATCTATCCCGCAACAGTCGTAGGTAAGCCACGACAGGAAGACTTTTTCATCGGCGATTATTTGCAGGAGTTGCTGTCACCGCTGTTTCCCCTCGTGATGCCCGGTGTGCGCGATCTCTGGACCTACGGCGAAACCGGCTTTCACTCGTTGTGCGCGGCAGTGGTCCGTGAGCGCTATGGCCGCGAGGCGCTCGTCTCCGGATTCCGCATTCTCGGCGAAGGCCAGCTCTCACTGACGAAGTTTTTGATGTTGACTGACACTCCACAGGACCTCAAAGACTTTCCCCGGCTGCTCGAGCATGTGCTCGCTCGCTTTAAACCCGAGACCGACCTGTTCATCTTTGCCAACGTTTCAATGGATACGCTCGATTACACTAGCGGCAAAGTGAATGAAGGCAGCAAGGCGATCATGCTGGGACTGGGCGATGCCCGGCGCGAACTGCCGCGCGAGTTTCGCGGTGAACTACCGACGGGATTATCGGCGACTGAAGTGTTTTGCGGTGGTTGTCTGGTGGTGCAGGGAAGAAGTTACGACGACGATCCTGAACAGGCGGCGCGACTGGCGAAAGACCCCGCAATGTCGGACTGGCCGCTGATTGTGTTGCATGACGACGCCAGGGCGGCGCGTTCCACGCAGGACTTTCTCTGGTCCACCTGGACTCGCTTCGAGCCTGCCGCCGATATTTACGCCGCCGAGACGAAAGTCGTCCGGCATCACCTTACCTACACCGGACCAATCGTGATCGACGCGCGCCGGAAACCTGGTTTTCCGAAGGAGCTGATCGTGCGCGAAGACATTGCGGCCCTCGTGGATCGGCGTTGGTGTGAATACTTTCCTATTTAGCCCAAAATTATTAGCCGCGGATTTACGCGGATAAGCGAGGATCAGAATTAATGCTTATTCTTGTTCTGCTCCGCGTTCATCCGCGCAAATCCGCGGCTGAATTTCCCGCGGTGTTCTCAGTCCATCAAGTTGTGCCGTAAGCGATACCTTGACCGCTATTCAGTAAAGTCCACACCAACTGCTCACCCAGAAAAATATAGAACTGCAGTGAAGAGATTGGGATTTGTTGGGAGATGTAAACCCGCAACATGGTTGGCTCTCTGCCGGCAGTGGAAACCATAAGCATATTGTCGCCTAAACCGAGAGTGCCTGGTGACGGCGGCCCGTATTGAAATGAGATCGGACTGGTCTGCGGCTGCCAGTTTTGAGCCGCGCTGGTGCCGGGGACGTTCATCTGACTTCCGTTGTTAACGCTGAGCTGAATGGCGGACTGGTTGGGATTGAAAACGTTGGCGGAAACTGCCATGAGTTGACTCCTTCTTTTGAGTGACGTTATCTAACTTCCGAAATTGGGCCGCGGATTTACGCAGATAAACGCAGATCAGATCAGAACAGAAAAATGATTAAGATTCTAAATCCGCGTTCGTCCGCGTGAATCCGCGGCCAATCTCCCTTGACCGGCTCAATCGCCGGGCTTCAGAGACGCTTGAACGTATATTCCCCTGACGGGTCAGTCTGTTTCAGAGTCTTAATCTGGCCGTTCTCTTCAACAAATTCAATCACCACGTCGGCAAATTCCTGCACGCGAAACTTCATCGCCTTGTACGGAATCAGTTTTTGTTCCGGCGCTCCGGGAAACACCAAATACAATCCGCTGCCCGCCTTCATGACCACCTGAAACTTTGCGCCGGTCGGGGTTTCATAGGTTCCCGCCAGACGTTGCGCCAGTTGCTCGTCGAGCGTCGCCGCGCGGCGCGTGAACACTGCTTCAGCTTCATCGAGTGACATCGTGGCCCGATCGATATCACCCTGTGGATCGGTCGCAAAGTTGACTGACCATTTACCGTCGCGCTCATCGTCAGGCGTGTCGAAGCGATCGTAGTGGAAATGCGTCATCGGAAACTGGAGCTTGTGAAACTCAAACTGCAACTGGTTGTCCTTCAGCCCGATTTTCAAAACGCCGTATGCGGGATGCTCATACTCGCCGACGTAGTCAGCCAACGCGTGTGATGGGTGCGTATTCATCACGCGGCCAGCGCCGGCTTTGCTGCGAGCTTCTTTATCGGCTGCTTTGTTTTTCACGCGAATGTCGAGCAGGCGGTCGGTCCAGGGGGTTTGCTCCATGCCCAGCAAACGCTCGTAGATGTTGTAGCTGATCGGATTGTAGAGCGGCGCCAGGTGATCGCCGATCACAAATACGATGACGCCGATGTGTTCGTTTGGCATGAACGAAACCTGCGAATGAAAGCCCGGCAGGTCGCCGCCGTGAAAAGTTATTGGTCGACCACGATAGACGGCCGTTTGGCGGCCCATGCCATACGTGCGATTCAACACCTCCCACCAGCCGCGCGTTTCACCCGCCGTGTTCGGTTGCGCGATCGAGGGTTCGAGCGTGGCCTGCAACACTTTTGCCGGCAGCACATTCTTGCCGTTGTAATTGCCGTTGTTCATCAGCGCGATCAGCCAGTGCGACATGTCTTCGATGTTCGAAACGATTGCGCCCGCCGCGGCTAGACCGTTGGTTTCTTCGTAGTAGGGAATCTTGTAGATTTCGTTGGAATCGCGTCTCTCGGTAAACGGCACGCCGCGATCTTCCTGCTTCAGCATGTCGGCGATGGTGTAGACCGTGCTTTTCATTTCGAGCGGCGTGAGAATTTTTTCGCGCACGTAGTCGGCCCAGGTTTTCCCCGATTGCAGGTAGATACTTTGGCCGACGCCCGCGTACATCATGTTGTTGTAGAGAAACATCTGGCGCAGCGGCTCCTTCGGCTCCAGATATTTCAGACGCGCAAACAACTCTTTCTCGTTGAAGTCTGATTTGTACCAGATGGAGTCGTGGCGGGTGATGCCGGTGCGATGCGACAGCATGTCGCGCAACGTCACCGTGTTGTTGAGCTCGGAATTGTAAAACTCAATAGTGGGCACGGATTCGCGAATGGGCCGGTTCCAGGTGAGCTTGCCTTCCTCAACCAGAAGTCCGGCGGCGACTGCGGTAAAAAGTTTGGTGTTGGACGCGATTGGAAACAGCGTGTTCGCGGTAATCGGCAACTTCTTTTCGTAGTCGCGGTAGCCATAGCCCTTCGCGAACACGAGCTTGTCGTTCATCACGATGCCGACGCCGATGCCGACACCATTCCAATCCTTCAGCACCTTTTCCATGTAGGCATCGAAGCCTTGCAGCTTTTGCTCAACTGTCGCGCTGTCGTTCTGCGCAAACGTTGGCGCACTGAGAGCGGCAAGCAGCACAAGCGATAAGACGTTTGACAGGATGAAGCGGGCGCGGGGGTAGTTGTGTGCAGACATGATCTCCTCCATGAGTTTTCGATTACAGCGGAAGCTTGTTAGCCGCGGATTTTCGCGGATCAACGCGGATCAGATCAAAGCGACTTTAAGCGTTTGGGTTTCTGACCCGCGTTCGTCCGCGTAAATCCGCGGCCTAAATCCCGAAATGAAATCTAGATTGGCAGTCTCACTGAGAACACGGCGCCGCCGGTTTTGGAATTTGCAGCGGTTAGCGTTCCGCCATGTTGTGTTATCACGCGGTGCGCGAGCGCAAGCCCGACGCCGTGCCCGGTCGCTTTCGTCGTAAAGAAGGGAATAAAGATGCGCTGGATATCCGCCGGCGGAATGCCCTCGCCGCTGTCGGTGATTTCAACCAGTGCCCATTGCTTCCCGGCGCCATCGGCTTCTCTCGAAGTTGCGACTTCGACACGCCGGGCAGAAGCGTTCTCCGGAATTGCTTCGGCTGCGTTGCGAATCAGGTTGAGCAGCGCCTGACGCAGCATGCGTTCGTCTGCGCGGATCAGTATTCGTTTTGAGGATGTGGTTGCGGACGCGGCGGCGGGCGGGACGCCCGCGGTCCCAGTAACAACTAGCTCGACACGCCGCTGCTCGAATATTGGCGCGAGCTCTTTCGCGCAGTCGGCGATCAGTTCTGCGAGATTCACTTCGTCCAGATCGAGCGGCTGCGGGCGGGCAAAGTTTAGAAACGACGTAACCATGTCTGCCAGGTTGCGCACTTCGTTCAGCAGCGACGAAGCAGTAGCGCGCGCTTTTTCATCCAGCTCCAGACTTTGCAACAACTGCACGTATCCATGAAGCGCGGCGATCGCGTTCTTGAACTCGTGGGCCAGCCCAGCCGACATCTCACCGAGACTCTCGAGGTTGTTTTTCAACGCTACCTGCTCGCGTAACTGCGTTACTTCGGTGATATTCGTCAACAGGCAAAGCGCGCCGCGAGGCCCGCGCTCGGCGGTCAGGTCGATCGGCGCCACGGTTGCGCCCAGCCGTTGCGGCAGTTGCTCCGGAGTTTGAGTTTCAATTTCTTCGCGCCGGTAAATCATGCCGCTCCGGAGGCAGTCTTCCACCATAACCGCGAGCTCCGGCAGACCTTTCAGTATCACTTCCACCGGTTGACCAAGCGCATCGCCGTCGATTCGCAATAGGGTACGCCCGGGCGCGTTTATGAGCGTGGACTTTCCTTCGCCGTCGAAGGCGAGCAATGCGGAAGGCACGCTGGCAACGATGCGTTCACTAAATCTTTCAGCCGAATCGGCGCGTTGCTTTGCCTGGTTGGTCAACTGCTCGAGCGCCTGGCGCTGCTCCTGAAGCTGAGCGACGACGGATTGAAAAGTTTCCAAGACGAACTCCGCTTCGTCTCTCGACTTCGGCGCGCGCGAACCGACTTGAGCTTTCTCAGCTTCGCCGACGAGCTGTCGGTAAGGTCGCAACACCCAGCGCAGGAAAAACAAGATGGCGACGAGAGCGCCAAGCAGAATGGCGATGAACGCTGCCAGCAGCAACGGTCCACGAGTGGCGGGAGTTGTTGGCGTGATGGTATAGAGGAGGACGGCAATCAGCGTGGCCAGCAGAAAAAATCCGGTCAGCAGCGTCAAGCCGAATTGGTAACGGTTTCGCGTCATCCTTGAATTTCGGATTGCGGATTTCGGATTGCGGACTTGATTCAACCGGCGCGGCACACCGCAATCCGAAATCCGTAATTCTACCTGAACTGCCCGGCATACCATTCCACGATCTGCGATCCGAAAAGCAACGCCGCAATCGCGCCAATACCAAGGAACACGCCAAAGGGCAGCAGCATTTGCATGTTGCGTTTGCCCTGGCGCGCCATCAAGCCGATGCCGATAAGTGATCCGGAAAGCACGCCGAGGAAGATGTTGAGAATTGTGAGCCGCCAACCCAGGTAAGCCCCGACCATAAACATCATCTTCACGTCGCCGAGGCCCATCGCTTCGATGCCGCGGAGTTTTTCCCAGGTCCAACCCATCAGCCAGAGCGAGCCGCCGCCAACGAGCGCCCCGATCAATGCGCCGATCAGCGACGCCGCCCAAACCGGCAGCCCGCCCAACATGCCGCCCATGAGCATCGGCAAGTCGTCGAAGTAAGGCCTGCCCATCAGGAAGGGAATCGCGAGGCGCGCGATGAAAGCAAACGCGATCCCCGGATAGGTGATTACGTTTGGCAGAATCATGTGCTCGGCGTCAATAAAAATTAAGGCGAGGATTGCTGTTACGAATATCAGATCGAAGGGGAGGGCGTAGCTGACGCCGTGACGCCAAACGACCGCCAGCCAGAGTAAGGCGGTTAAGGCTTCGACTGCCGGGTAACGCGCGGAAATGTGTACCTTGCAGGAACGGCAACGGCCGCCCAGCATCAGATAACTCAACACCGGCACGTTGTCGTAGAAAGAGATTACCGCGCCACACGAGGGACAGCGCGAGCTGGGAAGCACAACCGATTCTTCACGCGGCACGCGATGAATGACGACGTTTAAGAAGCTGCCGATGATGGCACCGAGAATGCCAGTGACAACGTAGATGAAAGGTTGTGGGATGAACGCCAGATCGGGAAGGAATGTGGTCAGATGCATCGCCGCGTATTGTAGCTTATTTCAATGCGGAGCAAGCTCAAGTTCTACCAGCAAGTCGGAAAACAGTTTTCCCTATGTCATTTCTCATTTCTCATTTGTCATTGAAAGGCAAAAGAACCGGGAAATGGATGAGCTTAGTACCACCACCGCGGTGGCGGGTGGGTAAACGATGCACACCTGCTCAGGTAACGACCCATGCGCTACCGCGCTATGGTACTGACCTCATGGAAACGACACCTGTGCCCGGCTCGCGAAGGCGGACAAGTCCGCTTTCTAAACCGGCGCTTCGCGAGGACCAGTCCGCTTTCTCAACACATGACGAATTTGTTCAGGCGATGAAAAATGAGAAATGAGAAATGAAAAATGGAAAATAATGTTTTTAGCCTTCTCCCTACTGCCTACTGCCTTCCGCCGACTGCCTTCCGCCTACCGCTTTCTGCTTCTCCCAAAGCATGAGGTGTTTGAGGAACGCATGATGCGCCGCGAAGCTGGCGATCGACAGTCCCGCCAGCCCGTCGCGAAAACCGCCCTTGAGAACGTAACTCTGGAGAAATGCCGCCGGCGCGGCGGTAGCAATTCTGAGCGGCGAAGTTTGGCGGCCAGCTTCAAACATCTGTAGCGCGGCGAGCGGCGCGTAACGCTCGCCAATCATGCGGTGGTGATGCGCCGAATCTTTGACGCTGTAGTGCAGCAGGTCGCCGGCAAGTTTCTCCACGCGCGCCTCCGGATTCATCTTTACCGACTCGTGAATGTGTCGCGGCTCCCAGCGACCCATGGACCTTCTGAACAAACGCAACTGCCAGTCGGGATACCAGCCGCCGCCTTTGATCCAACGTCCCTGGTATTGGGCGCGACGCGCAATGCGATAACCATCAGCGAGTTCGTTCTCCGGGGTATCGCGAAGTTTCAGTATCGAGGTCTTGAGCTCGTCTGAAACGCGTTCGTCTGCATCGAGACTGAAAATCCAATCGTTGGCAGCCTGCTCCACTGCGAACTGCTTCTGTGCGGCGAAGCCGGGCCAGTCTCTGGAAATTACGCGAGCGCCACACGCTTCGGCGAGCGCGCGGGTCTGGTCGGTTGAGTGCGAATCGACGACGAGAATTTCGTCAGCCCATTCGAGCGATTTACACGCGTCGCTGATGTTCGCTGCTTCGTTGAAGGTGATAACTGTCGCGGAGATCTTCCT
>Ga0207681_10000637_pt1 | contig 23377 bp, 18 predicted proteins | sample KBSS53metaG_FD_184324 | JGI IMG/M metagenome (GOLD analysis project Ga0207681, IMG submission 184324) | Switchgrass rhizosphere microbial communities from Kellogg Biological Station, Michigan, USA - KBS S5-3 metaG (SPAdes) (version 2) | ecosystem: Host-associated > Plants > Roots > Rhizosphere... | reverse complement strand
GGGCCGCGGCTTCGACCGCGCGAGGTTGCGGCAGAACTGCACCAGCTCGCGCTCGCGCGGCTCGGCCTCGACCAGCTGCACGTTGCGCTCGATGCGGTCGACCATCTCGTCGGTGAAGCCCATCATCTTCATGCGCACGCGCGCCGACCCGTAGCAGTAGCGGCACGCGTTCTCCTGCGACGTCACCAGCCCCGCCAGCTCCAGCTCCGCGCTGGTGAGCGTGTCGATGGGCCCGCGCATGAAGTCGAGGTACGCCCGCCTGACCCAGGGGCTGGACGCGGTCCGCTTGAGAACGCCGGGGACGAAGCCGCCGAACACGCCGCGGATCTCCGCATCCCACGCCGGATCCACGAACTCCGGCGTCAGCGGTTGTTCCCACTGCAGCTGGTCAACGGGCAGAGGCATCGCCCCGACGACTATACGTCACACCGACGACTTGGGTACGGGCGAGGACTCGAGTTTCTTGTTCCGTCGGGCGTTGCGTCAGCGCTTCGCGGGCGCCGGCTTGGGCTGGCGATCCAGGACCTTCTCCATCTCGTCCATGGTGGCGTTCATCTCGGCGATCGCCGCGTCGAACGGCGCCGACGTCGTCATGTCCACGCCCGCGTCCTTCAACAGATCGATCGCGTACTTCGAGCTGCCCGACGACAGCATCTTCAGATACGCGTCGCGGCGCGCCGTCTTGCCCGTCTTCAGCTCTTCCCGCACCGCCCGCGCCAGCGACGTCGACGCGACCATGCTGGTGGCGTACTGGTAGACGTAGAAGTTGTAATAGAAGTGCGGCACGTAAGCCCACTCGATCGCCAGCAGGTCGTCCACCTGACAGACCTTCTTATCGTGCCCGTAGTAGTCGCGCGCGATCTTCAGGTAAAGCTGCGACAGGTTCTCGCCCGTCAGCGGCTCGCCACGCTCCGCCTGCTCGTGAAACGCCAGCTCGAACTCGGCGAACTGGGTCTGCCGGAACAGCGTCGTCCGCAGCCCGTCCAGCAGCGTCCCCAGCAGGAACAGCCGGCTGGCGTCGTCCTTGGCGCGGTCGAGCATGAAGTGAATCAGCAGGTTCTCGTTGAACGTCGACGCGACCTCGGCGACGAAGATCGGGTAGTCGGCAGTCGGGTACGGCTGCGCCGCGTGCGACAGGAACGTGTGCATCGAATGCCCCGACTCGTGGGCCAGCGTGGTGAGGTCCTCGTATCGGTTGTTGAAGTTCAGCAGCTGATACGGGTGCACGCCGTAGACGCCCGTCGAGTACGCGCCCGATCGCTTCCCCGTCGACGGCAAGTAGTCGGTCCAGCGGCTGTTGAAACCCTTCTCCAGCGCGTCCGTGTACGCCTTGCCCAGCGGCGCCAGCGCCTCGAGGGTGATCTTCCGCGCCTCGTCCGGCTGGAAGCGCATGTCGACGCTCGCCACCAGCGGCACGTACAGGTCCTGGTAGCGCAAGGTGTCCAGGCCCAGCATCCGCTTGCGCAACGCCAGGTAGCGGTGCAGCGTCGGCAAGCTGCGGTGCACGTCGGCCAGCAGCTGCTTGTAGACGGCGACCGGGATGTTGTCGCTGAACAGCGCCGCCCCCAGCGCCGTGTCGAAGTGGCGCACCCGCTTCTCGAACAGGTGGGCCTTCACGCCGGCGGCCAGCGTCGAGCCCATCGTCCGTTCGTAGGTCTTCAGCGTGCCGAAGAACGTCGCGAACACCTTGTCGCGATCGGCGCGCGCCCGCGCCTGCCGGTGCAGCGTGTACGCCGAGGCGTCCAGGCGAACGGACTCGCCCGTCGACAGCTTGATTGTCGGGTACGGAAGATCGGCGTTGGAGAGCACGCCGTGCACCTCTCCGCCCGCACGTTCCAGCTCGCCGGCCTCGGCGGCGACCCGCTCCTCGCCGGCGCCCAGCGTGTGCGGCTTCCGGCGCAGCGTCTCCTCCAGGAACACGCGATAGGGCGCCAGCTTCTTCTCCTGCGTGATCCACTTCCGGATCTTGGCGGGATCCAGCGCGATGATCTCCGGGCGCACCCAGGAGATCGCGGCCGCGAACGTGGTGGCCAGCTCCTCGGCCGCCTGCTTCATCTCGCGCGGGCGCGCCGCCCGCACGTCCTCGTCGGAGAGGCCGTTCGCGTAGACGTTCAGGCGGGACAGCTGCAGGTCCAGGTCGAACATCGCCTGCAACGCCGCCAGCAGGTCCTTGGGCGACTTCCCCAGCTTGCCCTTGAACTTGGCCAGCTCCGGCACGCGCTTCGCGGCCGCATCCTTCGCCTTGGTCCAGTCCGCCTCCGACGCAAACAGATCGCCGAGGTTCCACCTGTACTTTTCCGGAACGTCTTTGCGCTCCGTCGCGCCCAGCGGCGCTGCTGCTGCTGTCATGACGATGACCCCGATTCCGAAACAGACGAACGCCCGCCGCGTGCGGCTCATGTGGGGCGGCAACGTAACTGCGGAGTCGGATGCGGTCAACCCGGCGGCAAGCCGGATTCGTCCGTCAGATGATCGGCCCCTTGCAGAGGCTGGCGAGCCCGAACGTGCTCGACGCTATCCCCGACGCATTCTGGATCGAGACCAGGAGGTCGTTGTTATTGCGGCCGCCGGCTGCGACGACGCGGCCGGTGGTGAAGGCGCCCGCCCCCTGCCCCGCGAACATGAACGGGATGTTCTTGAGGTAGTGGCCGTTCGAGCTGTCGCTCCAGCATTCCATGCCCAGCATCACCGAGCTGTTGTACAGCGCCGTCTTGCCGCCGCCGTCGTCGATTCCCTTCAGCGCGGACAGCAACAGCGCGAACTTGCCCGCGAAGTACGTCCCCATCACGTTCTGACCGGCGACGTCGTTGCTGTGCTCCAGCGTGTGGTGGGCCTTGTCGACGCCCTGGCTCGGCCAGCGGTGGCCGCTGGACGCGCCCGACATGGTCATGGCGACGACCCGCGTGAGATCCCACTCGAACGCCAGCTTGACGAGGGCGATCATCTGGTCGGCGACCGGCGCCAGCTGATCGCAGTTGTTCTTGTTCTGCGCGTTGCCGGTGGGCCGCGTGACGGTCGGGCACGGCCGGGTTCCGCCCCCGCCGGTGCCGGCATCCAGGCCCGCGAGCTCGGCGTTCGTGGCCGCCTCGACCTCGCGCCAGCCGTTCACCAGGCCGTCGAGCTTCTGGGCGTGGACGGAATCCATGCCCAGCGTGCGCTTCGCGTCGGCGATGTCGGCCAGCCGGAAGTCGATCAGGCTCTTCTTTCGCTGCAGCGCGGCCCGCAGCTGCGCCATGTCGGTGCCCGGCTGCATCGAGTCCTTCGCGCACAGCACGTTCACCCGCTGCATCAGCATGTCGTAGACCTGCCCGGCGTCCTGGATCGGCTCGATGGCGTTGCCGTACTGCGCGTCGCCGGCCTGGCGCTTGCGATACGAGATGTAGCGCTGACCGAGGCCGACGTTGTCGGCGTCCGATTGCGCGCCCACGCCCAGGTGCAGGCTCGCGAACGGGAGGCTCGCCAGCGCAGGCACGGTCAGGTAGTGGTTGGCGATGGCGATGTCGATCGACTCGTTGTCGGTGTACGCGTAGTACGAATCGTTCTTCGAGTAGTGATAGCTGTTCCCGGTTGAGCATCCGATGAGGCCGGCGGCGTGCTCTTCCTGGTAGCCGTCGGTCTTGGGCGATCCGCCGTGGATGTTCATGCCCGTGAACAGGATCAGGTCCTGGGCGTGGGGCGCCAGCGACGCGAGCGGCGCGGGCAGGCTGTTGATCGAGGTGGTGGGCGTCACCGTCGGCGAGTGGAAGGACGGTCCCTTGAAGAACAGGACGAACCGCGGCATCCCCGCGAAGGGCGTGCCGGCTGCATAGCCCATGGACCTGACCACGGGCATCAGCAGGAACGCGAGCGGCCCGAACGCCTTGATCAGATCCCGCCGCGTCAGGCCGTGCTTGTTGCGCGTCATCGTCATTTCACCCCCGCGCGGTTGGAGAACGTCGCCGCGCTGGCCAGCGTGCGCAGCATGCCGACGATGTCCTGCGCGTCGCCGGTCGCGAAGTCGGTGAACATCTGGCGCAGCACCGGATCGTCGCCGGCGGTCTCGTCGCGGCCCGTGTAGAAGCGGAAGAGCTGGCGCGCGAAGCATTGCTGGAAGCGCCAGGAGCGCGTGAACGCCCGCAGCGCGTCGACCGGCGAGTCGGTGACGACCGGCCCCTCGTCGAGGAAGCTCACCGAGATGCTGGCGTCGATCGGCACGCCCTCGTCGGTGGTCCGCCAGCGGCCAATCGCATCGTAGTTCTCCTGCATGAAGCCGAATGGATTGATGGCGGCGTGGCACCCGACGCATTGCCCCTGCGCGGTGACGGTCGCGATCCGCTCGCGCTCGGTCGCCCCGGCGTTCGCCGGGACGCTGGTGTCGATCCCCGCCGGCGGCGCGCCCAGCGGCATGCACATCACCTTGCGCACGAAGAACACACCGCGCTTGACCAGCCGGCTGGTGGTCGGGCCCGAGTGAGACGCGAGGACCGCCGGCTGCGTGAAGATCCCGAACCGCTTCGCCGGATCCAGATCGATCAGCGCGGGCATCGCGGGCGGAGTGACGCCGTAAAGGAACGCCTCCGGGCTCGAGATGATCGACTGGGTCGCCTCGGTCAGGTCCTTCATCCGGGGCGCCGGCTGTCCCAGCTGCCGCGCGAGGAACGCCTTGGTCTCATCGACGACGGCGGCGGCCACCGCGGGCGTGAACTCGGGGAACGTGCTGGCGGCGATCGTGAACTGGTCGGGCTCCTTGACCTCCAGCCAGGCGAGGAAGAACCGCGTCAGCTTGTCGCGGGCCTGCGGCGAGGCGAGCACCTTGTCGAGGGTCGCCTGCGCGAGCGCTTGCGTCCCGAGGTGCGCGCTGGGCGTCGCCGACGACAGCCCGATCGCTTCGGGCGGCGCGTCCGCGAGCGTGTACGTGATGTGTTGCAGGCGCTGCGCGGGCAGCAGCAGGCCCGACGCGTCGGTCAGGACCTCGTCGCGAAACGCGTAGCCGGGCGCGGTGAGCGTGACGTCGACGAGATCGGCGGTGGCGGCCGGCAACCCGACGGCGCTCGCGCTGCTGGTGAAGAAGTCGGCGTAGCGGGCCAGCTGCGCGTCGGACGCGGTGCCGCGGAAGGCGGTGCGGACGAACGTCTTCGCCTTGTCCGCGAGGCAGGTGGACGAATTGCCGCTGGACGAGCAGTCGATGACGCGCGTCGGCGCGGCCTTCACGTTGCCGGCGATCTGGGCGACCCAGGTCGAAAACGGCGTGAAGTTGGCCGTGTTGAAGCTGAGGTTGTCCGCGTACTCGTAGTTCGTCTGCAGCGGATCGCTCGGGATCGTCGTGAGCGCTGAACCGACCGTCACGTTCGGCAGCAAGCTGCGTGTCGTGAGATCCAGCTGCGTCCGACTGAGCCGAACGACCCGCGCCGGCGCGTTCTGCGCGGCCTGGCCCGGAAAGTACCGCTGCGCGGCCTCGGACAGCGTGGGCGCGCCGCCCGCGCTGCTGCCGCCGCTCGCAGCGCCGGCGCCGTTCCCGCCGGTCGCGCCGCCGCCGCCAGCGCCGCTGCCGACGCCGACGGCGCTCCCCTTCCCCGATCCGCCGATCCGCCCCTCGCAGCCCGTTCCCACGACGGCGATCACCAGGGCCGCGAAGGCCGTCGGGCATTGCAAGCGTGCGCACAATCGTCGCATCGGGCTCCTATCCGGCGATTGCCGGCGTTTCCTGCCAAGTGGCCCGCCCGCGCGCGACCTTGGTCAGCCGCGCGGTCGATTTTGACGCGCGGTTGCTATGGACAGCCGACCCGGAACGCGTCCAGGTTGCCGTCCCGCTTGATGATCGCCGACAGCCCGAGATCGTGCGCCCCGGGGCAGACGACCGCCGTCCGCGTCTCGTCGCCGTACTCGACGAGAAACGCCGCCTTGCGTGCGGCCACGAACGGCGCGGCGGCCGGGCAGCCCATGTCGAGGCAGCTCCAGACGATCGTCCAGTCGAAATCGGCGAGCAGATCTCCGCCGAGGCCGGCGTCATTCTCGACGAAGCCGATCGAGAGCCCGGCGCGGTGCACGGCGTTCGCCAGCCAGCGATCGTAGGCGATCTGATCGGCGCGGGTGAAGTCGAACCCGGTCGTCGTGGCGTACGCGGCGAGGCCGCTCGCTTCGATGCCGTCGCAGCCCGCCGCCGTGGCGGCGGTGATGCGGTCCTGCATGATCGCGCGCACCGCCGGATCGCGCACGTCGATCCAGCGCTCGTCGGGATAGCTGGCCAGCGGCTCGCCCAGGCTGGCCGCGGGAAAGCGCGAGGCGTCGTCGCGGAAAGGCTCCTGCGTACCGGCGCTGAAGTAGCAGATCACGATGCGACCGGCCGCGTGCAGATCGTTGATCACCGGCGCGGGTGTGCCGGCGTCGGCGATGTACATGCGAACGTCGACCGTCGTGTCCAGATTGCCGGTCAGCTGGATCTGCCAGGACGCGAGCGGCTGCGGCTGCGGCCGCGTGGTGTGCAGGATGTCCCCGTCGGTTCCGCTGCACGCGGTGACGGTCATCGCAACAGCGAGCGCCGTGAAGCTCCGCATCAAACCCGTCCCTCCTTCCTCGGCGAACGCGGCCAGGATAGCAACGGAAAAACAGGGCTGTCGACGCAGGCCGCGGCGCGTCGCCATCTTGACCAGGTCCGACCACTTCGGGGTCACTGGGACAAGCAGCGTGTTGGCACTTCACGTCACGATCTGGGCCGCGCCCGCGCGCCCGCGGCCTTTCCGGGTAGCGCGGCAACCGCGCGGCGTGCAAGAGTCGGGTGTGTCGAGCGAGCGTGCGGTTCGCCTGGTCTCGACGGGAACGTTTCCCACGACGGCCGCCCATCGCCTGGCGGCGCCCGCGGACCCCGCTTCGCTGCCGTTGCGGTTCGACGACGTGTTCCGTCGCTACGCGCCTTACGTCGGCGCGCTGGCGCTCAGGCTGCTGGGACGGCCCGCCGACGTCGACGACGTCGTGCAAGACGTGTTCATCCAGGCCCACCGAGACCTCGCGCGGCTTCGCGATCCGGCGGCGCTGCGCCCGTGGCTCCGCCGCATCACCGTGCGGCGCGCGCGGCGCTGGTTGCGCAAGCGCTGGGTCCGCCGCTGGGCGCGCGAATCCGACGTCGACGCGCACACGGATCTCGTCGATGCCTCCGCCAGCCCGGAGGAGCGCGCCGAGATCGCGCGCATCTACCGGATGCTCGATGGCATGCCGCGCGACGAGCGGCTGGTGTGGGTGCTCCGGTTCGTCGAGGGCGAGACGCTGGAGTCGATCGCCGCGCTGCTGGGCGCGTCGGTCTCGACCGTGCAACGCCGCCTGCGCGCCGCGGAGATCACGATGAGCACGACGGTGGGAGCGCTGCGATGAGAAACGACCGGCGAATCGAGCTCGAGCGCTTGAACCTCGGGTGGAACGACGCGCGGACCGAGCGCCTGCTCGCGCGCGTGAAGACCCGCATCGGCCGGCGGGCGCGCGTCCGCCGCGGCCTGCTGGCGTCCGCCGCGCTGACCTCCGTGGTCTGCATCGCCGCCGTCGCGCTTCGCTCGCCGCCGTCGTCGAACGGCCTGGCTCCGGTCGCGGCGGCGACGCCCGGGCTGATCCGACTCGTCGAGGGCTCGGAGATCCGCGTCGATCCCGCGACGTCCGAGGTGCGCGTGCTGGAGGAGCAGCCGTCGCGCGTCCGCGTCGAGGCGATCCGGGGCCGCGCACACTTCTCCGTCGTCCCCAACCCGGGACGGTCGTTCGAGGTCGGCTCCGGATCGGTGACGGTGAAGGTCGTCGGCACCGAGTTCCTCGTCGAACGGCGCGCGGACAAGACCTACGTCGAGGTCTCCCGCGGCAAGGTCGCGGTCTCCTGGGGCGGCGGTGAAGAGCACGCGTTCGTCGCGGGCGGCGAGAGCGGTCTGTTCCCTCGACCGTCGGAGCCGGCCGCGACCGACGAGGACGCGCGCGTGCGCGGCGGCGTGCGGGCGCAGCCGCCGTCGCTGGCCTATCGCGCGCGCGTGGGCAGCCACGACTACCGCGGCGCGTACGCGATCCTCGCGCACCATCCCGCGCTGGCGGGCGACACCGTGCAGGAGCTGCTCGTCGCCGCCGACGTGGCCCGGCTGTCCGACCATCCGGCGGAGGCCGTGCCGTACCTGCAGCGCATCGTCCGCGAGCACCCGCGCGACGAGCGCGCGCACCAGGCCGCGTTCACGCTGGGACGGACGCTGAGCGGTCTCGGCCGCACGCGCGAGGCCATGAGCATGTTCGGCCGCGTGCGCAGCGACTGGCCCGGAAACCCGCTCGCCGAGGATGCGCTCGTGCGCCAGACCGAAGCAGCGGGCGCGCTCGGCGAGCTGGCCACCGCGCGACGCCTCGCCGGTGAATACGAGCGCGACTATCCGACCGGGCAGCGGCGCGCGGAGGTGCGCCGTCACGCGCGGCTGGAGTAGGCGCCTCCGCCTGCTCTCGACGATGAGACGACCCTGGGCTTTCGCGTTCGGCCTCGCGCTCTTCTGGGCAGCGGGCGGGCGCGCGCAAGCCGCCAGCAAGATCGACCTCCCGGTTCAGGTCACGAGCTGCCCGGAGGAGATCGCAGCGAGCCTGCCCGCGGGGGTCAAGCTGGAGATCGACGTGCTGTTCCGCGAGCACGGACCGACGCGCACGCCGCCCGATCGGATCGCCGTCAGCTGCGAAGGCGCCGGCGCGGAGATCACCGTGGCGATGGGCGGCGTCAGCCGGACGTCGACCGTCGACCTCGGCGGGCTCGCCCCGGAACACCGGGCGCGCGCGCTGGCGCTGGCCGCCGCCGAGCTGGTGCACGCGATGATCAGCGCGCCGGCCCCGGACACGCCGCCGCCGGCGCCGCCACCGCCGGCAGCGACGGTCTCGCCGTCGCCGGCGCTGCCCGCGATCGAAGCGTCCGCGACGCCGGCGCGCGCGCGCCCCGCGCTGCTCGTCGGCGGGCTCGCGCAATGGCTGGGGCGGCCCGCGGCGTTGCTGCTGGGCGCCCGCGCGGCGTTTCGTTATCCGCTGGGCGAGATCCTGGTACCGGCGCTGTCGATCGACGGCGCTCTCGGTACCTTCCCGGTGACGACGGCCGAGGTGACGGCGGCGACGCTGGCGGCCGGCGTGCACATCTACGCGGGAAAGACGGTGGGAAACCTTCGCCTCGACGCCGGCCCCGGAACACGCTGGGGCTGGGTTCATCTCACGGGCCGTCCGGACGCGGCGTCGACGCTGGAGGGCCGCAGCCTGTCAGCGGCGTGGGGCGGGCCGGAGCTGCGCGCGCGCGCCGCGTACGCCGTGGGCCGGCTCCTCCCCATCGTCGCGATCGAGCTCGGCGCCGGCTACGTCCTGCTTCCGGTGCACGGGCTGCGCGACGGAACGGCGCCGGTCTACGCCGTCGAAGGCCCGTGGATCTCGCTGGGCGTCGACCTCGGCCTGAACTTCTGACGGGCCGGCGGCGCGGCGTTCGCGCTACAGCGCTTCGAACGCCACGCCCGCCGAGACGCCGAGCCAGAAGCGCCCGGTCGACCCGATGGTGCCGAGGGGATCGACCTGCAGCTCGTAGGCGCGCGGAAAGAACTCAGCGTGCAGGTCGACGAACGGGGCCAGCCGCGGCGTCGCGCGGAACCGCAACTCGAAGGCGAGCCGGATGCCAGCGTCCAGGCGCGTTGACGACGGGCCGCCGTCGATCGCCGTGGCGCGAACGGTGAGCGGGACCAGCGCCGCGCCGGCGGCGCCCGCAATCGCCAGCCGTTGCGAGACGTCGCGACGCGCCGTCAGCGCGAGGCTCAGCGGAAAACGCTGCTGGCGCACCGTGATCGACGAGTACGTGCCTTCGCTCGGCGCGAGGATGCCGGCCGTCGCCGCGACGCCGAGCCATCGCCAGCCGGCGGCCGCGTGGATCTCGGCGCCGATCGCGGGTCCGACCGCCTGCCCCGGCCCACCGTCGGCGCGCGCCGCGACGGCGAGATCCAGCCAGCGCGCCGACGCCGGCGGCGGTGGCGGCGCGGGGGCGTCGCGCACGGTGGGCGCCGGGCCGGGCGGCGCCAGCGGAGGATTCAGGGCCAGCGCGATGAACACGGCGGCCGCCCGCGCGCGCTCTTCGCAATCGCGCCCCGGATCGGCGTACTGCTGCACCTGTCCAGCCGCGGCGACCGAGAACCGATCGCCCTGGTCCGACACCCTGGGAGGTTCCGACACACCGACCTTCGCGTCGCTGCCCAGGGCCGAGCGCAGCGCCGCCGTCACGGCCTCGGCGCCGGGACAGTCGCCTGTCACCGCGACGGACGGCACCGCCGCGGCCAGCAGACCGAGCAGCAGGACGGGGCTCATCGAATCTCGGCCATTTTCACGGAAGGGAAAATTGATCCGGCCCCATCGCGCCTGGGCATATCGTATCGGGAGTTTGTCCGGCCGCCTTCCCTTCCGCGGTTCGATGCTGGCTGCATGCGTCGCGCTCGGCGCCGCGGCGTGCGGCCGACACGTCTATCTGGGCAACGTGGCCGACGGCGGCGGCGGGATCCTCTGGAAGGCGACGTTCGAGACGGGCGATCTCTCCGAGTGGGTGGGCGATGGAAACGGCGGCATCTACGCGGACGCGCGCGCCACCGCCCCTGCCGCCAGCGCGGACGTCTCGCATTGGGGTCGATCGTGCGGCATCGCCACCTTCGCGCCCATGGGTGTGACGTCGTGGAGCTATCTCTATCGCGAGCAACCCAGCCCTCCCGAGGCCTATTACGGCGCCTGGTTCTTCATTCCCACGACCGTGCAGATTGGTTCGTGGTTGAGTCTGCATCATTTCGGTTATCACCCGACCGCGGGTTCGGCCGACACGATGCCGGTCTGGGACTTCCACGTCTATCCCACCACGACAGGCAGCCTGGCCGCACGTCTCTACGAGTCCAGCACGATCAGGGACGTCGAACAGGCGAGCCCCATCCCCGTCCCCGTCGGCGCTTGGGTGCACTTCGAGATCTTTTATCGGAAGGCCGCCGATGCGACCGGCCACATCACGGCGTGGCAGGACGGCGTCCAGATCCTCGACGTCGCGAACGCGATCACCGCCCCGACCGAATGGGGGCAGTGGGACGCGGGCGGCGGATCGAACGACATCGCGCCGTCGCCGGCGACGGTCTACCTCGACGACGCGACGATCAGCTCGCAACGCGTCGGCACCTAGCGCCTCCTTCGGTCAGTCGAATTCACTGAAGGATCTTTTCGAACGCTCCCATTTCAAAGAGCCCCTCGTGCGGGAAATTATCCGACGAAAGGACCACGTAATGAAGAACACGCTGCTTCGAACCAGCGCGGCTATCGCCTTCGTCTTGCTCGCCGGCTGTATACCGGAGGCTCCCGATCAAACCGGGACTGGAGGCACCTCGGCCACGGGCGCCGCTGGCACGACGGGTGCCGGCGGCACCACGGGCGAAGCCGGAACGACCGGCACCGCCGGCGATACCGGCACCGCCGGCGATACCGGATCCGCGGGCATTACCGGCACCGCCGGCACCACCGGCACGGCCGGCACCACCGGATCCGGTGGCAGCGCGGGCAGCACCGGCGGCGCGGGCACGACGGGCACAGCGGGACGCGGCGGCACGACGGGCAGCGCCGGCACGACCGGCACCGCGGGACGCGGTGGGACGACCGGCACGGCCGGCACCACGGGCACCGCCGGGCGCGGCGGAACGGGCGGGGGCAGCGCGGGGACCACCGGCGGCGGCGGCACCACGGGCAGCGGCGGAGCGGGCACCTACAATCCCTGCCCCACCAACGGCGATCCCTGCCGGATTCTGCCCGTCGGCGACTCGATCACCTACGGCATCAATCAGGAGGGCTCGTATCGCATCGAGCTGTTCCACAAGGCGCTGATGGCGCAACAGAAGATCACCTACACGGGCTCGCTGATGAACGGGCCCACGACGGTCGACGGCGTCACCTTCCCGCGGCGCCACGAGTCGACCAACGGGATCACGATCAAGGGCATCTCCGATCAGATCACGAGCAAGAATACGCTGTCGATGCCGTCGGACATCATCGTCGTGCACATCGGCACCAACGACATGTACATGAACACGTCGACGGCCAGTCCCGCCATGGCCCCCACCCAGCTGGGCGCCCTGCTCGACAAGCTGATCGCCGGGATGCCGAACGCGCTGATCGTCGTCTGCAAGATCATCCCGCTGTCGCTCGCGACCTCGGCGGTGAACACGTTCAACGCCGCCATCCCCGGCGTCGTTAAGACGCGCGCCGACGCCGGCAAGCACGTCATCGTCATCGACCTGAACACCACCTTCCCGCCAGGTGGCATGAGCAGCGACAACGTCCACCCCAACGTCAGTGGCTATACCTGGATGGGCGATCGCATCTACGATCTGATCGGCGGCCTGTTCCCGAAATGAGACGACGCCGCCCTGTGTGTAACAGTAAACAATTGAGACTCGGTTTCGTCGCACTCGCTGTCGCCGGGCTGTTGCTCCCGGGTCTGCGCGCATACGCGCAGACGCCCGACTCCGGCGGCGAACCCGACGAAGACGCCAGGCCGGAGAAGCCGGACAAGCCGAAGAAGGCGGCGGTACCGGCGCCCGCCGAGCCCGTCGAGACGACCTTCGCCGAGCCGCCGGTCGCGGAAGAGGGGCCTTACGTCCCGTTCGCGCCGCCCCCAACCCCCCTGCGCGTCGAGAACTCGAGCGCCTCCATCCAGTTCGGCATTCTCGCGCAGCCGCAATTTGAGCTGGCGGGCAGTACCGACGCCGACGGGATGACCAGGAACCTGTTCCTGCGCCGGATGCGATTCATGGTCGGCGGGACGGTCTACAAGTACTTCGAGTACTTCTTCCAGGTCGACTACCCGAACCTGTTCAAGCTGGACCTTTCGGACTCGATGGCGACCGACAAGAACGCCCCGGGCCTGAACATCCAGGACGCCTTCGTGACCGTCAAGGCCCTCGGGGAGCTGATCAAGATCGACCTCGGGTTCATGCTGCCGCCGCTCTCCCACAACACCCTGGAGAGCGCGGCGAAGCTGTACGGCAACGATTTCTTCGCGAACAGCTTTCGCCGCAACGTTTTCAATGTCACCGACCCGTTCATAAGCAGCGGGCAAAGCCCGGTTGGCCGAGACGCGGGCGTCCAGGCGCGTATCCTCGCGCTGAACGGCCACATCAACGTCCGCGCCGGCGCGTTCATGGGACACCGGGTCCAACTGGAACCGGTAGACGACACGGACCCGTCCCTGGTCGGCGGACTGAACATGTTCCGCCTGGCGGGGCGACTGCAGATCAACCTGCTCGACGCCGAGCCCGGATTCTTCTACCAGGGGACTTATCTCGGCAGGAAGAAGATCGTTTCATTCGGCGGCTTCTACGATTTCCAGCAGCACACATCAACGCTTTCCAGCAGCACACAACAACCGCGCCAGGAATCGGGCAAGTACCAGAGCTGGGGCGGTGACCTCCTCGTCGATCTGCCCCTCGGCCCTGGCATCTTCACCGCGCAGGCTAACGTCGTGCAGTGGGACGGCGGGACCTTCCTGCCACTGCGCAAGGATATTGCGTACATGGGGGAGCTGGGCTACCTCATCGGACCGATCAAGCTCAGCCCGATCGTGCGCGTCGAAGCCCTCGTCGCGCCGTTTATTCCGTCGGATCCAACGATGCCGGGCTCACCACAGATTGCCGACCCCAACAATCCAAGCGAGAGTCGCTATGGAGGCGGGCTGGCGTTCTGGCCTTTCGGACACACCTCGAACCTCAAGGTCTTCTACACCCACGTGCACCGCAACATAGGCCTGCACGACTTCAATGTGATCAGCGCGCAGTTCCAGCTGGCTTACTTCTAGCCCTGTCAGCCTGCTGAAAGACTGATCCGACCGAGTTCGTGCGGGCCCCTTCCACCCGCCTCCTTCAGTGGTTGGCGTCGGGTTCCGCGGTCAGCGCAAGTGGCTGCGCGCGAACGTCAGGAAGCGGCCAGCCGGGAACTCGCCTTGATAGATCAGGGCCAGTTGCTCGCCGGCGGGCCGATCGCCGCGCGCGTCCGCGGCCTCGATCGCCAGGACCAGCGCCTCCTCGCGCAGCGCCCCCCGCGGATGAGCCGCGAGATAGCGCGCCAGCATCGTCCCCGCGCGCGCCGCATCGTGCTCGCGCCGCAGCGCGATGAGCGCGTCCAGCACCTCGGTCCGCTCGCGCGCGACCGCCGCCGCGCTGGGCGCGGGCGCGACGAGCTTGCGCGGGGCCGCACGCGGCGGGCCCGCCTTCACGACCGGCGTCTCGATGATGTCGCCGCCGGCGGCGATGTCGGCGGCGGCGATCGGCTTCGCCGCCTCCGGCCGCGGCGCCAGCGGCGCGCGCGGGGCCGAGGTCGCCCGCGCGGGCGGCGCGCCGTCGTCCAGTCGCGGCGCGATCCAGCGCTGCGCAATCACCGCGCCCGCCGTCCCCGCCACCAGCGCCACGCCCCCGATCACCGCGAACCGCAGCACCAGTGCGCGCAACCCGCTCCCGGACGGCGCCCGCGCGCGCCCCAGCGCATGCCACACGCGCGCCTTCGCCTCCGGCGACGCCGTCGTGGACGGCGTGCCCTGCAGCAGCTCGACGCCGCGCCGGAACAGCGGATCGCCGCGCATGCCCCCTTCGCGGTCGACCGCGTCGCGCAGGCGGTTCATCGCAACCGTGCCTCCGCGTCGGGACTCTGCTTCAGCAGCTTCCAGAACTCCTTGCGCGCTAGGTGCAGGCGCGTCCAGACGGTGCCCAGCGGGATGTCCTGGATGCGCGCGATCTCCTCGCCCGAATAGCCCTCGATCTCGAACAGGATGAAGGCCGTCCGCAGCTTCTCGCTCATGCGCGCCACCAGCGTCTGCACGAACCGCCGGTTCTCCTCCTCCTCGTATCGCGCGGCCGGCGACGGCGACGTCAGGCCCGCGCGGACCACGTCGACGTCGCGCCGCCGCACGGTCAGGTTCTTGAACCAGGCGCGCCGCCGGTGATCGCGCACGGTGAGCTGCGAGATCCGGTACAGCCAGCCCGCCAGGTTCCCGCCGTCGAAGCGATCCAGCTTGCGGCGCACCACCAGGAAGATCTCCTGCGCCAGGTCCTCGCTGTCCGAGCTCGGCACCCCCAGCGCGTACAGCCAGCGGACGACGTCCTCGAACCAGCGCTCGTAGATCTCGCTGAATCGTCCCTCGCCATCATCCCGCGGGCGCGCCCGCGCCGGGCCGCGCGCCGGAACCACGGTCAGGACAGGGCGGTCCCGCCGTCGCTCCGGAATGGTTGTTTGAGGGCGCATCTGCAACACGTCTCTGATTGATGGGAATCCGGCCGTGGAACCTTCAGAGCGCACGACCGCGCCAGTCCAGCTCACCCTGAGTCCCACAAAGGCCGACCCCTCACCCGGGGCGCCATAAATGAGCAAACGCCGCCAATAATGAGAAGCGGGCCCGTCCGGCGCAGCGGAACATCGGACGGTGACTGACGACATGACCGCAAGCGTTGGACAGCGCTCGACCTTCCTCGGCCTGTGGCTGGCGGCCGTCGGCGCCCTCGCCGTTGGCTGCGGCGGGAAATCGCAGTCGTCAGACGGCGCCGTCGACCATCCAGGCGCCAACTGCGGTGGCACCGTCGACGTCACCGGCACCAGCCCCGACGGGCCGTTCACTGCGACGAGCGTCTACGCCCAGGTTTCGATCAACAGTTCCAGCTGCCGGCAAGGTCTCGAGTTCTTCGTCGGAGATGCAGCGACGGGGTCCGCGTTCCAGTTCCAGCTTCGCGTCGACACCGTCGACGGCGGCGCGCCCGTCCCACTGGGCAAGACATCGGCGACTGTCTTGTTCTCGGGCCGGTACAGTACGGATGCGGGACTGTTTCAAGCCACGACGGGCGCGACGATCGACATCACCGCGGCGGATTCGCCGCCATTCGCCCGGTGCGAACAGGCGCAGGGCGATCCCATCAAACTCGGAACCGGCAACATCGCGATGACGATCATGATGACGCAGGATGGTTTCGCGATGACCGGTACGCTGTCGACGCCATTCTGTTCGTGCAGCACCTGCCCGGACACATTCTGACGATCAACGACCCGCGAGGCCCAGCGCGGCGAGCGTCCGGGTGTGCGTCGCCATTGGCGTGATGACGGATGAGCCCGTGCGCAGCAACGCGCGCCCGAGCGTGCTGATCTCCTCCCGTCGTGGAGGCGCCGGCTTGTCATCGCGCGCCGCGCCCCGCGCCCCGAGATCCCACGCGAGCTCGATCGCCGCGACGTGCTTGCGGAACTCCGCGCGCGACCGCCGCAGCCGCGACGCCACCGTGCCGCGCGGAATGCGGAGGAGCGCGGCGATGTCTGTCAGGTTCATCTCATCGAACTCGTGAAGCATGAAGACGTCGCGCAGGGTTTCGTCCATGCCGCCGACGACCTCGTCGAGGAGCTTCCGCATCTCCTTGCGATCGGTCAGGTGCTCGGGCGTGGCCAGCGTTTCGACGCGCTCGGGCGGTTGGCCGTCCAGGACTTCACGGCGCCGCGCCAGCTTGCGCCGCGCGTGCGACGCCAGGTTGATCGCGACCTGGAACAAGAAGCTGCGCTCGGCGCCGACCTCGACATCGCCCAGGCGGCGGGCCATGACGATGAAGGTGCGCTGAATCTCATCGTCCAGATCGGCCGACGGGACGCCCGCCTTCTGGAGGGTGCGCGCGACGAAGTCGATGTGCTCGTCGACGACGGCGCGCATGCGCCCCTGCATTTCCATAGGCACCAGCACCGGCCTCGGGTGCTTGTCGCGAGGTCGGCCGACTTGTCACGAAATTGGCTCAGCACGTTGCCTCAGGCGGTTGCCCTCACCCCAGCCCTCTCCCGCAAAGCGGGAGAGGGAGGTGATCAGCGCAGGATGACCGTGGCCCAGGCGCTGGCGGGCATCGCGAACTGAAGCGTCTTACCTCCGGCGGCCACGGTCATCGTGCGGGCCGATCCGGCGTTATAGATGATGGCGACGACGGTCCCGTCGGGGTTCTTGAACGCCACCGCGTCGCCGCTCGCCGTCACCACCCTGGCGCCGGGCACGACGAACCGCGAGACGTGCCGGAACGCGTAGTACGCCGGCGTGACGTTCAGCGTGCGCGTCGCGGTGTCCACGGTCAAAAGCGCGTTCTGCGGCCAGACGCGCGTCGTGTCGATACCGACGCCCACGGTGTCCAGCACCATGTTCCACGCGCTGTACGCGGTGACGCCCGCGCGAATCCAGTCGCGGATCACGCCCCAGCTCTCGACGGCGTACGCGTCGTCGTTGGGCGCCATGGTCGCGTCGAACGGTTTCGCCCACGGATAGTTGCCGCACACGTGCTCGGTCTGCCAGATCGGAAGGCTGAACGGTTTCACGACGCCGACGGCGTCCCGCATCCCCCACTGGAAGCCGAGCACGTCGATGAAGTCCTGCGCGGCCGGATCGGTCATCACGCTGCTGACGATCGACCGGTCGGACCCGCCTCCGTTGAAGGTGCCGAGCATGATCTTCGTGGCGAGGCCGGCGCGCGCCACCGCAGGGCCGAGGTGCTGGCCGATGAACCGCGTGTAGATCGCCGGCGACCAGCCGCAGGTCGGGTACGTGCCGGTGTAGTTCGGTTCGTTCTGCGGCGAGATCGTCTCGATCGGGATCCCTTGCGCCGCGTACGCCTGCGCGAACCGGATCAAATAGTCCGCGAACACCGCCATCGTCGCGTCGTCGCTCTTCATCGTCCCGCCGTCGAACGGCGAGGGCGCGTTCCCCGGCGAGAACGGTCCCTGCTTCATCCAGGTGGGCGGCGTCCACGGGCTGGCCCAGAAGCGGATGCTGGGCTTCACCGCCTGCGCCGCCTTGACGTACGGGATCAGCTTCTCGATGTCGCGCGCGATCGAAAAATCCGCGAGCGCCGTGTCGTCCGTCGTCTCGTCCAGCGTGTAGCGCTCGAGCGCGTAGTCGCTGGCGCCGATCGGGATGCGGCCGAAGGCGAAGCGTGCGCCGTCGGCGCCGTAGAGCAGGTTGATGGCGCGGTCGCGGTCGGCCGGGTCGAGAAGCGAGAGGACCGACCAGCCCATCTCGTTGAACGAGCCGCCGAAGCCTTCCCAGATCTGCGCGGCCGACGTGTCGTCGACGGTCACGTCGGCTTTCGTGCCCGTCACCTCCGTCAGCGCGCCGTCGGTCTTCCAGTACGCGCCCGGCGCGGACGTGACCAGTGAGACGGCGTCCTCGGCGCCGCATGGGCTGGTTTCGGACACGCACGCGCCGTTGCAGTCGCGCATCCCGGCCGCGCAGCGGCACACGCCCGCCTGGCACGTCTGCGCGGCCGCGCACGGGAGGCCGCACCCGCCGCAGTTCGCCGCGTCGTTCGCGGCGTCGACGCAGCGGTGACCGCACGCCGTCTGCCCGGCCGCGCAGATCGGCGCGGTCCAGTGGATGCCGCCCGCGTCACTCGAGCAGGCGGCGGCCAGCAATCCGATGACGCCGACGCCGACGCCGGCGACGATGGTCGCTGCCTGTGCCGCTTTCACGCCGGTTACGCTACGTCCGTCGTCGGCGATGGCGAAGAACGATCGCCGCGAGACCTGCGATGAGCATCGCCGCGGACGGCTGGCCGGCGCCGCCGATGTCGCACGCGCAGCCGCCGCCCCCGGAGCCGGCCCCGGAGCCCGCTGAACCTGAATTCCCGGCGGCTCCCGACGTGCCGGTCGTGCCCGCTGCCCCGGACGGATCGACGCCGGTGCCCGCCGCGCCCGACGGGTCGACGCCCGTGCCGGCCGCCCCTGACGGGTCGACTCCGGTGCCCGCCACGCCGGACGGATCCACCCCGGTGCCCGCGGCGCCCGATCCCGTCCCGCCGTTCCCGTTGCCGCCGCTGCCGACAGTGCCGCCCCGGCCGCCGGCACCGCTGCCCGCGCCGCCGCTGGAACCGCCGCTCGATCCGCCGGTGCCGCCCCGTCCGCCGCTGCCTCCGCCCGTGCCGCCCGTGCCACCGCCGGTGCCGCCGGTGCCGGTGCCGCCGGTCCCGGCCTGGAACTTAAGGTGATTCAGGCGGACCGTCCCGCCGAAGTTGACGTACAGGGTGTGCACGCCCGACGTGGGCGTCAGGTTGCAGGTCTGCGTGGCCCAGGCGCCGCTGGTCGACGCGATCTGACAGGTCCCGAGCAGCGTTCCCGCGGTCTGCGAGTCGGCGCGCAGCTCCAGCGTCGTCGCGGCGGACGTGTTCACGCGCAGCTGAACCGCGCCCACGCCGGTGTCGCTGAAGTCCGTGTTCAGGAAGAAGGCGTTGGCGCCGCTGTTGCCGGTGATCGACTGTCCCAGCGTGGTGCTGTCACCGCTGTCCGGCTGCTTGGTGATGCCCGACTGGCCGTCGTAATCCTCCGCCTCGATCTCGACGAACGCGTTGCGGCCTGTCACGGGACGCTTGACGCCCAGGATGACCAGCGATCCCGCTTGCCGCGGGATCGAGAAGCTGGTCGTGTACGTCGTCGTCGTCGTCGCCTTCGCGACGGGCTGGAGCAGCGCCAGGTGCTGCTGCACCTTCATCGTCTGCCACTGCGCCTCGGTCGGGCTGGCGGGTTTCCCGGCGGCGGCCCAGGCGTTGTAGGGGTTGCTGTGCGTCTCGTCGACGCGGAAGTGAGTCAGGAACAGCTCCTTGTTCGCGAGCGCCGCGGGCAGGTTGCTCAGCGTGATCGTCACCATGTCCGTGCCGGTCGTGTTCATGGTCGCGAACTGGTTGTAGACCAGCACCTGGACCTCGTCGCTGTTGGCGGACATCGTGGCCATCGCGTCCACGCCGTCGCCGCCCGTGCCGCCGCCCGACATCAGGCGCTTCGGGCCGAGGTAGGCGAGCATCTTGAAGGCGTTGAAGGCCGCCTTGCGCATCCCCTGCGCGGTCATCATGCCGAACACCTGACCGAAGGGGAGATTGCCGTTCGACTTGCCGAGGATGTAGGAACCGTTCGGTCCGCTCGATTCGTCGAACACGTCCGATAGCACCCAGTACGACATCACGTCGGCCGGCGGCGTGTCCCCCGAGTTCTTGTCGGACAGCAGCTTGACGGCCTTGAGGATGAAGCCGGCGTTCCAGTGGTTGTCCATGCTGGTGACGACGTCGCCGGTCAGGCCGCCCTGTCCGTTGTAGGACGAGTTCCACTCGGTGTTGAACGATTTCACCTGCGCCGTCGTGTATCCGGCGCCGGTGATCCCGCTGACGCGCGAGTTGTTGTCGTTGAGGAGGCCGGCGGCGTTCGCGGCCGTGCCCGAGCTGGCGCCACCCGGGTAGACATGCGACGAAGCGAACGTCACGCGCGTCCCCGCGCTCCTGCAGTGCTGCAGGAAGGCCTGGATCGGGCCGGACTGCGTCGTCGCCGGCCCACCCACGAACGCGTTCGGCAGCACGGCGCTGATCGCAGCGACCGTGTTGTCGTAGAGCGTGTAGTAATCGGCCATCGTACCGGTCCAGAACCCCGGGACGTAGTCCGGTTCGTTCCAGACCTCCCAGTACCACTGCCCCACGTCGGTGGCGCCGTACTTGTCGACGCAGTGCTGGACCAGCGCCGTGATGAACGCCTTCCACGTCGCGTAATCCTTGGGCGGGTTGCGGCTGTTGCCGCTGGTCGACAGCGCGGTCGGCATGAAGTCGAGCTCCATGATCGGGCGCATGCCCGCCGACACGATGGCGGTCAGGTACGTGTCGAGCTTGGTCCAATCGTACGAGCCGGCTCCCTTGTAGAGGCCCATGTCGTCGTTCAGCAAGCCGTGGCCGCGCACGCGCAGCGCGCCGAGCTCGCGGTTCCCGATCTTGTAGTGGGTCTGCAGATCGCCGCGCAACGTCAGGCTGGCGGTACCCGTTCCCACGGCGGCCACCCAGAACCGCGGGTTCCCGGCCGTCTGCTTGGAGACGTCTACCGTGATCGTGTAGTTGGTCGCGCGCGCCGGTGCGGCGGTCGCGAGAATCGCGAGGCCCAGCGCGGCGCCCGCGGCAAGCTCGATACGCTTCGACATGGCCGGAATTGTCGCACCTATGGTACTTTTGTTAACGAAATCGGCAGCGACGGCCGTTTCACGGCCCAGCTTCAGGGCGCGAAGTCGATGCCCGAGACGAACGAGTTGATGTCCCAGCTGGCGTCGGCGTCGGTCTGGGTGGTGACCGCGCGGCCCTGGACCGTCAGGTTGCTGAAGTGGACGCCCGTGATGTTCACGGTCGCCGACCTCCCGTGCAGCACGATGGGCTTCTTCACGTCGGACGCGACGTTCGTGAAATAGGTGTCCTTGATGACCGAGGTGTTCGCGGCCGCGCGCCAGTCGGGCGGCTTGTCCGAGCTCAGATCGATCATGCTGCTGTCCGCCGCCTCGATGCGAATGTTCTCGTAGCGCGTGTTCTGGACGACGGCGGTGTCGTACGCGTCGATGTTCAGCGCGCGCCCCGCCTTGACGACGTCGATGTCGCGGAAGGTGACGCCGGCCATGCTGGTTCCCATCGTCTTCGTGCCGACCTTGGCGCAGACCGAGTTGCTGTAGCAGACCACCTTCTCGTGCAGGATGTTCTTGGTGTTGATCGTCCCCGACGGCTCCTCGTTCTTCGTCGCCATGTTGTCGTCGCCCGTGTAGAGGAGCGCGTTCGTCAGCCGGCCGTTGGTCGATTCATCGAAGTTGACGCCGTCGGTGTTGTTGTAGGTCGTCGTGGTCGGGCGGCAGTTGAGCATCTTGTAGTTCTGCACCGTGACCATGTCGCTGCGGTAGATCAGCGTGTTCCAGAAGCTGGGATCGCGCACCAGGATGCCGTCGATCGTGATGTTCGAGCTCTGCTCGATCTTGAACAGGTTGATCTTGGTGTCGGCCTGCGCGCGGATCGCTTTCCCGTTTCCGTCGATCACGCCGCGGCCGAGGACCTTGGTGTTCTGGATCTGGTACATCCGGATCACGCCGTGGGAGCAGCCCTCGATGTTGATGCCGCCGCTGACGGTGTTGAAGTCGGCGGTGTTCATCGACCCGTAGAGGATCGCGCCGCCCGCGAGGTAGAGGGTCATGTTGCTCTTCAGCGCGAGCTCGCCGATCAGGTATTTGCCGGGCGGGACGTAGAGGATGTTCTGGGTCGCGCCCGAGGCGGCGTTGATCGCCGACTGGATCTTCGACGTCATCAGCGTCGCGCCCGTGTTGTCGACGGTGTAGTCGGCGAGGTTCTTGACGTTCGCGTCGCCGAGCTTCGGTGGATTCACCTCGGGCGCGTCGATGAGGATGAACAGCAGCTCCTTCGCGTCGACCTGCAGGATCAGGTAGTTCGGGCCGCTCGCGAACGTCAGCACGCTTCCGCTCTTCGTGGGGACGATGTTGCGGCTCTTGGGGCTGAGCGTGGCGCTGGTGAAGCTCTCGTTGACGGTCACCGCGAACGTCGCGCTGCCTGACCCGGACAGAACGCAGTGCGCGTAGTGCACCTGCATCTCGGGCGAGTACTTCGTCATCTTCTCGACGAACAGCGCGGTCCCGTTCACGGAGATCGCGTACAGCGGGCTGCGCGTCGCGCCCGGCAGGTTCGGATACGCGACGCAGCCGATCGCGCCGCCGCCGCCCGTGCCCGCCGTGCCGGTCGCCGACGTGCCGGCCGCACCGCCGCGACCGCCGCCGCCCGCACCGGCCACGCCGCCGCCTGTCCCGCCCGCGCCCATCGTGCCGCCGCGCCCAGCGCCGCCCGTCGTCCCGCCAGCGCCGGTCGTGCCGCTACCGCCGGTCGTCCCTGCGCTGCCCGCCGCGCCGCTGGTGCCGGCGGCTCCCGTCGTCCCCGCGCCGCCGGTCGTTCCGGCCCCACCGTTCGTGCCGGCGGTGCCCGTCGTGCCCGCGGCGCCGGTGGTGCCCGCCGCGCCCGTCGTGCCGGCGGCGCCCGTGGTTCCGGCCGCGCCCGAGGTTCCGGCGCTGCCGGCGTTGCCTCCGCCGCCGCTGCCGCCGCACGCGCCCGCCAGGAACACGACGGCGACCGCGGCCAGACCGATACGGGAGCTCATGGGGGTACTTCTTACATTCCCGGAAGGATAGTCAAACGATCGCGAATGCCCTGACCGGGCGAAGCGCGCGTGCCACTATGCGTGTGTGATCGGACCCTTACCGTGGAGACCTTGCCTCGCCGCCGCGATCGGCGTCTGGTCCGTCTTCGCGACCTTCGCGGGCCCCGCCCGCGCGGGTGCGCAGACCTTCGTCTCGCTCGAGTACGCCACGCCCGAGGCAAGCGGTTGTCCGGACGTCGAGGAGTTCCGCGCCAGCGTTGCGCGCCAGCTTCACTACGATCCGTTTCGCCCCGCGGCGGACCGCCAGGTCGCCGTCCAGATCGCCCGCAAGGAAGCCGGCTTCGACGGCCGCATCCGCTGGACCGACGCCGACGGCAACTGGGTGGGCGATCGCCGCCTGACCTCGCGGCGCTCCGACTGCGGCGAG
>Ga0207681_10000635_pt1 | contig 23457 bp, 20 predicted proteins | sample KBSS53metaG_FD_184324 | JGI IMG/M metagenome (GOLD analysis project Ga0207681, IMG submission 184324) | Switchgrass rhizosphere microbial communities from Kellogg Biological Station, Michigan, USA - KBS S5-3 metaG (SPAdes) (version 2) | ecosystem: Host-associated > Plants > Roots > Rhizosphere... | reverse complement strand
TCGCCTTTTGCCTTGTCGAAACGCGCCTTGAGGATATCAAAACCTCCCGCGCGAGTGGCTCGCATGAGTTCGCCGAGTTCGGCATGCCCGTCGCTGCCCACCGTGGCGAGCGTCGCCATGCAGCCATGCGGTAGATTGCAGTCACCGCCAGTCATGGCGACGGCTGAGTCCTGGAGAAACGCCAGCGCGGCCTCTTTCGCGGTCGCCGCCTTTCGGAAGCGGGTCCAGACCAGCCCCTCATAGGTCGTGTAGTAATATTTGAGGGCTTCGGCGTAGAGCGCATCCTTCGAGCCGAAGGCAGCGTAAAGGCTCTTGGTCCCGATGCCCATCGCCTCCGTAAGATCGGCGATCCCTGACGCCTCGTACCCCCGGATCCAAAATAGCCGCATCGCAGCGGCTAAAGCTTTCTCGCGATCGAATTCCCTCGGTCGACCGCGCGCAGGGCGAGTCGGCGCAGGACAGGCCGACGGTGCTAGGACATCATTGTGCATCGACCGCTGCATAAACCAGTTGACCGTGCACGGCAATGAACTTACCGACTTATACATCGATCACTGCATAAAGGACCGATCATGGAATTGTTAGGGAAGTGCGCTTTGGTGAACGGTGGGTCACGGGGAATTGGGGCTGCGATCGCGATTGCGCTCGCCGAGCATGGAGCCGACGTTGCCTTCACATTCAACCGTTCTGCCGAACGAGCGACGACGGTGGTCCAGTCGATTGAGGCACAAGGTCGACGAGGGATCGCAATTCAGGCCGATAGCGCCGACCCGGAAGCCATTCGCCGTGCCGTCGCAGAGACGGTCGATACGCTCGGGGGGCTCGATATCCTCGTCAACAGCGCGGGCATCGGAACGGCCGGAATGACGGCGGACCTGTCACTCGCCGATTTGCAGGCCATGCTCGACGTCAATGTTCGCGCGCCAGTTCTGTTCGCCCAGGCAGCGATCCCCCACCTGACGTCCGGAGGGCGCATCATCTCCATCGGCTCCTCACTTGCCGAGCGTGTTCCATTCCCCGGGGTAACGGCCTACGCCATGTCCAAATCGGCGCTTCTGTCGTTCACGCGCGGCCTTTCGCGCGAACTTGGCCCTCAAGGCATTACCGTGAATCTCGTCCTGCCAGGATCGACCGACACGGACATGAACCCGGCCAATGGCGAAAATGCCGACTATCAACGCAGTCTCACGTCGCTTGGTCGATTTGGCGAACCCCGTGAGATCGCCAGCGCCGTCGCGTTTCTCGCTGGTCCCGCTGCAAATCTCATCACCGGCGCGATCCTCAACGTGGACGCCGGCTTCAACGCCTGAGCATGTGAGGCGTCCGTTTCACCGGGTTGCGCCCCCGGGCGCCGTGGAGATCGCCGGCCGGGTGTCCGGCGATCTCTCTTCGGATCGATGGGAGAGGAGATTCCGGGTCTCGGGTTCTAGGCCGGGGTGGTAGGCACGACGCTCAGCGGAGACTTCGGCGCAACCTCGCGCACGCGCTGCATCCAGGCTGGATATTCCTTGGCGATTTCGCTGACTTCGTTGAGACTCGCGATCTCGCCCGCGCTCAACTGGACCTCGGTCGCACCGACATTCTCGTCGAGTTGCGCGATGCGCTTGGCTCCAACGATCACGCTGGTGACATGGGACTGATGCAGCAGCCAGGCGAGCGCGATCTGCGCGACGCTGACGCCCTTGTCCGCTGCGATCGTCTCCATCGCGTCGATCACCTGATAGGCGCGATCCATGGCCACGGGCGGGAAGTCGAAGGTCTTGCGCCGGCTACCCTCTTCGGGCCGCTTGTCGCGGCCAAACTTTCCGCTGAGCAGTCCGCCGGCGAGCGGGCTCCACACCAGCAGCCCGAGCTTTTCGGCCGTGATGAGCGGCACGATTTCACGTTCGAGGTCGCGGCCGGCAAGCGTGTAGTAGCTCTGCGTCGTCACGATCTTGGCGAGGTTCAGGCGTTCGCTGTGCCCCAGCGCGCGAGCGATCTGCCAGGCGGACCAGTTTGAGACGCCGGTATAGCGAACCAGCCCCTGCCGCACGAGCGTATCGAGGGCCGCGAGGCTTTCCTCAATCGGGGTCACTGTGTCGATATTGTGGAGCTGGTAGAGGTCGATGTGATCGATCTGAAGGCGCTTCAGGCTCGCCTTGACGCTGTCGAGGATGTGCCCGCGCGAATTGCCTTGGTCGTTCGGACCCGTACCGACCGGACCGCAGACCTTCGTCGCAATGACCACATCCTCACGCCGAACGCCCAGGTTCTTCAGCGACTGGCCGACAATCTGCTCGGACGCCCCGTTCGAATAGATGTCGGCGGTATCGATAAAATTGATGCCTTGATCAAGCGCGCGAGCGATCAGGGCCTGCGCATCGTCCTGCTGAACATTGCCCATGTTCGCCCAGACGCCCTGGCCTCCGAACGTCATGGTTCCAAGGCAGAGTTCGGAGACGAACAGACCGGTGTTGCCAAGTGTTCTATACTTCATCTTATGTTTCCGTGGGATGAGAGGGGAGTGTATATGTCAGTGGGGACGCTAGCGGCGTCTGGCTCTCAGCCGATGCATCCGGGTGTCCGGTCCAGCCGCGCGTCACCGTTGGCCCAGCGAAGCTGGGATGCGCCCACTTGCGATGAGCAAGGCGACGCATGTCAGGATGCTCGCAATCGGCACGATCAACAGTCCTAAAGCGAGGCCATTGGCTACATGGGCTGTTGTTGCCGCGTCGCTGACGATGCCGACGATGACGGGCCCAAGCGCGGGCCCAAGAAGGCCCGATCCGATCATCACGAGGCTGGAGGCCTGCGCCTGCTTGCCTTCGCCAGCCACGAGATGGGCTGCGCCGAACGCCCATGGCTGCATGAACGAGAAGGATAGCATCCCCGGCACCAGCAGGGCGATCGACAACCATCCGATCGGCGCGAGCAAGGCAGCGGTCGTGGTCGCACTCGCGATCAGGAAGAGGATCGCTGGCGGTCGGAGCATTCCACCCGTGCCTAAGCTCACCGCGCGGTCGAACCAGCGGCCGCCGAGCGGCGTACCGATGATGCCCATCAGGCCCTGCAAGAGACCGAAAGCCATCCCTACCTCGCTTGCGCTGAAGCCGTATGTGCGGATGAGGAAGGGAGCGGCGAAAGCGTAGAAGGGTGCTCCGGCGAAGCCGAGAAAGATCGAGGCAATGACCAGCCAGCGAAATGCCGGGGACGCCAGAAGCCGGCGACTGGATTCCACGAACGGTTCGCTGTTGACGGCTGTGCGCTTCAGCGTCGGCGTCGGTCCTGGGACAATTAAGCTCAACAGAGCGATCAACACCCCGACAGCGCCGGCGCCGACCATGGCGGTCCGCCATCCCAGGGTGTCGCCGATGGCGCCTCCGGCGGCGAAGCCGACCATGGTGCCGAGCGGAACGCCCATGGCGAAGAGTCCAATCGCCAGGCCGCGACGCTCAGGCCGGATCTTGCGAGCGATCAGCGCATGGCCTGCAGGCACCGCGCCCGCTTCGCCGATCGCGACGCCGAAACGCGTGAACGCCAGCAGCATAAAGCTTGCGACGAAGCCCCCGAGGGTCGTCATCACGCTCCAGAGCAGAATGCACGAAACCAGGACGAGGCGCGGAGACCCGCGATCCGAGGCTCGGGCGAGAGGCAATGAGAGCAGCGAATAACAGACGGCGAAGGCGAGGCCGGTGAGCAGGCCAATTTGCGTATCGCTAAGACCCAAGTCAGACTTGATTGACTCGGACAGGATGAATGGAAGTATTCGGTCAATTTGAGAAAAGACATTGATGAGAAGCAGCGTCACGAAGATCGCGAACATTCGCCAGCCGCGCACGTGCTCATTCTTGCGATATGATAAGGCTGGCGGTGAGCGGCCGTTTAAATCTATTGACTGCGCGATGGTTTCTGTCATGTTCGACCTACTCCTCGCTTGGTTCGCATCCTCAAGCTAGATGGAGTGTTCGATGAACAGAATGCCTGAAGCCTCAAAAAACTTGCCCAATTCTGCAGGCGGCGATACGCTGCCAGTCGAGGGCCGGGTACTGCGCTGGCCGCGCAATGCTCCGGAGGTACATGTGCCGCCAACGCTGTTCAGGGCAGTCGCAACCCATATCGAAGCCCAGGGCGGGGGGCAGGGTGTATTCCCGACGCCGATCGGCAGCATCAATATCGTCAGGTCGTTCAAGCAGAGAATGCGGATGCGGCAGGTCTATAAGCCGTCGCTTTGCGTCGTGCTCGAGGGTGCAAAGGAAATCATCCTGGGAGAGGACACGCTTCGTTATGGCGCGGGGCAGTGTCTGGCTGTCGGCATGACGTTGCCGGCGACGGGGCATATCGTAGAGGCAAGTCCGGATGCGCCCTATACCGGGCTTACGCTTGAGCTGGACGTGGCGATGATCCGCGACGTGCTCGAGCAGCTCGAAGCGCCGCCGGCGCCCCCTGCGAGTTCCGGGCCATGCCTGTTCGTGCGGCAGGTCGATGATCCTCTGGCCGAATGTCTCCTCCGCCTTTTGCGGATGTGCGACACACCAGCGGCGATCCCGATCCTCTTTCCGTCCGTCATGCGCGAAATTTGCTACTGGCTCTTGAGCGGTCCGAACGGTGGCGAGCTCCGCAAGTTGGTCGAACCCGGATCGAACGCGGCGCGAATCGCCAAAGCCCTCCACCTCCTGCACGAAAACGTTGCGCGAACGCTGCGTTTGGAGCAGCTGGCAGAGGTGGCGCGCATGAGCCTTTCGTCATTCCATCAACACTTCAAGGCGATGACGTCGATGACCCCGCTGCAGTTTCAGAAGCAATTGCGCCTTCTCGAGGCGCGGCGCCTCATGGTGACGGAAAATAAGAATGTCGCGCAGGCCGCCTATCAGGTCGGCTATGAAAGCGCGTCCCAGTTCAGCCGCGAATATTCCCGGATGTTTGGGGTCGCTCCGAAGCGCGACGCCCTGAATCAACAGCGCCTCTACAGCGAATATATTGGTCGCAGGGTGCAGGTTGCCCGATAGGCACTGTCGATCCCCGGCCGTCGCCTCTCGCCGGAAAGCGGCACAATCGCGAGCTTACGGCGCCTGCAGAACTGATTGTTCGTTGTCTCGGCGGCTGCCCATCTCGAAGCAGGAGCCTCGCGTTACGGGGTGCCGGACCACGCCCGCCATGACCCTGTTAAGAGGGGAAGAGTGTTGCATCCGGGCGGACCCGTCCGCGGGGCGATAGCCGAGCCTGGCGAAGCCGTCTTCGAGTTCGCCCAAGACCAGTTCGGCGGCATAGGAAGGTGTTCGTGACGTGGCGGTGCAGAGCGCCAGGGTCATCAGGCGGAGAATGGTGTCCGACCCCGGTCCACCTCAGTGATGACGTCGAGTGACGTCAATGCCGATTCGCGCATTATATCTTGTCACGGCGCGCAGCGCTTCACTTCTGCACATTCACGACCGTGTCGGCGGCCTCGAGCCCGGGCAGGAAACGAACTTCATGATGGTCGACGAAGCCGCCACACCCTTATTGAGGCGCCGAACCAGGGGCACTTCGCTTGCCGAGCGGCTCTTTGCCTTGATGATCGTAGGTGACGACCGGCGATCAGACGGATCTATCTTCTGGGAGAATGTGTCTGCGACAGGGAATCCGGGCGCGGTTGATCGACACAGACCCTACATGCGGGACGGTTCCGTGTCGGAAGGTGGTGATCGTGGAACAGCAATCTGAAGATTATGTCGGAAAATTGCGTCTCGGAATCGTGAGAGCTATTTGCGAAGCCTCTGTGCCGGAACCCGACGCTGCAACGGGCGAACGTGGCGATACGCTCTACATCGGCACTGCTGAGGCGTGCGACGCTCTGATCATCGTACTCGCCGAATTTCTGGAAGGGGTTCCCGGTCTAGACACACCCGGCGATATTCGGGCCATGTCCGAGACGGTGGCCAAGAAGCTGCGGAAAGCGATCCCGGAAATCCGCGCTATCCGTGCTCAGACCGGGTCATCGCCCCCAACCGTCCATCGTTATCCGGCCAAGCTGACGGTGGCCGCTCAGTACTGGTGAGAGCGGATGCTCCGATCCTCGGCTGCCATTTTCTCCGACATGCCTGCCGCGAGGTGCTGGACCATGAGCGACGCGGCCGCCGACAGAGTGCGGCCGGCCGCCGTAAAGGTGGAATAATTCGCCATCATAAGACCACGGCCGACAAGCGGGATATAGTTCAGCAAGCCCGCCTCGCGCTCTAACGCGACCTCGAGCGGAGACATCACCGCCACGCCCAGCCCTTTCCTGACCAGAGCCTTGACCGCCTGGAGGCTGTTTACGGTTGCAAATGCCTGCGGCTTGACGCCTGCCGTGGTCCACCAGGCTTGTTCGATGAGCCGCCTGAGACTGAGGTTTTCATCGGGCATGATGAACCGTTCATCGAGGCACTGGGCGATCTCGATCTCGGCAAGGTCGGCAAAACGATGCTCAGGGTCAACGATCAACCCAAAGGCATAGAGCATGGCCTGCTCGACGCGCATGTCGGCATGGTCGCCTGGATAGGCGATTCCGACCTCGGCCTCACCCGAGCGCACCAGCTCGGACACCCTAAGCGAAGAGGCGACCTGTACCGTGTGGGTGATGGCTGGATAGCTTTGGTGAAACGCGGCCAACTGCTCAGCCAGAAATTCAACAGCGCCCTCAACAACTGCGACGGAGACTTCGCCCCTGCGCAGGCCTCTCAGCTCATCCATGCGACTACGAAACAGCGCCGCCTCGCGCTGCAGTCGCATGACGGAAGCCAGCGCGAACTCTCCTGCCGAAGTGAGCTTCAGACCCTTCGCAGTGCGCTCGAAAAGCGGCGCTCCAAGGCGAGCCTCCATATTGAGCAGCTGACGGTCGATCGCGGATGGTGAGATATTGAGATAGTCGGAAGCCTGCCGGATCGATCCCCGCTTGGCGACCTCAGCAAAGTAGAGGCTGAAACGAGATAGCATAGACCGTTCCTATCAGTTCTCATCAGGCGAGCGCTTGGCGCGCAGGGATATCTGGACTTGATAGTCGGCCAGTGACCACTTTTTTGCAATTCGAAGGCGATCTAATTGCACTTGCGATTACACCCGGTGCTTCGTAGCAAACCTAACATAGTTCAACATATCTCTCTCAATAAACTGGATAATTTGGCGTATACACACAAAGTGTTCGCAATCAAATTGACCATTCATCAAATAAAGAGAGGAGGATTGAGGCATAAGGGGGTCTATGCGTAACATAGTGGGTGTTAGTCTTATTGGCCTTTTGGCTTTCTGTGCGACGGAAGTTCATGCGCAGGAAACCACTGCTTCCGTTCGGGGCACTGTAACAGCTAATGGCGAGGCGGTTCCCGGGGCAACAGTCACAGTAACCCATGTACCCTCGGGCACGATTTCCACCACCGCCACCGATCGCGATGGCGCCTTCTCGTCATCCGGGCTTCGTCCTGGCGGCCCGTTCACGATCACGGTCGTGGCGAGCGGCTTCGGCGATTATGTGGTGACGGACCTGTCGTTGACCGCCGGTCAACCGCTCCGAATCCCGATCGCGCTTGAAAGCGGCGCTTCGGACATCGTGGTGACCGCGTCGCGCTCACGCGCCGTGGAAACCTCCGCCGGGCCGATCACCACAATCAGCCGCGACGAGATCGCAGGCGTGGCAACGGTGAACCGGGACATTCGCGATATTGTCCGGCGCGACGCCTTCGCGACGATCGATCCCGGCCAGGGCCGCGGCGTGATGATCGCTGGCCAGAATGCGCGTCTCAACAAATTCTCGGTCGACGGGCTCGCCTTCTCGGACGATTTCGGCCTCAACTCCGGTGGCCTGCCCACTGCGCGCGGCCCCGTGCCCATCGACGCGATTGAACAGATGTCCGTCAAGGTTGCGCCCTATGACATCACCGAGGGCAATTTCCAGGGCGGCTCGATCAATGTAATCCTGCGTTCGGGCACCAATCGCATCACGGGTTCGGCTTTCTATACCTATAATAGCGATGCCCTCACCGGCGACCGAACCAAGGCAGGGATCGCGAGCCCGACCGGCCGGATCAACCTCGATTTCAAAAGTCGAAATTATGGCGGTTTCCTCTCTGGCCCGATCATCAAGGATAAGCTGTTCATCGCGGCATCCTATGAAAAGCTGAGAGAGGGGACGCCGATCCAGATCGGGACGCCCGGCTTTCCGAGCGTCGTGCCCGGTCTTACCAATACGCAGATCGACGGCGTCACCTCGATTGCCAGATCGATCTATAATTACGACACACTCGGCGTGCAGTCTTCGACCCTGGAAGAGGACGAGAAGTACACCGTCAAGCTGGATTGGAACATCGCCGAGGGCCAGCGACTGTCCGCAACCTATATCCACAACGGGTCGAGCAACGGATCGACCGCAGGTGTTTCCTCGACAGTCGGCGCTTCGCCGGCGCTCGGATTGCAGTCGAACAATTACCTGCGGCCCGAAAAGATCGATTCCTATGTCGTCCAGCTCAGTTCCGACTGGAGCGACAGGATCCACACGGAAATTCGTGGTAACTACCGGAGATATGCGGTCGATCCGAGGCCGCTGGGAGCCGCCGGATTCTCCCAGATGCAGGTCTGCCTGGATCCCACGTCCGCCTTGCAACTCAACGGGGCGGTCAACGCCGATGCAACCTTGTGTTCGCAAGGCAGCACTGCGGCACCGGGCGCCGCTCGGCTTTATCTGGGCACGCCGGCCGCGTTTCAATTTAACTTCGTGCACACCAGGCAAATCGGTGGCGAGGCTCTGCTGCGCGCCGACCTTGGCACGGTGACGCTCAAGGGAACCGCGGCGTTCAACAAGCTCGACGTCGAAAACGCCTTCACGCAAAATGCCCTGGGCAGTTATTATTTCGACTCCCTCGCCGACTTCCAGGCCCGCCGGGCAAGCAGCGTCACTTACGCGGGTTCGGTGACCGGAGATCTTAACGACACGCTGGCGAGCTTCCAGTATTGGCAGACCACATTCGGCGGTCAGCTTGCCTGGGACCCGACACCTGATTTCAACCTCACGGTCGGTTCGCGGATAGACCTCTATGGCGGCATCGATGCTCCGCCGCTCAACAACTTCTTCGCGACGCGTTACGGCTTCTCGAACCGGTCTTCGATCAACGGCAAAAGCGTGTGGCAACCGCGCATTTCCGCATCATGGTCCGGCGTCGATCGCCTGACCTTGAAGGCCGGCTTTGGACTATTTGGTGGCGGCTCCCCAAACGTCTTTATCGGCAACAGCTTCTCGGTCTCGGGCGTCTACGCAAATTCCGTCACGATCGCGCGCGCCGTCAATGGGGTTGGGTGTCAGGGTGGCATTTCGGCCGCGCTCTGCTCGGCGGCACTGGACAATGTGAACGGCACGACGCCGAGCGCCGCGCTCATCGACTATATCCGCACCAACACCGGGGCCCTGTCGACCGCCAACGTGAATGCGATGGCTCCGGGCTATCGCATGCAGTCCACCTGGAAGGCGTCATTCTCCGCCGACTATAAGGCCGATTTCGACAACTTCCTCGGTCATGGCTGGGATTTCGGCGCTGACGTCTATTATGGCTTCGTCAAGGATGCACCAATCTATCGGGATCTGCGCCTGACGCAGGTTGGAACCGCGCCCGACGGTCGTCCGCGCTACGCGACGATAACGCCGACCAGCGCCAATACCGACTTTCTCCTGACCAACACACACCAAGGGCATTCGCTGATCGCGACCGCACGGATCGACAAATCCTTCGACTTCGGCCTCAGCCTTGGGGCGAGCTATACCTTCCAGGACGTCACGGACGTCAATCCGATGAACGGCTCGACGGCCAGTTCCAACTATGGCCAGTCGGCTGTCCTCGATCCCAATGTGTCCGCCTACGGCACCTCGATCTATCAGATCCGCAACAGCGTGAAGTTCCATATCGACTTTGATCGCACCTTCTTCGGTGACAACCACACGCGCTTCAGTTTGTTCGGTGAGCGCCGTTCAGGCATCCCTTACAGCCTGACGATGACCGACGCCGGCCAGACGCTGGGCCACGGCAACGTGTTTGGCGCCGCAGGTCTCTCGAGCCGTTATCTCTTCTACGTGCCCACGCTGAACGATCCCTTGGTCGCCAATACAACCGCGGCGGATGCGGCGACGCTTGCGGCGCTCAACAGCTTCATCGATCAGAACGGACTTGGGCGCTATCGTGGCCAGGTCATTGGGAAGAACACCCAGCGCTCGCCGCAGTGGACGAAAATCGACCTGCACATCGAGCAGGAGCTGCCGTTTCCAGTCGTCGATAGCGGCAAGATCACGCTTTTCGCCGACATCGAGAATGTGCTGAACCTCATCAATCACAACTGGGGAGCGCTTCGGCAGGTGCCGTTCCCTTACCTGGCCTCGGTCGTCAACGTCAGCTGCGCCAACATGTCGGGCAGCAATTGCACGCAATATCGCTACTCGAACTTCAGCAATCCGGCCGTCGACAATGTCGGCCGCATCTCGCTCTACGCCGTCCGGCTGGGTGCCCGTGTAGGCTTCTAATGCCCGTTGCCAACAAGCCTCCGACGCGCCCTCCCATGTCTAAGAAAGTCCACCCTGTGTTCAAAGCTCGTTTTCCCCTGGCTTTATCAGCCATTCTGATCGCTGCCACGGGCACGTCCCATGCTGCAGTGGCGCAACCTCCCGCACAGATGCCCGGGCCTGTGAACCAGCGCTGGCCGGTAAAAGTGGTGATCGTCACCACCTATGAAAATGGCGGGGATACCGGTGATCGAGCCGGTGAGCTGCAGCTCTGGGCGGAGCGTGAGAAACTCACGAAACGGGTCGATTTCCCTGGTGGCCCGCACCATCTGCTGACCAATGACGACCATTCGGTGGTCGCGATTGTCACAGGCATCGGCTTGGTCAACGCCGGCGCGTCGCTTATGGCGCTGGGGCTCGATCCGCGCTTCGATGTTTCAAAGGCCTATTGGCTTGTCGCGGGCATCGCCGGGGTTGATCCGGAAGTGGGTGCGATCGGCGATGCCGCCTGGGCCAACTATGTCGTCAACGACTTCGCTATTTCCTTCGACCGGAAGGACGCTCCCGCCGATTGGGCCTATGGTATTTTGCCTTTCCGTTCGACCCGGCCGAACCAGCTTCCCGACGTCAAGATGAGCTTTGGCCCGTTCGACCGCTATGCGCAGCTGTTTCCGCTGAATCAGCGCCTGACAAAATGGGCCTATGAGCTGACCAAGGATACGTCCCTCTACTACACGCCCGAGGTCGCTGCGTTCGAGAAGCCGTGGACCGGCTTTCCGGAAGCGCAGCGACCGCCCCAGGTCATGATCGGGGACAGCTTCGCATCTAATTATTTCTGGCACGGCCAAACCCTCACCAAATGGGCGCGCGACTGGGTGCGTCTCCATAGTGATGGCAAGGCCAGGTTCGTCATGAGCAATACCGAGGATTCGGCGATCGCCGCTGCTGTCGCGCGCATGGGCAGGATGGGCGTCATCAAGGGCGATCGGCTGATGGTGCTGCGAACGGCGTCCAACTACACGATGGCTCATCCCGGCCAGTCGGATTATGATTCCTGGCGCCAGGAATTCCCGTTCGACGGCGCCCCCGCCTTCGAGGCTGCCTATCGTGTCGGCAGCAGGGTGGTTCACGAAATCACCGACCATTGGGATCGATATGAAGATCAGACGCCGGGTGCGGACTAGCATGCGCCATGGTGCGGTCACGTCTCGTCTGGCCCTGGCTGTCCTCGCAGCCATGCTCTTCGCCATGCCGGGGCCGTCAGGGGCAAGAGTAAAAGCCGTCGGCTCCGATGAGATACGGACGGCGTCGCTGTTGGAACGCATCCGCACCGACCCGCCACGGCTCAGGATGTTCCTGCAGCGCATGCCCAAAGGCGGCGATCTGCATAACCATCTGAGCGGGTCAATCTATGCGGAAGATTTCCTCGCATGGGGCGCCGAGAAGGGTTTCTGCATTGACGCCGCCAGCGATGCGATCACGTCGCCGCCTTGCGACGGCAAGGCCCGTATTCCGATCGAAGACATCATTGCTGGCGATCCGTTTCGCTATGGCCAGATTGTCACCGCGCTTTCGACGCGGGGGATGGCGGCGGGCTTTGGCGATCCCAAGGTTCCGGGGTTCGAGCGCTTCTTTCGATCTTTCGATGCCCTTGGCCCGGTCCCTTCGGCAACGATCGCGCAGGCTCTGGCGCAAAACCGGAGGGATGCCGCAAGCGAGGGCGTATCCTATCGCGAGCTGATCACATTACCCCGCGCCGTTATCGATCTCTATCCGCCGGCAATGGCCGTGCCGGGCGACGGCACCGATTTCGACGCGCTCTCGAATGCGCTCAGCCCCCATCTTCCCGCTGCCTTGACGGCTGCGCGCCGCAGCTTCGACCAGATCGAGGCCGAGGCGGCGGCGCTCAACGGCTGTGCCACGAACAGCCCCAAACCAGCTTGTGCGGTCACCATCCGTTATCAGGCCGTCGCGGTCCGCAACGTGCCACCGGCGAAAGTCTTTGCGGCCCTGTCATTTGCGTTCGCTATCGCCGAGGCAGATCAGCGCTTCGTTGGCGTGAATATTGCGGCGCCCGAACATGACCCCATAGCGATCCGCGACTATGCGCTTCACATGCGAATGCTCGCCTATCTGCATGCGCGTCATCCCAACGTTCCGCTCTCCCTCCATGCCGGCGAACTCACGCTCGGCCTGGTGCCGCCCCAGGCCCTGCGCTTTCACATTGAACAGGCCGTCAGCATCGCCGGCGCCAGCCGGATCGGCCATGGTGTCGACCTGCCCTATGAAGAGGGAGCCGCCGATCTCCTTCGACGCATGGCGCGGAACCGCGTGGCGGTCGAGGTCAATCTGACAAGCAACGCCGTCATCCTTGGTGTGAAGGGCAAGGATCATCCGCTTCGCCTTTATCTGGAGTCGCAGGTGCCGGTGGTCCTTTCCACCGACGATCAGGGAATCGGGCGCAGCGACATGACGAACGAATATCTGCGGGCGGTCCAAGAACAGAGCCTGACCTACCGCCAATTGAAGTGGATCGTCCGGAACTCACTCGAATATGCCTTCGTGTCGGGGCGCAGCTTGTGGGTGTCCGGCCCTGGCAGCGCGACAGTCGCGGCCTGCGCCGCTTCGCTTCAAACGGCAGACGCTCTTTGCGCTTCTTTCCTCGCTAAAAACGAAAAGGCTCGCCTACAATGGTCGCTGGAGAAGAAATTCGGGGATTTCGAGCGTGAGAACTGATGGAGCCGCTCGTGCCCAACGGCGCGGCAGGTGGGCAGGGCGACTCATGCTCTTAATCCTGGCCACACTCGGCTCAAATGCCGCTATCGCAAGCGATCCGGAGGAGCATTATGCATCAGCGACCGATCTGAATGCGAGAGTGGCCAATCCCATGGACGGGATCGCGGTATCTGTCGTTCCGAGCAGACCAGGCGTGGTCGTCCTTGTCGCCCGGCGCGATCGTAGCGGGGAGGCAGAGATCCATATGACGAACGACGACGAAATCGTGGCACGGGAAGGTTGTGCGGATCTGCTCGTCGGAGGCAAAGCCGAAGGCCTGCGGGCCTTGAGCGAGGACGAGTATCGCGGCTCGAGCTTGGAAGGCGCACATAGCTATCGCTTTTGCGCGGGCGACGTGATGTTTATTCCGGCGAGAAAGCCGCATCAGGTTCGGTTGCGCGATGGTGCGAGCTTCTCTTACCTCACTATCAAGATGAAGGTTCAGGAGTGAGCCGCCGTGCCCTCGGGATGTATAGGAATCTCCCAAGGGAGTACCGCGGTGCGACCGAAGGCGTCGCTGACCGATAGTCTTCGCTTGAAGGTTCTTTTCGCCCAGGCTGATCCATCAAGGATCAGGCAGTTGAGCCCTGGACGTTACTCGTGCTGGCTTCCTTAACGAGCGGAAGGCGTCGCCTTGGCGTGCCCGTCAGCGCCAGGAGAGCGTTCGCGACCGCCGGCGCGATCGGCGGGACGCCGGGTTCACCCATGCCGGTAGGACGGTTCGTGGACGCGATGATGTGCGTCTCGACTGAGGGCATCTCATTCATACGCAGGACCGGGTAGGTGTCGAAGTTGGTCTGCTGCACGACACCGTCTTTGAGCGTCATCGAACCGTACAACGCGGCGGAGAGGCCGAAGCCGATGCCGCCTTCCATCTGCGCTGCGATCTGGTCGGGAGAAACGGCGATACCACAATCAACGACGGCGACAACGCGACGGATGACCGGCTTGCCCAGGTCCAGCCGGACCTCCGCAACCTGGCCGACCAGGGTTCCGTAAGTTTCATGGATCGCGAGGCCGCGTGCCCAACCCGGTTCGATCGCTTTGCCCCAGCCCGAGCGGCGGCATAGCTCGTCGAGCAGTACCAGTCGCCGCTTGTCGCCGGCCTTCTCATAGAACATTCGGCGATAGGCTGCAGGATCCCGGCCAACCCGTCGCGCGAGCTGGTCGATGATATGCTCCATTACGAACGCGGTGTGGGAGTGGCCCACCGATCGCCAGAAGGATGGCGGCACCGCCAAGGAGGGGCTGAAGACCTTTCCGTCCACGCTCGATGCTGTCGAGAAATAGGGTGAGCCCTCAATGCCTTCGACGGCCTGACTGTTCGGGCCGACCGGGACAAGCGGCTGACAGACGCTGTGGATTCGCCAGCGTTCGGGAAAGCCGTCTCGCCCCATCTGGACCCAGAGGCGGTGATGAGACATCGGCCGGAAATAGCCGGCCATCATCTCGTCCTCGCGCGTCCAGATCATCTTGACTGGACGTCCATTCGTCCGCTTCGCGATCCGCACGCATTCGACGACATAGTCGGCGCTCATGACGCCGCGCCGCCCGAACGAACCGCCCGCAGGGATAACCTCTAGATCGACGCGACCCGGGACGGTGCGCGCGGTCAAGGCTGCCTGGACCTGATCAACAATGGGTAAGTGCGCGCCGGAGGTAATCGACACATCCCAGCCGTCGACCATTGCGACGCAGTCGAGCGTTTCCATGGGTGCATGCGCTAGATAGGGAAAGTCGAACGCAAACTCGACGACGTCCCCGCTGAAGGGCGTTTCAGGTTCGTCGCCCTTCATGGCGAAATCGCTTGGGTTCACATCACCGCGGCCAGCTGCCAGGTCGTGATAATAGCGGACCAGATCGGGCGTCGAGCGCTTCTCCGCCTCTGTGCCGTCCCACTCGACCCGCAGCGCCTCACGGCCCTTTCGCGCCGCGAAGCTGTTCTGCGCCACCACCGCAACGCCGGTCTCGATCGCGAAGACGTCGACCACGCCTTGCACCTTGCGGGCGTCGGATGGGTCGAAGCGGGCCAGCTTGCCGCCGAACCGCGGGCTGTGCGCGACCATGGCGACGAGCATGTCAGGCCGCCGGACGTCCTGCGTATAGACCTGCGCGCCGGTGCTCTTGGGGACGCTGTCCTTGCGCCGCACCCGATCCGTGCCGATCAAGCGATAGTCCTTCGGCTGCTTGAGCGTCGGTTGCTGCGGCGGGGTCTGTCGGGATGCGTCGGCGAGCAACTCCGCGAAAGTGGCGGAGCGGTCCGAACCCGGATGCGAGACGACACCGTCGCGCACCTCGATGAGACGCCGGGGGACACTCCAGCGCAGCGCGGCCGCATCGACGAACATCGCGCGCGCAGCCGCTCCGGCATTGCGCATCAAATCCCAGTTGGAGGAGATCGAGCGCGATCCGACCGACCCTTGCGGGCCATAGGCACGGAAATTGCTGCGGGAATCGATGACTTTCACCCGCTCCCAATCGGCGTCGAGTTCCTCCGCGACCATCGCGGCCAGACCGGCATGGATGCCCTGGCCCAGTTCCTGCTGGCGGTTGACGACAGTGACGGAACCCTCCGGCGCGATGCGGATGTACGACCCGAAAGCGCTCGGTTCGGGATCGTTGCCGCCCCCGCTCAGGATGGCGCCGCCCACCCCCATCGGATGCGTCGCGGCATAGCCGACCACCAGCGCGCCGCCGATGAGCGATCCGCCCAGGATCATCCGGCGGCGGGTCATGCGGAAGCGACGCCTCGCTGGCTGCGCCGGACTCGGACTTTCAGTTGGAGACTTCATACGGGACACCTCGCACCGGATTCGAGCCAGGCCTTGATGAGCGCACCGAACTCAGCCTGTGTGCCCGGTGCGGGATTGCGCTTGCCGCCGGGATGCCATGCCCAGCCGACGAGCTCGTCTTCCGCCATGTGGTGGAGCAGTGCGGCGCGATTCATGTGCGAGCGCGCCGGATCGAGCATCTGGCGGCAGATCTCGCCCAGTGACTTGCCTTGCCAAGCCATTTCGACCGGCGCGAGCTTCCATTTCGGATTGCCCGGAACGCCGGATGCATCGAAGTTCGCGGCATGGTGACAGGTCGAGCAGCGCAATGTCGGTTCGCCGGCGTCATCAGGGCCGCGCGACACCCAGGGAACATGAGGCCGCATCGCGTCTGTCTGCGTGGGCCGATCGGTGCGCGGGTGACAATTCATGCAGCGTGGATGCTGGATCACGCGCCCGGCTTCCGCGAATAGCGCGAGCGAGCGGGCTTGTGGGTCGCCGATCGAAGCGAACGACGCAACCGGTCGCAGGTGCGCTATTTCGCTCTTGGGCGCCGCTGCACCAATGGATTCGGGCTGCGGGAGGACGCGAGGGCGCAGGGAAATTGCCGCGACAAGAACGATGACGGCTACGATGATCGCCAGAAGCGGCAGGCAGCCAATACGCCGCCGACGTCGAACGGGCCTCGCTGGGCGAAATCCATGTCGCCAGCTCAAGCTGGTTTCGCCGGGGAAGACGACGAGCCCGCAGCGTCATGGATCGCCGCGCGAATGCGGTTGTACGTCGCGCAGCGGCAGATATTCCCGCTCATCGCTTGATCGATGTCGTCGTCGGTCGGGATGCTTTTGACGCGAAGGAGGGCCACGGCGCTCATGATTTGGCCCGACTGGCAAAATCCACATTGCGGAACGTCGCGCTTTACCCAGGCGGCGCGAAGCGCGTCCGCGTCGGGCCCTTCAACCGCTTCGATCGTGACGATCTGCGACCCGGCGGCCGCTTCCAGGGGAAGTGAGCAGGAGCGCATGGGTTGGCCATCGACATGGACCGTGCACGCGCCGCATTGGGCGATCCCGCAGCCATATTTCGTGCCGGTGAGATGGAGCGTGTCGCGAAGCACCCACAACAGCGGAGTCTGTCCGTCTTCCTCGATCTGATGTGCGCGGCCATTGACCACGAGCTGGTACGACATGCGACTGGCTTTATCCCGGAGTGAACATCGCCTCAGGATAGGGCATGCACGCCCGACTTCGAACGCCCGATCCTTCGAAAGACTTGCCTAATCCGCCATGAAATGTCTGGAGTCCGAAGGCGCTCGCCCAAGGTCTGTTTCACCTGATAGGCGATCCGTCTGGCGCGCCGGTTTTCCGGCACAAAAGCTTATCGAGCGGCTGTCGCCCCGAGCCCGTTCGACAAGGCCCACGTTCCGATGCGCACGTGTATGCCTTCAGGGCAGCACTGACATGACGCCAGCCCTTCTTTGCTTGCCCTCTAAAGACCGTTTGCCGCCTTTGTGCGCGGAAAGCGGGCAGGCCTGGGATACCAGGGGGGTCAGACTGTCCGCGCTGGATGGCACAGGTACCACATGCTGTCTGCAGGAGGCTCGCCCGCCAGAACAGGCGCTGGCGAAAGCGAATGGTGTTGGTGAAAGAGCAACACCATTGGGCCGTCGCGAGCGATTTGCGTAAGCTCTGAGATTATAGGCGAAACCGGCGAGCATTGTGCGCTCAACGGATAGGTGTCACGCTTGGCTATGGGAATCCGCGAGGTGATTTACGGAGAACTCTGCGCGATCGTAGTTTTACAAGAACGCTGATCTCACGAAGCTCCAGAAGGTCGGTTTTCGTTGAGCCAACGATCGATCACGCCATTAAGGGCAGCCGGCTGTTCCAGCATGACCATGTGTCCTGCGTCGATCGTTACCTCGGCCAAGGTTGTGCAGTCCTCTCGCATCGGATCCGCGAGCGCACTGTGAATGGTGTCGCAAACTGTGTCCCAGCGTGCGTGGATGAAGAGCGAAGCTATGTCGATCCGCCCGAAATTCGGCGCCTCGATGGCGAATGCCAGATTGTCGGCATCGTTCAGGTACCACGCATTGGCTCCACGGAAGCCGGAACGCTCGAACGCGGCCACGAACGCCTCGAACGTGTTTTCGCTGAGTATAGTCTCGTCCCGTGGCATAGTCGGGGCACGTCGATCAGCGCCGAAAAAGCCGCCGCGCGCGCGCAGATCCGAGAACTTGGATGGTTTCCCGACAACGTCAGAAGACGTTCGCCGGTACAGCGAAGCGATCGTCGCGCGCACGTCCGCCTCAAGCGAGGCGGCGGCGGCACCAGCATGCTCACGATGATATAGCCAATAATCCCATTGCCCAACCGGGTAGCGGTCCGGGGGGTACAGGTCGCGATTTACTGTCGCGCTGACGTTGTCCAAGGTGTTGCCATGCGCAAAGTAGGGGACGCAGATGGCGACGATCCCAAGACAACGGTCGGGATGGTGTGCGCCGATTGACCAGACCGGCGCACAGCCCCAATCATGCGCCACCCACAAGGCCGGTGCCCCGCCAAGACTGTCGTGCAGCTCGGTGAGATCGGCGGTTATCTCCCGAACTGCATAATCGCGGATACGCGTAGGCACGGACGACCTGCCATAACCGCGCATGTCCGGGGCAATACAGCGCCAGCCTGCCTCTGCGAAATATCGCAGTTGGTGCTCCCAGATGATGCCGATTTCGGGCCAACCGTGGACGAAGATCATCAGCGGACCGTCGAGCGGCCCCGCTTCGATCCAGGCGGTGCGGTGACGCGGCGTCTCACAACCGCCGGCGCGGAACGGGGCCGGCACCATATCAGCGGCCCTTCGTGGCGATGAAGCGCCAGTTGGCAACCACGGCGAAGCGGTGCGGTTTGGCACGCTGCGCGTAAGTTTCGCTCTCCAGGATCTTCCTGAGATCGGCGAAGCTGTCGTAGCGCACCAAAGCGATCTCGTCCCAGTCGTCGTCGGGACCGGCAAGAAGACTGTGCACGCGCGGCCCCGCGTGAAGCAGCTCCGGCACCACCCCGACCGCTTCGCAGGTCTCCCTGAAGCCGCCGACATACCCCTCATAGTAGCCGCTCAGCGAGTCCGGCTTCGCGTCCCCAAAGCCGGCGGGATAATCGGGCGCAGCGCGGAACCGGAGGAGATTGACCATCACCACCGGGCCGTCGCCGATCGCCTGCTCCGCCGCATCCAGTGCGGTTTCGTCGAGTTCCAGCGTTTGCATCACGTTGCTTCTCCTTGTTCGCCCGGATCATTATCGCAATGGCAAGAACACCGTTGTAGAGGCTTCGAAAACAGGATTGAGTTGCCACCGTGTCCACACCGCCCAACTTTCAGCGCCTATTGAACCTGCTGCACTTCGCACGTGTGGTGGATGCCGGATCCTTCGCCGAGGCGGCACGGCGAGCCGGAACGACGACTTCGGCGCTCTCCAAGGCGGTGTCGCGTTTTGAACAGGCACACGGAGTGCGCCTCCTTCACCGCACTACTCACGCAATCTCGCTTACATCAGAAGGCGAACGGCTGCTTGAGGGGACTAGAGATCTGTTGCGCGAGGCGGAACGGCTTGAAGCGACGCTGGATCTCGCTTCGGCGAGCGGCGCCGGAGGGCGCGTCAGGCTCAGTGCGCCCGCGCCGCTCATTCGGGCCAGACTGGCACGGCAGATCCCCGCTATCTTGCGTGCCAACCCCGATATCGAATTGGAACTGAAGGTCGACGATGGCACGCTCGACTTGGCGGCAGAGGGCATCGACATTGCAATCCGCTTTGGAGAGCTCAATGGGCAGCCGAACCTCGTCTCGACCCCCTTGGGGACCTTCCCATGGGTGCTCTGCGCAACCCCTAAGTATGTCGAGGTGGTGGGTGCGCCGAACTCGCCGGCCGACCTCATCGCACATCACCAAATCGGCTTTCGCGATCCGGGCTCCGGTCGCCTTATGGCGTGGCAATTCGCGGATCCCGTCGACGGCAAGATAATCCGCATCCTGCCACGTCCGCGGATTGTGGTAGAGGACGTCAGCGCAATCTGGTCGATGATGCGTCTTGGTTTAGGCCTCGCTTGGGTTCCGGCCTGGGTGGGGCTGCTTCCGCTTCGCGATGGACTGGTGGTCGAAGTCCTGCGCGAGTGGCGCGTCGCCGAAACCCCAATTCATGCCGTGCGCTTAGAACGGCGGAATACACCTGCACGCATCCGCTCACTGCTCGATGCACTGCGAGAGGCCGCGGGAGATTGGCGCTATTCTAGCTAACACATAGCTCCTCTTGCGTTTTTGGAAGCGCCGGATTTTCCTGGAACCGGCGGGAAATATTGGATCGTGTCCGCGAGGCCGACGAGATCGACCCTGTGTCCGATGCTTCAGGCGGTCGACACAGGTCGCCCTAGATGAAATGCAGGTTCGGGATGTCAGCGTCGAGGAGGCGATCCTGATCGACTGCGCCGTGGGCGATGTCTATGCCCACATCCGTCGCCCGGTCCGCCAAGGCGCACGCCATATGACCAAGACCGGACCCGACATCAGGACGCGCTCGTAACGACCCCGCGGAAGCAGGCCGATGAGACTTTCATACTTTCGGCGCTTACAGAGATATCTCGCATCCCCCGCCACCAGGGTTCACCGCGCATAGGCGTCCTCGACGCCGCGGCATTGCCGTGACGCTTGCGGGCGCGCCCAATCGCAGCGTCTGTCCGAGCGCTGCGCAGGAAAGGCCGATGTCCCGCAGCGACCTGAACACAAGCCTGTTTCCGCGGCTGCGGCTGTGCCCGTCGTCGCTATTGCCCGCGACCGCCGCCTCGTCCGACGCGGCCGCGCGATTCGGACCGGCGGGGGCGTCCGTAGCTCCGGGCGGCGCTGCGGACGGGGGATGTCGACGGGCGGATCGCCCGTCATGAGCGGCTCAGAACCGATAGGAGAGCATGATGCCTCCCGCCGGCTGCCAGCGGCGGCCCTCTTCCGTGATCGGGCTGTCCGCGATATCGCCGACAAGATAGGTAGCGCCTGCTCGCGCAGTGATCCCGAACTTGGGGGAGAACCAGTATCCTGCAGTCACGCCGGCCCCGACATCCCTCATGCCCCCGTCCGGGCGGTAAGCTCGGAGGCCGCTCGCAGCTGCCGCGGCCTGATCGACCCCAAAATAGGTGCGCGTATAATCGCTATTCGCCAATGTGGTCTGCGCGTCGATCGAGAGGAAGAAGTCCTTGCGGCTGACGGCGGCATAGCTGGCGCTCGCGGTGGCGAGCAGCCCGTTGTGCGTGCGCGAGACGTCGTGGAGCACCGAAAGCTCCATTTGAAGCGCACCTTGGCCATATTGATCGCCACCGAAGCGATAGCCGACGAATGCGCCAGCCTCTATCGCGGTATCGATCTCGGGCAGCAGCCCGATGCTACCGTCCGCATCGTTGCGCGGTAGTCGAGCGCCGATGACCGGTCCGAATGAGAGTCGGGGATCCGAAATGACGTCGACCCGCAAGCCGGGCCCGCGGACCTGAACATTGACGCCGCCCCAGCGAACGTCAGCCATGACAAAGGGCAGGACACGCATGTCGCGCGAGCCATCGAATTCGGGAACGACGCCGGGGCCAATCGCAACCACACCATGCGGGCCACTGTCGGACGGAGCGGACTGAGCTTGAGCAACGCCGGCGAACATTGGGGCAATGCCACAGGCGAGGAGAATCGAAATAAGCTTTTTCATCGACAGACCTTTTTCGTTCGAGAGACACAGGGTCACCGAAGGCGCCCATTTATTGGGGGCTTTCCTTCGGTGACCGCAGAGGCCGCCCCGGGGCGGGGGGCGGGGCGACCTCGCGTCGAAAGCGCAAACCGAGGGCAGGTCCGCAGCTTCCGAAAATGATTAATTGCCGTGAATCGCGAATGAGCGGGTGACTCAGGCCAGCGCCGCACAATTCCGCATTCACGCAAGAATTCGTAGATAAGTTGATCACGCAACAGTTTGATGTTCTGTGTTAACGCTAGTCGAGACCCTGCCGGTTAGACACAGCAGAAAGAAGGCCTAGCCGTTGGCGCAAATCAAGTCGCGAAACTTAGTCTCAACTTAAGCCATTTTGTGTGGCGTGATACTTGACCTGTGGATGGATTGTGACAATATGTTGCTCCCTGGCTTCGGTTGGCACCAGCAAGCTAGAAGGAATGACCAGTGGTCAAAATGCCGGAATATGGAAAAATCTTGCCTTTTCCTACACGCGATGCGATGCACGGCCCTGCGCAGGGGGGAGTTCGAGACGGTCGCGCGGAAAGGATCGGCATGACCCCAACCTTATTGGCGGCGGTTACCGCCTATGCCGACGCGAATGGCGGCGGGGAGGGGTATTTTCCGATCCCGAACGCTGGATTGCATATCATCCGTGCGTTCCATGAGATGGACAATCATTACGTCTATCAACCCTCCCTGTGCATCACGCTTCAGGGCGGCAAGGAAATCCTGATAGGCGACGAGACGCTCAGCTACGGTCCGATGCAGTGTCTCGTCATCGGACTGGATCTTCCGGCTTGTGGCCGGATCGTGACCGCGAGTTCGGACGAGCCGTTCGTCGGGATCACCATCGAGTTCGATATCGCCATCATGCGCGAAGTCCGAGACAAGCTCGAAACGCCCGTGGTTGCGACGACGAACCCTGTCCGCAGTATGTTCGTGGCCGATGTCGATGGTGCATTGGCGGACTGTGTGCTGCGCATGGTCAGGCTGACGGAGACGCCGCAGGCCATTCCGATCCTCTATCCGGCCTTGATGCGCGAGTTCTACTACTGGCTGTTGAGCGGACCCCACGCCTCAGAGCTGTGGCGGCAGGCCGTGCCGGACACCCATCTCGAGCGGATCGGTCGGGCGATCCACCTGCTTCGCCAGAATTTCGCCAAGACGTTGCGGGTCGAGCGCCTCGCGGAAGCGGCGAACATGAGCCCGTCCTCTTTCCACCAACACTTCAAGGCATTGACCGCGATGTCCCCGCTTCAGTACCAGAAACAACTGCGGCTGCTCGAGGCACGCAGGCTTCTGACGGCGGAAGCGCTGAATGTCGCCGAGGTCGCGTATCAGGTCGGTTATGAGAGCGCCTCCCAGTTCAGCCGGGAATATTCGCGCACCTTCGGGATCGCGCCCAAGCGTGATGCCATGAACCTGAAAGCGGCTCTGGCTTAGTTCAACATCTGACGCTTTGTATCCGTCCTGCCTGGCTCATGAAGGCCGATTAGGTGGAGCGGAAGGACAGCTCAGAGAACGCCCGGGGGATAGCGGCATTGCAGCGGTGCCGCCGCCTTTCCCGAAAACGATCGCAGACTGTGTGGAAACTCGCCGGCTGATTCCGCTTGGTCGCTGACAGGTGTATGCTGTGATCATGGCGTATATCGAAGGTCATGCGCGCGAGCAGGCGCTGCTGCTGCCGGCATCGA
>Ga0207681_10000628_pt1 | contig 23614 bp, 24 predicted proteins | sample KBSS53metaG_FD_184324 | JGI IMG/M metagenome (GOLD analysis project Ga0207681, IMG submission 184324) | Switchgrass rhizosphere microbial communities from Kellogg Biological Station, Michigan, USA - KBS S5-3 metaG (SPAdes) (version 2) | ecosystem: Host-associated > Plants > Roots > Rhizosphere... | reverse complement strand
GGCGAGAGGAGGGCGTCGAACGCCTGCAATGCATCGCCCATTCTCGCGATCCAGTCGCGTCGCGCGGCGACGAGGTCGAGGTAATCGGCCGCGCTCATCGTTTCGCCGCGCCGGATGCGGAGGGCGACGCGGCGGTCGTACTCGCTCTCGCGCTCGCCGATCCAGCGCCGGTGGAACGCCCAGCTCTCGGCTGCCGCGAAGGTGCCGTTGGTGTTGATCGGCGCGATCTCGGCAAGCGGTGCCAGATCGATCGTTTCGATTCTCGCGCCCGCCGCTGACAGCGTCGAGAGACTGCGGTCGAAGGCGCGCGCGACGGTCTCGTCGAGGCCGTCGAGCACGAGCCGGGTCGGCACCGCGAAGCGCCAGCGCGACATCGAGCGATTCGGCAGTTGCACCGTCCGGCCGGCGAGGACTTCGTGCAGCACGACGGCGTCGCGGACCGATCGCGTTATCGCCGAGACGGTGTCGAGCGTCGGCGCCAGGAGCACGGCGCCGGCGATCGGTACCAGCCGCGCCGTGCTCTTGAAGCCGACCAGACCTTGCAGCGCGGCGGGGATCCGGATCGAGCCGTTGGTGTCGGAGCCGAGCGCAGCCCAGGCGGCGCCGGCGGCGACGGAGGCGGCGCCGCCCGAGGTCGAGCCGCCCGGGATGCGGGGCATTGGGTCGAGGCCGAGCGTCGCCGGATTGGCCAGCACCGGGAAGTGCGGATTGAGGCCGACTCCGGAGAACGCGAACTCGGACATGTGCGTGCGGCCGATCAGGGCCGCGCCGGCGCGGCGCAACCGGGCGACTGCCGGAGCGTCTTCGCTCGCGGGCGAGGCGTCGCACAGGATCACCGAGCCGGCCCCGGTGGTCTCCCCGGCGACGTCGAACAGGTCCTTGATCGAGACGGCCAGGCCGGCGAGCAGACCGGGGTCGCGGCCGGCAGCGATCGCCCGATCGGCGGCGGCCGCGGCAGCGCGCGCTACCGGAAAGGAAGTCGCGACGAACGCGGGCCTGGCGCGCGGGGTCCCGGCGGCGTCGATCGAGCGCTCGATCGATTCGCGCGCCGAGAGGTCGCGCGCAACGAGTCGCCGGCGCGCTTCGGTCAGGTCGTCGGCCATCGCAATGCTATAATTTCGCGCTTTACCTCGAGCGGACGATCTGCTCGGTTGCCGGTCTTCATGGGGGAGACGAGAGCGACCGGCCGTGGTAGCCGCTCCATCCGCGAACCGGCTTCATCAATGGTGTCGCGGCGTCGAATCGGTCAGCCGATTCCAGCGCCTGCGATTCGAGCCGGATTCTAGAACCAACCTTTGGAACCTCGATGACGATCACGATGCGTGAAATGCTGGAAGCCGGCGTCCATTTCGGACACCAGACGCGCTTCTGGAACCCGAAGATGGCTCCGTATATCTACGGCCATCGCAACAAGATCCACATCATCAACCTCGAGAAGACGCAGCCGCTCTTCGAGGACGCGATGAAGTTCATCCGCCAGCTGGCCTCGCGCCGCGGCACGATCCTGATGATCGGCACCAAGCGCCAGGCGCGCGAGGTGATCGCCCAGGAAGCCAAGCGCTGCGGCATGCCCTACGTCGACCAGCGCTGGCTCGGCGGCATGCTCACCAACTTCAAGACCGTCAAGGGCTCGCTCAAGCGCCTGAAAGACATGAAGGCGCAGATCGAGGCGGGCACTGAGATCCGGATCAAGAAGGAAGCGCTGATGTTCCAGCGTGAGCTGGTCAAGCTCGAGAAGGACATCGGCGGCATCCAGGACATGAACGCGCTGCCCGACGCGATGTTCGTGATCGACGTGGGCTTCCACAAGATCGCGGTCGCCGAGGCGAAGAAGCTCGGCATCCCGATCATCGCCGTCGTCGACTCGAACCACTCGCCGATCGGCATCGACTACGTGATCCCCGGCAACGACGATTCGTCGAAGGCGGTCGCGCTGTACGCCAAGGCGGTCGCCGACGCGGTCCTCGAAGGCAAGGCCAACGCCGCCAACGAAGTGGTGCAGGGCGCTGCCGTCGGCGACGAGTTCGTCGAAGTCGACGAAGCCTCGGCCTGATCGGCGCTCCGGCTCGCCACCCCGGCGAGCGGACCCAGGGGCTGATTCAGCCCCTTTTTCACAACTGAGCAGCGAACCCGGCTTGCCGTCCTCGACGGCGCGCCGCGGCTGAAGGAGCAAGACGATGGCGGCAATCACCGCAAGCATGGTCGGCGCGCTGCGCGCCAAGACCGACGCACCGATGATGGAGTGCAAGAAGGCGCTGACCGAGGCCGACGGCGACATGGACAAGGCCGAGGAGCTGCTCCGCGTCAAGCTCGGCAGCAAGGCCGGCAAGGCGGCATCGCGGATCGCCGCCGAGGGCGTCGTCGCGGCGACCGTCGAGGGCACGACCGGCGCCTTGATCGAAGTGAACTGCGAGACCGACTTCGTCACCAAGAACGATTCCTTCCTCGCCTTCGCGAAGGCGCTGTCGGCGCTGGTCGCCGCGAGGAACCCGGCCGACGTGGCGGCGCTCTCGGCGCTGCCGCTCAGCCAGGACGGCTTCGGGCCCACGGTCGAGGACGTCAGGAAGGGCCTGATCGGCAAGATCGGCGAGAACATGTCGATCCGCCGTTTCCAGCGCTACGCCGGCGGCGGCAGGCTCGCCAGCTACCTGCACGGCACGCGAATCGGCGTGCTGGTCGAGTTCGAGGGGGACGAGGCCGCCGCCAAGGACGTCGCGATGCACGTCGCGGCGATGAAGCCGAAGGCGCTGACGACTGCCGACGTCGCCGAATCGCTGATCGCTGCCGAGCGCTCGGTGGCGACCCTGCGCGCCGCCGAAGACGCCGAGAAGGCCAAGGCCGAAGGCAAGGCGGTCCAGTCGCCCGAGATCGTCGCCAAGAGGATCGAGGGCTCGGTCGCGAAGTTCCTCAAGGAAGTCAGCCTGCACAACCAGGCCTTCGTCAAGAACGACAAGCAGACGGTCGAGCAGATGCTCAAGGAGAAGTCGACTCGCGTCCATGCGTTCACGCTCTACGTCGTGGGCGAAGGGATCGAGAAGAAGACCGGCGATTTCGCTGCCGAAGTCGCGGCGCAGGTCGCCGCGGCCAAGGGCTGACCGGCGCCGGGTCTTCGGCGTCGGGCGGCTAGACTTCAGCCCGGCCCCGAAGATCAGAAAACGTAGGAGTCGACTGCATGGCCGCGTACAAGCGCATCCTGCTCAAGCTTTCTGGTGAAGCCTTGATGGGAGAGGATGCGTACGGCATCAATCGCGCGACGATCGTTCGCATCGTCCGCGAAGTGCAGGAAGTGACGCGGCTCGGCTGCGAGGTCGCGGTCGTGATCGGCGGCGGCAACATCTTCCGCGGCGTCGCCGGCGGCTCAGTCGGCATGGACCGCGCCACCGCCGACTACATGGGCATGCTGGCGACGGTGATGAACGCGCTCGCGCTTGCCGACACCATGCGCCAGGAAGGCATCACCGCGCGCGTGATGTCGGCGATCGCGATCGAGCAGGTCGTCGAGCCTTACGTCCGGCCGAAGGCGCTGCAGTACCTCGAGGAAGGCAAGGTCGTGATCTTCGCCGCCGGTACGGGCAACCCGTTCTTCACCACGGATACCGCCGCCGCCCTGCGCGGCGCCGAGATCGGCGCCCAGGTGGTGCTGAAGGCGACCAAGGTCGACGGCGTCTACAGCGCCGACCCGCGGAAGGATCCCAGCGCCACGCGCTACGCGCGGATCAGCTTCGACGAGGCGATCATCAAGAACCTGCAGGTGCTGGATGCGACGGCGTTCGCGCTTTGCCGCGACCAGAAGCTGCCGATCCGCGTCTTCAGCATCTTCAAGTCGGGCGCGCTCAAGCGCGTCGTGCAGGGGGAGGACGAGGGCACGCTCGTCCACGTCTAAGGACTGCTTCAACATGACGACGATTGCAGAGATCAAGAAGACCGCCGAGCAGAAGATGGGCCGGTCGATCGAGTCGCTCAAGAACGACTTGCAGAAGATCCGCACCGGCCGCGCCCACCCCGGGATCCTCGACCAGGTCCATGTCGACTACTACGGCTCGCCGGTGCCGATCAGCCAGGTCGCCAACGTGACCTTGCTCGATGCGCGAACGATCAGCGTGCAGGCCTGGGAAAAGGGCATGGGCGCCAAGATCGAGAAGGCGATCCGCGAGTCGGACCTCGGCCTCAACCCGGCGGCGCAGGGCGACCTGCTGCGCGTGCCGATGCCGGCCTTGACGGAAGAGCGCCGCAAGGAACTCACCAAGGTCGCGCGCCACGAAGGCGAAGAGGCCAAGATCGCCGTCCGCAACCTGCGCCGCGACGCCAACGATCACGCCCGGCGCCTCGCCAAGGACAAGACGATCTCCGAGGACGAGGAGCGGCGCTCGCTCGACGAGCTGCAGAAGCTCACCGACCGCGTCATCGCCGAGATCGACCGGCTCATCTCGGCGAAAGAAGCCGAGATCATGGCGGTCTGATGGGCGAACGTCCCGTCCCGGTGCCGGTCGTGCCGCGCCACGTCGCCATCGTCATGGACGGGAACGGCCGCTGGGCCAAGAAGCGGCACATGCCGCGCTTCTTCGGCCACAAGCAGGGCGTCGATTCGCTCGTTCGCACCGTCAACGCGTGCGCCGACCGCGGCATCGAGTACCTGACCGTGTTCGCGTTCTCGTCCGAGAACTGGAAGCGCCCGAGCGAAGAGGTTTCCGGACTCATGGGCCTGGTTCTCGTCGCCGTCTCGAAGTACCTTGCCAAGCTCGCCGGCGACGGCGTTCGCGTCCGCATCGTTGGCGACCGCGCCCAGGTCTCGGACAAGCTGCGCCAGGCGTGGCAGCACGCCGAGGACAGCACCCGCCACAACACCCGCATCAACCTGTCGGTCGCGTTCAACTATGGCGGGCGCTGGGACATCGTCCAGGCGTGCCGGCAGGCGATGGTCGCCGGCGTCAAGCCCGAGGATCTCGACGAGGCGACGCTCAACAGCTACATGGCGCTCAGCTACGCGCCCGATCCCGACCTCTTCATCCGCACCGGCGGCGAGGTGCGGATCAGCAACTTCCTGCTCTGGCAGGCGGCGTATTCGGAGCTCGTCTTCACCGAGTGCCTGTGGCCGGAGTTCGGCACCGAAGAGCTCGACTCGGCGCTCGCCCAGTACGCGCGGCGAGAACGACGGTTCGGCGCCGTCCCCGACGCCGTCGAGCTGGTCGCGAGCGGAAGCTAGACCCGTGCTGAAGCAGCGCATCCTGACCGCCTTGGTGCTGCTCGCCGTCCTGCTCCCGGCGCTGATCGCGAGCCAGGCCTGGCCTTTCGCGGTCCTGACGATGGCGGCGATGGCGGTCGGCGGCTGGGAATGGGCTCGCCTCAACGGCGCGGGCGCGCTCGCCGTCCCCCTCGGCGCCGCCCTCGCTGCGGCTTGCGCGCTGGCGCTCTACGCCGGCTGGGCGACGACGGCGCCGCCGCTCGCCTGGTGGCTGGCGTTTGCGATCTGGGTCCTCGGCGGCACCTGGGTCCTGCGCGCCGGCGTGGCCGGCTGGCCGCGCGCGCCGCAGCTGCTGCGCTGGGCCATCGGCCTGGTCGCGCTGTGGACCGCCTGGCTCGCCCTCGCCAACGCGAAGGCGATCGGCCTCAATTTCATCCTCTCGGTCTTCTTCCTGGTCTGGAGCGCCGACGTGTTCGCCTATTTCGGCGGCCGCGCCCTCGGCAAGCGCAAGCTCGCGCCGGCGATCAGCCCCGGCAAAAGCTGGGCGGGAGTCTGGAGCGGCATGGTCGGCGCCTTGCTGGTCGCGGCGGCCTGGCTGGCGATCGACGCGGCGGGAGCGCTCGGCACGGAAAGCTTCTATTCGATCGCCGCCAACCGCTTCGGCTTCGCCGGCATGGCGCTGATCGTCGTCTTCCTGGTCGCGATGAGCGTCGTCGGCGACCTGTTCGAATCGCTCGTCAAGCGCAGCGCCGGCGCCAAGGACAGCAGCAAGCTCCTGCCCGGCCACGGCGGCATCCTCGATCGCGTCGACGGCCTGTTGCCGGTGTTCCCGATCGCCCTCGCGCTGGTGATGCTGTGACGACATCGACGGCGCGAACTCCACGGGCGATGCAGCGCGTCTGCGTCCTCGGCGCGACCGGATCGGTCGGCGCCGCGACGCTCGACGTCGTCGCTGCGCACCCGGATCGCTTCGAGGTGTTCGCCGTCACCGCCCACCGCCGCCTCGACGAGCTGTTCCACCAATGCCTGCGCTTTCGGCCCCGCTATGCGGCGGTCGCCAGCGCCGCCGAAGCGCGCGCGCTCGCCGACCGGCTGCGCGCCGCCGACGTGGCGACCGAAGTCATGAGCGGTGCCGGCGCGCTGTGCGAGCTCGCCGCCCATCCGGACGTCGACACCGTCATGGCGGCGATCGTCGGCGCGGCCGGCCTGGCGCCTTGCCTGGCGGCGGCAAGCGCGGGCAAGCGCCTGCTGCTCGCGAACAAGGAAGCGCTCGTCGTCGGCGGTCCGCTGTTCGTGCGCGCGGTGGCGAGGGGTGGCGCGACGCTGCTGCCGATCGACAGCGAGCACTCCGCCATCCATCAATGCCTGCCGCTCGATCGCTCGACCTGGCCCGACCGCGTCGCGCGCATCGTCCTCACCGCGTCGGGCGGTCCGTTTCGCGGCCGCGATCCGGCGACGCTCGCGCGCGTGACCCCCGACGAGGCCTGCGCGCACCCGAACTGGGTGATGGGCCGCAAGATCTCGGTCGACTCGGCGACGATGATGAACAAGGCGCTCGAGGTGATCGAGGCGCACTTTCTGTTCGCTCTTGCTCCCGAGCAGATCGAGGTCGTCATCCATCCGCAGAGCATCGTCCACTCGATGGTCGTCTGCCGCGACCAGTCGGTGCTGGCCCAGCTCGGCACGCCCGACATGCGCGTGCCGATCGCCTATGGTCTCGGCTACCCCGACCGGATCGCCTCGGGCGCCGACGCGCTCGACTGGGGAACGCTGGCGGCGCTCACCTTCGAGCCCGCCGACCTGCGTCTCTATCCGGGTCTCGGCCTCGCCTGGGACGCATTGCGCGCCCCGCCGGGATCGACGGCGGTCCTCAACGCCGCCAACGAGGAGGCGGTCGCGGCGTTTCTCGCTGGAACTGTTTCCTTCGACCGGATTCACACGGTGAATTGCCGCACCATCGAATCGCTCTTGCCCGCGCCGGGCGCTGCCGACTCGCTCGAGTCGCTGCTCGCGCTCGACGGCGAGGCGCGTTGGCGCGCCCGCGAGTTCCTGAAATCCTTGGCGCGATGAAGATCTCCACCAAGCGCTGTCGAGTCGCGCCGCGGCCGGATCGGGCCCTGCTTGGGCGCAGATGATGGTCACCGTCCTCGCCTTCTTCCTGACGCTCGGCGTCCTGATCGTCGTCCACGAGTACGGCCACTACCGCGTCGCCGTCGCCTGCGGCGTCAAGGTGCTGCGCTTCTCGGTCGGCTTCGGCCGCGTCCTCTGGCGCCGCCAGCCGCGCCCCGACGGCACCGAGTTCGTCGTCTGCGCGCTGCCCTTCGGCGGTTACGTGCGAATGCTCGACGAGCGCGAGGGCGACGTCGCGCCCGCCGAACTCGACCATGCCTTCAACCGCAAGCCGCTCTGGCAGCGCGCGGCGATCGTCGCCGCCGGGCCGATCGCCAACCTCGCGCTCGCGGTCGCCTTGTACGCGACGGCTCACTGGATCGGGGTCGACGAGCCGAAGGCGGTGCTCGGCCCGCCGGCCGTCGCGAGCGTCGCCGAGAAGGCCGGCATGCGTGCCGGCGACTGGGTTCGCGCCTGGTCGCAGGACGGCGGCGAGTGGCACGACGTCCGCTCGCTCATCGACCTGCGCTGGCAAGTGACGCAGGCGATGCTGCACGGCGAGGACATCGACCTCCTCGTCAGCGGCCGCGACGGCCGCGGCCAGCGGCGCGCGCGCCTCGCGCTCACGACGCTGGCGGGCGCCGACGTCGACGCCAAGACGATGCAGCGAATCGGTCTCGGCAACCCGTGGAGCGAGCCGGTCCTCGGCGACGTCAAGGCGGGCGGCGCCGGCGCTGCCGCGGGCCTGAAGACGGGCGATCGGATCGTCGCCATCGACGGCGTCGCGATCGAGGACGCATCGCAGGTCATCGCGGCAACCCGCGAGAGCGGCAAGACCGGCGTGGCGACGCCGATGCAGTGGCGCCTCGAGCGCGGCAGCGCACGAGTCGACATCGTCGTGACGCCGGCCGTCGTCCTCGACAAGGGCAACCGCATCGGCCGCATCGAGACCGAGGTCGGCCGCAGGGCCGAGTTCGTCGCCGTGCGCTACGGCCCGGTCGAGGGGCTGACGAGCGCGGTGACGCAGACCTGGCAAATGTCGGTGCTGACCGTGAAGATGCTCGGCAAGATGATCATCGGCCAGGCGTCGCTCAAGAACCTGAGCGGGCCGGTCACGATCGCCGACTACGCCGGCCAGTCGGTCCGCCTCGGCCTGGCCTACTACCTCGGTTTTCTCGCCATCGTCAGCGTCAGCCTCGGCGTGCTCAACCTGCTGCCGCTGCCGGTCCTCGATGGCGGACACCTGATGTATTATCTTTTCGAGGCCGTGACGGGACGTCAGGTCTCCGACTTGTGGCTCGACAGGCTGCAGCGCGGCGGGGTTGCCATCATGCTGATGATGATGTCCCTGGCGCTCTACAACGACATGGCCCGCCTGCTGGGTCTCCAATGACCGATTGCATGGATCTCCACGTTCGTTCGCCCGCTCGTCCGCCCCGTCGTTCGCTTTTCGTCCGCTTCGCTCCTTCGGCCGTCGCCCTCGCCGTCGCGCTGCAGGTCGGCGCCGCGCGCGCCGTCGAGCCGTTCGTGCTGAAGGACATCCGGGTCGAGGGCCTGCAGCGCTCCGACGCCGGCACCGTGTTCGCGGCGCTGCCGTTCCGGATCGGCGATACCTACACCGACGAGAAGGGCGCGGCCGCGCTGCGCGCTCTGTTCGCGACCGGCCTCTTCAAGGACGTTCGCATCGACATCGACAACGGCGTCGCCGTCGTCATCGTCGACGAGCGCGCGGTCATCGCCAACATCGACTTCGTCGGCATGAAGGAGTTCGAGAAGGACGCCCTGGTCAAGTCGCTCAAGGACTTCGGCATCGGCGAGGGCCTGCCTTTCGACAAGGCGCTCGCCGACCGTGCCGAGCAGGAGCTCAAGCGCCAATACCTGACGCGAAGCCTGTACGGCGCCGAGGTCGTGACCACAGTCACGCCGCAGGAGCGCAATCGCGTCAACGTCACCTTCACCGTCACCGAAGGCGACCCGGCGAAGATCCGCGAGATCCGGATCGCCGGCAACAAGGTGTTCTCGGAAGGGACGTTGAAGGGCCTGTTCGAGCTCAACGACGGCGGCTGGCTGAACTGGTACCTGAAGGGCGATCGCTATTCGCGCGCCAAGCTCAACGCCGACCTCGAGACGCTGCGCGCCTACTACCAGAACCGGGGCTACCTCGAGATGGAGGTCGTGTCGACACAGGTGACGATCTCGCCCGACAAGCAGGACATCACGATCACGATCAACGTCAAGGAAGGTCAGCCCTACACCGTCACCGGCGTGAAGCTCGAGGGCGACTACCTCGGCAAGGAAGAGGACTTCAAGACGCTGGTGGCGATCAAGCCCGGCGACGCTTATCGCGCCGAAGCGGTTGCCGCGACGACGCGCGCCTTCGTCGATCGCTTCGGCACTTTCGGCTACGCCTTCGCGAAGGTCGAGCCGCGGCCCGAGATCGACCGCGCCAACGGCCACGTGGTCGTCACGCTCGTCGCCGAGCCGCAGCGGCGGGTCTATGTCCGACGCATCAACATCGCCGGCAACACGCGAACGCGCGACGAGGTCGTGCGGCGCGAGTTCCGTCAGTTCGAGTCGTCGTGGTACGACGGCAGGAAGATCAAGCTCTCGCGCGACCGCGTCGACCGCCTTGGCTACTTCAGCGACGTCAGCGTCGACACCTCAGAGGTTCCCGGCTCGGCCGACCAGGTCGACATCACGATCACGATCAAGGAAAAGCCGACCGGCAATCTTTCGCTCGGCGCCGGCTTCTCGTCGGCCGACAAGCTGTCGCTCACCGCATCGATCAAGCAGGACAACATCTTCGGCTCGGGCAACTACCTCGGCTTCGAGATCAACACCAGCAAGTACAACAAGACGCTGGTGCTGAGCACGGTCGACCCGTATTTCACGATCGACGGCATCTCGCGCGGGATCGACCTCTACTACCGGACGAGCCGGCCGATCAACAGCCAGGGCGAGGAGTACGAGCTCGTCACGCCCGGATTCGCGATCCGCTTCGGCGTTCCGTTCAGCGAGTACGACACCGTCTACTTCGGCATCGGCGCCGAGCGCACCGAGATCAAGGGCGCGAACAGCCTGCCGAACAGCTACTTCCTCTACCGCGAGCAGTTCGGCGATACCAGCAACTCGCTGCCGCTGACCCTCGGCTGGACGCGCGACAACCGCGACAGCGCCCTGGTGCCGACGGCCGGCCGCTACATGCGCGTCAACCTCGACTGGGCTCCGGTCGGCGACGCCAAATACGTTCGCGCCAACCTGCAAGGCCAGCAGTACTTCTCGCTCACCCGGTCGTTCACGCTCGGCGTCAACGCCGAGGTCGGCTACGGCAAGGGCCTCGGCGATCGTCCCTACCCGATCTTCAAGAACTTCTACGGCGGCGGCCTGGGCACGGTGCGGGGCTTCGAGCAGGGATCGCTCGGCCCGGTCGACGTCACCGGCGCCTTCATCGGCGGCAATCGGCGCTTCAACCTCAACAACGAGCTTTACATCCCAGTGCCGGGCGCCGGCGCCGACCGGACGCTGCGTCTGTTCGTCTACGCCGATGCCGGCAACGTCTGGGGCGAGAACGAGAAAGTCACCTTCGACAGCCTGCGCGCCTCGGCCGGACTGGGCGTGAGCTGGATCTCCCCAGTAGGCCCCCTGAAGCTCAGCTACGGGACGCCGATCAAGAAGAAGCCGGAAGATAGAATCCAGCGGCTTCAGTTTCAGATCGGGACCGCCTTCTGATGAACAGCCTCACCCTGAAATCGCTGCTCGCGGCGACGCTTCTCGCGGGTGCGGCATCGGCCGCGCCGGCCCAGGAGCTGAAGATCGGCTACGTCAACAGCGACCGCGTGCTGCGCGAGGCGGTTCCCGCCAAGGCGGCCCAGACGAAGCTCGAGGCCGAGTTCTCGAAGCGCGAGAAGGACCTCAACGAGCTCGCCAACCGGCTCAAGAGCGCCAGCGACAAGCTCGACAAGGACGCGCCGACGCTCGGCGAGGCCGAGCGCACGCGGCGCCAGCGCGAGCTCGTCGATCAGGACCGCGAGCTGCAGCGGCGCCGGCGCGAGTTCCAGGAAGACCTGAGCCAGCGCAAGAACGAGGAGCTCGCCACCGTCGTCGAGCGCACCAACCGCGTCATCAGGCAGATCTTCGAGACCGAGAAGTACGACCTGATCCTGCAAGAGGCCGTGTTCTGGAGCCCCAAGGTCGACATCACCGACAAGGTGATCAAGGCGCTCAACGCCCAGGGCGGCAAATAAGAGGCCGGGCGAGATGGGCGAAGTCCTGCTTCGCGACATCATCGAACGGCTCGGCGGCGAACTGATCGGCGAGCCGGCAACGCGAATCGGATCGATCGAGCCGCTCGAATCGGCCGGGCCGACGGCGATGGCGTTCCTCTCCAACCCGCTTTACGTCAAGCAGCTGGCCGCTTCCCGCGCCGCCTGCGTCATCGTCGCGCCCGAGTTTCGCGACGCCGCGCAAGCGCGCGGTGCGGTGATCGTCACCCCTGATCCGTACCTGTATTTCGCCCGCCTGACGCAGTGGTGGGTCGAGCGCGCGAGGAAGGTCGCGGCGCCGACGATCCACCCCAGCGCGGCGATCGACCCGTCGGCGCGCCTCGGCGCCCGCGTCGCCGTCGGCGCCTTCGCCGTGATCGAGGCAGACGCCGTCATCGGCGACGACGCGAGCATCGGCGCGCACACGGTCGTCGGCGCCGCCTGCAGCATCGGCGCGGCGACCCGGATCGGCCCGGGTGTCGCCGTCCTCGCCGGGACGGCGATCGGCGCGCGCGGCATCGTCCATCCCGGTGTCGTGCTCGGCGCCGACGGCTTCGGCTTCGCACCCGACAACGGCCGCTGGGAGAAGATCGAGCAGCTCGGCCGCGTCGTCATCGGCGACGACGTCGAGATCGGGGCCAACACCTGCATCGATCGCGGCGCCCTCGGCGACACCGTCATCGGCGACGGGGTCAAGATCGACAACCTCGTCCAGGTGGGGCACAACGTCAGAATCGGCGCGCACACCGCGATCGCGGGCAACGTCGGCATCGCCGGCAGCACGACCATCGGCGCCCACTGCATGCTCGGCGGCGGCGCGGGCGTCGCCGGCCACGTGACGATCGCCGACCACGTCGTCGTCGGCGGTGCGACCCAGGTCTCTCGCTCGATCGCCAAGCCCGGCTACTACGTCGGCACGTTTCCGTTCGACGACAATGCGTCGTGGGAGAAGAACGCCGCCGTGCTGCGCAACCTTCACGCGTTGCGCGAGCGGGTTCGGGCGCTGGAGAAGAAGTCGCCATGACGATGAACATCCACGACATCCTGAAGAAGCTGCCGCATCGGTATCCCTTCCTGATGGTCGACCGCGTGCTCGAGCTCGAGCACGGCAAGCGCATCAAGGCGCTCAAGAACGTGACGGTCAACGAGCCGTACTTCGTCGGCCACTTTCCGCGCCGGCCGGTGATGCCGGGCGTGATGATGCTCGAGGCGCTGGCCCAGGCGGCAGCGCTGCTCTCGTTCGACGCCCTGGGCGCGAAGGCCGAGGACAACACCCTCTACTACTTCGCCGGCATCGACTCGGCGCGCTTCAAGCGCCCGGTCGAGCCGGGCGACCAGATGATCCTCGACGTCACGCTCGACCGCATGAAGTCGAACATCTTCAAGTTCCACGCACGCGCGAGCGTCGACGGCGAGACCGCCGTCGAGGCGGCGCTGATGTGCGCGGTGCGGTCGGTCGAGTAGGGCGCCCGTGGCGACCATCCATGCGACGGCGATCGTCGAGCCCGGCGCCGAGCTCGCCGACGACGTCGAGGTCGGCGCCTACAGCATCGTCCGCGCCCAGGTCCGGATCGGCGCCGGCAGCGTCGTCGGGCCGCATTGCGTGATCGAGGGCAAGACGACGATCGGCCGCGACAACCGGATTTCGCAGTTCAACGCGATCGGCGGCGTGCCGCAGGACAAGAAGTACGGCGGCGAGAACACGACGCTCGAGATCGGCGATCGCAACACGATCCGCGAGTTCTGCTCGATCCACATCGGCACCGTCCAGGACGCCGGCGTGACGCGAATCGGCGATGACAACTGGATCATGAACCACGTCCACATCGCGCACGACTGCCACGTCGGCAACCAGACGATCATCGCCGGCTACTCGGGCCTCGCCGGGCATGTGCAACTCGGCGACTGGGCGATCGTCGGCGGCCAGAGCGGGCTGCTTCAGTTCGTTCGCATCGGCGCGCACGCGATGATCGGCTTCCAGAGCCATGTGTCGCAGGACGTGCCGCCGTTCATGATGGTCGACGGCCACCCGCTCACCGTTCGCGGCTTCAACGCCGAAGGCATGCGCCGGCGCGGCTTTTCGGCCGAGCGGATCGCGGCCGTCAAGCAGATGCATCGCCTGCTCTATCGGGACGGCCTGACCTTCGACGACGCGCGTGCCCGGATCGGCGCGCTCGCCGAGGCAACGCCGGAGGCGACCGACGACGTCCGCCTGGTCGGCGACTTCCTCGCCTCGGCCAAGCGTGGCATCGCTCGCTGAGCCTCGATCCGCGCGGATGAATCCCGACGCTCCCCGGTTCGCGATGGTCGCGGGCGAGGCTTCGGGCGACCTGCTCGCCGGGTCGCTCCTCGCCAGCCTGCGGGCACGCTGGCCGCGACTCGTCGCCGAGGGAATCGGCGGGCCGCGCATGGCCGAGCGTGGCTTCGTCGCCTGGTGGCCGCACGACAAGCTCTCGGTGCGCGGCTACTTCGAGGTCCTCGGCCACTTCCGCGAGATCCTCGCGATCAGGAACCGCCTGGTCGAGCGCCTGCTCGCCGACAAGCCCGACGCCTTCATCGGCGTCGACGCGCCCGACTTCAACCTCGGCGTCGAGACCCGGCTGAAGGCGGCGGGCGTGAAGACGATCCATTTCGTCAGCCCGTCGATCTGGGCGTGGCGCGGCAACCGGATCGCGGGCATCGGCCGCGCCACCGACCTCGTCCTGTGCATCTTTCCGTTCGAGCCCGAGATCTACGCCAGGCGCAGCATCAACGCCGTCTACGTCGGCCACCCGCTCGCCAGCGCGATCCCGCTCGAGGTGCCGCGCGCAGCCGCCCGCGCCGCGCTCGGCGTCGGTGCGGGCGAGACCCTCGTGGCCTTGCTGCCGGGCAGCCGCGGCTCGGAGATCCGCTACATCGCGCCGCGCCTGTTCGGCGCGGCGGCGGAGATGAGCCGGGCTCGGCCGGGCCTGCGCTTCGTCGTTCCTGTCGTCCCCGGCCTGCGCGCTGCCGTCGAGGCGCTGCGCAAGCAGCACGCGCCCGATGCCGCGATCACGCTCCTCGACGGCCAGGCGCACGAGGCGCTCGCCGCCTGCGACGTCGTCCTCGTCGCCAGCGGCACGGCGACGCTCGAGGCGGCGCTCTTCAAGCGGCCGATGGTCGTCGTCTACGTGATGCACTTCCTCAGCTGGCAGATGGGCAAGCTCATGCATTACCAGCCGTGGATCTCGCTGCCCAACATCCTCCTGCGCGAGCACGCCGTGCCGGAGCTGTTGCAGGGCCGGGCGACGCCCGCGAAGATCGCGGCTGCCGCCTTCAAATGGCTCGACGATCCCGGCGCAGCCGAGTCGCTGCGCGTACGCTTCGAGGCCATCCACCGGGCGCTGAAGCGCGACACTGGCGCACTCGCCACCGCCGCGATCGAAGCCGTTCTCGCCACCTGACGTCGCCATGCACGCCAAGACCTTCCTGCGCGCCGCCAAGCTGCGCGGCATCGTCGATGTCGCCGGGCTGATGGCCGGCGTCGACGAGGTCGGCCGCGGCCCGCTCGCCGGCCCTGTCGTCGCCGCCGCCGTGATCCTCGAGGAACATCGCACGATCCGCGGCCTCAACGACTCGAAGCTGCTGACGGCCGAGGAACGCGAGCGTCTCGACCGGGAGATCAGGAAGCGTGCGGTCTGCTTCAGCGTCGCGTCCGCGAGCGTCGCCGAGATCGACACCCTGAACATCCTGCATGCCGCGCTGCTGGCGATGCGGCGCGCCGTCGAGGGGCTCGCCCAGCAGCCGCAGATCGTCCTCGTCGACGGCAACCAGCGGCCGCAGCTGGCGATGCCGGTTCGCACGGTCGTGGGCGGCGATGCCAAGGTGCGCTCGATCTCGGCGGCGTCGATCGTCGCCAAGGTGTACCGCGACCGCCTCTGCCTGCAACTGCACGAGGAGCATCCCCAGTACGGCTTCGACAGCCACAAGGGCTACTCGACGCCCGAACACCTGAGCGCGCTGCGCGAGCACGGCGCGTGTCCGCACCACCGGCGCAGCTTCGCGCCGGTCCGCAGCGTTCTCGACCGGCTTTTCTGACGCGCGCTTTCAAGGCGCCGCACAGTTCCGGCATGGCCAAGGTCACGCAGATCAGTTCGCGGCGCAATCCGTTGCTCGCGCGACTGAGAAGGCTCGCCGACGACGGCGCCGCGTACCGGCGCCTCGGCGTCGTCCTGCTCGAGGGCGAGCACCTCTGCGCAGCGTGGCTGGCGCGGCCGCAGGCGCCGGTGCTGCACGCGATCGTCAGCGCGGCGGCGTGGGACGAGCCGCGCCTGCGCCGTCTTGCCCAGGCGGCGGCCGAGGTCGCGGTCGTCGATGCCGCGACCCTCGCCGAGCTCGGCACGCTCGAGTCGCCAGCGCCGATCGCCTTTCTTGTGCCGACGCCAGAACGAGCACCGATCGGCGCCGGCGAGCCGACCCTCGTCCTCGACCGCCTGCAGGACCCCGGCAACGTCGGCAGCGTGCTGCGCAGCGCCGCGGCATTCGGCTTCACCCAGGCGATCGCGCTGGTCGGAACGGCCGCCCTTTGGGCGCCCAAGGTCGTTCGCGCCGGCATGGGTGCGCACTTCGGTCTGCGCCTGGTCGAGGGCGCCGACGACGGGGTGTTGGGCGAGCTCGGCGTTCCCTTGTTCGGCACCAGCTCGCACGCCGGGCAACGCCTCGACGAATTCGCGTTGCCCTGGCCGTGCGCCTGGGTGTTCGGTCACGAAGGGCAGGGCGTCGCAGGCGGCGTGGCGCGCCAGTGCCGGGCCATGCTCGCCATTCCGCAGCCGGGCGGCGGCGAATCGCTCAACGTCGCCGCGGCCGCTGCCGTGTGCCTGTACGAGACCGCGCGCCAGCACGGCCGATGAGCGGCGCGGCAGATACGGTTACAACAGCGATCAGCGGGGTTGTCGATCCGTCGTGGGCGCGTTCGACAAGAAGCAGCAGCCGAGGCCGCGCATCCGCAAGGCCGCTGCACCGCTTCAGGAGACTCCCATGCGATTCATGATCATCCGCAAGGCCGACCGCGACACCGAAGCCGGCGTCATGCCGAGCGAGCAGCTCCTCGCCGACATGATGAGGTACAACGAAGAGATGGTGAAGGCCGGCGTGATGCTGGCCGGCGAAGGACTTCATCCCAGTGCGAAAGGCGCGCGCGTGAAATTCTCGAACGGCAAGCCGGCCGTCGTCGATGGTCCGTTCACCGAAACCAAGGAGCTGATCGCCGGCTTCACGATGATCCGGGTCGGCTCGCGCCAGGAGGCGCTCGACTGGATCAGGCGCTGGCCGGCGAGCGACGCCGGCGGCAACGTCGAGCTCGAGCTGCGCCAGGTGTTCGAGGCCGAGGATTTCGGCGCCGAGTTCACCCCGGAGATGCGCGCCACCGAGGAGCGGCTGCGTGCCGAGATCGACCAGCGCGCGAGCGGCGCGGCCAGGCGATGACCGCGCGCTGCGCGACGGCGGCGACGCGCCCATGACGACGTTGCGGTTGCCGACCTACGACGACGTCGCGGCGGCGGCCGCCCGCATCGACGGGCACGCCTACCGGACTCCCGTCCTCACCTCGCGCACCGCCGACGCCGAGCTCGGCGCACGCATCTTCTTCAAGTGCGAGAACTTCCAGCGCATCGGCGCGTTCAAGTTCCGCGGTGCCTACAACGCGTTGGCGCGCTTCGACGAGCGCCAGCGGCGTGCCGGGGTGGTCGCGTTCTCGTCGGGCAACCACGCCCAGGCGATCTCGCTCGCGGCGACGCTGCTCGGAATGCCGGCCGTGATCGTCATGCCGCACGACGCGCCGGTCGCCAAGGTGGCGGCGACGAAGGGCTACGGAGCCGCCGTCGTCGTCTACGACCGCTACCGCGAGGACCGCGAGGCGATCGGCAAGAAGCTGGCCGAGGAGCGCGGCATGACGCTCATCCCGCCGTACGACCACCCCGACGTCATCGCCGGCCAGGGCACGGCGGCCAAGGAGCTGATCGAGGAGGTCGGCGCCCTCGACGCGCTCTTCGTCTGCCTCGGCGGCGGCGGCCTGCTCGCCGGGTCGGCCCTCGCGGCGCGCGCGCTCGCGCCGGCGTGCAAGGTCTTCGGCGTCGAGCCCGAGGCCGGCAACGACGGCCAACAGTCGTTTCGCAGTGGCCGCATCGTCACCATCGAGACGCCGCGAACGATCGCCGACGGCGCGCAGACGCTGCACCTCGGCGAGCACACCTTTCCGATCATCCGCAGCGAGGTTGCCGACATCTTCACCGCGAGCGACGCCGAGCTCGTCGCGGCGATGCGTTTCTTCGCCGAGCGCATGAAGATGATCGTCGAGCCGACCGGCACGCTCGGCTTTGCCGCGGCGCGGCGGATGCGGAGCGAGCTCGCGGGACAGCGCGTCGGTGTCCTGATCAGCGGCGGCAACATCGACCTGTCGCGTTTTGCCGAGCTTGTCGGCGCCGGCCAAGGCTGAGCGGACAGGCGATCGCCGGGCTTCGCGCCCGCCATCCGTCGCCCTATACTGACTCAGGCCTGCCTGCCCGCCGGATCGACGGGCGTCCTGAGGACGGATGCACTTGCAGATCGCCACGCGCCAAGTCGCCGATGCCGTCATCGCCATGCCCGTGGGCCGCATCGACCATCGCAGCGCCGCGGAATTCGAGGCGGCGCTGACGCCGCTGGTCGCGGCTGCGGTGGCCACCAAGGGCGCTCTCGTGCTCGACTTCTCCGGGGTCGAGTACATCAGCAGCGTTGGCCTGCGTGTCCTCATGATCGCAGCCAAGAAGATGCGCGAGCGCGAAGCTCCTCTTCTCGTCACTGCGCTGCAGAGCGTCGTCGCGGAGATCTTCGCGATCAGCCGCTTCGACCGCATCCTCACGGTGACCGCCACGCTCGACGACGCGATGGCGTTGTGCTCGCCCGCCGCGCTGGCGCAGTACCGCAGCGCGGGCGCTTCCGGGATGCCATGAAGTCAGTCCGGTTCTGGGGGACCCGCGGCTCGCTCCCGGTGGCCCTGACCGCGCGCGACGTGAGGGAAAAGCTGCTCGGCGCGCTGCGCGCTGCGCGCGGCCGTGCGATCGCCAGCGAGTCGGATCTCGAAGCGATCCTCGCCGGCTTGCCCTTCGCGGCCGCAGGCACCTACGGCGGCCACACCTCGTGCGTGCAGATCGACACCGGCGGGCCCGAGTTCTTCGTCTGCGACATGGGAAGCGGCCTGAGGCCGTTCGGCCAGGCGGCGACGGCGCGGCGCAACGGCATCGGCCAGACCTTCCACATCTTCATGTCGCACGTGCACTGGGACCACATCATGGGGCTCCCGTTCTTCGTGCCCGCCTTCATTCCGGGCAACCGCGTCGTGATCTACGGCAGCCACGAGGAGCTCGAAGCGGCGCTGCGCCGCCAGCAGGACAAACCTTCGTTTCCGGTCGACTTCTCGATCTTCGGCGCGAAGCTGGAATTCGTCCACCTCGAGCCCGGCCGCACGCGCGAGGTCGCCGGCGTCGCCGTCACCTCGATGCTGCAACGGCATGCCGGCGACTCCTACGGCTACCGATTCGAAGCGCAGGGCAAGGTCGTCGTCTACTCGACCGATTCCGAGCATCCGCTCGCGCAGGCCGAGCACGCCGAGCGCTTCGTGCGCTTCTTCCACGACGCCGACCTGGTCATCTTCGATGCCATGTACTCGCTCGCCGACGCGATCTCGGTCAAGGCCGACTGGGGTCATTCGAGCAACATCGTCGGCGTCGAGCTCTGCCAGATGGCCGAGGTGCGCCACCTCTGCCTGTTCCACCACGAGCCGGTGTTCGACGACGCCGCGATCGACGCCGTGCTGGCCGAGACGCGGCGCCTGGAGGAAATCACTCGCGGGGCGAGGCCCCTGCACATCAGCGCGGCGTTCGACGGGATGGAAATAGCGCTGTGACGCCGCGCGCCGAGCGCAGGGCGACGGCGGGCTGGATCGATCGGATCGGGGTCGTCGGCATCGCGCTCAGCCTGGCCTTCGCGACGCTCACCTACCTGCAGCCGGCGTGGGCCGACCGGCTCCAGTCGGCATCGTTCGACGCGTATCAGTCGCTCGCCCCGCGCCAGGTCAGCGTCCTGCCCGTCACGGTGGTCGAGATCGACCAGAAGAGCGTTGCCGCCATCGGCCAGTGGCCGTGGCCGCGCACCCAGCTCGCCCGGCTCGTGAACACGCTCAAACGCGCCGACGCGGCGGCGATCGGACTCAACGTCGTGATGCCGGAAGCCGATGCGTTGTCGCCGGAGCGGCTGCTGTCGGAGTCGACGGTGCAGGACAGGTTGGTCGTCGCCGCCCTGCGAAGCCTGCTCTCGAACGATGCCGTCCTGGCCGGTGCGCTCGCCTCGGCGCCGACAGTGCTGGCCTTCGTCGGAACGGCCGATGCTTCGCGCACGCCGCTGCGGGCGTCGCCGATCACCGTCCAGTCGAAGCGAATCGCCGGCGATGCCGCGGCGATGGCCATCGTCCACCACGCCGGGGCGCTGACCAGCATCGACGAGCTCAACAGCCAGGCGAGCGGCTGGGGCCTCATCTCGGTCGACACCACGCGCGGCATCGTCCGCCGCATCCCGCTCGTCGCGAGCGTCCAGGGAACCCTGGTGCCGACGCTGGCTGTCGAGATGCTGCGCGTCGCCTACCACGCGCCCGTCATCCGGCTGACCGCGTCGGGCGGGTCGTTGACCAGCCTCAGCGTCGGCCAGACCCGCGTGCCGACCGAGAAGGACGGCGCGGTCCGCATCTACTACTCGAAGCACCGCGCCGATCGCTTCGTCTCGGCGGTCGACGTCCTCGAAGACCGGGTCGATCCGGCGCTGCTGCGCAAGCAGATGGTGCTGATCGGCCTGACCGCATTCGGGCTGCAGGAGCTCCAGGACACGCCGATCGGCGAGCGGATGTCGGGCAGCGAGATCCAGGCGCAGCTGCTCGAGAACATGCTCGACGGCACCCTGCTGCACCGGCCGCGCTGGGCGCCGGCCGCCGAGGCGCTCCTCGTCCTGGTGTGGGGCATGCTGCTGGTCTGGGCGATGCGCCGCCTGCATCCGCTCAGCGCTGCCTTGCTGATGCTGGTGCTGGTCGCGCTCTCGCTGCTGGGCGCGTTCGGCTTGTATCGCACCGAGCGCGTGCTGCTCGACGCCGCGACGCCGACCCTCTACCTCTTGCTGACCTTCGGCGTGCTGCTCGTGCTCTCGCTCGCCGAGGCGACTCGCCAGCGCAGGTCGCTCGAGGGCGTCGTCCAGGGCCAGCGCGAACGGACCGCGCGAATCGCGGGCGAGCTCGAGGCGGCGCAGCGAATCCAGACCGCGAGCCTGCCGCGCCCGGACCTCCTGCGCGGCGACGATCGCGCCGATCTCTACGCCGCGTTGACGCCGGCGCGAGAGGTGGGCGGCGACCTGTACGACTATTTCATGCTCGACGACGACCGCCTGTTCCTGCTCATCGGAGACGTCGCCGGCAAGGGTCTTACGGCCTCGATCTTCATGGCGGTCAGCAAGGCGCTGTACAAGGGCCTGATGATCCGCACCCCGGCCGCGAACATCGGCGACATCATGACCGCCGCGAACACGGAAGTGTCGCGCGACAACGTCGAGATGCTTTTCGTCACCGTCTTTGCCGCCATCCTCGACCTGCGCAGCGGCGAGCTCACCTACTGCAACGCCGGCCATGAGAACCCGTTCGTGATGCGGCCGGGCGATGCGCACCCCGAACGGATCGCCGACGGCGACGGTCCGCCGCTGTGCGCGATGAGCGACTACGCCTATCGCAGCGCTTCGCGTCGGCTCGCGCCCGGCGAGCTGCTGTGCCTCATGACCGACGGCGTCACCGAAGCCCAGAACCCCGCCGGCGCCCTCTATGGTCATGCCAGGGTCGAGCAGGTCATCGGCGAGCTCGGTGGCCGCAATGCCAGCGTTCGCGAGCTGGTGACGGCGCTGCAGGCCGACGTGCTGGCGTTCGAGGACGGCGCCGAGGCCAACGACGATCTGACGATCCTTGCCCTGCGCTGGAACGGGCCGGCTCGCCACGCGGTGCCGGCGCCGGACGCACACGGCTAGCGGGTCATGCGAACGACCTCAGCGAACCAGGATCTCGACGCGCCGATTGCGCGGCTCGGCGACGCCGTCGGCGGTCGGCACCGCGAGCTCGCGCTTGCCGCGGCCGATGGTGACCACCTTGTCGGCAGCCAGGCCGCGCGCGGTGAACGCGGCCCGCACGACGTCGGCGCGCTGACGCGAGAGCGCGTCATTGGCGGTGTCGCTGCCGACGGTGTCGGTGTGGCCGATGACGATCACGTCGGCAACCGGCCGCCTCGCGATCTCGGCGAAGACGCTGTCGACGATCCGCTTCGACTCGTCGGTGAACTCGTCCTTGCCCTCGACGAAGAAGAGCGTGAACTGCGCCGGCGGCAGCGGCTGAGCCGCGAGCGCGCGGCCGTACTGCGCCTGCACCTGCTGGGCGCTCGAAGGAAATGCTTCAGCACCGCTCCGGCCGAGGCGCGCGCCGTCATAGGGTTGGGCGAGGACGACCTGGCGCGTGCCCTGGGTGACGGTCACCGCGGTCTCCTGCCCGGCAGGATTCGGCAACAGCACGATCGTCTCCTTCGGCCCGGCGCAGGCGATGACCAGCGCTGCCACCAGGACAGCGGCCCCGCGCGCGAGCCTATTCATCGACCGACACGACGAACTCGGTGCCGCGCACGCCCAGGACCGCGGAGGGCGTCCGCACGGTCATCGCCTGCGGCGACTTCTTGGCGATGCGGCCCGACACGACGGCCAGCGTGCCGCGGCGCAGCCGTGCATCGAAGCGGCCGTCGCTGGTCGTGGGGTCGAACTCGAAGTGCTCGAGCGTCAGGATGCTGTTCGGCCCGGCCGACAGCAGGGAGTTGTCGCGCATGGTGATGCCCACCGAGCCGTCCGCGCCGGTGCGCAGCACGTCGTCGGTCTCGAGCACGAGGCCGACCTTGCCGGGCAGCGACTGGCCCTTGCGCTCCACCGACACCTGGCCGGTGGCGACCTTGATCTGGCCGACATCGGCGTGCGCCGCAGCGGCGCCCAGCCCGAGCGCCGCCACGACGAGCAAGCCGCGAACGAGCCGGCGCGAATACGTCCCCGTCATGACTTCCCTCCGACCCTGGTTCTTGTGGATGAAGAGCGGCGAGCTTAACCTGCCCGAAAGTGCCGACGATGGCCGCGCCTGACGACTGCACCGTCCGCGCCCGCATGGAGAGCCTTGCCGATGCGATCGAGTTCGTCGAAGCGTTCTGTGCCGATCGCGGCGTCGTCGAAAGCGATGCTCTGCGCCTGTCGCTGGTGCTCGAGGAGCTGTTCACCAACACCGTCGTCCACGGCCACGGGGGCGGCAGCGACGCGCCGGTGCGCCTCGGCCTGCGCGTCGACGCAGCGCATCTCGAGCTCTCGTACGAGGACAGCGCGCCGGCGTTCGACCCTCTCGATCACGTCGCCCGGCTGCCGATCGACCCGGCCGCCGGCCTCGCCGATCGGCCGATCGGGCACCTCGGCATCCCCCTGATCGTCAACATGTCCGAGCGGATCAGCTATGCCCGCGATCACGGGTGCAACTGCATCCGCCTCGCCCTGCGCCGCCAGGGCGCGGTCAATACGCCAGCCGATCAGGCCTGAGGTCGCGCAGGATCGTCGTCGCGATCTCCTCGATCGACTTGTGCGTCGACGACAGCCAGGCGATGCCTTCCTTCTTCATCATCGTCTCGCCCTCGCGCACTTCGTAGCGGCAGTTCTCGATCGACGCGTACTTGCTGTTCGGCCGGCGCTCGTTGCGGATGCGGGCGAGCCGGTCGGGGTCGATCGTCAGGCCGAAGCACTTGGCCTTGAACGGCATCAGCGTCGACGGCAGCTTGCCGCGCTCGAAGTCCTCGGGGATGAGCGGGTAGTTGGCGGCCTTGATGCCGTGCTGCATGGCGAGGTAGAGCGAGGTCGGCGTCTTGCCGCTGCGGCTGACGCCGACCAGGATGACGTCGGCCTCGGCCAGGTTCTTCGCCGACTGGCCGTCGTCGTGGGCGAGCGCGAAGTTGATCGCTTCGATGCGGTCGGT
>Ga0207681_10000626_pt1 | contig 23658 bp, 23 predicted proteins | sample KBSS53metaG_FD_184324 | JGI IMG/M metagenome (GOLD analysis project Ga0207681, IMG submission 184324) | Switchgrass rhizosphere microbial communities from Kellogg Biological Station, Michigan, USA - KBS S5-3 metaG (SPAdes) (version 2) | ecosystem: Host-associated > Plants > Roots > Rhizosphere... | reverse complement strand
TATGAACTCGAACGGCTATAGGAAGCTTGCTGTCGAACGCGTTTGCATCAGGATATAAAGCGCGGTGGTGCGGTATCCTGGACAGAATGCTAAACTACTCCCGACTTGATCGATTGGTACGGGAATGAAGAGGACGAGGAAGCGCTACAGCGCGGATTTGGCTGCGCCGGCCTTTGGTTCAAAGCGACGGTGGCGCTCGAGGCGATCCGGGGTGACCTGACGCTGGCAGGACGGGGGACCAGGCACGCTGTGCGTCCCACGGTGGTCGAGGCGGGGAAGCGGCAGGCGATCGAGGGAATGTCCAGTACGTTCCGGTGCGGGCGAAGCGGCCTGAGCCACCTTCGTTTAAGCCCCTCACCGATGCGGCGCGCTAAAACGAAGACTTGAAAAAGATCGCCAGCTTCATCTCTGCTGGCGACCTTTATTAGGCCAATTTCACTTTCAATGCGGTTGTGGACGTTCCACCGGGAGGCTTGGCGGAACTATGTTGGCGACTTCGACCCAAACAGCGGGCTGGCTGGGGGGCGCTGATTGAAACAGGGTGTCAGTCGATCGCAAGCTCGTCGCCCGAGACCTTGTTCAACTTGGATCAAGGCAGATTTGCGTCAGGCCGACCAAATGCACGGTCGTGTTGCAAAGTGAGGCTGCGGCGGACATGGCGGCTGCCCCGCTCGTCACAGATTCGGTTGCGGAGGCGGAGTTGGCGGAATGCCTGGCGAAAGCGCGTTTCCTCACCGATGCGCGGAGCGGTACGGACCGCTCGAGCCAGCGCGGCCCCTCGCTCGTTCGGCCGTTATAAGTCACGGCCGCGTGAAGGTCTGCTCGGCCAACCGGAGAGCATCACGCACGTCTTGAAAGCGGAGCGCGGTTCGCCGGGTCATTCGACGAATTTCCAATGGCGGCATCGGAGTCTCACAGCGTACGATCGACAGGCCCGTTGCTTGCTTTTCCTCCCCCTGGATACTTTCGAACATACAGGTAAAGCCCAGGTTGCGATGAAGGCTGCTCAGGATCAGCCCAAACTCCGATGTCGCGACGATAGGATTTGAATGGGTGACGCCGAACCGACGTAGTGCTTCGTCGACCATGTGCCGCAGCGGCTTTTCGGGTGCCAAGCCGATGATCGGTGTCGCGTTCAACTGCGCGGCCGTTACGTTAATCTCAGCCGCCAGAGGATGACCCTCGCCGACATAGATCGCCAGTTGCTCATGACCGACGGTCTGGCCAAGGCCATATGCGCCTTCGACCGCGTAAAAATAGGCCGCGTCCAACTGGCCCGCAATCACGCGGCGGTGCAAATCCTCCGGCGCGCCATCGTCGCTGATGAAACTCAACTGACGCTCGTGCACCGCATCGAACGCAGTCACCGCGCTGGCCAGGTTGCGCATCATGAAGCCGTGCATTGCAATGCGGATCGGCCCTTGGCGTGCGCTGTCGCCTACCACGAAGCTGACAAAGTCCTGAACGTCGGCCAAAAGCTCGTGCACTGAATCGAACGCCCGCGCACCCGCCGCAGTGGGCGTGACTGCGCCGCCGGGGGACCGGACGAACAACTCGACGCCCAATTGGGTTTCCAGCGCCCGCATATGCTCGCTTACCGATACGGGTGAGATGTTCAGCTTCTGCCCACATCGCCGAAAGCTGCCATGCTCGATCACGGCGGCGAGAATCTCGAGCTGGCGTACGGTGATCATTTTTCTTTATGCCCGGTATTCGGAATTTCCGTACACCCAATAGCCCACAGCCGTATTCCCGACAAGGGCCGCCCACGCCTATGTCTGTCGTGCTGACGAGACGAGCCATACGTCCGCAGCCGTTTGGAGAGGTCATCGTGCGTTTTCTGCCCGTCTTTTATCGTGCCAAAGGTCGCTGAAGCGATGCGTCATCCCGACGTCATCGTCATTGGTGCCGGCAGTGCCGGCTGCGCCTTGGCGGGGCGGCTTGCGGCATCGGGCGAGCGGCGGGTGCTGCTGCTCGAAGCGGGCGGCGGCAACCGGCATCCGCTGGTCACGGCACCTGTTGCCTGGCCGATGGCATCGATCGATCCGCGGTTCGGCTGGGGCTATCAGGGGGAAGCCGAGGAGCAGTTGAGCGGACGCGGGCTGGACATGCCGCGTGGGCGGTTGATCGGCGGCACGGCTTCCATCAACGGCATGATGTATTCGCGCGGCCAGCGCGAAGACTATGACGGCTGGCGCGCGCAGGGTCTCGATGGCTGGGGCTATGCCGATGTCCTGCCCTATTTCCGGCGCAGCGAGGCAAATTGGCGCGGCGCATCGACGTGGCATGGCGGCGACGGGCCGGTCTCTGTCGCCACCAACACGCGCGTCCCTCGGTTGTACGATGCCCTGCTCGCTGCGGCGCGCGAAATCGGCTTTGACGAGAACGCGGATTTCAACGGTGCCAGCCAGGCCGGGTTTGGCATTCCGGACTTCACCGTGCGCCGCGCGCGCCGCGAAAGTTCGGCCACAGGCTATCTTACCCTGCCCGAAGTGGCCCACCACCTCGTGATCCGCCGCCAGGTCCAGGTTTCCCGCATCATTGTGGAGCAGGGCAGGGCAACCGGCGTCGAACTCCTGCAGCCCCAGGGGCGCGAGGTCCTGCATGCGGGCGAGATCGTGCTGGCGGCCGGCACGTTCAATTCGCCCCATCTCTTGTTGCTGTCAGGGATCGGGGCCGCGCAGGCGCTGCGCAGCCATGGTCTCGATGTCGTGGCCGACCTGCCGGCGGTTGGATGCAACCTGCAGGATCACCCCATGCTGCTGATGGCCTACGCCGCAACCGTGCCGCTGGGATTCGAGGAACGGCTGCGGCTCGATCGGCTTGCCGGATCGGCGCTGGCCTGGTTGCTGCGCCGTGGCGGCCTGTTGGACCAGGCCCCCCTTGGCATTCAGGGTTTCGTCAATCGCACCGACCCCCATGCCCGGCCCGACGCGCAGTTTCAGGTGGCCTATGGATCGCCGATGAGCCGCCCCTGGCTGCCGGGCTGGCGCAAGCCTTCACCCGACACGATCGGCGTGGGCATCCTGCAGCTTGACCCGCGCAGCCGCGGTACGGTCGCGCTCAAATCCGGCGATCCGCTGCAATTGCCCGCCGTGCGGTCCAACTTTCTCGTGGACGCCCATGACCGCCAGGCGGCGCGCGAGATGTTCGCGTTCGTCCGGCGCTTTTTTGCCACCGACGCGGTGAAAAAGCTGGTCGGTCCCGAGTTGATGCCGGGCCAGGCGACTGAAGACGCAGCGGCGGTCGACCATTACATCGCGAACTCGCTGGTCTCGGGAGCGCATCCGGTCGGCACTTGCGCGATGGGCACCGATCCGGCGACCAGCGTGGTCGACAGCGCGCTGCGGGTGCATGGCATCGAAGGCCTGCGCATCGCTGATGCCTCGATCATGCCGACCATCATCCGGGGCAATACCAGCGCCCCGGCTATGATGATCGGCGAAAAGGCGGCGGACATGATGCTCGGGCGCAGCCTGCCCCGCGCCGAGGTGCCGCCGGCAGAGCATACCACAGACCACCAATCGAACCTGGAGATGTCCTCGTGACCACCCGCATCGACATTGCCCATCCCGACAAGCTGTATATCGGCGGCGAATGGGTACCTGCCACTGGCGGGACGATCGACGTCGTCTCCGCGCACAGCGAAGCGGTGATCGCGCGCGTCGCGCAAGCCAGCGAAGCCGACGTGGAGCGGGCGGCGCTTGCTGCGCGCAAGGCATTCGACGAAGGCCCTTGGCCGCGCCTGAGCCCGCAGGAGCGCGCCGCATATCTCAGGCGGCTGTCGCAGGCGCTCGAGCCGCGCATGCCGGAAGTTGCGCGCGCCTGGGTCGAGCAGATCGGCGCCCTGGCATCGGCCGCGCCATTCGTCACCGGCGGCGGCAAGTTCTGGTTCGACTATTTTGCCGGCCTGGGCGAGCAGTTCGACTGGGTGCGCGAAACCACCCGGATCGATGGCACCGGCAAAGCCATGGTGGTGCGCGAGCCGGCCGGGGTGGTTGCCGCGATCGCGCCCTGGAACAATCCGTTCGGCATTCTTGCCGGCAAGGTGGCGCCGGCCCTGATGGCGGGCTGCACGGTCGTGATGAAGCCGGCGCCCGAAACGCCGCTCGAAGCCTATATCCTGGCCGAGGCGGCTGAAGCGGCGGGGCTGCCGGCCGGTGTTGTCAACCTGGTCTGCGCCGATCGCGCGGCATCCGATCGGCTGGTGCGGCATCGCGCCATCGACAAGGTCAGCTTCACCGGAAGCGTTGCGGCGGGCCGGACCATTGGCATGGCCTGTGCCGAGCGCTTTGCGCGCTGCACGCTGGAACTGGGCGGCAAGTCGGCCGCCATCGTGCTGGAAGATGCCGACATCGATCTTGCGGCGGCCACGCTGGCGCAGGTCATCACGCTTTCGGCCGGGCAGGTCTGCGCTACTCTGAGCCGCGTCGTGGCCGTGCGCAGCGTGCATGAACGGCTGGTAGAGGCGCTGGCCGCCGAGCTTGCCAAAGTGACGGTTGGCCACCCCGACGATCCGGCGGCGCGCATGGGGCCGCTGGCGATGCAGCGCCAGCGCGATCGCGTCGAAGAGTTCGTCAGCAATGCCCAGGCAGAAGGCGCCACCCTGGCGCTGGGCGGCGGTCGCACCAAGGGCATGAATGCCGGCTGGTACTTCGATCCCACGCTCTTCGTGCGGGTCGATCCGTCGATGCGGATCGCGCGCGAGGAAGTGTTCGGCCCGGTTTTGACGGTGCTTGAAGCAGCCGACGAAGCGGCGGCCATCGCCATCGCCAATGACAGCGACTTCGGTCTCTATGGCGCGGTGTTCTGTGCCGATCCCGATCGCGCCTATCGCGTCGCCCGCGCCGTGCGCACGGGCACCGTTGCCCACAACGCGTTCCTGTTCGATCCGTCCCTGCCGTTTGGCGGTTTCAAGATGTCCGGGATTGGGCGCGAAGGGGGGCGCGAAGGCCTTGCAAGTTTTACGGAAGTAAAGTCACTGATCTTCTAAATTAAGACGCAACAATAAAAAAAGAGGGAGAAAGCGATGTTAGGCAAGACAATGAAAGCTGTGCTGGCGGCTGGAACTATCCTGGCCCCCGTTGCTGCATTTGCACAAGACGCACCGGCCGGTGCCGCTTCGGCGGCGCCGACTGGTGAACAATTGAGCGAAATTATCGTTACGGCCCAACGGCGCCAGCAGACCTTGCAGGACGTGCCGGTGGCCGTAGCGGTGCTTGGCAGCAAAGAGCTTGCAGAGCAAAAAATCAGCAGCGTCGAGACACTGGGCACCGCAGTGCCCAACCTTGTCGTGCAGCGCTCGCCGTTCCAGCCGTTCGTCGCGATCCGCGGCCTGGGCTCGGGTGCCGGGGGCCGCGCGTTCGAGCAGTCCGTCGCAACATATGTCGACGGCATCTATGCCGGCCGCGCCAACCAGTTCCTCAATCCGTTCTTCGACGTTGAGCGGGTGGAAGTGGTTCGCGGCCCGCAGTCGGTGCTGTTTGGCGTCAACGCCAATGCCGGCGCCATCAACGTCGTCAACAAGCGGCCTGGGCGCGAGTTCGAGGGCTATGCGACGGCCGGATACGAAGCGGCGTATGAAGGCTACAATTTCGAAGGCGGGGTCAGCGTTCCGCTCTCCGAGACCTTCGGCATGCGCTTTTCCGGAAAGTTGAGCCGCGACGGCGGGTACGTCTATAACACGGTGACGAAAAAGGACGACGGGCAGGCCGATAGCGACGTGGGCCGCGTCATCGCCAGCTGGCGGCCGACGAGCGACCTGCGGTTCGACCTGTCCTACGAGCACGCCAACCGGCGGGTTCACGGAACCACGTTCCAGCTCACCTCGCTCGGCCTCGCGCAGTTCCCGCCCGCAATCGAGGACGGCGTGTTCGATTTCCGCAAGTCGACGCCCGACGATCGCGGCTTCACCCGCATCAATTCGAACAATGCTGCCCTCAACATCAACTACGATATGGGCGGCGTGACGCTGGCATCGTCGACGGGGTACTCCTCGTTCGATTTCTCCCAGTACGTGCAGGGTTCGAACCATCCGGCGCAGATTGGTGGCGCACTTGCCGATGAAGACTTCAACCAGTTCTACCAGGAATTGCGGTTGGTTTCGAACGGAAGCCACTTCCTGGATTACATCCTGGGCGTCACTTATTACCACCAGAAGGACAAGATTCACCAGGGCACCGACATCGACTTTGGCGGATTCGGCGTCCCCGGCCTGACAGCGGGGGTGCGCAACGCGCTCAACCAGACCACCGACGGGTATTCCGCTTTCGCGCAAGGCACGATCAACTTTACCCGCAGCCTCAACGTCGTGCTCGGGGGCCGCTATTCCTCGATCCGCAAGCAGGGTGACTATGTCATCGCGCCGACCACGTTCGGGCAACCGCTGTCGGGGTATGTCTTCGATCCGGCCAGCCTGTTCGTTCTTGCCGGCCCGCCCTTCGGCTTTTTCCAGTGGTTCAACCCGGCCGATCCCACGACCTATCGCGCCACCAGCATCTCGCGGTCGCGCACGTTCAACTCGTTCAATCCTTCGGCCAGCGTGAACTACAAGTTCGGCGGCGGGCTCTCCGTCTACGGGTCCTACACGACGGGGACCAAGGCAGGCGGCTTCAACGACCAGGACAAGTCGGGCGTCGTCCGCGAGAATGGCTTTGCGAGCGATATCTTCGAATATGCCGCAGAGCGCGCATACAATTTCGAAGCCGGATTGAAGTATTCCAGCCCGACGCTGCGGTTCAATATCGCCGCGTTCCGCACCAAGTACAAGAACCTCCAGGTCACGATCTCGCAGCCGAGCGGGGCCCTGCAAACGACCAACGCGGCGCAGGCCACGTCGACCGGCGTGGAAGGGGACATGACCTGGATCGTCACCCGCGGGCTGACGCTGAGCGCGAATGCGGCCTACTTGCACGCGCGCTACGACGACTACCCAGGCGCGTGCCCGATCGGCAGCACCTTCTGTGCCGATCCGGCGACCGGCAATGCCCGCGGCGGGCGCCTCGACGGGACGCCTGATTTCTCGGGCAGCGCGACACTCGCCTACAGCGTCGCGGTGGGCGCGGATTGGGACCTGCGCCTGAGCGGCCGGGTCTATCACCAGGCCAGCGCCCAGTACCAGTCGGCCCAGAACCCGCTGGACCGCACACCGGCCTACGAACTGTTCGATGCGTCGGTCGCCCTGGCCCAAAAGAACGGTCTGACCTTGTCGGTATCGGGCAAGAACCTTGCGAACCGGGCGGTGCGCGGCTTCAGCGCGCCCTCCGTGGGTGACGCCTTCTATGGCCATTACTCTGCCACTCTGCCCGGCCGTCAGGTCTTCCTCGACGTCCGCTACGACTTCTGAAATCTCGACGAAAGGAACGGTTTGTGAGTGATCTCTTCGAAAAGGGCATGCAGGTGCGGCGCGAGATGTTCGGCCCGGAACTGGCCGAGCTTGCAGTGGCCAATGCAAGCGATTTCGCCAAACCGTTCCATGACATCATGACCCGGTATTGCTTTGGTGAAACCTGGAACCGCGAGGGAATGGGCAGGCGCGACCGGAGCCTGGCGACGCTGTCCATGCTGATCGCAATGGGCAAGGAAGTCGAAATCAAGATGCATGTGAAGGGCGGGATCGCCAACGGCCTGTCCGTTGACGAAATTCGCGAGCTTGTCCTTCACGCGATGATCTACTGCGGCGTCCCCGCTTCGTTTACCGCCTTGCGGGCGGCCGAAGCCGCCCTGGCCGAACTCGAAGCGGAAAAAGGCGCATGACGATCGCCTTCATCGGGCTCGGTGCCATGGGCCGGCCCATGGCCACCCATCTGCTTGCGCAAGGGTTCGATCTCCGGGTCAATGACGCCAATCCAGGCCTTGCCGATCAGTTCGGCAAGGCCTGGGCCCCCACTCCCGCCGATGCGGCCCGTGGTGCCAGGATCGTGGTCACCATGCTGCCGAACGGAGACATCGTCCGGGATGTGATCTTGGGTTCGGGCGGCGTTGCAGAGGCGCTCGGCGCAGGTGGCGTGATCGTCGATACCAGCTCTTGCGATGCGCGGGGGACCGTTGCGCTGGGCGAGGATCTGAAGGCGCGCGGCATCGCGCTGATCGATGCGCCGGTATCGGGCGGCGTGCCGCTCGCGGCAGAGGGCCGGTTGACCCTGATGGTCGGCGGGACGGACGAAGCGGCCTTCGAAGCCGCGCGACCGCTGCTTGAAGCCCTCAGCGCAAAGTTGATGCGCGTTGGGGGCCTGGGCGCAGGCCACGCCGCCAAAGCGATCAACAATGCCATCGCGGCGGCCATCTTTGCCGTCACTTCCGAAGGCGTCGAAGCAGGCACGCGCTTCGGGCTCGATCCGGCGGCCTTGCTGGAAGTGATCAATGCATCGAGCGGTCGCAGCGGCATTTCCGAGGGATTGTTCCCCGGCCAGGTGCTGCCGCGCACGTTCGCGCTCGGTTTCGGCTTGCCGCTCATGGCCAAGGACGTTGCCCTGGCAGACAAGCTTCGGGCCGAACTGGGCCTCAAGCTGCCGATGATGGAGGCCACGCATCGGCAGATGCAGGCCGCTCTCCAGGCCATGGGGCCCACCGCCGACTTCACCGACTATTTCCGCTTCAACGAGCAGGCCGCCAGCGCGGACTGATGGAGAGCTTCGTGAACGTCCAGCCCAAATATCCCGACACGGTCCATTATACCGGGTTGAACCGCCCGACGCACATCGAGGCCACCGCACACGACCTGTACGTGGAAGGGGAAATCCCGGCCGAGATCGACGGCGCGTTCTTTCGCGCATTGCACGATCCAGCCCATGTGCCCTTGCGCGAAGACGATGTCGTGCTTTCGCGCGATGGCGTGATCGGCAAGATCGAGTTCAGGAACGGTCGCGTGAGTTGCGGGGTCCGTTACGTCCAGACCGAACGCTTTCTGGCCGAACGCAAGGCCGGACGCAGCCTGTTCGGCTCCTATCGCAATCCGTTCACCGATGACCCGAGCGTTGCGGGCGTTGACCGCACGGTGGCGAACACGACGCCCTATTACCATGCCGGGCGCCTGTTCATGTCGAAGGAAGACGGCCTTCCCTACCGCATCGATCCCGCCACGCTGGAAACGATCGGTCGCTGGGACTACCGTGGCCGCCTGCGCTCGCAGACGCTTACCGCGCATCCCAAGATCGATCCCGTGACGGGGGAGTTGTTCCTGTTCGGCTACGAAGCGGCAGGGCTGGCCACGCCGACGATCGCCTATTGCATCGTTTCGCCCGAGGGCGAACTCGTGTCGGAGCAATGGTTCGACGCGCCCTACTGTTCGATGATGCACGATTTCGCGATCGCGCAGGATCACGCGATCTTCATGGTCTATCCGACCAAGGCCGATCTCGATCGGCTGCGCGCGGGCGGACCGCACTGGGTGCACGACCAGGAAGGCGAAAGCTTCATCGGCGTGATGCCACGCTATGGGCGCGCCGAAGACATCCAGTGGTTCAGCGGCCCTCCGGGGGTTCACAGCTACCACGTGATGAATGCCTATTCCGAAGGAACCAGGATCCATCTCGACCAGGCCATGGCCGTCACCAACCTGATCCCCTTCATCGCCAAGGATTCCGGCATCGACATGCCCGTCGATGGGGGGCTGACGCGGTGGACTATCGATCTTGCCGATCCGGCGGCCGGCATCGTCGAAACAAAGGTCGGGCCGTTCGGCGAAATGCCGATCGTTGCACCAGGCGATCTTGGCCGCGCCTATTCGCGTGGCTGGTATCTGTCGGTCGATCCCACCAAGCTCACCCTGGTTGCCAACGGTCCGGTCGGCGTCCTGTTCAATTCGCTGATCCGGGTCGACTGGCGCGACAATTCCCTCACGCGCTTTTCGGACGGACCGGGGATCGGCTTCAACGAGCCGGTGCACGTGGCCGCGAACGATCCGGCGCACGGCGGCTGGCTGCTGATGATGGTCGATCGAGTCATCGCGGAAGGCCATTTCGCGCAGGAGCTATGGGTGATCGAGGCCGACCGCGTGGAAGCCGGGCCGATCGCCAAGGTGTTCATGCCGTTCGTCACCTGCGAGCAGGTGCACGGCAATTGGGTCCCGCGCGCGCTGCTCGACGCGGCAAAGATGGATGCATGACATGAAAATCGCGATTACAGGCGCATCGGGTCAGTTCGGGCGTGAGGCGACCCGCCTGCTGCTGGAAGGCGGGGTTTCCCCCGATCAGCTCATCCTCGTCACCCGCAGCCCGCAGAAGCTGGCTGCACGTGCCGCGCAAGGTGCCGATGTGCGGCAGGGTGACTTCGATGACGAAAACGGGCTGGTCGAAGCGCTGGCCGGCGCCGAACGCATGCTGATGATCAGCGGCACGCGCGTCGGCTTTCGCGAACCGCAGCATCGCGCCGCGATCGATGCAGCAAAACGTGCCGGCGTGCGGCACATCGTCTATACCTCGTTCGTGGGCGCCGTGGATGGCAATCCCTCTGTGGCGGTAAGGGATCATATCGCGACCGAGCGGATGCTGCAGGAATCCGGGCTTACCTGGACGGTGCTGCGTGACGCGCAATATGCCGATGCCGTGGTCGAGGCCATGGCCCCGCTGATCCTCGCCAGTGGCGAGATGACGAGCGTTGCCGGCGATGGCCGCATGGCCTTTGTCTGCCGGGACGATTGCGTGGCCGGCGCCGTTGCCGTGCTGCAGGGCGAGGGCCACGAAAACAAGGTCTACAACCTGACCGGGCCCGAACTCATCAGCTATCGCGAATTGGCGGATCTGGTTGCAGACGTGACCGGCACGCCCGTCAGGTTCGCGCTGACCGACGAGGCCGGGCTCTATGCGATGTTCGATGCGCTAGGCGTGCCAAGGCAGCCGGTAGACAACCTCCTGGTCAACAATTTCCCTTGGAACTCCGACGATATGGTCAGTTTCGAAGTCGCCGTTCGAGACGGGCATTTCGCCATCATCAGCGACGATTTCGAGCGGCTGACCGGCCGTCGACCCACGTCGCTTCGCACGCTGCTCGAGCAGCATTTGGACACCATTTGCACGGCGGCGGCGCGGATCAGTCCGCCGTCGGCACAAGCCACGAAGGACCTGCGCAATGCTTGAGAATGTGAACCGCGGCGTGTCGACCTTCCTCAATGCGGGCGGCCTCTATGTCGCTCCGCTGGAGTACCAGGGATACCGGGACGAAATCCTCGCTTCGAAGACGAGCGCATGGATCGGGACCGCGCTCAACGAATCGCCCGTCTATGACGTGAAGGGCCCCGATGCGGCCCGCTTCCTGACGTCGCTGTGCGTCAACAACTTCATGAAGATGAAGGTCGGCTCGATCCGTCATGCCATCATGTGCAACGACAAGGGCCAGATGCTGACCGATGGCGTCGTGATGAAGATCGGCGACGACCACTTCCGAACCTATTGGCTCATGCCGATCATCGACTTTCATGTGTCGCGGACGGACATGGATGTGACGGGAGCCGATCTTTCCGGCACCGAATTCTTCATCCAGATCGCCGGTCCCCGCTCGCTTGAAATCATGGAGCGCGCCTCTGGGAAGGACATGCACGACATCAAGTTCGCCGCGCATCGCGTGGTGGATTTCTCGGGCGTGGACGTGCGGGTCCTGCGTTTGGGCATGGCCGGATCGCTGGCCTACGAACTGCACGGGCCGATGGACCAGTACGATGCGGTGTACAAGTTGCTCTGGGACGTGGCCGAGCCGCTCGGTGCGAGCAAGCTGGGGCGGATGGCCTATGTCATGAACCACACCGAGGCCGGTTTTGCCAACATCTTCATCCATTTCCCGATGCCCTGGTTCGCGGAACCAGAGCTTGCGGAATATTGCATGACGCAGCCCATGGCGCTGTTCTTCAACTATAAGCCCGACCTGGTCGGCAGCGTGGGCGATGACCTGGAGATGCGCTTCAAGACGCCCTATGACGTCGACTGGGGTTCGCTCGTGCGGTTCGACCACGACTTCCCCGGCCGCGCGGCGCTCGAGGAGATCGCAAAGAACCCGCCCAACACGATGGTGACGCTGGAATGGAACGCCGACGACGTCGGCGAGATCGTCGCCTCGCAATATCGCGGCCGCGACGCGATCGCCTATGATCCGATCGACGACCGTCCCTCCGACAACTATTTCGCGAGCCCCAACGGCTTCCACTATCACGCGGACAAAGTGTTGTGCGACGGCGCCCTGATCGGCTCGTCCACGGGGCGTATCCGCAGCGTCTATTACAAGCGGATGATCTCGCTCGGTTTCATCGCGCGCGAGCATGCCGTCGAAGGCAAGCAACTGACCTTGCTGTGGGGCACGCCGGGCAGTCCGCAAAAGGAAGTCCGCGTCACCGTTGCGCGGACCCCGTACATGGACCTCGCCAACAACAAGGACATCGATGTCAACGCGATCCCGCGTCTGTCCGTCGATGCCTGAGGAGGCACCATTTGCCCGCTCGCGCGCCAGCGAGCGGGAATGCCGCCCCGGCACCACGTCGGATGGCAGACGCGCGCCCGTGGAGCGAACGGCATGAAAGACTATACGTCGATCGAACAGGCCAACCTGGCACTCGTCCGAACCGTCTATGACGAGGTTCTCGAACCGCTCGACCCTGCCCATGTCGATCGCTATTTCCGCCCCGATTATATCCAACACAGCCCGATGGCGGAAACAGGGGCTGCGGGGCTGAAGGCGTTTCTGGTCTGGGCCAAGTCGGTGTCGCCAGACGCGCACCATGACGTGAAGCGAATGTTTGCGGACGGCGATTACGTGATCGCGCACGTCCATGTCGTCATAACGCCCGGCACGCCCGGCGTTGCCGTCATCGACATATTCCGGGTGCAGGACGGCCTCATCGCCGAACATTGGGATGCGTCGCAGGAACTGACCGGCCGCTCCGCCAACGACAACGGAGTGTTCTGATATGAAACCCGTCATGACCGGTTGTAAACGTTTCGCGGGGCGCACGGTCGTCGTCCTGGGTGGCAGTAGCGGGATCGGCCGCGCCAGCGCGCTGGCCTTCGCGCAGGAAGGCGCCTTCGTCATCGTGACGGGCCGCGATCCCGATACATTGGCACAGGTCCAGTCCGACCTTGGCGATGATGGTCGCGTCTTTCGCTCCGACATCTCCGACATTGCCGCCACACAGGCGCTGATGCAGCAGATCAAGGCCGAACATGGACGCATCGACGTGCTGTTCGTCAACGCCGGCATCGGCGCGTTCCGCATGATCGAAGCGGTCGATGAGGCCTTCTACGACCAGATGTTCGCCATCAACCTGAAGGGCCCGTACTTCGCGGTCAAACACGCCGTCGAACTGATGGGGGAGGGCGGGTCGATCGTGCTCACCTCCTCGATGGGGCATTGCACGGGCATCCCCGGTAACAGCGTCTATGGCGCGAGCAAGGCCGGGCTGCGCGCGCTTGCGCGCACGGTTGGGGCGGAACTGGTCAAGCGCGGGATCAGGGTCAATTGCTTCAGCCCAGGCCCGATCGATACGCCGCTGATCACGCGTGGAGAAATGAGCGAGACGGAGATCGCCGGCTTCCGGCAAATGATCTGCGAACAGGTCCCCATGGGCCGCTTCGGCACGGCCGAGGAGGCGGCACGAAGCGTCCTTTATCTCGCCTCCGATGACGCTGCCTACGTTACCGGCATCGACCTTCTCGTCGATGGTGGTGCGGTCAGTTTTTGAAATGCCCATCTTGGAGAATCCGCTTGGCCTATTTTGCTGAAACCTCGCGGCCCGACGCGCCGCGTTTCGAATTTCTCTTCGAAATCGCGCTGACCTGGCGCAGCGTGCAGACCATTCAGGATACGCCGGCCGGCTTTGGCCGGGGTGCCACCTATCTGGACACCGGCACCATTCGCGGGCCTCACCTCAATGGCCGCGTGGTGCCGCAGAGCGGCGCGGACTGGGCGCAGTTCCGCCCGGACAAAGTCCTGGGCCTCGACGCACGCTATATGCTCGAAGCCGACGATGGCACGCTGATCCTCATGCGCAACGTTGGCTATCTTGCCGGGCGCGCGCCCGATGTCCTGCCGCGCATCCAGAAATGGATGTTCGAGGATGGCCCGGAAGTTCCGTTCGAGGACTATTACCTGCGCACCGCACCGACGTTCGAAGTGAGTGCCGGCCCCTATGACTGGCTGACACGCACGGTCGTGGTCGGCATCGGTTCGCGCCAGAAGACCGGCAACACCATCCGCTATTTCGCCCTTCTCTGATCGACTGGAATTTCAAGTGACCCGCGACTTCATACTATCGCTTTCGTGCATCGACCGGCCGGGGATCGTGGCGGCCGTGGCCGTGGCGCTGCGCAATTCGGGTGGCAATATCCGCAGCGCCCAGCAGTTCGACGACCCGGAGACGGGCAATTTCTTCATGCGCGTCGAATTTCGCATCGATGCGCGGCAGGAGGACGAATGCCGCGCGCTCGTTACTGCGGTCGCGACCGATTTCGGGCTGCAGTGGACGCTGCGGCCGACCGAAGCGCGCAAGAAAGTGCTGCTGCTGGTCAGCAAGTTCGATCACTGCCTGGGAGATCTGCTCTATCGCCACCGCATTGGGGAATTGCCGATGGATGTCGTGGGCATCATCTGCAATCACCCGCGCGAGGCGCTGAGCCTGTCGATTATCGAGGGCATCCCGTTCCATTACTTGCCCGTGACGCGGGACACCAAGGCAAAGCAGGAAGCGCAGATCAAGCAGATCGTCGAGGAGACAGGTGCCGACCTGATCGTGCTCGCGCGCTACATGCAGATCCTTTCAGACGACCTTTCGGCATTCCTGTCGGGCCGCTGCATCAATATCCACCACAGCTTCCTGCCCGGTTTCAAGGGCGCCAAGCCTTATCACCAGGCCCATGCGCGCGGAGTCAAGATGATCGGCGCGACCGCCCACTTCGTTACCTCCGACCTCGATGAAGGGCCGATCATCCACCAGGATGTCGAGCCGATCAGCCACGTCGACAGCCCCGATGAACTGGTGCGCAAGGGGCGCGACATCGAGCGGCGGGTGCTGGCCCGGGCCGTGCGCGCCTATCTGGAAGACCGCATCCTGGTGAACGGGAGCAAGACCGTTGTGTTCGAGCAATAGTGTCATGGAACTGATCGACGGCAAGGCGATCGCCGCGCAACTCGTCGCCGAGGTCGGCACCGGCGTGGCCGCGTTGCGCGCGCGCAGCGGTGTCGTGCCCGGCCTTGCCGTCGTGCTGGTCGGCGAGGATCCGGCCAGCACGATCTATGTGCGGCGCAAGCTGTCGGCAACGGCCGCCGCCGGCATGCGCTCGCTGGAATACCGGCTGGCCGCCGACACGCCGCAGGCGGCGTTGCTCGACCTGATCGACGAACTCAACGGCAACGCCGATGTGCACGGCATTCTCGTGCAATTGCCGCTGCCACCGCAGATCGATCCCCTCCTGGTTCTCGATCGCATCGCGCCGGAAAAGGACGTCGATGGCTTCCACCCGGTGAACGTGGGCCGCTTGTCGGCAGGGGGCGGCGGATTGGTGCCGTGCACTCCGCTGGGCTGCATGAAGCTGCTCGATCGCGTGATCGACGAATATCGCGGGCTCAATGCCGTCGTGATCGGCAAGTCCAATATCGTCGGCAAGCCCATCGCGCTGCTCCTGCTCGAGCGCGAGGCGACGGTGACGGTCACCCATATCTACACGCGCGGCTTGCCGGACATCGTGCGCACGGCCGATATCCTGGTGGTGGCCGCCGGCAGCCCAGGGCTGGTTCGCGGCGACTGGATCAAGCCGGGCGCGGTGGTGATCGACGTCGGGATCAACCGCATCGTCGGGCCGGACGATCGTCCCATGATCGTTGGCGATGCGGTGACGGCCGAGCTTGGCCATGCCCGCGCGGCAACGCCGGTGCCGGGCGGCGTCGGGCCGATGACCATCGCCTGTCTTCTGGAAAATACACTGCGCGCGGCGCGCAAGATCGTCGGAGAGGAATGACCATGGAATTCAAGCTGCTGATCGACGGCGATCTGGTCGAAGGTGCCGACAGCCTGGCGGTGATCAATCCGGCAACCGGGGAGCCCTTCGCGACTTGCGCGCGCGCCGATGCCGCGCAGCTCGAACGTGCGGTCGCGGCGGCCAAGCGTGCCTTTCCGGAATGGCGCGATGGCGGGCAGCCGCGGCGCCAGGAATTGCTGCACAAGCTGGCCGATGCGATGGAGGCACGCGCCGACGATTTCGCGCGCCTGCTCACGCAGGAACAGGGCAAGCCGCTCGCCCAGGCCCAGTTCGAGGTCGGCGGCAGCATTGCCGCGTTCCGGCATTTCGGCGCGCAGGTGCTGCATCCAGAAACGCTGGTCGATGAACCGGACTCGCTGGTTGTCGAACACTATGCGCCGCTCGGCGTGGTCGGCTGCATCGTGCCGTGGAATTTCCCGGTGATCCTGCTGGCGATCAAGGTCTCGATCGCGCTCAGCACGGGCAATACCGTCGTGGCCAAGCCGGCACCGACCACACCGCTCACCGCCGCGCTGCTGGGCGAGATTGCGGCCGGCATCCTGCCACCGGGCGTGTTCAACGTGATTATCGATGCCAACGACCTGGGCGGCATGCTCTCGTCTCATCCCGATGTCGCCAAGATCAGCTTCACCGGCTCGACCGCGACCGGGCGCAAGGTCATGGCAAGCGCTGCCGCCACCCTGAAGCGCCTGACGCTGGAGCTTGGCGGAAACGACGTGGCCATCGTGCTCGACGACGCCGATCCGGCCGAAGTTGCGGCCAAAGTCTACGCGGCCGCCACGTTCAACGCCGGGCAGACCTGCATGGCGGCAAAGCGGCTCTATGTGCCCAATTCCATGCTCGATGACATGAGCGAGCGGCTGGCGGCGCTGGCATCGGCCACGGTGCTCGGCGATGGCCTGGAACCCGGCACGCAGATGGGGCCGATCCAGAACCGCATGCAGTTCGAAAAGCTGCAGGACCTGATGGCTGCCACGCAGGGCGAAGGGACCGTGCTGACCGGGGGCACGCTCCTCAACCGGCCGGGCTACTTCATCCAGCCGGCGATCGTTCGCGACCTGGCCGACGACGCGCGCCTGGTCACCGAGGAACAGTTCGGCCCGCTCGTTCCGCTGCTCAGCTACGATACCATCGAAGACGTGATCGCGCGCGCCAATGCCAGCGACTATGGGCTGGGCGGCACCGTGTGGGGCAAGGACCTCGACAAGGCAGCAGCCGTCGCACGCGGCATCGAAACCGGCACGGTGTGGATCAACAAGCACCTCGACCTGCGCTTCGACGTGCCCTTCGGCGGGGTCAAGCAATCGGGACTGGGCCGCGAGCAGGGCCAGGCCGGACTCAAGGAGTTCGTCGACGCCCGCATCGTCAATATGGCGCGGTGAAGCACGGCATGGGTGCGACCGTGTGCCGTCGCGATCGGCCGCAACGCGCCGCGTAATTGCGCTTTTCGGCCCGCTTCGACGAGACCACAAGCGCGCCCATGCCAGCGCGTGCGGGCGGTGTGCAACGCCGCCCGCACGATCTCGCCAGCGTGTGAACCCCGTCTGCGGATACTGTCTGCCTGAACTATCAAGCAGACAGTACCAAGCGGCATCACCCCTCGCTGTTCCGCTTTTCATCGAGATACGGGAACCGATCGACCGTCACGCGCACGTCCTTGATGCGCTTGCCGTGATCGCCCCACTGCACGATCAACTCCGTGCCTGGCTCCGAGTGACTCACGTCGACGCAGCCCATCGAGAGATTCTCTCTGAAATAATAGCTGTAGATCGAGCCCGACGACATGCCCACCAGCTTGTCCCCCGCGAGCAGGCGATCGGCATGTTCGAGCATGCCATGCCCCCAGGTGGGCGTGGTCGGCAGATCCATCGTCCGATACTCCTCCCCAGGGCGGTAGAGCGAGGCATAGATATCGATCACGTCGTCGGCATTCCAGCGGAGCGTCACCGTGCGCCGCTGATCGGGTGAGGATGCGACCTTTTCGAGTGCTTCGCGGCCGATGAATTCGTGATCGAACCGCACGGCCTTGTCCCAGTTTACCTCGAACGGATTGCGCTGGCGGGCGCGAAGGTTCGTGGGATCGTAGCTGCCCGTCCGCTGGGGGTGGAGCGAGAAATGGTCGGAGCCGACCCAGTTGCGAAAACCCTGATCGTTGACCATCGCCATGCCAAAGGTCCAGGCGGCCTGCGGGAAGCCGCCTTCGACATGATTGACGAGATAGGTGCGCCAGCCCAGTCGCTCGATGCCGATATCCTTGTTCGCCTGATAGATGGCGTCGAACACGGCCGGTCCATCCGCGATCGGGCCGCGCACTTCATAGGCGAGATTGCCCGACATGCCGATCCGGCCCACCTCGACGGTCTTGCCCGCGATCCGGGTCTTGCGATAGCGCAGGAACTTGATGTCGCTGAGGTCTTCTCCGGTGACGCGCTGCAGTGCCTCGAGCGACCGCGGTCCGGCGATCTGGGTGAGGTAGATGTTCTCCATCCACACCCGCACGTCGAACTTGCCCTGAAGCCCCTGGTAAAATGCCCATGGCCCGGCTGCGAAATGGCGATAATGCCCGTCGTCATAGCGCTGCAGGATGCCGTGGGCGGCTATCAGCCCTTCGTCGGTGCACATCACCGCGTGCCGCATCGTACCTTCCGGGAAGCTTGCCAGGTTGTTGGTGCAAAGCTGGGCGACGAAGGCGTCGGCGTCCGGTCCATCCACGCACACGACCGGTCCCGAAAGACCCGTGTGGATGTAGCAACTCTGCTTCCAGGACAGGCTCTCGGGCTTCCACCCATTGTATTCCCAGGGCCGCAGCGAATCGCCAACGGCAACGTACAACGTTGGTTCGGCATAACAAGGGAATGCAAACGGCTGGTTGAAGGGCGTGGTCATGCTTCTCTCCTGTATTTTTTGGGGGGCACGGCATCTGAAAACTTGCGAGGTTGGGCCCTGGCTCGTTAACCGAGCGCTTTTGATCTGCTTTTGACGCCTTCCAAACCGACACGATACTGTGTCGGGCGAAAGAACCGCTCGCTTCCTTTCATCTCAGCAAGGCCTGCAACGCGGGGACCAGGTGCGGCCTGTGATCCGGGGGAATGCAAGCCAGCAAATCATCCTCGAACTGCCGCGTGATGGCGTCGACCCGAACGCGGCAGGCCCGGCCGTCTTCGGTCAGCAAGATTGCCAGGGACTTCCGATCAAGCGGTTCGCGCCGTATCAATCCAGCGCCTTCGAGACGTGCGAGCAGCGGCGCCATGTTGGCGCGCTGGATATCGAGTATCTTGCCGATGTCCGCAGAGGTCAGGTCCGTTCGCGTGTCCAGCAACAGCAGCACCGTGGCCTCTAAAATCCGCAGGTCCAGTGCAGCAAGGCGTGCGGAGAGTTCCGTCATCATCGTATTGGCAGCGCGACGCAGCAGATAGCCGGGCAAGGTCGCCAGCGGATCGACCAGCGAAGCGGCAGGCATGCGTTTCCGCGACTCACTCAATCGCATTGTTCTGGCCCATAGCATTGCCCACCGCACAATATCGCTATGACCTATAGCAAAATTAGAGGTATGTACCATAGCAATTAAATCGGCACTTGCGGCCTTTCCGAGATTATCGGGTTTCCCTTCCTGGGCTAAAGGCCCAGCTCGGTAAGTCCGGCATGGCCTTCCGGGCGGGGGCCCAGCGGCCAGTGAAACAGGCGATCCTGCTCCGAAATCGGATGCTCGTTGATGCTGGCGATGCGGCGCTCCATCAGCCCATCGGCATCGAACTGCCAATTCTCGTTACCGTAAGCACGGAACCAGTTTCCGCTGTCGTCCCTGTATTCATAGGCGAAGCGCACGGCGATGCGATTGTCGGTATGCGCCCACACTTCCTTGATCAGGCGGTATTCAAGCTCCCTGGCCCATTTGCGGGCAAGGAAAGCCTCGATGCTGGCGCGTCCCGCGATGAATTCGGCCCGGTTTCGCCATTGGCTGTCCGGCGTATAGGCCAGGGCAACCCGGCCTGGATCGCGGCTGTTCCACGCGTCTTCGGCAGCGCGCGCCTTGTGCGCGGCGCTCTCTGCAGAGAAGGGGGGCAAAGGTGGGCGGTTCATCGGTCAGTCCTTTCCAACTGGGCGCGGAGCGCGCGGTTTTCGGTTTCGAGCGCGGCGATGCGCGCCTCAAGCGTGGCCAGGGCGGCTGCGGCATCGCTTGCAGCTACCTTGCGGGGGATGTGCTGCGGGCAGTTCATGTCCCAGGCAAGCACGGTGAACAGCACGGCCTGTTCTGCCTTGGCGGGGTAATCCGCCGGCATCAGCCGGGCGATCAGCTGGGGATCGTCGCGGATCACCCGCGCGCGGCCCCACACCTTGATTCGGCGGCGATGGGCATAGTCCATCAGGAACAGGAAGGCCCGGTCGTTTTCGGCCAGGTTGCCGGTGGTGATATACTGGCGGTTTCCGGCGAAATCGGCGAACCCGAGGGTGGTCGTATCGATCGCCCTGATGAAGCCTGCAGGCCCGCCGCGATGCTGGGCATAAGGCTGCCCGGCAGCGCTTGCCGTGGCGAGATAGGCGGTGTCGACCTGACTGAGGAACTCGACAAGATCGGCGCTCACGGCGGTGCGAAACCCGCCGCGCTGTTCGACCTTGGCGTAGGCCTCGCGCGAGCCGCGCGCGGTTTGCACGGCCTTGACCATCGGGCTGAAGGCGATGTCGCTCGATGGCATGGCCAATACTCCTCGAATTGCGAACGGAAGGGCAGGACGGCGGGGTGCCGGATGAGGGCGGCGCCCGCCGCCCGTCCGGTCAGGCGGCCTTGCGGGCCGTCACCACCGGAAAGTCGATTTCGGTCTGGAACACGTTGTTGAAAGTGTTGGTCCAGGTGTTGAGCGCAACGTGCTGGACGATCTCGATGATCTGAGCGTCGCTGTAACCGGCAAGCTTCACGGCCGAGAACTCGGCATCGCTGACGTGTCCGCGCGCTGCGGCGATCCGGGCAGCAAAGCGCACCGCAGCGTCGGCCTTCGGATCGTTCGAGGCGCCCGCACGGTTCGCGGCGATTTCCGCGTCGTCGAGGCGCGCCAGGTTCTTGCCGAGGTAGGCATGGGCAGAAAGGCAGTAATCGCAGCCGTTGATTTCGGCGACGGCAAGCGCGATCCGCTCGCGGGTGGCCGCCGGCAGGGTGCCCTTGCTCAGCGCGCCGGACAGCGCGAGGTAGCCTTCGAGCGCCTGCGGGCTGGTCGCGACCAGTCGGAACAAGTTGGGCGCAGAACCGAGCTGCTTGACAACGGCGTCGAGCAGGGGGCGCGACGCTTCGGGGGTATCGGCGATGGTGGCGGGCTGGGGAATGCGCGGCATGTCGGAAACCTTTCGAGGTGCTTGGCCGGAGATTGGCCGGTGACCGAGAGTTACGCCCTTCCATTGTTCGTCGCTATTCACGATCTGGACAAGTGTGCCTTCCGGTTTATGGAAGGAATATGGATCGCTTTGAAGCCATGCGCACTCTCCTGGCCGCGGTGGACGGGGGCAGCTTGTCGGCCGCCTCGCGCCGGCTGCGGGTCCCGCTCCCGACCGTCAGCCGCCGCGTGTCGGATCTCGAGGCGCACTTGCGCACCCAGCTGGTGGTGCGCACCAGTCGCCGTTTGCTGCTCACCGACGCCGGCCGGGGCTATGTCGCCGCCTGCCGCCAGATCCTCGAAGAGCTTGACGATGCAGAACGGCTTGCGAGCGGCGAGTATCGGACGCCGCGTGGCGCGCTGCTCGTTACTGCCCCGGTCTTGTTCGGGCGGCTTCACGTGCAACCTGTGGTTCTCGACTTCCTCGCTGTCTATCCCGAGATCAGCCTGCGCCTGATGCTTTCGGACGCCACGATCGACATCGTCGAGGAACGGGTGGATCTGGCGCTGCGGATCGGCGCCTTGCCCGACAGTGGCCTGGTCGCACGCCGGCTTGGCGAGGTTCGCTGGATCGTCTGCGCGAGCCCGGACTACCTTGGCCGACGCGGCGCGCCCGCCACGCCGCACGATCTGGTTGACCACGACTGCATCGGGTTTGACCGACTGGGCGGCGACAGCGCCTGGCCTTTCGCGATCGACGGGCGGACGCACGAGGTGGCGATCAGGCCGCGCTTTTCCGTCAGCACGGCGAGCGGTGCGCTCGATGCTGCGCTGGCCGGAGCCGGGGTGGTTCGGGTGCTTTCCTACCAGGCATCGGCGGCGCTGGCTGATGGCCGGCTGGTCAAGCTGCTCGGCCGCTGGGAGACGGCACCCCTGCCGGTCCACTTGCTCCACAATCCCCAGCCGATCCTGCCGCTCAAGCTGCGCGCGCTGATCGATTTCGCCGCGCTGCGGCTGAGGGATCGGCTGGCGGCCGTTCAGGACACCCAGGCGGCCGATTAGCCAGGCAAGCCGTGGTGGAGCAGGCCATCTGCGACCCAACGCCCCAGCCATTGGCCGGCCATCTGGACACCGGCTGCTTCGCCGTGCGCACAGACCAAACGCTCGCAGATGTCGGCGAAGGTGATGCCGTCGATCAGCAGCGCGATGATCCTCGCCTCCTCTGGATCGAGCGAGCGAAAGCAGGCGACGTGCTCCTGCCGCCAGATGAGGATGGTTGCGGGCTGAACCTTGGGCTCGGGCACCAGATCATCGGCGTCCGACGCAAGGGCGGACCAGATGGCCGGAGCATTGCTCCCCAGGCTCAACAAGCGCGTCGTCGGAACGGCGGCGAGCCTGGCCCGGTCCCAGTCGATGTGCCCCAGCGTGTCGGCGCCCAGCGGCATCGCATCCGGGCCGACGAACGCTTCGGTCAGGGCAAGTTCGAGCGCGGCGAGGTCACCCACGACCAGGTCTTCAGGCCACTGCCCGGCGACGCTTTGCGGGAACGTTGCGGCATAATGGTCGAGCGACCAACTGTTGGGCGGAGCGGCATCGATGGCGCGTGCGGCGCTGGCATGGAAATCGGCTGCGCCGAGCCACATGGCCGTGCGCGGGAAGCTTTCCTCAAGGCAGGCCATCAAGGCTGCCCGATAGTTGTTTTGATAGACCGCCAGTCCAGCCTGTGCATCGGGCGCAAAGCGAGCGGCTGCATCGTCGGACCCACAGGTGAGCCAGTTGCGAAAATCGGTCTGGAGAGTGCACAGCATCATGCTGCCAACCTTTGCGCTGCCACGGTCCGGGCAACGTCCAGTTCTTGGAGCAGATCGCCAAGCGGCGGGATGTCATCGTCACGCTCGATCATCACCGCAACCGGACCGACCCGGTCCATCACGTGCGCGAACAAGGCCCAGACCGGGGGTGGGACAGGCTTGTCATGGGTGTCGATCAACAGCGCCTCGCCCTGGCTGTGGCCGGCGAGATGGATTTGCCTGACGCGATCGAGCGGCAGTCCCGCGACGTAGGCAACTGGATCGAAGCCATGATTGACCGCAGAGACGTGGATGTTGTTGACGTCGAGCAGCAGGCCGCAACCGGTCCGGTCGGAGACCGCCTTGAGGAATTCCCACTCGGTCATTTCGGACTGAGCGAAAGCCAGGTAGCTCGACGGGTTCTCGATCAGCATCGGCCGGCCCAGCACGTCCTGCGCCCGATCGAGATTGGTGCAGACCGCGTCGAGCGCCTCTGGGGTGTAGGGCAGCGGCAGCAGGTCGTGCGAGCTGAACCCTGATGTGCGCGACCAGCTGAGGTGATCGGAAACGAACAGCGGCTCGATCTCGTCGACCAGCGCACGCAGGCGG
>Ga0207681_10000625_pt1 | contig 23660 bp, 32 predicted proteins | sample KBSS53metaG_FD_184324 | JGI IMG/M metagenome (GOLD analysis project Ga0207681, IMG submission 184324) | Switchgrass rhizosphere microbial communities from Kellogg Biological Station, Michigan, USA - KBS S5-3 metaG (SPAdes) (version 2) | ecosystem: Host-associated > Plants > Roots > Rhizosphere... | reverse complement strand
AGCCTCGACAATTGGGTCGGACTGGTTCTCGGACAGACGAATTCACCATGGTCGTCTCCAGGCACGCCACACGACGACGGCAGCGGTGATGCCACCCACAACCACTATGAAACCGAGCACCCATGGCCAAATTGCTTGCAGCAGATGCACGCTCACCGAAAGTGCAATGACACCGAAGAGAATGAGCAGGCAGCCATTGAAGAACCACTGAAGCGGGTTGTTGGAGGGAGAGTGGTTGCTCATCGGCGCGATCCCCCTGCATTGTTCTGCGTGCGGTCGGAGGGCACCGGGTAGCCGGGAATGCTTATGTTCGAGTCGATCTCGTTGCCCCAGGCGTCCCATCCCGGTTGGCGACGGCGGGCGAACAGTTCGAGGTACGGGCCATCGCTGATGCGCTCGATCACGGCGTATTGCTCTTCGGGTTTGTGGCTATGGTCCTGCAGCGGTGCAAACAGCCACGTCGGCTGTGCCCTGAACTTGACTGGCGCGCTACCGCGAGTGCCGAGGATCAAGTGTTCGGTGGCGTTTCGGAGATAGTTACCAAGGCCGAGACGGGGTTTGATCCACGTCAGTGGCGAGCGCGGAACGAATCCCCACGCCTCCATAACGTCGTAACCGACGCGCAGCGTCGCGTTGGTCACCCACAGCCAGCAATGGGCCTCGGCGGTCGCCAGATCAGCCACCGGCATGGCCTTGATTTGCGCGACACTCATCAGTTGGTAGTGGCGGTCTGCACCGCGGCCGCCGAGCTGCTGAACGTCCCACGGCGGGTCGGCAAGGATAGTGCGGTACTTGATATCGGTCATCGGGCACCCTCTGTCGTGTCGGTCATCGGTGTTGGCGGTACGGCGAAACCGAGGCTGATAGCGATCTGGCGCGCAGTTGCGGCTACGGCGGGCACAGCGACGCCGTTGCCGATCAGGCGCATGGCGGTGGTGTAGGACTCCGGTAGTTGAAAGTCATGCGGAAAGCCCTGCAAGGCCAGCGCTTCGCGCGGTGTTAATCGGTGAATGTGCCCGTCCACGAGGTAGTGCGCCCAGTTGAACTTTTCGCCGTATCGTTTGTGGTGTCCGGACGCGATCACCCTGCGGCTAATTGCTCGATCGCATTCACCGCCGAGGATGTCGCCAAGCGTCGTACGTAGTGGTACTGGTTCGGGGAACTTGAATGCCGTCGACGGGTCGCGGAAGCCGACCATGAACAGCCGTGGCCGCGGTTGCGGTACGCCAAAGTCGCAGGCCCGGATAACCCTGGGGTGCAACGAGTAGCCGAGATCGTCGGTTAGGACGGTTCGGATGACGCCAAACGTGTGGCCGTTGTCGTGGCGAAGAAGACCCTTGACATTCTCCAAGAAGAATGCCGCGGGTCGTTTGGCTTTCAGGATGCGAGCGATGTCGAAGAAGTGCATACCGCGACCGTCGACAAAGCCACGGGGCTTACCGGCCACGGAGAATGGCTGGCACGGAAAGCCGGCAGTGAGGACATCGTGGTCTGGCACGTCCGCTGGCATGACCGCTGTGATGTCGCCGGCGAAGTTGCCGTCCGCGAACAGCTCAGGCGACTCACGGTAGAAGTTGGCCTCGTAGATGCGCCGTGCGGTGGGGTTGTTTTCACAGGCGAAGACGCAGCGGGCGCCGATCTGGCGAAACGCCATGTGGAAACCGCCGATGCCGGCGACCAGATCGGCCATGCGCAGGTTATCGGCGATACTCGTCTTTGGCGGCTGTATGCCGCCACACTCGGGTGCCTCCACTAACGCCATATGGCCCAGGCGAGTTAGGCGCTGGTGGCTGCGCGGCCCGCTGGGCTTGGACAGCTCCAAGCGCCGGGGCGCTGGTGTGTATTCGGTGGGTCGCATATCGTGGAATCTCCTTTCGCCCAGCGTTTTTGGGCGCACGAAAGAGACGGTCGATCACCATGTGGTGAATGCCGGCTTTCGTGCTGTGGCTGGGTGCTCTGACTTAACGACGAGGTGGCTCAGCGCTCAATCGTCTGGCCGGGTGACGGGTCGGGCGGTGCGACGGTCGATCGGACAGCCCTATTCAGGGGTCAGCGTGGCGTTTTCGGCAGCGGTCGTGAACACCGAAGTTGCGTTGTCGAATTCACAGCGCCAGGCAGTTTCACTGCAGCTCAGGCACTTAAGGTCGAAGGTGGTCACCGCTGACCACCCCACCGCGTGGCCACTTCTGCCCGCATCAGGTGCTGTGCGACCGCGAACGCGGTGCCGAGGCGCTGCACGCTATCCGCAGCCTCGCGGTTGATGCGTTCAATCTCGGCACGACGCTGGCGCCGTGCGTGGCGGCGGCGCTGCCACGCCGACAGCAGAGCGTCAACGGTGAAGTGGACGGCCCCATAAGCCACCGACAGCAGGCTCCACCAAAACAGCCATGTCAGCAGGAAGTCAGTCAGTGCCTCGTTCATGCTGGCCATGTTTCTATCCAGGCCAGCGTATCTAGCGCAATCAGGCCGACGAGCGTCTCGACGTGGTGACTGCTGATCGGCGCCAGTCTCTTGTGGCGCTCGGCGACGAACCGCAGGTCCTCAATCACGGCGACGATGTGATTCAGCGTGCGGTCAAGGACCAGGTTGGAACCAGTCGAATCATCGCCGGCTGGTGCTGCGGGTCGGGCGATGTTGGCGGCATCTCGTTGAGTGCCGTGCGTCGTATCGGTCATGGTCGACCCGGCCTCAGAACCCGAACCGGCTGATCTCATTGCCGACGAACTCGGCGTAGCGATCGACGATGAAATTCAGACGGGTGGCCGTGGCCGGGTCACCATCAGACTGAAAGTTGGCCTCACGCGACAACATCCCCACCATTTGAAGACCGGTGGCGGCGACCAGTCCGGCGGTCTTAATCTTCGTGTTGGCGATAAGGCCGCGGCTGATCTCCCGGTTCTGGCCGCGGACTAAGCTCTTGCCTTCGTTGCGGCTAAAGCCATCGGGAATGTGAGCGGCCAAGCTGGTTGATGCCCGTGGTGCGGGAACTGGCATGGGTTACTCCTGTCATCGATTGCGGTCGCGACCCGGTCATTCACCCGGTCAATTCCCACTCGACCACGCGCCCCGTCGCGGATTCCGGCTGCCAGCTGGGCGTTTGTCGGGCAGAATCCGTCCATGCCGGAAGTGGGGGACGTTCCGCAGTATGAGGCTGTGGTCAGCGAGCTCCGTTGCGTGCGGGAGAAGGGCCTCGGTGCGCTCAGGCGCCTCAACCTGCCTGCCTTGCACCAAGCGGCCTCTGCCGCCGGGCTGACAACGACCGACTCTGGCAATGAACCGGCGGCGATCGAAGAGTTGATCCGCAAGGCTGTCGGTCGCTTCGAAGGTGGCGACTACGAAGAAGCAGCGCAGTACACATTCGGACTTATAGGGGGTACGAAGTTCGAGCCAACGCAGGAGCGCCGTCGCCAGGCCGCCAAGGCGTGCAACGTCTCAAGCGAGACATTTCGCAAGTTACGCGAGAAACTAGTGATCGAGCAGACGGCTGAAGGGGTACTGGGTCTCACTCGCGAAGCCGCGATGCGCCGCGCCAACGTCCAGATGCAAAAACGGCACCCGGCGGACAGTCGCCTGGCGGTGGCGTGGGTGGAACGTTTCGAGGCGTACTTCAGGATCTGGACACCCGTGTACGCGCTCGCCGCCGATCTCGAAGCGTCGCTCGAACACTATCGAGCTGAGCCTGCCGATCATCTGCCGTGGGATCCAGACAGCGACCAGCCTTACGATCCATTGCACGAGGCACGGGGTTATGCCCGCAGCGCGCTCTACCGTTACGCGCAGTTCCTGCTCGAAGTTAAGCGGTTCATGGCCCGACACGGCGGGATGTGGCTGTTCTCCGATTCGAATCGGGAGACGGAGATCAGCGACATGATCTACCGCATCGGCTGGCACAATCCGATCAACGAAGAGAACGATTCCTGGCTCCGGCGAGCACTCGCCACGTCGCAACTCGAAGAGGCGCAACCGTTTTACGGCCACCTGAAGGCCAGCACCCAGGGCGAGGTGATCCACAACATCTGGCAGAAGTTCGTCCGCGACGGCCACGAAACCAATACCGCCGGAAACACCGCGGGGAGCCAGGTGCATAGCACCATCGACGCGTGCAACGAGTATGTTGCCGCGCTCGACCAGGAATGGATACAGATCGCAGACTGGTATGCACACGGAATTGCCAGGCCACCGGGCATCAGCGCAGCGTCGCTGTATGCCGATCGCGTTGCCGCAGTGAAACAAATGCAGACCGATCAATGACTGCTGCTTCTCGCTGCCCGCCTTCCTTTGGTGGGATATCAAGCGCTTTGCCACAATATCGCCATTCGCGACGCGCGCGAAGCACTCGGTTGACGAATTCGCCCGAGCGATTCACGCCAATCCTGATACTCAATAAGTATGGTATGAATGGTATGAAAGCAAACATAAGCGTCGCTGGGTTCCTACATGGATTGAAGTGAGATGAAGCGGAACAGAGACGCAGGATCGGGTCAGGCAAGTGCGAACGTAGTCGCCAGCGAGCTGATCGGTTCGCATTGGAGCGCAATGCTTTGAGTCAAAGGCCATTGCGACGGGCTTGCCTTGGGCCCCGAGGATCGGACAATTGCTAATTGATCGCGAATTCCGGCATACCGGATGGATTACGAAAACTGCGGGAGCGTTACGTACAACGCTAGATGTGTCGCCTGATGACTTTCGAAAACGCAAAGGACTTATTATCGCTCCAGCGATCCATTATCGTTAGCACCAAATCTCTTCCCGTCGGTTGGCTAAAATTCTTTGACAGCGGCCACTCGGTTAATGTACATCCGAATTAGCGCGCACCAAAGCACCAGCTGTCAATCAACTCGAAACACTGGGATACCACTACGCCGGGAAGATTCTGCGGGTTGTGTTCAGCGCAGTAGTATAGGGCGGTACACGGTCAGCGTCGAGGAACGCTCTATGCGAAACGCCACGATCCGGGGTCCCGCTTCATCTGCCGATCTGACTTATTTCCCTGTGTCACAGAGCCGTTCCACAACTTATACAGGTCTTGTTGTTCACGTTGTTCTTTGCGCCGCACTTGGCGCATGTCTTAGCCTCACGAAGTGCTCGATACAGCCGAATCATAATTATCCGCCTTTCAGACCATATGCGATTTGCCGAACCATCCCGGAGGGTTACAATCCTTTCAGTGTAATCTCGCACAGATGATAACATGCTAGATCACTACTGTGGACTACGTGCAAATTTAATAAATGTAGACCACAGCGTCATTTCCGCCTCTGCAAACAACGGGATACTCGCCGGTACAAAACATATCGTAACCGAGCCTTGTGGCGGGACTATAAGCGTATACGGTTATGGGCGTGGTTTGGGGGGAATTGAGAAAACTCTCTCGGACATTAATTGCGAAAGGGCAAGTAGTGTGATCGTTCCCGCTCGCCGAGTATTGAAATTCATGCACACGAGGGTATTCGGTCGCGCAGAGGGTTGCTCCGTACGGTAACGTAAATGTTGGACTACCTGAAGATGGAACTGTGGCGATAGTTGAATTATTGGCTTCCCCATTTTCACCTGTTCTCAGATGGCTTACCAGAACGATGGCGAAGATGAGAACGACGACTATCAGCCCCGCAATAGCCAATGCGCTACCCATGCCCGTTCTTTGCGGCCGAAATGCTGGGGGGCGCGGGGGGTTTCGCGGTTGAGGTGGAAGAACGAACGGATCAGGCAGCGCCGCGCGATGCGTCGCATCTGATCGTGGGGGATATCCAGGGTTTTCATGGCGGTTACGAGGAATCGGATCTGGCACCGTTGTCGCCTATACGCCGATGACGGTCAATAGTGAGGGTTCTGGCATTTTTATGCGCGAACTTCTACGCTTCGATGGCTCGTCTATCCAAAACCTCCAGCAATACCAATAGCAATGAGGGCTACAATAGCCAATGATGCAATGCCAACTATAATATAAACGAGGATAACAAGCGCAAAGCAGACGAGCGCCGCTAAGAGCGGCAGAAGACAAAGTCCGCAGTACCCCAAGACGCCAGACACTGCATTGCTATACGGAGACGGTATCTCACGGTATCCGCGAGTGACTCCGGCGATCCAAACCAAGATCGCGATGCCAACGAGAAGCGCAATCTGCTGTGTAACCGCGCTCGGCCAGTGGAGGATGGCGTATATCCAACTGAAAGGCCAGTTGTGACTTGGTGCGATCTCGCGAACAACCCAAACCTGTGCAACAAATCCAGTAATGCACAACGCAAGCCACCACCATATTCCCGTTCGAGATTCGGTGCGGGCACCGCGATGCGGCGTCGCGGGAGCAACGCGCGGTCTTGGTGGATTTGGTACACCGGCAATGTCTCTGACGACGCGTTGAGCAGCTGAACGCATCTGTTCATGCCTATTCGGCGGTATGGGATCGGGCATCGTTCACTCCAGCTGCAATTGAGCGCGAAGCATGGCACTGCTCGATGAGGCCCGTGGCGGTGCAAGATCACCGACTCCCACGGCTTCCTCGTCGCCGCAAGTTACACAGTCTTCGTGTCCCTTGGATTCAACTCGGAACAGGCGCATGCCCGAGCCGTCGTACATGATCAGCTGGCTAGGATTTTCATCCGCCGCACCTTGTATAAGACGAACCAATTCGCCCGCTGCGACGGAGGCCACCACACCGTTCAGATGTATGACAGACGGTGCAGGCTCCTCGACGCCGTATCCATGGTCGCGTTCGTACTGTTGTTCCAGCGGGGATGCTAGGTCAAATGCTGCCCGGGCGGGGTCGATCATCGATCGACATTCAAGACAACCACTTCCTGGCGCAACGAGTTGTACTTGGCCGCCGGCCTGGGCGGACTGCCTCGACCCTGGAGAAAGATGAATACCGGTACCAAGGTCGAGAAGGGGGATAAGGTAGCGAAGGGCCATGTGATTCAGGGTTAGGCGGGCACCATGGTTGTCAACACACCCCGCAATGTAATCAACGCCCTTCAGCGCCGTGTCGCTCGCCGCGTCTATTAACGGCACACCGAGTGCCACAACCTGACAATCAGGCGCAGCGCGCCGAATGATTTGCGCATAAACGTCCACTTTCCGCCTACCGATGTCGTCTGGACCACTTCCGATAAGGCGATTCAGATTTGTGGTGTCCACCACGTCGTGATCGACAAGCACTAATCCGCCAATGCCTAAGTAGGCGAGTTCCAGAGCGAGAAAGGACCCCAAGCCGCCAAGGCCCACTATTGCGACCGTTGTTTCTCTTAGTTTACCTTGGCCACTCTTACCAAAGAGCTTTAAATGTCGATTAAATCTGGAGTCAGGCTCATAATCTTGGCGCACATCAAGGTGCCTGAGCCAGGTGGTGGTTGCGATCTGCTCTCGTGGCTGTTGGTGTGTGTCATCAGCTCCTACCACAACGACTTGACGCGCAGGAATTATGTTGGCTGCGTCGCGCGACCAGTAATGCGCATCAAGGCTGCGCTGCCCCATCACCATGGTTGCGTGGTGTGGTATGACATGGGCTAACGAGGGCATCTTAGACTGATCGTTCGCCCAGTCGATACCGCTAAATGTCGTATGGGAGGATCGATCAAACGGATGAGAATGAACTTCGATTAGGCTCCACCCTTCAGCACGGCACTTGCTGAGCGCGGTCGCGACAAACTCGGGCGTAGGACCGATGCCTCCCGGTGACTGATGTGCTAGATCAGACGGCTGAGCCAACAGCAACCGGTTTCCAAGCAAACGAACACCAAAGGAAGTCAGGTTCGGCGCCGCGAGTATGAATGCAAGCTGTTCGTCTGTTGATCGACCATTAATCGAAGGTCTGATCAGATGTGTCCGTAGCTGAGTCCACAACCGACGCGGCAAGACAATATCGACTATGGACTGCCCGCTCATTACCGTGACCTAAGCGACTGTTGATCGCGAAAGATCATCCGGATGAGATTGAGGTAGGTCACCAAACTATGCCCAGAAGTCCAGTTTGCGCCTGACCTGGGACTCCACTCATTGAGATGAACACAGAAGTGCCCCCAGCCGTCGGCAGCGTATTTCGCGTCATTCGCGTTATTGGTGAAGAAATGCCCGATTGGTTGCCCATCGCCTGTTCGGAGACTTTTATTTGTCCAGAACCATTCAGGTGCTCTAGATGGGTAGCCGGGGATACCATCTGGAATATCGATCAGTATCGACACCACGTTCCAGTTCCAGCCTTTTGGCAACGGAAAGTTAGGGATGTGCAGCCACGTCCCATCTTTCGTGTCGAAATCAACCTCGCCATATATCCCCATTAGGTGAAGAGCTTCTGCCCGTAGACGACTAACCCTCAATGTTGTCTCACGATCGCTCATGCGTAGCTCCCCGTGAGGTCAATTGGCCGTAGGTGAACGGAGCGACTATGGAATAGTCGATTGCATCAGCAGGCAGTGTTTCATGATCCTCGACTTTCAGGACTTTGTTACCCGGTAACGTCGCCATTACCCAGTCATTCGGTTGCGCGCCCGCTTTCTGCTTGAGGTCACGCGGAGTCGGTCGCGCTTCTTCCACCGAGACGACTTCGCCATTGACGACGTATTCACCCATTCGCGTTCCTTTACTGCTAGGTCTGAAAATGATTGATCGGTCCGATATTTGTTGACTTCTATTGGTTTAGTTCTATAGTGAGATAGGGAGAATTTAAATTGAATGAAAGAAGAATATAACGACAAAGTTGAAGAGAGCTCAAATGTAGGAGGCGAAACCATCCTGGTGAATCGTGGGGATGGTGTGTGGGGTGTCGGAGACTATGTGATTATGGGCTATGACATGCGAGATGGTTTGACTATTTCTCGCAACGCTGGCGACGGGAGCAACGTGACGTTCGCTTTTAGGCCTGATGATTGCATTGCGATACTTAGCCTGTTGAACGCGCATCAATCTGAACTGCTCGAAGGAGCTGATGGAGCACGACCCCTTCCTGCCGAAGCCTTCGGTGTGACAATTCAACGCGACGGACCGGTGCCAATACCCGCCAACCGTTATGAAGCTGGTACATCGTCGATCGATGAGTCTCTCCCCTTGCGAAATGATCATGGCAGTAGCGGAACTACTGAGACTTACTAGGCGCATCGTTTGTCGGGGCGTCATTTGACAACTTGCGCAATAACATATTTCCTTTGCCCCCGCCGCGACGGACTCTTCTCCGGTCTGGCATTCCCCTACTCGATTCCCCCTAGCCTTGGCGCTGCAGACCTCAGGCGTAACCGAACGAGATACGCCCCCCCCGAGCTGACATACGTTGCCCAGTTACGATGCCTTCCTCGACCTCCCAAAGATTGTGCCGCACTGACAGCGAAGCCGCAGCGTATTCGATGGTTCGAGCCTGAACACCCCGAGTAGAGGAGTTGGCCCGAGCGACCACGTCCCCGACATGTGCGACGTCTCCGACTCGCCCATAGGGGCTTCGGCGCGCCGGTCGTCGAGGTGCGCTTTTGCGGACAGCGCCTATGTCCCCTGATTGCCCGATAACCATGTTCCGCTTCTTGGAGTCGCACTGCCCCTCTGAAGCGATTCGTACGGACTCGATGGGAACTGAGTTGAGGCGGTGATTGCACATGATGGAACGAAGCAGGGCAGGCTATCGTCCGCCCGTATCTGGGTGGGCTTCGCCATGGCCAAAGCTGATCTCAGCAGTCCTCCGAGGCTCCGCGCTTTCGTGTCCAGGCGGGCGGGGTGCTACTTGAATGTCTACAGTACTATCAGTAGCATTTTTCGAATTGCGCTGAGACAGAGGGTCTCTCACGACAGCACGTAGGCGGACGTTTGGCTGTTTCAATCCGGGCTTTGGCCGAAGATGACGTAGCGCACGTTCTTAGTGCGTGTAAGGATTGGGAGGAACTGGCGCCATTTGGTCCGCCATATTGGCGTCCGCGGAGTCCGGCCGAACTGCGCCGCAAGGTTGCGGTGACCGCCGGCCCGCAACCAAGTATCGAGTACTACTTCGTCGTTTCCGCCGATGGTGTGCTTGTCGGAGAGTGTTCGGTTCACGCCATCGATTGGCGCAACCGGGTGGCTCAAATCGGCGTGTGTATTTGGGATCCCGACAATCGGCGAAGGGGCTATGGCCGGCCCGCTGTGCAATGCGTGCTCGATTGGGGCTGCGGCTATCTCGGACTTGAGCGGCTGGAAGCATGGATCGTCGAAGGCAACGAACCGTCATTTGCACTGTTCCGTCGTCTCGGCTTCCAGCATGAAGCGACCTTTCGAGGCCGCTATCTCCACGCGGGCGTGCGCAAGGATATGCATGTCTTCGGGCTCCTCGCATCAGACCTGAAGAAGCCAAGTGCCGGAATGAACTATAGGCATTGACCTGCACGTTTGCTAAAATAGCCATAAGCAATGACTGGCAAGCGACGATCATCTTTGGCGTCTCGCCTCCGCAAGACCAAAGCGGCGCTGCTCGCCGTCGCCCTGACGTTCGCCGGCATCGTGCTCATCATGGTCAACGGATGGCTATCGAGTATCTACCTCGGTGCGTGGAGCTGGTTGCACGCACTGCCCTTTGGCGAGCTTGGCGGAATCCTGCTCGGTGCGGGGCTGCTCGGCACGCTCTTTGAGTACAGCTTCCGCAAGGATCAGGAAGAGGCCACAGTCGAACAGTTTCGGGCAATCATCAAGGAGCAAGCTCCCGCCATGCGCGATGCCGTGATCGAAGGTTTCGCGATTCACCCCGACGATCTGAAGCGAGTCGCGAAACCTGAACTGCTCGATGACATTGCCTCAAATGCAATGAGCCTGCGGCTTGGTGACGAGCAGTTCGCGCGCGAGATCTACCGCGACATCCGCGACCAGGCTATCCATGCTGCTGAACGCTGGTACGACGTCGAGGTCAGAATCCGTCTCTCTAGTGCACGAGAGAGGAGTGCCGGAGGCACTCCTCTATTCGACGTTATCGTGGAGTGGGAGTACACCACCGTGCCGTCGGGACCGATCCGCCGATTTGCCTGTGTCTCGGATCGAGACGAGTACAACGATCTGCGCCAGGACGTCCCCGCCACCTCGACGTGGCTGATGGTGCCCCGGCCCGGTATGGACGCTAGCAGCCGCGACTTTTACGAACTGTTGGAACTGACGGTCAACGGCGAGTCGCAAGAGATCAAGAGAACTGCGCGCAAAACGGGACAGACCTACACCGTCCATCTTGGGCCGGCAGCTCAGACCGGCGAGTCGGTGCGGATCCGGCAGGTGTTTCGTACCGTGACGCCGACCTGGGGCCACCGACTGTTCTTCGAGTTGCCACAACCGGGTCGCAACATCTCATTGACATTGGATTACACGAACACGGACATCGCCTACATGCGCGTCAGCGATACCGTCGGAGCCCTTGTGCCGCCACAGGTTTCGCAGCTACCGCCTGCCGTACCGGGGCGGGTCGTCACCGTTGAGGCACCGGGCTGGCTGCTCGCGAAGTCCGGTTTCGCCTTCACCTGGACGCTGAACGCAGAACTGCCCCGCGACGAGGGTCGCGAGGCAGCCTGATTGATCCACGCTTTGATCTACTCGCCGCCACTCATGCGCATCCCCTTCCATCCCGCCGGACCTGGAACGCTACTTATAAGTCTGTAGACCGTCAAGTAGCGCCAAGGAAACGTCATGTGGCGCAATGGAAGGCCAGCTACAGAAGATCGTCGGGCGCAACCTGCGCCGTTATCGGGAAGACCATGGCTATAGCCAGGAGTCCTTCGCCGACCACGTGGGCGTGCACCGGACCTACATGGGTGCGGTCGAGCGCGGCGAGCGCAACCTGACATTGCAGACGCTTGAGCGGATTGCCGATTTCATCGGTGTGGATCCGCGAGAGCTGTTGAAGGAATAAGCGTTGGCCCAAAAAATGCCTCGCGATCTGTCATAGCTTGGCGTCAGACTAAACAAATGGGCTACCACGACACCCGGTCGGCTACGGATTGGGGAACCCGTCCTCGGCCGCGTGCAAGAGCTGCGTCCCAGTGTTGACGAGATCGTGGCCGCAGCGCGTGAGATCAGTTGGACAGCTGGACCTGGAACTCGTCGCCCAGTATCTCGTCCGCATGCGGGCTCGTCGGCTTGGGAGTAGTAGTCGCGTGGATTGCTCCAAGCCGCTACGGACTAACTCCGCACTGTTGATTTAGCTGTGTATACGCGACATTGCCGGCCACGCCGTCCGATCCTTGAAAGGTGTGTGCAGCAAGCAGTCTGGTTTCGTTTCGGCGTCCATCGACGAAGGTGTGGGCGATCTTCGCCAGATCAGCCGGCTGGTCTGAGATGAGCGGCTCGAAGATGTCAAGGACTTTGTTTATTTCAGCGTTTCGTTCGGCGATAGTGCGGTCAATGTTTGGCGTGTCCCAATCCCACCCGTCAGGCAGGCCGGGAATCAAATCGAGCGAAGGCTGAACTGAGCGCCAGCCGACGCACGTGGGACTATCCGCTGCGTTCGTCAACGACGAAGGGTTCGCCGGTTGCGATGCGTTGCCCTGAGCGGGCGCTGCCGTGGGCGTCGTCTGCGTGGTGCTGCCTCGGCTAATGATGACGGCGCCGATGATGACGGCGGCGGCGATGATGAAGCCGGCAGCCATAATCCAGACGGGGCGGACGGCGGAGGTCCGCGCGGCGGGTTGATAGACCCATTGCGGCTGCGACGGCACCTCAGCGGGGTGCTGCGGCGGGCCGGCCATGTTCTCATGGTATCCGGAATCGGACCGCGAAAGAGGCCAAGCATCGGAATCATGTGAATGCGTCCAGCGGATTCGGGAGTGTCTGCGAGCCAGATCTTCACCGGAGTTGATGTCGCCCGGTCTGATGGTGAATGGTGTTGTTGGCCGGTGGTTTGGGTGTGATGGTGTGGTTGCTGGGTCCCGTGGGCGGACTTTCCCTGCGGCCGTGGTGTCATACCGTGTGGTTAGGTACGGTCCTGCTACGTCGTTGCCACCACTGCCCTGCAGCTCCGTTTTGGGAAACCCTTTGGCTTGAACAGGACGTTGTCGCAGCCAGCTTGTCAGCGGCGGGTTGCCTTGCCAGTATGGCCGAGGTCAGAGAGCGGACCATTGGACTCCAGCACAGGAGGTAACCGCCGCCTTGCGCGTCCATCGAGCAACCGATGATCGACGGATTTCAGAGGCTTTTGCCTGGGTTTGCCGTATAGCCGGGCGACTCATTTTCGCCGCCCTTATCACCCCGCCTGTTCTGACGGCATGCTCGAACGGGCATCTGCGGCTGTCCCCGTCGCCATCCTTACCAGTTCCGCCGCCGGCGGTTTCGGGAGTCGATCACACCGTCACGGTGAGCTGGCAGTTGGCCGACTCGTTCGACATTCTGCCTGGCGGCATGTGCGCTGGACGGGGTCCGAACCGCGGCATGGAGAACGGCGCGCGCATTGTGCTGCAAGGCAACACCACTGGTTTCGTCGACGAGACCAAAGCCACTGCAACGTTCCAACGTCGGCCGCTGAGCCAGAAGCAAGCATTAGAAGATGACGGTCTGTACTGCGTCCTGCGCGCGGTGTTTGCGCCGTCGGTGCCTGATCCCGATGGTTACTCCGTGAAATTCCCCGGTACGCCGGTCCACTGGGACCACCTCGACAGATTGCGCGGCAGCACTCCCTTTGGCGAACCGGATAAACCGCCCGGCTACGGCTACTACAACCTCGGATCTCAACTGTGCCCCAGCCTGCTCGATCCACCCAGCAAGGACTGCTAGTTCCCATTCTCGATCGCAAAACAGCCAGGGCATCGTCGCCGGTCTGGTCACTCCTGAGGCGCATCGCTGCACACGATCGACACGATTGCCATCTGGACTTGTTGGGCGACAGAGACTTTGACGCGAAGTTGCCGTCGGAACGACCTCGGAGGGCGACGCGCTCGAACGTCGTCAATTCCCCCATTCGGGGCAGTCTTTGGTCGGCGGATCGGACAGGTATCTGCACGTCGTGATTGTGATGCTGGCTCGTTCACTGCCATATCCCGGCCGTTCCCGCTTTCCAACTGGCATGTAGCCGACGTCAAGACCGTCGGACCAATCGCCGCCCACGAACTTCCATGAGTAGTTTCCTGTCGGGTCGGGTATCGCCGGGGCGAACACGGCGCTTACAACGCAGTACAGGCCGTCGTCGATCAGTACCGGTTTCCCTTGATGCATCTCGGTCCATGGAGGTCGGCGCTCGAAATGAGTTGTGGCCGTTGTGGAGACACTGCCGCCGACCGTCTCACCGACGAACTGCACCCTACCGCCGTCGCTCATCCCGCTGTTGACGGAGCGACCGGCGCATTTGTCGCCGGGCAGGATGTCGAACGAATCGGAGAGCTCCCACGTCACCGCGATGGCGTTGTCGATGCCCGCCACCGCTGGCGGTGGCACGGGCATCGTGTCAGGCGGAGTGTACGGCTGCGCTCTCGGGGAGGCGCACGCAGGCATCACTGCTGCAGCAACGACGCAAGTACAGAGAACTTTTGTCGCAAGGGCACGGGACGCCACCCGCCCAATTCTAGAAGTGGCAGGTCTCGCGTTTCATTTTGCTGGGTGCGGCCTTGACGAGGAGGACGGGCATCTGGTCGGAACCGCGCGACGATATTGTGACTTGGTGGCGTATTCACCATCCGGTCAACGCCCCGACGGCAGAGATGGCCGCCACGGAGCGGGAGAACAGCAACCTGTCGGGAGACGTTCGCCGCGCGTCGTTCGGGCGGTGGCGATTGCGGCAATCGTGTGTGCGGTGATCGTGGCGGCGGTGGTGGTCGCCGCTGTGTTCGGTCCGTGGCAGCCGACGCAAGGTGGCGGACAGGCCGGCCGCCTATCAGGTGATCGCGACGAGTGGATAGCTGCGGTCTGTACTGAGGGATCGGCGCTGGAAAGTTCGAATCTAAACTTTGGTCTCCCGCGGGCGAGTTACCGCGCGACCTGCGCGGCAAAGACGTCGCCGACGGGCAGCGCACCGATTCCGATCGTGATTTACGAATGGAATCGTGACGTCTCTGTCGGCGACCAGTTGGCGCGATATCCGGACTTGCACTACTTTGCCGCAGCGCCGACTGGCGATCATCAGTGGGTGTTTGCGCCAACGAGTACTGCTGATCGATCGGTGCTTGAGCCGCTGACGCAGTTCGGCTTCGTGATCGTGCCGATGTCCTAAAGCGAGGCTGCGGATCAACCGCATTGCGCTGGCGCGTCATGAGATACGTGAGCCGCACCCTGTGCGCGGTTCAGTCGCGATGAAGTACGCCAACGAGACTCGGCCCTACAATGAGTAGATTCGTGTCGAGGCCGAGTACGTCCGGGGGGATGAGGGTTGGTACCGGGAATCATGTTCCGCGGACACGGCCGCTGTCCTATCTGCTAATGCGCAGTTCACGATCAGATGCTTTCAAGTGCGTCGAGCATGGGAGCCCCGTCGGGATCATGCTGGACTGCTCGCAGCGGCAGCGGTGTGACGTCAGGGGGATAGCAGTCACCGTGAAGGTGGGCGACGAAGTCGAGCGAGAACGGTGGTGCGTATTCGATCGGCGGTGGTACGTCGGTGAAGTGCATGCACCAATTGTCATGGCAGCCAACGGACTGGACGCGCACCAACTGATGCGGGCGGGCATGACTTGGTCGTGACACCGCGTCCAACGGCAACCCGCGAACTGATGCATGTAGGCAACTCGATCAGCGCGTACCGTTGATCCAGGCAGTTGATGAGGGGAGTGGCATGGCGGAAGGACAAAGCAACCTTCGCGTCGAGACGGATCCGGTGCTCGCCGCGGTCGATCAGTTTCGATCGATCGCCGATGAGCTTCGGCAAGGCCTACAGAGGCTCGTCGGCTCGGCCAATGATGTGGTCGGCGCATCATGGAGGGGTGAGGCGTCGTCTGCGTTTCGCCGCGAGTGGGATGATTTCGAGGATGCGGCAAAGGCCATCGTGGAGGACGCCGACACGATTGCCGACCTGGTCACCTACAGCGTGAATGCCTATGTCGCCGAAGATAAGTCGAGTGCAGCCGTCCTGCGCTCGGTCTGGGTGAACCGCTGATATGGCCGGCTATACCGTCGATGTCGATGCCCTCCGTGAGCTGCAGGACAGAATGCAGCAGTATCTCACCCAGTGCCGCGAGGGCTTGGACCGCGTCGAGAGCCTCATCGGCACCGTCTCGGCATCCTGGGACGGCACGGCAGCCGCCGCCTACGAGCAGCGCCATCGCGAGTGGATAGCCGCACTGGGCGAGATGAGTGAATCACTAAACGAATTCAGGGAATGGTCATCGGCCGCCGAGGACGCCTATCGCGCCGCTATGGCCGCGAACCTACGAATGGCTGGCGGCGGATAGGCCGCCTGCCTCGCGACAACGCTACGACCCAGCAACGGGGCCTCTCACGAATCTTCTCGGAGTGTGCCACGGTAGGTGCGTTCTGGCTTTCCAGCGGCCACCCACTCCTTGTGGGCCCGCTCCATCTGTCCATACACGAAGGTGATTTCGGTGCCGGTACGGCGGCTCAGGGCGAAGCCGACGAGCGTCATGGGATAAATGAACGTCTCGCGGAACGGCAGGTCGATCGCGGGTTTCGGGCCATCGTCTTCCTTTTTGTCTGGCGGCACTGCAACCCATGTTCCCTCGAACGCCTGCCTGAAGGTCTCGCCGATGTAGTAGACGTAGCGCATGGTGCGGTGCACGTCGTCTTCGCTGGCGTAGGCGGCGCTGCTGTCGGGGTAGAGCTCCATCAACTTGACCTCGATGGTTTCGAGGCTGTCCTTGCTGAACATGTTGTCGCGGATTTCGGGGACGTCGTAGATGGGGAACTCGATGGCCATGACGGCCTCTTGCATCTTGAGCCACCCCTGGAACTTCTCGTCGGACTGTGCCTCGCGAAAGGCCTTGGTCAACTGAATCGGCACATAGTCGAACGTCGATCCCATCGCTACCTCCCTCAGCGTCTACTTGATCCGATTAACAGAGAACCTACCCGGATACTCTGCCTTCAGTTTTTCGAGCGCTGCCAGTTCGTTGGCGCTGTATTGGTATCTGTCATTGATGTTGTACGTCACGCGGTAACCGGCTTCCAGGGCTTCTTTGTCGAGTCCCAACTGACGCGGGTCGAGGCTGCCACTCTTGTTTTCCACCAGCTCGGTCACGTTGCCCGTGGCGTCGAAGTGCACGTAGTCCCACCGTCGACCGAGCACGATGGTCTTGTCGGAGTACTGCGATTGCCAACCTTCGCCGTCGTAGCCGTTAATTTTCGCGACGTGCTGGTCGAACCAGTATCCGTTCGAGGCGTTGGCCTGTAGTTGGTCGTAGGCGTCGCTCCAGCGGTCGATGTCCCAGTGGGCACCGCCCCGTTCCAGATAGCGCTGCCAGGCTTCCCATTTGGCGCGGTCGAAGTAGCGCACTGTCGGCTTGACGGTGCCGTCCTTGTTGCGCTCGAAGCCTTCGGCTGGAATCAAGCTGGCATTGTCGAGCTTGGCCTTCATCGACGGCTGGAACTTCGTGTTGAACGCTCGCATCACCGTCGTGGCAGCCTGCAGCACCTTGACCAGGCTCCAGATCCGTCTCCCGGCAGTGGCGATCCGTCTCAATGTCAGGATCGCCCCGATCACATCGGACGCGCCGCCAGTGACCTCGGTACTGGCGATGGACACAAGCGCCTTCGCCCCGATCTCAGCAGCAGCCGCAGAAACTTCGTTGGATATCCCCGTCCGCATGGCGGACGTGGCGGCCGAGAAACTCTCAGCCAACTGCCCGAGCGCCGTCGCGTCAGAGGCCAGGGAGCTGGCGGGACCGTTGAAGGACATCACCGTGTCGTAGAAGGCCGTCGCATCGGGCAGCGATGGGTCGGGACGTCTGATCTGGTTGATGACCTCCTCAACGACTTTTTGCAGTACGTTGCCGAGCGGCGTCCAGGCTGTTGAGGCGGCAGTCAGACGGTCGGTGTCACCGTTGGGAACGGGGACACCGACCGCTGCTACCAGACCGGGCAGTATGTCGGTGAGGCCGACGCCGCTACTCCCGATCGACGTCGGAGGTGGCGATAGCGTGATCTGCGAGATCTCCGGCCGCGGAGGCAAATTGACGGGTGCGGGCAGCTTTCCCCTACCGGCCAGAAACTCTGCCCACGCATGGTTAACACCCGCTTGGTAGATACGGCCCGCCATCGCCGACCATGCCTGTGCTAGCGAGGCAGCACCCTCGATAGTGGGGCCGGCTCCGGCGTCATACTTGGTGCCCCAACTGGTGCCGATGTCTTCGGTGCCTGCCATCATGCCCGTGTCGGCAAGCTGCGCCGACGCGATGCCCGCTGCGGAGGCTACCTGTTGACCAGCGTTCCCGAGCAGTGCGGCTGTGGAGAAATACCAGTCCGGTTCAACGATCCAGACACCCATCTGTCAGGTCATCCTGGTCAGCCGTACAACGTGTGCCACCTGAATCCCCCCGGTCACCTTCGTACAAATGCCCGCAGACACCTCCATGGAGCGAGATAGCTGCGGTTGCCTCCACGGTAGTAGGCCACGGTGACTGCACCGCGCACCAAAAGTCTGGCAACCAGCAAGACGCGTCGACGCGGAGATCACGACACTGGCGGTGAGTGGGTCCGCTAGCGCGTCGTTTCGCAATCGGAGCGTTAGCGCCGCTCGCACTGGCTGAGGCATCCGGCCCCCCGAAAACGTCGCTCTCCGAACAGCCTACAAGTTGCTGACGGAGGCATCTCGCACCAAAGTGGAGCCCTCCGACAGGCATCAGCGGGCACAAATCCTGCAGCGCGGGTTCCAGGGTACGGTTGCTGGATGGGGGCTGGTGAAGCTACCGCGGCAATCATTGCGCGCCGTCGGATCTGCCGAACGCAAGACCTTCCATCAGTTGCCGGTACTTCAAGGAGATCAGGATGGCCCGTAGCGGCAGACCGCCAAAGATTGATCCACTCAAGCCAATTCACAAGGCCGTTATGGACGACGACCTCTCGACGTTCACTGTCGAGCTCGCTGCAGGCACCGAGATTGAGGCGCCAGGGCCGGAGGCGATGACACCCCTGCATATCGCCGCGCACAGGGGAAATGTCGAGTTCGCCAAAGCACTCCTTGATGCGGGCGTGGCGATCGACCCCATCAACGTGTGGGGCAATACGCCGCTTTGGGTGGCGGTGATGAAACGGCGTCGGACTTCTCCCGACGGAGCAATGATCCGGCTACTGCTTGCCCGAGGTGCAGACCCTCGTCGCAGCGAAGGACACATTTCGCCACTCGACCTTGTGCAAGATCTGGCTGAATTTCCAGACGAACTGAAGTTTGAAATCGAGGCAGCTGCTCAGAAGTGAACGAGGGGCACACGCTGATATTTGTTCGATGCGCTGGTGGTGGAATGGATCTGGAATTCGCCAGGAGGAGTGACGTATGTCCCGCCCTAATAAAAAAGAACTTCAAGCGCGGTGGGACGGTCAGTCAACGGCGAGCGCGCTAGATTCACTTTTGAAGGGCACGCCGACGTCACCGTTCGGCGCTTACGACGGTCGCGTGGACCTGCGCGGACTTGTGATCGAGAAGTCACCGCGTGTTCCGGTCAGCGGCGGCCTCGCCCGCATCACTCAGTTGCGGGAGTTCGATCATGTCGAGGTCCGCGACGTCGATCTCAGCTCTTCAACCGTGAGCGACGTGCGGATCTTCGGGTCTCGGTTTGGAAACTGCGTCTTCGACAACGCGAAATTACCCGGCTACCGGACGTGGTCGGGAGTGTTCGAGCGGTGCAGTTTCAAATCGACGAACTTGAAGGACACGATGATGGGTGGCCCCGAGATGAAGGACGGTAAGCCGTGGGGGCCGGGCAGCCGGTATGAAGATTGTGATTTTTCGGGTGCAGACCTTCGGGATATCAGTACTGAGTTCGGACGGTTTGTGCGGTGCTCGTTTCAACGGAGTCGGTGGCATATGACACAGACGCTTTCCGCGGTGTTCGAACAGTGCGACTTCCGCCAAGCGGACATTGACCAGGTGCGTTTTGATGGGCGACGTTTTGATGACAATGGCCTTGTTGGATTGAATGATAACAAGATGATGGGCTGCGACTTTTCGACGGCCAAACTTTACGGGTCGAGCTTCCTCGCCATTGATTGCAGGAATCTCATCCCGCCAAGTGGTGCTCAATACGTGCTGATCGATGCCTTTCCGTCGAAGGTAAGGTTGGCGCTGGATCGACTTAAGGCGGACGGAACAGAAAACGCGAAGTGGCTGGCAACCCTTTACGAACCCGAGTTTCGGGGATCAACAGTCTTGCCTGGGGACGCCGTCGGAATGCTTGACATCGGACTGCTCTCCGATGAGGAGGCTCGGTTGCTAGCGGCTGCGTTCGGGATTAGTCGGTGATTCAACGGGTTTGCGACCGTTACCTGACGTGGTGACGCAGTTCTAACTTGCACGTCCGTAAGGGCAGCAGCCAACTTGCTGGTACCACCTGACTTGTATCACCGTTGGCGGCCTGACGGTCACCAAAACCGGCGTTTGTTGACAAGATCGAGCACCCGGGTTCGGCGCATGACGATGCGGGGATCGCGGCGCGGCGCTCTAAGGCAGCGGCTATCCAGCGGCTGGCCGCCAGGCATGACCGCACCCGCCGAGCTGCCCACGCGGTACAACTGATTGGGCAGCCGTGCCAGCCAGTGTTGTGCGGTCGCGAGTAAGCCTCCGAACGGGGCCGCCGCTTGCCTCAAACCGCGCACTGGGAGCGTGCAAACATAGCTGTCGAACGGCAAACGCGTGGGGGGTGTGCACGATGTCAGACATACCGGTCGGATCGATTTTCGCTGGGTACCGGATCGAACGTCTTCTCGGCGTCGGCGGGATGGGATCGGTGTACCTGGCGCGACACCCAGATCTGCCGCGAAGCGAAGCGATCAAGGTGCTCAACGCCGATCTGTCCCGCGACCCGGCGTTTCGTACGCGATTTGTCCGCGAGGCCGACGTCGCCGCCTCGCTCGATCACCCCAACGTCGTGTCGGTTCATCAACGCGGTGAGTTCGACGGCAGGTTGTGGATCGCTATGCAGTACGTGGAGGGAACAGACGCCGAGGCTGCGGTACGGGCCAATACCATGAATCCGCAACGGGCACTTCGGATCATCACCGAGGTGGGCAAGGCACTCGACTACGCGCATCGTCGCGGGGTCGTGCATCGCGACATCAAGCCTGCCAACTTCCTCCTTTCGTATTCGAGTGGTGAGGAGCGCGTCCTGCTGGCTGATTTCGGCATCGCCCGGGCCCGTGGCGATGCCGGACTGACCTCGACTGGCGCAGTGATCGCGACGCTGGCCTACGCAGCCCCAGAGGTCTTGGCGGGTGGGCAATCCAGCGGCCGCGCCGATCTGTACTCATTGGGCTGCGCGCTGTACCACCTGCTCACCGGCAAGAGTCCCTACTTCTACGCCGATGGCGCTGCAGCGGTGATGGCGGCTCACCTGACTCAGCCGCCACCGAGCGCCACCTACGTCGCACCCTGGCTGCCGCCTGACATCGATGTCGTCATCGCCAAGGCGATGGCCAAGGATCCCGAGCAACGGTTCGCCACTGCTCAAGAACTGTCGAACGCCGCCGCGCGCGCACTGCACGGAAACCGTGTCGCCCCGCAACCGACGCGCCAATCCGCCCCGAGCATGGCGCCGTGGCCAGCCAGACCTGTTCTGTCACACCATAATCCACACCCGGCGTGGCCCACCAGCGTTGCCTGGCCCGCGAGCCAAAAGCGTAGCCCAAAGTGGCCGCTGGTCATTGGGGCGGTAGTCCTGCTCGTCGCGGTCGCGACCGGCATCGGCGTGGCGTGGCTGACCGGTGCCGGTCGCGACACCGGGCAGACGAAGCCAAACGCGGCGCGTCCTGTCGACCTGAGCACCCTGGACATCGGGAACTACGACATCACCCCGCGCTCGTTTCCTGGTCCGCCCGCCCTTGACGAGGCCCGCAACATCGAAGCGTTCAATCTGACGCAGTGGATCATCACGCCTCCCGAAATCGACCCGACGTTGATCTACATCAACGGGATTCCGGTCCCGACTCCGGCGGCGGCAGCGACCTCGGTGTCGGCTACCGGCGACCCAGTGGTGCAGCCCGTCCTGGAGAAGTACCGGATGGTCAGTGGTTTCCTGCTACAAGGAGATCAGCACCCCTTCGGCGATCGAGACAACCCGTTCAGGAACTTCGTGTCGCTCATGCTGACCAGCTTTCCCGGTCGCGAGCAGGCCGCTCAGGCCGCCGCGGAAATGGACGGGACCGATTTTGCGGTCAACCCCGCCAACGCCCACGTCGACATCCCCGGCTATCCCGACGCGCACGCGCATTGGCAGCCCGGCATTCCGGACATCGCTGCCACGATGGCCCGCGATGACATGGTTGTATCCATAAACTTCCTCGACGAGGACATACATATCTCGGCCGACGGTCTCGCACGCCGGGTGCAGAAAATCCTTGATGCCCAGCTGCCGCTGATGGAGCGGGCTCACCCCAATGCCGAAGCCGCCCTCACGACCCTGCCAGTCGACCCCGATCACATGCTCAGCCGACTCCTCGTCAAGGGCGATCCACCGCCAGTAGGTCCAACCTTCGCCAGCGTCGCCGGCAACGGCGTCATCATTTGCGAGGGTCCCACGTCGATTCAGCAAAACCTCTACGGTAGGGCTGGCGTCGACCGATGCGCGGGGACTCCGGAGGGCACGGTGCTGCGCACGCGCGACGAAGACGCAGCCAAAGACCTGGCGACCAACAAGGTCGAGGCAAACGCCAAGGACATTGACCACAAGATCATGGCGCCGCACGGCGTCCCGGACGCCATTTGCTACGAGCAGAAGCCAGACGAGTGGAAGGACGACCCCGACAAGCGCTTCGGATGCGTAGTGACATTCGGACGCTATGTCGCGAGCTGCCTAAGCGGCGAGGAGAAGGACATACTGCGCCGCGCAGCCGCACAGTACGCGCTGCTGGTAAACAACGACTGAGCTACAACTCGTTGTGACGATTCAACTCGCCCAGCTGCAGACACCTGCCAAACTCTCGCGAATCCCATATCTCTGTAACGCGGATTGCCGTGACGCGTCGATGCCGATACCGCTTATCCTGGCAAGACAAGACTGCATCGCAGCTAACGGCGCTGCGGGCGATGTGTACATGGGGTGGCAGTGGAAAAGGGTCTGCGGGTTGATCCGACCGACTTGCGTATGTCGTCGGACCACATGGAAATGCACCGGGCCGATCTGTCGGCCGACTCTGGTCGCTGAAATTTCCCACCGGCGTGGCTCCGCCGAGAAGGGCGGGTCTTTCACGTCGCTAGACTGTCCCCTACGTTAGGTCGACAACCGGTGCGTCGGCGGCATTGTTCTTCACGGATTCGATGCCGTTCTTGGCGCTCGCCTTGGACTCGTACGCTTCGCTGGACGCGATGATCTCGCCGTTGCCAGCCTTGAGCCGGAAGCGGAACTTGCCGCCCTTGTCGGTGTAGATCTCGAACTTGCCTGCCATCTGGCTTTCCCTTCGTCGAACGGCGCGAGTATCGCTCAGGTGAACGCTAGCAACTTGTTCCGACATCTGGGGCATAGCCGCCGAGACAGGTAGCGGGACTCGTCGGGCTGACCTGCGGAGTGTGTTGAATCGGGTTCGGTGCGGAGCGTCCGAGTGGTCATGTCGCCGTAACGTCTCGACGTGCGTCCGGTCCGTTGGGCTGGTCCACT